>Ga0302254_10000364_pt1 | contig 10932 bp, 9 predicted proteins | sample I_Fen_E1_4_FD_194573 | JGI IMG/M metagenome (GOLD analysis project Ga0302254, IMG submission 194573) | Peat permafrost microbial communities from Stordalen Mire near Abisko, Sweden - I_Fen_E1_4 | ecosystem: Environmental > Terrestrial > Soil > Wetlands > Permafrost | place: Sweden: Abisko... | reverse complement strand
CGGTCGACGGCGAGGCGGTGGGAAGCGCGGTCGGGGTCGCGATGCCAGCATCGTCGGGAACGGGCTTCACCGGCACGACGTAGACACCGTCCACGCCGGTCGCGCCGCGCTGCACGACCACGAGGTGGTCCCGTGACGGCGAGATGATGGCGCCGACGCTGTCCGAGCTGCCGATCCGCGCCAGCTGGGTCGCCTCGAACGACGGGGCTGCGGCGCAGGTGTCGGCCGCGATGGGGCAGACCTCGTCAACGACGCCGGTCTGGACCTGGTACGTGCCGTCCGCGCCCCGCGTCAGGACCGCCACGTCGCCCGGTGCGAAGGCGATGGGCGTGGGCGGCGGCACCGACTGGCCGCCGGGCCCGGGCACGACGGGCGAGCCGTTGAGGAGCCCCGAGCCGATGACGACGGCGACGACGGCGAGGCCGGCCAGCGGCGCGAGGGAGATCGCCGGGAACCCCAGGATCCGCCGGCCGCGCGCGGTGCCGCGGGAGGCGCCGCTCTCGGCGTCGATCGCGGCGGCCGTCCGGGCCCACAGGTCGCGCGGCGGCATCGGCGGGACGTCGCGCAGGGCGCCGAAAAGGAGGCGGTCCGCATCATAGGCGTCCGCGACGGCGGCACAGGCAGCGCAGGTCAGCAGGTGCGCGTCGAGCCACGCGGCGTCGGAGGCGCCCAGCGGCTCATCGACGCGGATGGCGGCGAGCTCGCGGGCGCGATCGTGGCCTGCGTCGCGGCGGAAGGCGGGACTCATGACCGGCGCTCCCCGCGGCGGGCAGCCTCCCTGGCCGCCTCGCTGGCCGCCTCGGCCTCCGCGATGGCCAGGGTCTCCGCGGCGAGGGCCTGGCGGAGGCTCTCGCGGGCGCGGGTCAGGAGGGCGCGGGCTGCGACGTGCGAGACACCGAGGGCGGCGGCCAGCTCGAGGCCGGTGAGGTCGTGGAGCTCCGCGAGCAGGAGGGCCGCGCGCTGGCGCTCCGGGATCTTCTCGAGCGCCCGCTGGAGCTCCCCCGAGAGGCGGAGGTCCATGACAAGGTGCTCGGCGGAGGGGGCGGTGTTGCGCGACTCGCCCACGAGGGGCACGAATCGCACGATGCGCTTGCGGCGCAGGTCGTCGAGCGCCACCCGGTGGGCGATCTGGTACAGCCAGGCGCGGGCGTTCTCGGGCTTCTGGAGCGAGTCGTAGGCCCGGTAGGCCTTCACGAAGGCGTCCTGGGTGAGGTCCGCCGCCAGCTCCGGGTCCCGGAGCATGCGGACGAGGTAGGCGTAGATCTCGTTCTGGTGCTTCGCGAACAGGTCCTCGACGAAGCGGTACGCCTCGTCCCGGTCCCAGCCCGCGCTCACGGCGAGACCGGCGGGCAGGGCCCGCCGTTGCTCAAGCTCGAGAGAGTCTGCGACCACAGGTGCTCCGGTGCTGAGGATCGGTTGTCCCCCCCGATCCGGAGCCGTGTGCTCCAGGCCCTATTGACGTCGCGTTCCGTCACGGTGTGACGGCCTCCTCCCCCCATGCTTCTCATCGGCGCGGATGCTCCGGCGGTGCCGCGGCGTCCGGGCCGCTCCGCAGCTCGTCCACCGCGTCCTCCGGGGAGACGGGGTTGACCGGCAGGCCGGTCCCCAGCTCCAGGCCCGCAATCTCGCGCAGCCGGGGGTGGATCTCCCAGTGCCAGTGGTAGGTTGCGTCGACGTGTTCCTTCAGAGGCGCCGAGTGGAGCACGAGGTTGTAGGGCGGCCCGTCGAGGCTCGAGGCGAGCTCGCCCAGGACGTGGCGCAGCGCCTCGGCAGCCGCGGCGATGTCGCGGTCCGTCGCCCGGGCGAAGTCCGCGTCGTGCTGGCGCGGGACCACCCACACCTCGAACGGCGAGCGGCTGGCGTAGGGCGCGAACGCGACGGCGTGGTTGTCGGCGTAGAGCAGTCTGTCCGGGCGCCGGACCTCGTCACGGACGAGCCGGCAGTAGGGACACTCCCCCTCGCGGATCAGGAACCGCGCCGCGCCGCCCAGCTCCTCCCCGATCCGGTGCGGGATCTGGGGGAGATCGTAGAGGTCGAAGCACAGGTGGTTGGTCCGCGCGCCGGCCTGCGCGCCCCAGTTCTGGACCACCTGGAGGTGCTGGGTCTGGCCCGCCGCGCGGCTGGCGAGGATCTCTTCGCGGCAGCGCCGGAGCATCTCCTCGATGATCTCGGTACCCACCGCGTGGAGCGGTCGATGCTCTCCGGGCGGGGCGACGACCGTTCGCCAGGACCCGGCGGCGCGGGCGTCCGAGATGGTCACCTGGGCGACCGCCGCGTCGCGCGCTCGGGCCTCCTCCTCGGTGCCCGCGACGGTGAACGCGAAGTCCTTGAGCGTGCGGACGCGGATCCCGTCGCCGGGTGGGATCCGGCAGTTGAAGCAGTCGCCGCGGTCCTCGATCCCGGCCGCCGGCAGTGCGAACCGCTCGCGCGCGAACGTCCGGTCCACCATGGTCGCGACCCACCAGCCGGTGATGGCGTCCTTGCGCAGCTCGAACAGGCCCTGGCTCACCGGCGGCCTCCCGGATCCGTCATGCCGGCACCGGCGCCCCGGTGGGATCGGGCGCGGCGAGGGCGTCGAGCGCGACTCGCTCCGCGGTGGGGTCCGCGTGCGGCGGCAGGGCGCCGTCCAGCGGCGCGTCCAGACTGGCGGCGAACGAGCGTGCGAACACCGCGGCGGCCTGCGCGACCCGCTCCGTGGAGGGGCGCTCGTCCGGGCGGCCCGCCTCGCGGGCGATGGACGTGGAGTCGAGGCCCGGCATCCCGCACGGGTCGATGAGCCCGAAGTCCGCGAGGTCCGGGTCCACATTGAGCGCGATGCCGTGGTAGCTCGTCCCGCGCTCGATGCGGATCCCGAGGGCGCCGATCTTGCGCGGGAGCGCGCCATCCGGGTTGATCCAGCAGCCGGGGTGGCCGTCGCGACGGTCCGCCGCCACGCCGAACGCGGCGCACGTCTCGACCAGGGCCGCCTCGAGGGCGCGCACGAACGGGCGCAGCAGCAGCTCCCGGTCCGCCAGCCGGACGATCGGGTAGGCCACGAGCTGGCCCGGGCCGTGGTAGGTGACCTCCCCGCCCCGCTCGACGCGCAGCAGCTCGATGCCGCGTGCCTCCAGCAGCGCCGGGGGCGCCAGGACGTGCGACTCGTCGGCTCCGCGGCCGAGGGTCAGCACCGCCGGGTGCTCCAGGAGCAGCAGCTGGTCCCCGATCAGTCCCGCCGCACGGACCCGCGCGAGCCCCTTCTGGAGGTCCCACGCATCGCGGTAGCCGATGCGCCCCAGCCAGTGCGCGCTGATCGCGGGCGCGGACCCGCGCCCGGGCCTGACCGCGGGCTCGAGGTGCGTGGCGTCCATGGCGAGGGACGATAGCAGGGCGCGCCCACCCTGCCCTCTCCGGCGTACCCGTCCCGCGCGACGGACCCGCACGCGCAGGCCCACACGCGCCATCCTGCGGGCATGGACACGGCAGCACCTTCGACCAACCCGGCGTTCCCTCTCCTGTTCATGCCCATCACCATCGGCTCGGCGGTGATCCGCAACCGGATTCTCTCGTCGGGTCACGACACGGTGATGGCCGAGGACGGCCTCGTGACCGACCGGCTGGTGGCGTACCAGGAGGCCCGGGCTCGGGGCGGGGCGGGGCTCATCGTCATCCAGGTCGCGGGCGTCCATCCCACGGCCCGCTACACCTCCACCGAGCTGACCGCGGACACCGACGAGACGATCCCGGGCTTCACGCGGCTGGCCGAGGCGATCCACCGCCACGGCGCGGCGGTCTTCGGCCAGCTGTTCCATGGCGGCCGCGAGATCATGGAGACCGCCGACGGCACGCTGGCCGTGGCCTGGGCGCCGTCCGCGGTCCCGACGGAGCGGTTCCACGTCATGCCGCGCGCGATGACCGGGACGCTCATCCGCGAGATCATCGAGGGGTTCGGGGCGGCAGCGGCGCGCCTCGAGCGGGCGGGTCTCGACGGCGTGGAGGTCGTGGCCTCGCACGGGTACCTGCCGGCGCAGTTCCTCAACCCGCGCACCAACCTGCGCGCCGACGCGTGGGGCGGCGACCCCGCAGGGCGCCTGCGATTCCTGCGTGAGGCGCTGGCCGCGTGTCGCGCGACGACGCGGCCCGGGTTCGTGGTGGGGCTGCGGATCTCCATCGGCGAGGTGACGCCCGAGGGGCTGACCGAGGCCGAGGCGCTCGATGCGCTCGGGGCGCTGGATGCGGACGGGGCGATGGACTACGTGAGCGTGGTGGCCGGGACGTCGGCGACGCTTGCCGGCTCGGACCACATCGTGCCGCCCTCCCCCATCGCCAACGGGTACACGGCGCCACTCGCGGCACGGGCGAAGGCGGCGGTCCGGGTGCCCGTCATGGTGGCAGGGCGCATCAGCCAGCCCCAGGAGGCCGAGGCGATCCTCGCCGCCGGGCACGCCGACCTGTGCGTCATGACCAGGGCCCTCATCTGCGACCCCGAGCTGCCGGCCAAGACCGCGCAGGGCCGGATCGACGACATCCGCGCCTGCATCGGCTGCAACCAGGCGTGCATCGGGCACTTCCACGCGGGTTACCCGATCTCGTGCATCCAGTTCCCCGAGAGCGGCCGGGAGCGCGAATTCCCCCGCGGCGGGGAGCCCGGGTTCGCCCGCCACGCGCTGGCGGCCAGCGCACGCGACGTGCTGGTGATCGGCGGCGGGCCGGCCGGGCTCAAGGCGGCGGCCGTCGCGGCGGAGCGCGGGCACCGGGTCACGCTCGTGGAGGGCGAGCGGTGGGTCGGCGGCCAGGTTCGCCTCGCCCAGAGGCTGCCCGGGCGCGAGGAGATGGGCGGCGCGATCACCAACCTCGAGGGCGAGGCCCGGCGCGCCGGGGTGCGGATCGTGACAGGCCGGCGGGCGGACCTGGCGTACGTCCGGGCGTCCGGGGCGGAGGTCGTCGTCGTCGCCACGGGGGCCGTCCCGTACCGGCCGCCGCTCGAGGTCGTCGGCGAGCCCGTGGTCCTCGAGGCATGGGACGTGCTGCGCGGCGCGACCGTGCCCGCGGGCCATGTCGTCGTCGCCGACTGGCGCTGCGACTGGGTGGGCCTGGGCCTCTCGCGCATGCTCGCGGAGCGCGGCCACCGGGTCACCCTGGCGTCGTCCGGCTTCATGGCTGGGCAGCGCCTCCAGCAGTACGTCCGCGACACCATGACCGCGGCGGCGCGGCGGGCCCGGGTCGACATCCGGCCGACCCTCCGGCTGTTCGGGGCGGACTCCACCGCCGTGTTCCTGCAGGACGTCCTCACGTCCGACGCGGTGATCGTCGAGGGGACGTCGGCCCTGGTGCTCGCCCAGGGGACCGTGCCCGAGGACGCGCTTCTCGTGGAGCTGGAGGCCGCGGCAGCGGACGGCGGGTTCGAGGTGATCGGCGCGGGCGACGTGCTGACGCCGCGGACGATCGAGGAGGCGGTGCTCGACGGGCTGCGCGTGGGCGTCGCGATCTGACGGCCGGTCGAGGCGCGCCGCCTGGCAGGCGGCCCGTGCCCGACCGGCGCCGGGGCCGCCGGCGCCGCGGGACGCACCCCCGGCGGCTGCTACGCTGGTCACAGCCCGCCGTTCGTAGCCACGGATGACGGGTGAGGACCCGGGAGCGACGGAACCGCGCCCGGGTCCGCCTGATTCACGGGGAGAGGAGGAGGACGCGGATGGCCGGTGACGTGCTCGAGATGCGGCTCGTGGTGACGGCGCCCGATTACGACGCAGCCCTGCGCTTCTACCGCGACGTGCTTGGGCTGCGCGAGATCGCGGCGTTCGACGACGGCGCGGGGCGGGTGTCGATCCTCGACGCCGGACGCGCGACCCTGGAGCTCAGCGACGTGCCCCACGCGGAGCACATCGACAGCCTCGAGGTCGGGCGCCGCGTCGCGGGCCACATCCGGGTCGCGTTCGAGGTCCCCGACACGGTCGGGGCGACGGATCGCCTCGTCGCTGGCGGGGCGAGCCTGGTCGCGGCGCCCGTCGAGACGCCGTGGCGCTCGCTCAACTCGCGGCTCGAGGCGCCGGCCGGGCTCCAGCTCACCTTGTTCCAGGCGCTCGAGCCGGAGGCATAGCCTCGGGGCGGCGTCAGCGCGAGGCGCCGGGGGCGTTCCCGCGGGCGGCGTCCCGGGGCCCGGCACCGTCCGCCGGCGGGACCCGCTGAGCACGTCGCCCGAGGGCCGGCGCGACCCGCGACCTGTCCGGGTCGGGGACGGCGGATCCCCTCCGCCCGACCTGGCCTAGCCGCGGACCGCGTACCAGGCGATCGGCAGCAGGCGGCCCGGGTGGTGGTCGGCCTCGAACCGCGTGAGCTCGGGCATCAGCCTGTGCGCGCCGGCGTGGCTCGAGAACCAGGGGGGCTTCGGCCAGGCCCGGAAGGGGCCCCGGATCACCGTCTTCTCGACGCGGTCGAACATCAGCGGGTTGTGCACGAAGCCGGTGCCCGAGCCGATGTCGTTCCGCGGGTGGCCGGGGTAGGCGCCCCAGGGCGTGATCCCGATCCCGTAGCCCGCCGCGGACCAGTGGTTGAGCGACACGGTCCCGTAGCGCAGGTCCTCGATCGCGCGCTCCAGGGCCGGGCGAACGGCCGGGTCGTTGGCGGTGCGCGGGTCCACGATCAGCGTCGCGTTCAGCGTCCCCCACAGGTGGTCGTTCGCGAAGGCGGCGGCCCGCGCGAGGAACGTGGCGGCGTCCGGGGCGTCGATCGGCGTCTCCGCGGTCACGCTGCAGAATGCCTCCACGCGATAGCAGGGGTCGCCGGTGGCGTCCGGCGAGAGGTCCGCGATCAGCATCCACGGCAGGTGGCCGTCGCCCGGGTCGCCGAACAGCTCCCCCTCGGGGTGTACCTCGCGGAACGCGGCGAACCGCGCCGACGCCCCCGGGTAGTAGGCGAGCCGGGTCGGCAGCGCGCCGAGCCGGCGCCGGATCCGGTCAAGGAGGGCGCCGCGCTGCGGCCAGCCCGCGGCGGTCACGATGACCCGGGACGTGGTGCAGTTGAAGCCCGCGTTGTTGGTGAGCATCGTGGCGATGTTCTCGGCGTGGTAGTCGAGCTCCGCGTTCGACCAGCGGCCGGGCACAACGATGATCGGCGTCAGGTTGCCCAGCTCCGAGCTGAACGGCTTGTGGAGGACCGGGTCGTCGCGCCGCTTGCGGTCCGCGCCCTCGGGTCCCGTGCCGAACACGATCGCGTCGTAGGTGCGGTCGCTGCCGGTGATGTGGAGCGTGTCGACCCCGGGGTGGTTCGCCAGGTGGGCGCCGACGGCGGCGTCGCCGTGGACGATCCGGAGCACGCCCTCGCGGATGAGCGGGGCCAGGGCGCGCGCCTGGACGGCCGCGAGGTGCGCCATCACGGGGTGGAGCTTGAGCACGACCACCTGGTGCTCGACGAACAGCTTGTGGATGGCGTCGAGGGGGCCGATGGAGCTGGCGTTGCCGGCACCGAGCACGAGGCACACGCGGCCGGGCGGTGGCCTGCGCCAGGTGGACGCCATGGTGCCCGGGAGGTCCTCGAGGCGCAGCGACGGATCCATCCAGACGTCGGCGTGCATCCGCAGGTAGGCGACCCGGTCAAGCGGGTCATGGGGCATCACCCGGGCCGCGACGCGGCCGTTGGGCAGGACCCGGGCGCCGCCCGGAATCCGCGGCAGGCCCGTCCGGACGATGCCGGCGACCGCGTCGCGGTGGAGCCGCAGGCCGCGCAGCAGGATGTATGGGCCGACGATGGTCTCCTCGGCCGCGTCCGGGCCGGCCGGGTCAAGCCCCTCGTGCAGGGAACCGAGCCGGGTCCACTCGTTGATGAGCGGGAGGGTGGACCGCATCACCGCCTCGAGCAGCGCCAGCTTGCGCTCCGGGCTGGTGTGGACCCAGGCGTCGGCCCGCGCGCGCAACTCGGCGACCGCCTCGTCGCAGACGGGAAGGGGCGTCGCGTCGGGGACGGGCAGGCGCGGGACGAACGGCGGCGCGGCGGAGACCCGGAAGGCGGGGGCGGTCGTCGACATGGCGTGGACCCATGATGCCCGGTCCTGCGTGATCCGCGAGCCGCCGCGTGCGCGTCGCGGTCCAGGCGGCCACTGGCACGTATGCTGGCGCGGCGCCGGGCCCGCCCGGGCGGCGCGGGAGGGACGGACGGGTGCGAGAGGTGCTGCGGCACCGCGACGTGCGGCTGCTGCTGCTGGGCCAGGTCGTGTCGCAGGCGGGCGACTGGCTCTACGGCGTGGCCCTCGTCGTGTTCGTGCTGGACGCCACCGGGTCCGCCGCGTGGGTGGCAGCCGTCGAGGTCGCGCGGCTCGCGCCGTGGATCGTCGTGTCACCGGTCGCGGGACTGCTGGCCGACCGCGTGGACCGCCGGCGCGTCCTGATCGCCGGGGACGTGGTCCAGCTGGCCGCCATGCTCGCGCTCGCGGCCGTGGCCGCCGCCGGAGCCGATCCCGTGGTCGCCGTGGCGGTGGCTCTCGTGGCGGCGACGACGCAGGTGGTCGTCAGCCCGAGCTTCCAGGCCGCGGTCCCGCAGCTCGTCGACGAGCGCGGCCTCGCGTCGATGAACGCGCTGCTCTCGGCGATCATGAACCTCGCCATCGTCGTGGGGCCGGCCGTGGGCGCGGTGCTGCTCTTCCTCGGCTCGCCAGCCGTCGCCTTCGCGCTCAACGGGATCACGTTCGCGGTCTCCGCGGCCTGCTTCGCCCTGGTCCGGTCGCCCATGGGACCCGTGACGGCTCCGGCGGGCGAGACCGACGAGGCGGAGCCCGGGGTGGACCACCCGGACACGGCCGGCAGCGCCCGTGCGACGGGGCGCGCTGCGCTCGCCGGCGCGCTGCGGGTCGCGGCCGCCGACCTCGGGGCCGGCGTCGCGACGATCCGCGGCTCGGGGACCGCGCGGGCCATCGTGCTCGTCATGGCCGGCGGCCTGTTCGCCTACGGCATGCAGGTGGTGCTCTGGGCGCTCCTCGCCGCGGACCGCACGGCCGCCGGCACTGACTCGATCACGCTGTTCTACGTCGCCAACGGCATCGGCGGCCTGGTGGCGACCGTCCCGGCGTCGAGGGCGCGGTCCGGGCGGGCGGCGATGCGCATCGTGGCGGCGGGATCGGTGGTCGGTGGCGCCTCGGTGGCGGCGCTGGCGGCGGGCCAGGGCCTTGTCGCGTTCCTCGCCCTGATCGCGATCCAGGGGCTGGTGATCAGCATCGTCGACATCGTGGCGATCACCCAGCTCCAGCGGGCGGTCGGCCCGGCGGCGCTCGGGCGGGCCATGGGAGCCATGGACTCGATGACCTCCGTGGCGATGGTCGGCGGCACCCTCCTCGCGCCGTGGCTGGTCGCGTCGGCCGGGCTCGACGCCGCGCTGGCCACGGGCGGGATCGTGCTCGCGGGGATCGGCGGGATCGCGGCCCTCGCGACCCGTCGGGAGCCGGTCGTCGACGCGCCGATCGAGGCCCGCGTGCGGCTGCTGGCCGGACTGGCCCTGTTCGCGGACGCGCCGCAGTTCGCAGTCGAGGGGCTTGCCGGCGCCTGTCGCGAGCTGCGCGTCGGCCCCGGGACCGCCGTCGTCACGGAGGGCGAGGCCGCCGATGCGCTGTACGTGGTGGTCGACGGCACGCTCGAGGTCACCCAGGGGCCGGCAGGGGTCCGCTTGACCGGGCTGCGCGGCGGGGACTTCTTCGGCGAGATCGGAATCGTCAAGGGCGTGCCGCGAACGGCGACCGTCACCACCCGTTCGGCGACGACGCTGCTGCGCATCGAGGCGGAGACCTTCCGCTGCCTCATCGAGTCGGGCGCGGCCCACCACGCCGTGCTGGGCCGCAGCGTGGGCCTCCGGCTCGCCCGACGGACGCCGGCGGTCGATGCGGTAGCCTCGCGACCGTGACCCACGAGTACACGCTCCTCCTCGGCGCCACCGTCCTGCCCGGCGGCGACGCGCCCCCCTGCGAGGCGCTGGCCTGGGCATCCGGCACCATCCTCGCGCTCGGCTCCGAGGCGGACATCCGGGCGATCTCCCGCGGGGACTCGCAGGTCCTCGCGTTCACCGGCCGGTTCGTGGTGCCCATGGGCGAGCCCCTCGAGGTCGGCAGCCCGGCAGACCTGCTCGTCCTCGCGGAGGACCCGCGCCTCGGCGATGGTCCCGGCCCCGTCGCTCGCATCCGCGGAGGACACGTGCAGGAGGACTCGGCAGGCCCGCTGCGACCCTAGGCGGAGCCCGCGGTCCGCTCGACCACCGCGGCCCCCAGGACCTCCATCGAGGACGGCCTGGGCGATCCCGTGTGGACGGTCCCATGGCCCGGCAGCCGGGCCCTTGCGGTCGAGACTCACGGGGCCGGGCGGCGTCGCGGGCGGAGGATTACGCTTGCGGGAACTCCCGCCCCGGTCCGGCCGCTGGCCCGACATCGGGGAGGCAGCCGAAGGATCAGCCGATGAGCGATGACATCACGCGCCTGCCAGTCGGGACCGAGCTGCAGCGGACCGTCAGGGTCGTGCAACGCCTGAACGCCCCGCCCGAGCGCGTGTCCCGCGCCTGGTCCGATCCCGAGGAGCTGGCTCGCTGGTTCCCCGACCGCGTCGAGGGCGGGCTCGCCGTCGGCGCCCGAACCGTGCTCGTCTGGGACGACCACCGCGTGTGGTGGGAGGTGATCGAGGCGCGGGCCGGTGAGGCGTTCGCGTTCCGCTGGCCATGGCTCCCGGACGAGCGGCTGGTCACGACGGTCCGGGTCACCTTCCAGCCCGCCGGGTACGGGACCTTGCTGGCGCTCGAGGACGGACCGTTCCGGCTCGACCGGCCCGGGGGCATCGACGCCTGGGGCGAGGCGCTGGCGGGCTGGAGCGAGGCGATCGCCATGCTCCGGGCGTACCTGGACTTCAGCGTGGACATCCGGAACCGGTTGTAGCCGCAGGTCCGCAGCGTGGGGCCGGACGGCCGGTCAGGAGCGGTTGGTCGTCCCGCAGG
>Ga0302254_10000356_pt1 | contig 11018 bp, 10 predicted proteins | sample I_Fen_E1_4_FD_194573 | JGI IMG/M metagenome (GOLD analysis project Ga0302254, IMG submission 194573) | Peat permafrost microbial communities from Stordalen Mire near Abisko, Sweden - I_Fen_E1_4 | ecosystem: Environmental > Terrestrial > Soil > Wetlands > Permafrost | place: Sweden: Abisko... | reverse complement strand
CGACGTCCGAGACCGCCAGGACGACGACCTCGAGCCGCATCTCCCCGGGCTTCACCGGTGGGCTGGCGGTGGCGGTTTCCGTGCTGATGTCGACGCTGCTCATCTGTACCTCCCTCGGTTGATGGCGTCAGGTCAGGACGTCGACGACAGGTGCGCCGAACACCGCGCACACCTGCTACGTCGTGGTGGCGATCGCCGGGCCTCGTGCGGAACGCACGAGACGGCCGAGCCTCGTGCGGCGTACGCCGCAGTGCCCCGGATGTCGTCGGCAGATGGTCGAGGCACGGCCCCGGCCTCTGCTGCGGCGACGTGCAGATCTTCCCGTCATGACCTCGCCTTGCTGGGTCGCTCCGCTCCACCGTGCTCCGCGAACCCGGCAGCCGTCAAGGAGTCGGCTCGCCCCGTCGACGGGCACCGCGTGGGCCTCTAGACTCACGCGGGACGAAGTGCGTATTACGGAATGAGACGCATCATGCGCAACAAAGCGAGGGTCGCGGACACGACGGTCCGGTTGTTGGGACACACGCGGTACGAGGTGCTCCCCACCGACACGATCGAGGACAAGGTGCTGGAGCATGTCCCCGTCGACCGCACCCTGACCGTGACCGCCTCGCCGAACAAGGGTCTGGAGCCGACCCTCGACCTGACGGAGCGGCTGACCGGCCACGGCTACGTCGTGATCCCGCACCTGGCCGCCCGGATGGTGCGCGACAAGGCCGAGCTGAGCGAGATCTGCGAGCGCCTGACCGGCAAGGGCATCACCCGCGTCTTCGTGCCCGGTGGTGATGCCGATCCGCCGGGCGGGTACGCCGATGCCCTGAGCCTGCTGGAGGACCTCGCGGCCCTGGGCAACCCCTTCACCCACGTCGGCATCACCGGCTACCCCGAGTCGCACCCCACGATCACCGACGACGTGACGATCCAGTCGATGTGGGACAAGCGCCGCTATGCCACCCACGTGGTCAGCAACCTGACCTTCGACCCGGCGGCGCTCACCAGCTGGGTACGCCGGATGCGCGCCCGCGGGATCACGATGCCGCTGCTGCTCGGCATCCCGGGCCCGGTCGACCGCGCGAAGCTCCTGGCGATGGCCGGCAAGATCGGCGTGGGGGAGTCGACGCGTTTCCTGGCCAAGCACAAAGGGACCTTCGCCCGCCTGGCCGCACCCGGCGGCTTCACCGGGGAGAAGTTCCTGCAGAAGTGCGCAGCGCAGCTGGCCGCCCCGGAGCTCGGTCTGGAGGGACTGCACGTCTTCACGTTCAACCAGGTGGCCGAGACGGAGACGTGGCACCGCGAGTTGCTGGAGCGGCTCACCTCACGCCCCTGATCGCCGGTGGCGCCGTCAGCACTCGATGACGTTGACGGCCAGACCGCCGCGGGCGGTCTCCTTGTACTTGGTCTTCATGTCGCGGCCGGTGTCCCGCATGGTCTTGATCGCGCGGTCGAGGCTCACCTTGTGGCTGCCGTCGCCGTTGATCGCCAGGCGTGCCGCGTTGATCGCCTTGACCGACGCGATCGCGTTCCGCTCGATGCACGGGATCTGCACCAGTCCTCCGACCGGGTCGCAGGTCAGGCCGAGGTTGTGCTCGATACCCACCTCGGCGGCGTTCTCGACCTGGGCCGGGTCGGCGCCGAGCACCTCGGCGAGGCCGCCCGCGGCCATCGAGCAGGCCGAGCCGACCTCGCCCTGGCAGCCGACCTCGGCGCCGGAGATCGACGCATTGGTCTTGAAGAGGATCCCGACCGCCGCCGCCGTCAGCAGATAGCGCACGATGCCGTCGTCGTCGGCGCCCGGCACGAAGCGGACGTAGTAGTGCAGCACGGCCGGGATGATGCCCGCGGCGCCGTTCGTCGGTGCCGTCACGACGCGGCCGCCGGAGGCGTTCTCCTCGTTGACGGACAAGGCGTAGAGGTTGACCCAGTCGAGCACGTGCAAGGGGTCTGCCTCGGACTTCCCGGACAGCTCGCGGAACAGTCCCGGCGCGCGCCGGGGGACGCGGAGACCGCCGGGCAGGACCCCCTCACGGTGGAAGCCCCGCTCGACGCACTCGGCCATCACCGACCACAGATGGAGCATGCCCTCGCGGATCTCCGCGTCGGTGCGCCAGGCCTGCTCGTTGGCCAGCATCACGTCGCTGACCGCGAACCCTTCGCGCGCGCAGATCGCGAGCAGCTCGGCGCCGGTGGTGAAGGGGTACCGGAGCGGGGTCTCGTCGAGGACGACGCGGTCGGCGCCGGTCGCGTTCGCGTCGACGACGAACCCCCCTCCCACGGAGTAGTACGTCCGGAAGCTGATCTCCGTGCCCGAGGCGTCGTACGCCGCGAACGTCATGCCGTTCGGGTGCGCCGGCAGGCTCTGTCGCCGGTGCATCACGAGGTCCTCACCGAGGTCGAACGGCACCGGGGTCGTGCCCGCGAGCCGCAACGTGCCGGCGGAGCGGATCGCCTCGAGCCGACCCTCGGCACCGTCGGTGTCGGTGGTCGCGGGGTCCTCGCCCTCGAGGCCGAGGACGACCGCCTTCGGCGATCCGTGGCCGTGCCCGGTCGCACCCAAGGAGCCGAAGAGCTCGGCCCGGAGCCGGCGTACGTCGTGGAGCCGACCCGACTCGACCAGCCCGTCGGCGAACCTCTTGGCCGCGCGCATGGGCCCGACCGTGTGCGAGGAGGACGGCCCGATGCCGACCGAGTAGAGGTCGAAGGCGGAGAGTGCCATCAGGGGTGCCTTTCCTCCGGGGCGTTCACGCCGGTGTCCTGGGCCCAGGTCGGTGGGTCGCGAGCACGGACCCGAGCAGGGCGGCCAGGGCCGCCTCGAGCCGCCCCGTGCCGGTGGGCACCACGGTCAGCGGCAGGCCGAGTCGCTCGGCGGCCAGCTGGGCGAGCGTGCGCAGCTCGGGATCCGGCTCCTGAGCCAGCCAGACGACCCGGGTGTAGTGCCGGAAGTAGTCGTCGCGGAGCTCGGGCCAGCGGTCCAGGCCGAGCTCGCGCACGACGGTGCGCTCGAAGGAGCGGACGAGGAAGTCGGTGAGGAGGTAGGTGCCGGGCTCGTCGTCGAGTCGGGCCGCCAGCGCGGCTTCGCCGTCGTACAGGTCGTAGCAGTGCAGGCCCGGTAGGCGCTCCAGCCCGAGCTCCTCGCACACCGCGTCGAGGGCGCCGTACGTGCCACAGTCGGCGTAGCCGACCGCGACGACGTCGTGGGACGCCGACAGCTCGACGGCGAGTCGGCGTACCTCGTCGGCGATCAGGTGCGGCCGGTTGTGCAGCAGCGGCGGCAGGGGGTGCACGTCGACGGGCCAGTCGTGGCGCGCGACGACGGCCGCCGCGGGCTGGGCCAGGGCTCCGCAGGCGACCAGGGCCACCTGCGGACCGCCGTCAGCTCGGGAACGCAAGGAGGTCGACGAAGCGGTCGTTGAAGTCCGGTCGGTCTGAGAGCTCGACATAGGTCACCTCCTCGAGCAGGGCCAGGGCGCCGGTGCGTTCGCGGATCGAGAGCAGCACCATCTTCGCTCCCTCACCGGCCACGTTTCCGGCGGCGACGATGCGCAGCACGGGCAGCTTCGGCACCAGGCCGATGCGAACCGCGGATGCCGCGGACAGATAGCTGCCGAAGGAGCCGGCGAGCAGGACCTGCTGGATGTCGCGGTGCTCGAGGCCCAGCTCCTCCATCAGCAGCGTCCAGCCGGTCGAGATGGCGGCCTTGGCGAACTGCAGCTCGCGCACGTCACGCTGCGTCAGGACGACGCCGTCGGCCGGGTCGGCGTCCGGGCGCTCCCGATGGAGCACGAAGACCCGCTCCTTGCCGAGGTAGGTCAGGCGATCGGCCAGTGCGGGTGCGACCTCCTTGGCCACCTCGTCGGCCACGAACCGCCCACTGGCGTCGAGGAGACCGACCCTGACCAGCTCGGCCACCCCGTCGACCAGCCCCGAGCCGCACAAGCCTCGCGGCGCCACGTCGCCGATCACCGAGAGCTCCAAGTCGTCCGACAGCCTGATCACCTCGATCGCGCCGTCGGCCGCACGCATGCCGCACCGGATCGCGCCCCCCTCGAAGGCCGGTCCCGCGGGGGCCGCGGTGGCCAGGATGCGGTCGCCGTCGCTGAGCACGATCTCGCAGTTGGTACCGACGTCGATGAACAGCCGGATCCGCTTGTCGCGGTCCATCCCCGTGGCGAGCATGCCTGCCACGATGTCGCCGCCGACGTAGGCACCGAGGGCGGGGAAGAGGGCGACGCGCGCGCCCGGGTGCAGGTCGAGCCCCACCTCGCGGGCCAGGACGGAGGGCGGGGTGGCGGTGGCCTGGACGAACGGCGCGACGCCGAGCGGCTCCGGGTCGATGCCGAGGGCGAGCGCGGTCATCGTGGCGTTGCCGGCGAGAGCCGCCTCGTAGACGTGCCGCGGATCGACACCGCCCTCGCGACAGACCTGCTCGGCGAGCGTCGCGAGGGTCTGGCCCGCGGCGTCCTGAAGCCGACCGAGTGCCGCAGGGTCGAGCATGGTGGCACTGATCCGCGTGATGACGTCCCCGCCGAACGGCTGCTGCTTGTTGAGCATGGAGGCCACAGCGACCGGGGTGCCGGTGACCAGGTCGAGCAGGGTCGCTACGACCGTGGTGGTGCCGAGGTCGAAGGCGATCGCGTAGCGGACGCCGGTGGTGTCGCCGGCCTCGACGTCGATCAGGGTCTCGTCGACGACGACCGCGGTCACCTTGAAGTCGCTGTGTCGGAGCACGGTGGGCAGGCGACGAAGGGCGTGCAGGTCCGGCCGCGGCTCGAGGTCGTCGATGGCCTGCAGCAGACGGTCGAGGTCGGGTCGCTGGTCCTCGAGCGTCGGCTCGGTGAGCTCGACGTACCGCTTCTGGACGGCGGGCCGCAGGATCACCTGGCGGCCGACACCGACCGTGGCGGCCTTGGGTCGCGTGGTGAGCGGTGGCACGACGACGTCGTGGTCGCGGGTCGCCTGCACCAGGCAGGCCAGTCGCCAGCCCTCCTGCAGCTCGGCACTGCTGAAGGTCCGAGCATCGTGGCGCGAGACCGCGGTCACCGGGGCGACCCGCACCTTGCACTTGTGGCAGGTGCCGTGGCCACCGCAGGTGGAGTCGATGGCGATGCCGTTCCACGACGCGGAGTCGAAGACGCTCACGCCGGGGGGCACCCGGACCTGCTTGTGTGTCGGCGGCGCCTCCTTGTCCTCGACGGTGAAGGACAGCTCGACCCGGCCCGTGCCGTCGTGGGTGACCGGCTCGGCGCCGGCCGGGGCGAGCAGCCCCTCCCGGCGCACGGCGTCGAGGGAGAAGTCCGGCTGCCCCGGCTCGGCCGGGTCGCCGAGGTCTGAGGTCATGCCGTGGCGGCCTGCTTGGCTCGGTGGGCCGAGATCCAGGCCATCCCCCAGTCGTCGTGGTCGAGGAACACGTCGGCGGCCTTGACCGCGTCGACGATCTGCGGCGTCCGCGTGTCCATGATGGCGCTGGTCAGCCCGGCGGTCATCGCCATCGGCAGCCACACCGAGCTGAGGGTGTGGCGGTCGGGCATGCCGAACGACACGTTGGACGCGCCGCAGGTCATGTTCACGCCGAACCGGTCGCGGATCTGCCGCATCGTGTCCAGCGTGACCAGCGTCGTGGTGGTGTCGGCACCGATCGGCATGGCCAGCGGGTCGATCACGATGTCGGCCGCGTCGAGGCCGTACTCCTCGGTGGCGACCCGCACGATCTTCTCGGTGAGCTGGACGCGCTTGTCGGCCTCCATCGGGATCTCGTCATGGTCGTTGGGCAGCGCGATGACCGCGGCGTCGTACTTCTTGACCAGCGGCAGGATCGCGGCGAGCCGGTCGTCCTCGGCCGTGACCGAGTTGACCAGGGCGCGCCCCTGGTAGACCGCGAGCCCCGCCTCGAGCGCCTCGACCACCGACGAGTCGATGCAGATGGGCAGGTCGGTCAGCGTCTGCACGAGCTGGATGGCCTTCGCCAGCAGCTCGGGCTCGTCGGTCAGGGGGACACCCATGTTCACGTCGAGGACGTCGGCGCGACCCGCGACCTGCGCGGCGACGTCGCGCTCGATGGCCGACAGGTCGCCGGCGCGCAGCTGCTCCTGGAAGATCCGGCGGCCGGTCGGGTTGATCCGCTCACCGATCAGGCAGAACCGATGACCGTGCCCGATCACGACCTCCTTGGTCGCGCTGCGGAGGACGGTCTCCTTCGGCACAGCGGTCGGGCCGCTCATGCGTTGACCCTGGCGCGCCGCTGGCTCAGGAGGTCCTTGGCCCGCCTGACGGTGGCGGAGGCGTCGGCCGCGTAGCCGTCGGCCCCGACGGCGTCGGCGTACTCCTGGGTGACCGGAGCGCCACCGACCATCACGACCACCGAGTCGCGCAGACCGGCCTTCTCGAGAGCGTTGATGTTGGCCTTGAACATCGGCATGGTGGTCGTCAGGAACGCCGAGAAGCCGACGATGTCGGGCTGGTGCTCCAGGATCTTCTCCACGAACTTCTCCGGGGCGACCTGCACACCGAGGTCGATCACCTCGAACCCGGCGCCCTCGAGCATGATGTTGACGAGGTTCTTGCCGATGTCGTGCACGTCGCCCTTGACCGTGCCCATCAGGAACTTCCCGACGGTCTCGACGCCGGTCTCGGCCAGCAGCGGGCGCAGCCGCTCCATCGCCCCGGCCATCGCCCGGCCGGCGATCAGCATCTCGGGCACGAAGAAGTCGCCGCGCTCGAACCGGGCCCCGACCTCCTCCAGGGAGGGGATGAGCGCCTCGAACAGCAGGGTCTGCGGCTCCATGCCGAGCTCCAGCCCGGACTCGGTGAGCTCGAGGACGCGCGGCGCATTGCCGACCAGCGTCTCGTCGTAGAGACCTCGGAGGATGTCCTCGGGACTAGTCATCTGGGGTGAAGTCATGCCACGCCTTCCTTCGTCAGACGAGTGGTGGGTCCGTGCAGCACCGCGGCGATCTCCGTCGCCCGGGTGATCAGGTTGCGGCCGAGGTCCTCGATTCGCCCGTCGAGGCGGCTGGTGGGGCCCGAGAGGCCGAGCGCCGCGACCACGTCGCCGCGGACCCCTCGGACCGGTACGGCGACACCGGTGAGCCCTTCCTCGAGCTCGTCCACGGTCACCGCGAAGCCCCGCCTGCGGGTCGTCGCGCCATCGCGCTCGAGCGCAGCCAGGGTGGTCAGCGTCTGCGGGGTGAGTCTCTCCAGGCGCTCCTCGGGGAGTGCGAGCACGCCCCAGGCCAGGAAGACCTTGCCCAGGGAGGAGGTGTGCGCCGGGACGTCCACCTGGGTCCAGTCGCGGGTGCCGAGGAGGTACTGCGAGTCGACCTGGGCCACCTGGACGACGTGGTCACCGCGGAGCACCGACAGGTGCACGCTCTCCTGGGTGTCCCGACCGATCCGCTGCATCGCCGGACGGGCCAGCCTGACCAGCCGCTCCCACGGGTCGTGCCGGGCGGCGTACAGCCAGAAGAGACTGCCGGCGACGTAGCCGCCGTTCTCCTCGCGCTCGAGCAGGTCGCCCCGCTCCAGGGCGGCGAGCAAGCGGGAGGTCGTCGACTTGGCGAGCCCGGTCGCCTCCTGCAGGTCCGCGAACGACAGGGGCGCGTCCGCCTGGACCACCATGGACGTCAGCTGCACGGCGCGGTCCAGCGCCTGCGTGCCGCTGCTGGCGGGCTCGGCCACCGAAACTCACCTCGCTCGGGGTCTTTCGGGAGGGTTCCATGATGTGGAACTGTTGTCCCACATCATGAGGTTAGACAGGAGGCGCGATGTTCCGCAACCGGATGCCCCGCTACGAGGTGCTGTCCGAGGACGCGATGGCGACCCTCGACCAGGGCTGGCGTCGGCTGATGTCCGAGATCGGTGTCGAGTTCATGGACGACCGCGCGCTCGACCTGTTCCGCAAGGCCGGACAGCGCGTGGAGGACCGCACGGTCTTCCTGGACCCCGACTTCGTGCTCGAGCAGGCCGCGAAGGCGCCGCGTGAGTTCGACCTCCAGGCCCGCAACCCCGAGAACAGCGTGCACATCGGCGGTGACGCGATGGCGTTCGGGGCGGTCTACGGCCCGCCGTTCGTCCGCGCGGGCGACGTCCGCCGCGACGGCACCATGGAGGACTTCCGGAACTTCACCCGCCTCGCCCAGAGCTTCTCGGCGCTCGACAGCGCCGGCGGGGTCGTCAACGAGCCGAACGACACCCCGCTCGACAGTCGCCACCTCGACATGACCTACGCGCTGCAGACGCTGACCGACAAGATCTACATGGGCAACGTCGTGAGCGGCACCAACGCCGCGGACAGCATCGCGATGACCGAGATCCTCTTCGGGTCACGCGAGTCGATCGAGGAGACGCCCGCCCTCATCTCCCTGATCAACTGCAACAGCCCGCTGCGCTGGGACGACCGGATGCTCGAGGCGCAGTTCGAGTACTCCGCCGCGAACCAGCCCGTCGTCCTCACGCCGTTCATCCTGATGGGGGCGATGTCGCCCGTCACGATCCCGGCCGCACTCGTGCAGCAGATCACGGAGGCGCTGTCCGGCATCGCGCTGTCCCAGCTGATCCGTCCCGGCGCGCCGGTGGTGTTCGGCTCGTTCCTGTCCAACATCGACATGCAGTCGGGCTCGCCCACGTTCGGTACGCCCGAGTCCGGGATGGGGCTGCTGTGCACCGGGCAGATCGCCCGACACTTCGACCTTCCCTTCCGCACGGGAGGCGGCTTGACCTCCTCGCAGGTCCCCGACGCGCAGGCGGGCTACGAGGCGTTGATGACCCTGCTGCCGACCTTCCTCGCCGGAGCCAACTGGGTCATGCACTCCGCGGGCTGGCTCGAGGGGGGCCTGGTCGCGGGTTTCGAGAAGTTCATCATCGACGTCGAGCTGGTGCAGATGCTGCAGCACGAGTTCACCCCGCTGGAGATCGACGAGGCGTCCATGGCGTTCGACGCCCACCAGGAGGTCGGCCACGGCGGACACTTCCTCGGCGCCCAGCACACCATGGAGCGGTTCCGTACCTGCTTCTACCGGCCCATGCTCTCCTCGTCGGAGAACTACGAGCGTTGGATGCGCAACGGCGCGAAGGACACGGCGACCCGCGCGGGCGAGATCTACCAGAAGAAGCTGGAGGAGTACGAGCCACCGCCCATCGACGACGCCGTGCGCGAGGAGCTGGAGGCCTACGTGACGCGTCGCCGCGCGGAGCTCGGGGACTGAGAGTGACCATCGCGACCGTCGAGGCCATGGGCGACTACGTCCTCACCCTGGCCTGCCTCGACCGGCCCGGGATCGTGCAGGCCGTCACGACCTTCCTCGTCGACAACGGCGGCAACATCCGCGAGAGCCAGCAGTTCGGCGACCGCGACAGCGGTCGCTTCTTCATGCGGATCGACTTCGAGACCGTGCAAGCCACCGACGCCGCCACGCTCCGGATGGCATTCACAGCCACCGCGGAGCGGTTCGGCATGACCTACGACCTGTGGGCGGCGCAGGCGCCGTACCGCACGCTGATCATGGTCTCCAAGCAGCTGCACTGCCTCAACGACCTGCTCTTCCGGACGACGACGGGTGATCTGCAGATCGAGGTGCCACTGGTGGTCTCCAACCACCGTGACGCCGAGCAGCTGGTGCGGTCGTACGGCGTCGACTTCCATCACCTCCCACTCACCCCCGACACCAAGGCCGAGGCGGAGGCGGAGCTGATCCAGCTGGTCGACGACCTGGAGATCCACCTCGTCGTGCTGGCGCGCTACATGCAGATCCTCTCGGACGACCTGTGCCGTCGGCTGAGCGGTCGAGCCATCAACATCCATCACTCGTTCCTCCCGAGCTTCAAAGGCGCCAAGCCCTACCACCAGGCTCACGAGCGGGGGGTCAAGCTGGTCGGCGCGACGGCGCACTACGTCACCGCTGCTCTCGACGAGGGGCCGATCATCGAGCAGGAGGTGACGCGCGTCGACCACACGCTCAACGCCGACCAGCTGGTGGCGGCAGGGCGTGACGTCGAGGCGCAGGTGCTGTCCCGCGCCGTGCGCTGGCACTCCCTGACCCGGATCCTGTCCAACGGCAACCGGACCGTGGTGTTCCGTTAGCCGGACCCGACCGTCGTACGCCTGATATAGCCTGCCGCCCATGTCCGCGGTGGAGGAGACCCAGCCGCCAACCGGGACCGGCACCACGGCGCCGGTCCAGTCCGTCGACCGGGCGATCACGATCCTCGAGCTGCTGGCGCGCGAGGGCGAGTCCAGCGTCACCGAGATCGCGGCCCGGCTGGGGGTCCACAAGTCCACGGCGTTCCGACTGCTGGCCACGCTGGAGGCCCACCGCCTCGTCGAGCAGGTCAACGACCGCGGTCGCTACCGGCTCGGTGTCGGCAACCTGCGCTTGGCCGGCGCCACGACGGCCCGGCTCGACGTGGTCAGCGAGGCGCGCCCGTTGACCCGCCAGCTCGCCGCCGACACGGGTGAGACCGTGAACATCACGGTCCGGTCCGAGGAGTCCGCGCTCTACCTCGACCAGGTCGCCGGCTCCTCGGCCCTCCAGTCGCACAACTGGGTCGGCCAGCGCATCCCGTTGCATGCGACGAGCAACGGCAAGGTGCTGCTGAGCGAGCTCTCCCAGCACGACTTCGACGCGGCGTTGCCGCACCTGCCTCGGTTCACCGAGCACACGATCACGTCCGTGCAGCGGCTGCGCGAGGAGCTCGACGGCGTACGACGGTCGGGGTACGCCCTCGCGGTCGATGAGCTCGAGGTCGGACTGACCGCAGCCGCAGCGCCGATCCGGAGCGCCCACGGCGACATCATCGCGTCGATGAGCATCTCCGGGCCGACGTTCCGGCTGACGCGGCAGCGGCTCGAGGAGACGGTGCCGATGGTCGTCGCCGCGGCGCTCGAGGTCTCGCACCGCCTCGGGTGGGGCCGGCGCACCTGAACCCGGCTCCGCCCGACGCCCGCGCCGGCATCCCTGACAAGTGCCGGAGGCAGTGCCAAACTGGTCCTGGCCCTTGACGTGTGGCGCAGGTCACCTATTCTCCGC
>Ga0302254_10000353_pt1 | contig 11026 bp, 8 predicted proteins | sample I_Fen_E1_4_FD_194573 | JGI IMG/M metagenome (GOLD analysis project Ga0302254, IMG submission 194573) | Peat permafrost microbial communities from Stordalen Mire near Abisko, Sweden - I_Fen_E1_4 | ecosystem: Environmental > Terrestrial > Soil > Wetlands > Permafrost | place: Sweden: Abisko... | reverse complement strand
AGTGAGAAACACCAACAGCTCGGATTTTTTCTCCGAAACCACGTCACGCCGGAAAAGGCGGCCAAGATACGGCACATCGCCAAGAAATGGCACCTTATCTACAACCTTGCTTTGAGTATTTGAGAAAACACCGCCAATGACGATGGTCTCTCCATCGTTGACCAGGACCTTGGCATTGACCTCGTTTTTCTTGATGGGCGGCACATCCTGGACCTTGTTCAGGTAGTCCGGTTCGTCCTTGGTGACCTTGACCTCCATGATGATCCGGTTGTCCGGAGTGATCTGTGGCGTCACTTCCAGCGACAGCGATGCTTCCTTGAAGGACACCGAAGTCGCGCCGCTGGAACTGGCTTCCTGGTAGGGAATCTCGGTGCCCTTGAGGATTTTGGCGGTTTCCTTGTCGGACGTGACGACCTTGGGTTGCGAGACGATTTCCCCGTTTCCGGTCTTCTCCATGGCCGTCAGCTCAAGGTCCAGCAAGACGTTATCGGTGATGAACGCAATGCCGATCCCCGAGGTGTTGTTCGCCGCCCCTAAATCGACGAACGGTGAATTGGTGCTGGTGCTGCCCGGCGTGCCAATGGTCGAGGAGCCGTTGGCGCCGTTGCTGACCCCGGATGTATTCCAGTTGCCCCTGTTCTGGATGGAACCACCCCAGCGCACGCCCAGGCTTTTGTCGTAATCGACGTTGGCTTCGACGATTCGCGCTTCGATCATGACCTGACGCACCGGAATATCCAGCTGGGCAACGATTCGCCGCAGTTCGTCGAGTCGATCCTGGGTCTGGTAGGCAATGATGTTGTTGGTACGCTCATCGACGGTAATAGAGCCCCGTTCGTCGACTTTCGCCTCGGCACTGGTCACCGACTGGAAGAGTTTGGCGATATCCGCCGCCTTGGCGTAATTGACCTGCAACAGTTCCCGCCGTAGCGGTGCCAGATCGGCGATCTGTTTTTGCGATTCCAGCTCCTGACGTTCCCGGGCGGCAATTTCGTCGGCCGGCGCCACCAGCAGGACGTTACCGATCTTGCGCTTGTCCAGCCCCTTGGTTTTCAGCACCAGATCCAGCGCCTGATCCCAAGGTACGTTCTGCAGGCGCAGGGTAATGCCGCCCTGCACGGTGTCGCTGGCGACCAGATTGAGATTGGTGAAATCAGCGATCAGTTGCAGCACCGAGCGCACGTCGATGTCCTGAAAATTCAAAGAAAGTTTTTCGCCGCTGTAGGCATGGCGGTCGGCATCCCGCTTTTGCAGGTCGTCGGCGGTCACCGGACGGACGCTGACGGTCAGTTTGTTTTCGGTCTGATAGGTCGAGTAGTCAAAGGCGCCGCCGCCGGGCTCGATCGTGATGGTGGCCCGATCACCCGTGGCGCTGGCGTTGACGAACTGTACCGGCGTGGCGAAATCCTTCACATCCAGACGCACGCGCAAGGGGTCGGGCAATTGGGTCCTGGCAAACCCGACGATGATCTTGCCGTCGCGCTCCTGAATGTCCGGCGCAATCGACGGATCCGACAGATCGATCAGCACATTGCCTTCGCCCTGGGTACCCCGCTGGAAATCCACACCGCGAATAGCCTTGCTCGATGGCATTGGGGGGCGCGCCGGGGCCGGCGTTGCGATGGCGGGAGATGTGGTCGCCGCGATTTTGCCGCCCTGCCCGACCTCCACGAACAGGTTGTTGCCCTCGACTCGCGTGCTGTAGGGGGCTGATTGGGTCAAATTGATGATCAGACGCGTACGATCCTCGACTTCCACCACTGTCGCGCTTCGGGCATTGCCAGCGCCCAGGTCACGGGTTTTGTTCGCCAATTGACTGACGACACCCGGCAGATCCAGTGCGATCCGCGCCGGTGATGCTGTGGTGTAACCCTGAGGGGCCGGTGGCGGCTCGTCGAATGCCAGCTTCAACTCGACGCGGTCTCCCGGCAGCGCCGCAACATCCAGCGCCTTGAGGCTGGCCGCTTGTGCCATCGGCGACAACAACGCTATCCATAGCGTCATTCCGAGGGCTGAGAAAGTCCTGTTCATTTTTCCAGTTCCACTATGAGTGCTCTTTCAGAGGGAGGGTCCGCGGCCGTTCCAGCCAGGCACCTTCGCCGTCGGGGACGATTTCGACCACATCCACTTGTGAGCCGCTGATGGCGACGATCCGCCCGTCATTACGCCCCAGGTAATCACCGACTTTCAGCCTGTGCACCCCGCCAGCCCCGCGCAGCAATGCAAAGGAGCCCGCCGAATTGGAGATCGTGCCGACCATTTCAAACTGCTCGATGTTGAACCCCTCAAGGTATTGCTTGATTCGGTCGGGGTCGGGCTTGACGTTGCTTGAGCCGTGTTTCTGACCGGACAGGTCGATTCTGACCTGGGGTGAAAACGGGCTGCGCAGGTTGGCTGCGTTGTAAGTGAATGTCGGGTAAGACCGGATTGTGGGCGTTGGTTCAATCTTGCCTGGTGCGCGCAGGCGCATTTCGTCCAGGTAGGCATCCAGGTCGCCGAAGTCATCGCCACCGCCACAGCCGGCAAGGACGACGAGCGACACGACCATCGATAAACAACGAATCGGGCTCATTGATGCGCCCCCTGATCGTTGTAGCGATAGGTCTTGGCAAGGATGCTCATGCGCAGCTTCGGGCCGCCGTCGGGTTTGGCCGGTGCCAGGTCGAAATCATGCAGGGTAACGATGCGCGGCAACCCGGCCACACCACTGACGAACGTGGCCAGGTCGTGATAGGTACCGGTAACGGTGATCTGGATCGGCAGTTCGATGTAGAACGGCCGGGCCACCTCAGGCAGCAGCTTGATCTCTTCAAACTCCAGCCCGCTACCCAGACCTGTGCGAGTGATGTCCTCCAGCAAGCCGGGCACTTCGGTATCACTGGGCAGTTGCCGCAGCAGCACACCAAAAGAGTTTTCCATCTCTTTCAGTTGCTGGGTATAGCGCGCCAGATTCGCCGCCCTGTGCGCCTTGGTGGCGAACTGCTCCTTGAGGGCCGTCTCTTCTTCGCGCTTGAGGTCGAGCTGGCTCTGAACCTCACTTGTGGAAATGCTGTAACCGAGCGCCAGGACCAGAATCATGACCAACACGCCCACCAGAACCTTGATCGCTGGTGGCCAAGAACCGATGTTGTGGGTGCCCAGTTCGTGAATATCGATACTGCGCAGCTCTTCCAGCCATCCGGAAGGACTCATTGTTCATCCTCCACGGCGGCCGGTTGAGTCTGACGAACGGTCAACTGGAAGACATTGGCCTGATCCAACTGACCCGCAGTGGTCGCTTTGACTTCAGTCAGGCTCGGTGCATCGAACCAGTCCGAAGCGTTCAGGTTGCGCATCAGGTCGGAAACACGATTGTTCGATTCAGCGGCGCCAGAAATCGACAAGGTTTTGCCCACCCTTTTGACTTCGGTGAAATACACCCCGTCGGGCAGGGTCCGCGCCAGCTGATCAAAAATTCGCCCACTGATCGGCCGATTGCCTTGCAGGTCCTGGATGATGCGCATGCGCTCGAGCAATTGCTGGCGACGCGCCTTGAGATCGCTGATCTGTTTGATCCGCTCGTCGACCACGACAATCTGCTGATTGATGTAATTGTTACGGGCGACTTGCCGTTCAATGGCGCCGTTGATGGCGTGATTCGCAACCAGCACCGCACCCGCCGATCCCACCAGCACGCCTGCCAAAATCAATAAAAAACGTTTTCGACGCTCCTCGCGCCGCTCTTCGCGCCAGGGCAAAAGATTGATCCGCGCCATCAGTCGAAGCTCCTGAGGGCCAGCCCGCAGGCAATCATCATGGCCGGCGCGTCGCTGGCCAGGGCGGCGGCGTTGACCTTGGCGCTCAACGTCATTCCGGCAAATGGGTTGGCCACCTGGGTCGGTGTGCCCAAACGCTCCTCGATCAACCGTTCCAGCCCATAGATTGACGCGGTGCCGCCGACCAGCAGGATGTGATCGATAGCGTCGTATTGGCCGCCAGCGAAGAAAAACTGCAATGAACGCGATACCTGTTGCACCAGCGCCTCGCGAAACGGCTGCAACACTGCACTGACGTAATCATCCGGCAAACCACCCTGCCTCTTTGCCAACCCCGCCTGTTCGAGGGTCAGGCCGTAGCGGCGCTGAATGTCCTCCGTCAGCTGACGGCCACCGAACAATTGCTCGCGGGTGTAGATGATGCGCCCGTGGTGCAATACGCTCAGGGTGGTCATGGTCGCCCCGATGTCGACCACTGCCACCAGGCGGTCCTTGGGCAGCACCGATTGATTGGCCAGCAACCCGAATGATCGTTCCAGGGCATGAGCCTCGACGTCGACCACGCGAGCGGTGAGGCCGGCAAGAGCCAGGGCTGCCTCACGGACCTCGACGTTTTCCTTGCGGCAGGCCGCGAGCAGCACATCGACCCGCTCGGGATTGCGCGCTGAAGCGCCCTGTACTTCAAAGTCGATGGCGACTTCGTCCAGCGGATAGGGAATGTACTGATCGGCCTCGATCTTCAGCTGGTTTTCCATGTCGTCGTCGCAAAGTCCGGCGTCCATCTCGATGGTCTTGGTGATCACCGCCGAGCCAGCCACCGCCACAGCCACGTTCCTGAGGCGGGTTCTGGCCTTGATCAACACGCGAGAGAGCGCCTGGCCCACAGCATCGAGCTCGGCAATATTTTTTTCGATAACGGCGTTGGCGGGCAGCGGTTCGACCGCATAGGCCTCGACCCGATAACGGGCGCCCTGGCGGCTCAGCGCCAGAAGCTTCACCGAAGTGGAGCTGATGTCGATACCCAAAAGCGTATCGGCCTTTTTGTTGAAGAGTCCTGGCACTGGCAATTCCCTATGACTATCCGTGAGTTACGGACTCTGCTTTGTGTTTTGCGTTCCATCCGCCCGTCTTGACATCAGCGCAAATGACGCTTCTGGCGGAAAAATGCTTATAATGCCCAGCGTTTTTTTTCCGCTTTTCTCAAGCGCGGGTCGTTCGCCTTTAGCCTGAACCCTGATGCCTAATTCATTCTTTGCCCTGGATATCCAAAAGCCTTGATTCGTCTGCTGAAATTTTTCGGTTGGTCCATCGTCGCGGTTTTCTGCGGACTGCTTCTGGGTCTGAGCGGGGCGTTTCTCTACCTTAGCCCCGGATTGCCGTCCGTAGAGGCGTTGCGAAGCATCCAGTTGCAGATCCCTTTGCGGGTCTACAGCAGCGATAACAAGTTGATCGCAGAATTCGGCGAAATGCGCCGTACACCGATCCGTTTCGCCGACATTCCCCCCAACTTCATTAATGCGTTACTAAGTGCTGAAGACGATAACTTCGCCAACCACTATGGCGTCGACCCCAGCAGCCTGATGCGTGCCGCCACCCAATTGGTGAAAAGCGGCCACATCCAGTCCGGCGGCAGCACCATCACCATGCAGGTGGCGAAGAACTTCTTCCTGACCAGCGAACGCAGCTTCTCGCGCAAGACCACTGAAATCCTCCTGGCCTTGCAGATCGAACGGCAACTGACCAAGGACGAGATCCTCGAGCTGTACGTCAACAAGATCTATCTGGGCAACCGCGCCTACGGCATCGAGGCGGCGGCGCAGGTCTATTACGGCAAGTCGATTCGTGACGTCAGCCTCGCGCAGATGGCGATGATCGCCGGCCTGCCCAAAGCCCCGTCGCGCTTCAACCCGCTGGCCAACCCGGCCCGCAGCAAAGAGCGTCGCGACTGGATCCTGGGGCGCATGTACAAGCTCGGCAAAATCAGCGAGGCCGACTACACCACCGCGATCAACGAACCGCTGAACGCCAGCTATCACGTCCCGACGCCGGAAGTGAATGCGCCGTACATCGCCGAGATGGCCCGTGCCGAAATGGTCGGCCGTTATGGCAGCGACGCCTACACCGAAGGTTTCCGCGTGACGACCACGGTGCCGAGCAATCTGCAGGAAATGGCCAACACCGCCGTCCACGAAGGCCTGATGACCTATGACCAGCGCCACGGCTATCGCGGCCCTGAGTCGCGCCTGCCGGGCAAGACCCGCGAGGCCTGGGCGACCGAGCTGACCAAGCAGCGCACCATCAGCAGCCTTGAACCGGCCATCGTCACTCAGGTCGAGAAGAACGGCCTGCAGGTGCTGACCCGCAATGGCGACGAGCACGTCAGCTGGGACAGCATGAAATGGGCGCGTCCGTTCCTGAACACCAACAGCATGGGCGCTAATCCGAAGCAGCCGTCCGACGTGGCCCAGGTCGGGGACCTGATTCGCGTGCAACGTCAGGCGGACAATTCGTTGAAGTTCAGCCAGATCCCGCAGGCCCAGGGCGCGCTGGTTTCACTTGATCCGCAAAACGGCGCGATCCGCGCGCTGGTCGGTGGCTTCGCCTTCGAGCAGAGCAACTACAACCGCGCCTTGCAGGCCAAACGCCAGCCGGGCTCGAGCTTCAAGCCTTTCGTCTACGCCGCTGCGCTGGATAACGGCTACACCGCCGCCAGCCTGGTGAACGACGCACCGATCGTGTTCGTCGATGAGTACCTGGACAAGGTCTGGCGTCCGAAAAACGACACCAACACTTTCCTCGGCCCGATCCGCTTGCGCGAAGCGCTGTACAAGTCGCGTAACCTGGTGTCGATCCGCCTGCTGCAGGCGATGGGCGTTGGCAAAACCATCGACTACATCACCCGCTTTGGCTTCAACAAGCAGGATCTGCCGCCCAACCTGTCCCTGGCCCTGGGCACCGCGACCCTGACGCCAATGGAGATCGCCACCGGCTGGAGCACCTTCGCCAACGGCGGCTACAAGATCACCCCTTACATCATCGACAAGACCGAAAGCCGCAACGGCGACACGCTGTTCGTCGCCAACCCGGCAAGCGTGCCGAAAGGCGGCGCCGCCAACGACGGCATCGCCGCACCGTCCGCCCAGGCCTTCACGGTCAACGCAATGCCGGGTGAAGCGCCAACTACCCAACCGACGCCTCAGGCACCGGCCGTGGCTGAGCGCATCGTCGATGGCCGTACCACTTACATCCTCAACAGCATGCTTGAAGATGTGATCAAACTCGGCACCGGCCGCCGTGCACTGGCCTTGGGTCGCCCTGACATCGCCGGCAAGACCGGGACCACCAACGAGTCCAAGGACGCCTGGTTCTCCGGTTACAACGCCGATTACGTGACCACCGTCTGGACCGGCTTCGATCAGCCGGAAAGCCTGGGGCGCAAGGAGTTCGGCGGCACCGTCGCGCTGCCGATCTGGATGACCTACATGGGCGCCGCGCTCAAAGGCCTGCCACCCCATACACAACCGGAGCCGGAAGGCATCCTGAGCTTGCGTGTCGACCCGGTCAGTGGCCGTGCGGCAAGCCCAGGCACGCCTGGAGCCTACTTCGAACTGTTCAAGGCCGAAGACACGCCACCGTCAGCAAGCGAACTGGGCAACGGCAATGCGCCGGGCAGCCCGCTGCCAGCGGATGAATCGGCGCCGATCGACCTGTTCTAGAGAAGCAGCCCGTAGGAGCGAGCCTGCTCGCGATGGTCGTCAACGATGACGCGGGTAGTCTGAATACCCGCGTTGTCTGACTATTTTTCGCGAGCAGGCTCGCTCCTACAGGGTTTGGCATCGCACACAACTGCGCCATCGACCCTCCAGACAACAAAAAAGCCCCGACTCTCACGAGCCGGGGCTTTCTTTTGAAGCGCTACAACGGCTTAGCCGTTGAACACGTCATCCACGCTTTTGAGCGGGTAGTTCTTCGGATACGGCAGGGTCGCCACACCGGTCTCGATTGCGGCCTTGGCCACAGCGTCGGAGATCAGGGTGATCAGGCGCTTGTCCATTGGCTTCGGAATGATGTACTCACGACCGAATTCCAGCGGCGCACCACCGTAGGCATCACACACGTCCTGAGGCACTGGCAGCTTGGCCAGTTCACGCAGGGCGTTGGCCGCAGCCACTTTCATTTCCTCGTTGATGCGCTTGGCGCGAACGTCCAGGGCACCACGGAAGATGAACGGGAAGCCCAGTACGTTGTTGACCTGGTTCGGGTAGTCGGAACGACCGGTGGCCATGATCACGTCGTTACGGGTCGCGTGTGCCAGTTCCGGGGAGATTTCCGGATCAGGGTTCGAGCAAGCGAACACGATCGGGTTGGCCGCCATGGATTTCAGGCCTTCAGCGCTCAGCAGGTTCGGACCGGACAAGCCGACGAACACGTCTGCACCTTCCAGAGCGTCTGCCAGGGTACGTTTGTCGGTCGCGTGGGCGAAGACAGCCTTGTACTGGTTCAGGTCGTCACGGCCGGAGTGGATCACGCCGGTACGGTCAACCATGAAGATGTTTTCGATGTTCGCGCCCATGCTGACCAGCAGCTTCATGCAGGAGATCGCGGCAGCGCCGGCGCCCAGGCAAACAATCTTGGCTTCCGGCAGGGTTTTACCGGCGATTTCCAGGGCGTTGATCATGCCAGCGGCGGTCACGATAGCGGTACCGTGCTGGTCATCGTGGAATACCGGGATGTCGCACTGCTCGATCAGAGCACGTTCGATCTCAAAGCACTCAGGCGCCTTGATGTCTTCCAGGTTGATGCCACCGAAGGTGATGGAGATGCGCTTGACGGTGTCGATGAAGGCTTGCGGGCTTTCGGAGTCGACTTCGATGTCGAAAACGTCGATGCCGGCAAAGCGCTTGAACAGCACGCCCTTGCCTTCCATGACTGGCTTGGAGGCCAATGGGCCGAGGTTACCCAGACCCAGAATCGCGGTGCCATCGGAAATGACTGCAACCAGGTTGCCTTTGCCGGTGTATTTGTAGGCCAGTTCAGGGTCGCGAGCGATTTCGCGTACTGGTTCGGCTACGCCGGGGCTGTAGGCCAGCGACAGGTCGCGGGCGGTAGCGGTGGCCTTGGTGAGCTCGACGCTCAGCTTCCCTGGACGAGGATTGGCATGATATTCGAGAGCGGCAGTTTTCAAATCAGACATGGGGGCATTCCGCTTTTACTGTTGGACAGACTGGTCAGCGAGGATACGCGCCTCGCAAAATCCCCACAAGACTGACCGGTCACCCCTGTCAAGCACCCTGACCTACGACTTTGGGCCAAGAGCCGCGGAACACAAGGGATGGACTGTTCACAATCGACAGAAAAAATGTCTACAATTTTTTATCAGTGCGCGACCTGAAGCATCGCTGGATCGGTCAACGGCAACATCCAGCGCGCCTGCCCCTCCTTGAGACCGCCCTTGCGCGAACGATCCAGCACCCAGCCGCGAGCCTCGACTTGCTTGCCTTTGAGGCCATCAAGCGTGGCAGCGGGGAATCTGTCCAGCACATTGGGTGCAACGCGCAATACAACCGAATCCTGCAACTCGATCCAAACCCCGCCGCGATTGCGCTGAACCTTGCTCACACGACCGCTGAGCACGGCAAACCCGGAGGTATTGATCTGCTCCGCCTTTAGTACAGGTGACTGGCGCCACACACCAAGGCCGGCCTGTCGGGCGCTGCGTTCTGCCGCTTGCTGACAGTCGACCAAATCGACATTGGGTGCGACTGCCACTTGAAAGCCGAGTCCTTCGGCGAGCATCTGCGCTTCGAGGTTGGCACCCTCGGCACCGTAGACATGGGCCAGGGTACGGCCGTAGTGATCCTTGCCTTCCTTGCCGGGAAGCAATCCGACCCGTCCGCCGCTCGCGGCCACCAAGGCTTCGAGACGCTTTCGCGCCGCCACGGCAAATGGTTCGTCGGACCGGCCTTTCTTGCCCAGCTCCGGCGTATTCAAGCCGATCATGCGCACACTGCGACCATCCGCGAGGCGCAGCGTGTCACCGTCCACTACCCGCTGCACCGCGACCGATGCCAGACCACTCGGTGCCGGGCAGAAGGCCTGGGCGCCGGAGAGCCAAATCGCGGACACAAAAAAGGCGCCCGCAAGGGACGCCTTTTTCATCAGCATGGAAAAACCGAAACGGCCTCCCAAGTTGATCGGCCTTAGGCCTTTTTCGCGCCGAAAGCACCGAAACGGTCTGCGAAACGCTGAACGCGGCCGCCAGTGTCCAGAGTCTTTTGCTTACCGGTGTAGAACGGGTGGCATTCGTTGCAAACGTCGATCGCCAGGGCTTTGCCGTAGGTCGAACGGGTTTCGAACTTGTTGCCGCAGCTGCAGGTAACAGCAACTGCTGGGTATTCTGGATGGATATCAGCTTTCATGATGTCTTCCTCGGGCTAGCGTGCCGCCACCCAACACTATTGTTGAATACCGCACGTAATTAGGCCGCGGATTCTACCAGACAATGCCAATCACGCAAGCTGTCCCTGAGACCGACCGTCTGCTAGGCTCCCGAGCCTGAACACATTCCCCTGTGGGAGTGAGCTTGCTCACGAAGAGGGAGTGTCAGTCTGCATTTATGTCACCTGACACAATGCTTTCGCGAGCAAGCTCGCTCCCACAGGCTATGCATGAAGCCTTTTTTCCAGTGTTCGTTGATCGAGATCCCCCCGCGTGCCCGACGCCATCCTGCGCCTCGCTTTGCCTTCGCCGCTGCGCCGCCTGTTCGACTACCGAGCTCCGGCCGGGGTCCTGCGCGCCCAGTTGCATCCCGGCATGCGCCTGCGGGTGCCGTTCGGCCGGAGGGAGATGATCGGGATTCTGGTGGAGGTCACCGACACCAGCGAAGTCCCGGCGGAAAAACTCAAGCCCGCACTGGCATTGCTCGATGCCACGCCGCCGCTGCCACCCGCCCTGTTCAAGCTATGCCTGTGGACTTCCCAGTATTACCAGCACAGTCTCGGCGACACCTTGAGCTGGGCGCTGCCGGTGCTGCTGCGTCAGGGCGAACTGGCCGAGGCGCGCCAGGAGCGTTTCTGGTCCGCTGCCCCCGGCGCCAGCCTCGATGACCCGCGGATCGCCCGCGCCCCGCGCCAACGTGAAGCGCTGGCGACGCTGGCCCAGCACCCCCACGGCGTCGCACATCAATTGCTGAGCAAACTGATGCTGAGCAAGGACAGCCTCGACCTGTTGCTGGCCAAGGACTTGGTGCAGGTCGAAATCCGCAAACATGC
>Ga0302254_10000351_pt1 | contig 11036 bp, 10 predicted proteins | sample I_Fen_E1_4_FD_194573 | JGI IMG/M metagenome (GOLD analysis project Ga0302254, IMG submission 194573) | Peat permafrost microbial communities from Stordalen Mire near Abisko, Sweden - I_Fen_E1_4 | ecosystem: Environmental > Terrestrial > Soil > Wetlands > Permafrost | place: Sweden: Abisko... | reverse complement strand
GTACGCGCCGTCGATCCCGGTACCGGGGTGCACCGACGACCTGATCGAGTTGCTCGCGCTGACCGGCCGGAACCGATGGTGGCGACCGGCCTGACCATTGTTTGCCTGCAACGGGTTCAGGTCGGCGGTCCGCCGATCAGTCCGCCCCGCGAGGCTCCGCGGGCGCGGCGTCGGACCCCGGTCGGCGACCGTCCAGCACCGTGACTGCGGTCGCCGTCGCTCGCCGCACCCTGGTGTCCGCGCGCTTGGCCTCGCCCACCCACTGCGCGTATTCCCGGCGGTGGCTGGGCGGCAACTCGGAAAACGCCGCGCCGGCAGCGGGGTTCCCGGCCAGCGCGGCGGTCAGTTCGGGTGGAATGTCCGCGTCGCGGGGGGCGTCGTCGAGCTCCACGGACACCGTCACGTCGTCGTCGACTCGCAGCCCCATGTCGGTGAGTTGGGCCTTGCGCAGCCCGATCCATCCCCGACCACCATAAGAGGCCAAGGTCGTGCGGAAAGCGGGGTGGCCGTTGATGATCACTATTACCGGCGCCCGGGCCCGCCCGAATACCTCGACCGGGTCGAACGGCACCTCAATGGCGTGGCCCGGTCCGTCGTCCGGTCGCAGCACCCGGGCGGTGAACGTGCGCGAGGTCATGACCAGAGTGTCCGCCGGCGCGACGTCCAGGTCGAGTTGCGATGTCGAGGTCGAGTTGCGCCGGGCGGGTTCCGTAGGCCGGGTCGGACGGCATGACGGCTGGGCTCACCGCGCTCGATGGGTGATCCGGAGGTAGTACCCGTCCGGATCGGTCACCCGGAAGTCCTGGAGACCCCAGGGCCGCCGGACGATGTCCTCCTCGATCGGCCAGCCGGCATGCCGGATGCGGTCCCGCTCGGCGTGCAGGTAATCCACCTCGAGCACGATCTCCACTCCGGTCGGCGGCCGTCGCTGGGCCGGGCTCCCCTCGCCGGGCCGAGCGGCGGCCCCGATCCGCACCGCGTCGCGTTCGAGTGCCAGATAGGGCTGCTCGTCGCCTCGGCGGTCGGTGACCAGGGTGAAGCCGAGCAGGTCGACGTAGAACCTGACGGTCGCGTTCAGGTCAGCGGGAAAGATCTCCAGGCGCAGCGTGGTTGGCACCGCTCGACCCTCTCACGCTCTCCTCGCATCGCTGGGCACCTCACCGTCCCTCCGCCGCCCCGGCGATAGGCGGGCCCCTTTGACAGCGCGGATCATCTAGCTCAGCGCGCATGAAATGGGCGACTTCTGTCACATCAGTCCCACAACCGGCACGTTTGTCCGCGCGGGCGATGTTGATCCGCGCCGGTGTTGCGGGTCTGGTCGGTCGGCCCGCGCCGGTATCGGGGCCGATTCAGTCGGCGAAGATCGACAGCGGGGATCGGCCGGTGACGACCGACGTGAGACCCGCCAGGTGGGCGAGCCGCGCGACCTCGGAGTCACGCATGGCAGGGCCGCCGGCGCGGCCGACGATCACCGCGGTGTCCGGGTCCCACAACGGCGCGGCGGCCATCTCGGTGCCGACGGCCTTCCAGTCATGCGGTACCCAGGCGGCCTCCGGATCCAGTACGGCGGCCTGGTCGACCGGCGCCCAGCCGGGCGTCACCCCGTCCAGATTCGGTACGCCTCCGCCCCCGGCCAGCAGTCGGACGGTTTTCCCGCCGTTGGACTCGCCGTTGGACTCGACGCGAACGATCATCGCCCAACTCGCCCGCAGCACCTGTGGCAGCATCCTGGCCAGAATCGCCACGGCGTCCTTGGGGGTCGCCGCGATCGCCTCGACCAGCTCCCACTCCCGGTGACGCGCCGCGATCCCCGGATCGGGCCGCACGGATTCGACTCGCACCCCGGGCACCGCCTCCGCAGCGGTGATGAGGACGTCGGGTTGGCGGCCGCTGGGCAGCGCAACGACGATGTCGTCCACCGCCTGGTCCGGTGAGCGCTCCACGATGTCCATCGCCAGGATGTCGGCGTCGACCTTGCCGAGCTCGGTCGCTACGGCGCCCAGGGTGCCCGGCTTGTCCGGAAGTACCAGGCGCAGTACGTATGACATAACGATGTGCTCGCCTCCTGAATGGCGGCCGTGACGGAGCCTTCCGCAGCGCTCCCCGGGCATCTGTCGCGGTGCCCATTGTTGCCTCATCGCGTTTCGATCAGATCACCGAGGTGCGTCCTGCGCGAAATGCGGCGGTCGGATCCGGCGCTGACCAGCCGCCGCGTCACGCCTGCGCCGGCCGGAATCACCCGGCCGGGCGAGGCATCATCCCATGCAGGCAAAGGGTCATCACGGCGAGTGAGAGCAGGTGTTCGTCGTCCGACGTCCCCGTGGCTGCGGTTGCGGCCAAGCCGTCGCCGCCGCGGCCTAAGATCGAGTCGCGCGCCCGGTCACCATCGGGAACGGTCACCCGGCGGTGTCTTCGCTGCACGGACCCGACTGCACCCAGACACCGCCCCGATACACCGCACACCGGATTGACCGCCCGGACCCGCACCGATCCGTCCGATACCGCACCGATCCCACACAGATCCCACGCCGAATCCCGAACCGAGCGCCCAGGAGAACAGTGTCCAGCGTCCCACCGCCAGAGGCCGATGACCCGGGCCCGACCCTGACCCGCGACAGCGTCGCCCACCTCGCCCACCTGGCGCGGTTGGACCTGACCGAGGCGGAGCTGGACCTGTACGTCGACCAGTTGTCGGTGATCCTGCACTCGGTAGCGGCCGTCTCCGGGGTCGTCGGGACCAGGGATATCGAGCCCACGTCGCACGCAGTGCCGCTGACCAACGTGTTCCGCGAGGACGTCGTCCGACCCGGACTGACCAGGGAGGCGGCCCTGGCGGGTGCTCCGTCGGCGGAGAGCGGCCGGTTCCGGGTGCCGCAGATCCTGGGTGAGGAACAGTGACCTCCGATCTGACCAGGCTCACCGCCGCCGCACTGGCCGACGCGATCTCGACAGGCCAGGCCAGCGCCGAGGAGGTCGCCCGCGCGCACCTTGATCGCATCGAGGCCGTCGACGGGGCGGTGCACGCGTTCCTGCACGTGTCCACCGAGTCCGCGCTGGAGCAGGCCCGAGCCGTCGACCGGGCCAGGGCGCTCGGTGACGCCCCGGTCTCCGGGCTGGCCGGGGTTCCGCTGGCGCTGAAGGACATCGTGGTGCAGGCCGGGGTGCCGGCCACCGCTGGTTCCAAGATCCTCGAGGGCTGGATCCCGCCGTACGACGCGACGGTCACCAGGCGGCTGCTGGAGGCGGGCGTGGTGATCCTGGGCAAGACCAACCTGGACGAGTTCGCGATGGGATCCTCCACCGAGAACTCCGCCTACGGCCCGACCCGCAACCCCTGGGATCTGAACAGGATCCCGGGCGGGTCGGGTGGTGGCTCCGCGGCCGCCCTCGCCGCGTTCGAGGCCCCGCTGGCCATCGGCACCGATACCGGCGGGTCGATCCGGCAGCCCGCCGCGGTCACCGGAACCGTCGGCACCAAGCCCACCTACGGTGGCGTGTCCCGGTACGGCGTCATCGCGCTGGCGTCCTCCCTTGACCAGGTCGGGCCGTGCGCACGGACGGTGCTGGACACCGCGCTGCTGCACGAGGTCATCGCCGGGCACGACCCGCTCGACTCCACCTCCATCCCGCAGCCGGTGCCGCAGGTGGTCGACGCGGTCCGGCTCGGGCAGGCCGATGGCGTCGCCGGCATGCGGATCGGCGTGGTGAAACAGTTGCGCGGCAAGGGCTATCAGGCGGGTGTGCTGGAGTCGTTCGGCGCCGCCGTGGCAACCCTGGCCGGCGCCGGCGCGGAGATCATCGAGGTGGACTGCCCGCACTTCGAGTACGCGCTGGCCGCGTACTACCTGATCCTGCCCAGTGAGTGCTCGTCCAACCTGGCCCGTTTCGACGCGATGCGGTACGGCCTGCGGGTCGGTGACGACGGCACCGCGTCGGCCGAGGAGGTCATGTCGCTCACCCGCGGAGCCGGCTTCGGCGCCGAGGTGAAGCGGCGGATCATCCTGGGCACCTACGCGCTGTCCGCGGGCTACTACGACGCCTATTACGGTTCGGCACAGAAGGTTCGCACGCTGATCAAGCAGGACTTCGAGAAGGCTTTCACCGCAGCGGATGTGCTCGTCTCACCAGCGTCGCCGGTGACCGCCTTCGCGATCGGGGAGAAGGTGAACGACCCGCTCGCGATGTACCTGAACGACCTGGCCACCATCCCCGGTTCGCTGGCCGGTATTCCGGCGATGAGCGTGCCCAGCGGCATCGCGTCGGACACCGGATTGCCGGTCGGGCTGCAGATCATGGGCCCCGCGCTGGGCGAGGAGCGGATCTACCGGGTCGCCGCCGCGTTCGAACGCGCCTATGTCGCAGCACATCACCGCTCGGTGCCGGATGCCGCGCCGGAACTGGAGGTCGGTGTTCGATGACCACGGCCCAAACGCTCGCCGCCGGTCTGATGGACTTCGACGAGGCCATCGAGAAATACGACCCGGTACTGGGTCTGGAGGTGCACGTCGAACTCGGCACCGTCACCAAGATGTTCTGCGGCTGCCCGACCGACTTCGGTGCCGAACCCAACACCCAGGTCTGCCCGATCTGCCTGGCGTTCCCGGGCGCGATGCCGGCGGTGAACCGCACGGCGGTCGAGTACGCGATCCGCATCGGGCTGGCGCTGAACTGCGAGATCGCCACCTGGTGCCGGTTCGCCCGGAAGAACTATTTCTATCCGGACATGCCGAAGAACTTCCAGACCTCGCAGTACGACGAGCCCATCGCCACCAATGGGTACCTGGACGTCGAGGTCGACGGGCAGACGGTGCGGGTGGACATCGAGCGCGCCCACATGGAGGAGGACACCGGCAAGTCGACCCATGTCGGCGGCGCGACCGGCCGGATCCACGGGGCGGAGTACTCGCTGCTGGACTACAACCGCGCCGGTGTCCCGCTGGTCGAGATCGTCACCAAGCCCATCGTCGGCACCAAGGCGCTCGCCCCGCAGGTGGCCCGCGCGTACGTCACCGCGCTCCGGGATCTGCTGTCCTCGCTCGGTGTCTCGGACGTCAGGATGGACCAGGGCTCGCTGCGCTGCGATGCGAACGTCTCGCTCACCCCCTCCGGGAACCCGGTGTTCGGCACCCGTACCGAGACCAAGAACGTGAACTCGCTGCGCTCGGTGGAACGGGCGGTGCGCTACGAGATCACCCGGCAGGCAGCGCTTCTCGCCACCGGAGCCCGGATCGTGCAGGAGACAAGGCACTTCGACGAGTCAACCGGAACCACCTCGCCCGGCAGGTCGAAGGAGACCGCGGAGGACTACCGGTACTTCCCCGAGCCCGACCTGGTTCCGCTTGCCCCGGAACGGGAGTGGGTCGAGTCGATCCGGGCGTCGCTGCCCGAGCTGCCGTGGATCCGGCGGGCCCGCATGCAGGCCGACTGGGGTCTGACGGACCTGCAGATGCGCGACCTGCTGGCCTCCGACGCGCTGGACCTGGTGGCCGCGACGGTGGCGGCCGGGGCGTCACCGGCGGAGGCCACCTCGTGGTGGTCGTCCTACCTGGGTCAGCAGGCCAACACCCGCGGCGTCGCCCTGAACGAGCTGCCGATCACCCCGGCTCAGCTGGCGGCGGTGATCGCCAAGGTCGCCGACGGGTCGCTGAACACCAAGATCGCCCGGCAGGTCGTGGACGGCGTGCTGGCAGGCGAAGGGGAGCCGGACGAGGTGATCGCCGCGCGCGGGTTGGCGGTGGTGTCCGACGACGGTGCGCTGCAGGCGGCGGTGGACGAGGCGCTGGCCGCTCAGCCTGCCGTGGCCGAGAAGATCCGGTCCGGCAAGCTGCAGGCGGTGGGCGCGATCGTGGGCGCGGTGATGAAGGCGACCCGCGGCCAGGCCGACGCCGCCAAGGTCCGGCAGCTCGTCCTGAGCACCCTTGGCGTCGAGGGCTGACCTGCGTCACACCTTTGCGTCCTGCAGAGTGGGCGCTACAGCGAGCATCCTTCGGGACGCAAGAATGCGGGAGTCTCCGGCAGAAAGGCACCGGCTGTGCGCATCGCCCTCGCCCAGATCGTCAGCAGCATCGATCCGCAGCGCAACCTCGCGCTGGTCGCCGACGCCGCCACACAGGCCGCCAAGGCCGGTGCCCGGATCGTGGTGCTGCCGGAGGCGACCATGTGCTCGTTCGGGGTAGCGCTGGCGCCGGTCGCAGAGCCGCTGGACGGACCATGGGCGAATGCCGTGCGGGCCATTTCCGAGGTCAACGAGATCACCGTGGTGGCCGGCATGTTCACCCCGGCGTCGGGCGGCCGGGTGCGAAACACGTTGCTGGCCACCGGCGGTGGCGTCGAAGCCTGCTACGACAAGATCCACCTGTTCGACGCGTTCGGGTTCCGCGAGTCCAAGACCGTTGCGCCAGGGACCGACCCCGTGACGATCGACGTCGACGGCGTCACCGTGGGGCTGGCGACCTGTTATGACGTCCGGTTCCCGGGGCTGTTCCAGACGCTCGCGGACAAGGGCGCGGTGCTGACCCTGCTGCCCGCGTCCTGGGGCGCCGGGCCCGGCAAGCAGGACCAGTGGGACCTGCTGACCAGGGCAAGGGCGCTGGACAGCACCACGTTCATCGCCGCCTGTGGGCAGGCCGACCCGCTGTCGGTAGGGCTGACGCCGCGTGGCAACGCGCCGACCGGCATCGGCGGTACGGTGCTGGTGTCACCGCTGGGGGTTGTCGTGGATCAGCTGGGCGACGGGCCGGGGATGCTCCTGGCCGACATTGATCCGGCCGAGGTCCGCGCCGCCCGGCAGGCGATCCCGGTGCTGGCCAACCGCCGGTTCTGACCCCGCGTGGCCCTTGCTGGCGCGGATCAACTTCGCCGGCGCGGATCATGGTCGAGGTTGTGGGACTGGCGAGGCGCAAGTGCACGATTTCATGCGCGCGGGCGTTGCGGGGTCGCGAACGAACGGAACCCGCCCGGTACGACGAGCGCGCGTCAGCTCAGCAGTTGCGCGTCATAGGAACCGCACGCGGGATCGACTGACGCGAAGGGCATCGACTCGACCACGGCCTGCGCGATCAGCATGCGATCGAAGGGATCGCGATGGTGCCACGGAAGCGCGCTCAGGTGGTCCGCGTGTTCGGCGGTGAACGGGAGGTGCGACAGTCCGGACCCGAGGATGGCTGTGGCGAGATCGCCTGGTGATTCCAGCTTTCCGAGTGAACCCTTGATCGCGATCTCGGCCACCGAAATGGCGGAGACGTACACGCTGTTGCGGCCGTCGGCCACGGCCGCCCGAATCGGACCCGGTAACCGCTGGTCGTCGGCGAGCCACCACAACAGGATGTGAGTGTCGAGCAGGATTCTCATCGATCGGCTGGTGTGCCGTACCAGACTTCGGCGTCTGCGTCGCTGAACTCATCGAAATCGGCCGCGATTCGCAGTCTTCCCTTCCACACACCGGGAACCCTGTCGGGCCCACGAGTGGACAGCGGGGCCAACCGGGCGACGGGCCGACCGTTGCGAGCGATGATCACTTCCTCACCGGCCTCGACAAGAGCGAGCAAGGCCGAAAGCCGGGTCTTCGCCTCGTAGATGTTCACGGTTGTCGTCACGCCGACAGTATATCGAGGTCTGGTCTAGTCTGGTCAGGTTTGCCGGAGCGACCTCGGCGTCGGCGCCGCCAGCAGGATCGCGCTGCTTCCGGGTTGCGCGGACCAACGTGCCGCTGATGGGACGCGTGAGGCTGGAGTCAACCATTTGAGCCGCGCCGTCGTTGTTGATCCGCGCCACCAAGGGGCGCGCCAGGTCACCGCCCGGGGGGCGGGTCAGTCGGGGCCGCCCTCGCCGCCGGCGTCGGAGGCGGGAACGACCACCACCCGGTCGTCGCTGGGCACCGGGGTACCGACACCGTCCTTGTTCGAGGTGGTCAGCCACAGCAGGCCCTGGGTGTCCGCGGTGACGGTCAGCAGGCGGCCGTAGCGGTTGTCCAGGATCACCGTGGGTGTGCCGGTGAAGGTGCCGCCCGAACCCAAATGGATCCCGGTGAGCTGCTGCTTGTCCAGCGACGTACTGGCAAGCAGGCCGCCACTGACGGCACAATCGGCCGCGCGGCCGTCGGCGACGGTCCATGTCCATCGGGCGTCTCCGGGTGCCAGCGCTGTGTAGTCGTGGCCGGCGGTCAGCGGCAGCAGCACGTCCTGCGTGGTCCGCTGGTCAAGCGCCGCGACCGTGCCGTCTTCCAGCTCGCACATCCCGGTGACCTGGGAGAAACCGCTCGCGAACGTCGGCGAGGCGGCCGTCGGGTTTCCTTCCGCCGGCTTACCGAACTCGTCCAGCCGCAACACCTTTCCGGCCAGCGACGTGGGGTCGGCCGGGAGTGCCGGGTTGCCGGTATCGCCGGTCCCGACGTACAGCGTGCGATCGGAGGCGAACGCCAGTCGGCCGCCGTTGTGCGTCGCGCCGCGCGGGATCCCGGTGAAGATCGGTTTCGGTACGTCACCGGGGGCGATCCGGATGATCCGGTTGTCCTGCGGAGTCGTGACGTACGCGTAGATCAACCCGTCCTCGTCATACGAGGGCGACAGCGCGACGCCCAGCAGGCCACCGTCCCCGCCCGCCTCGATGCCGTCGATCCTGGCGACCTCGACGGGTGGCTCGCCCTTGGCGACCTGCAGGATCCGGCCGGTGGTGCGCTCACCGACCAGCGCCGACTGGCCGTCGGGTAGCGGAGCAAGGCCCCAGGGCGCGGTCAGACAAGTCGCGATCACCGATTCATCCGTCGGTGCGCACGGATCGCTCGGTGCCTGGCTGCCGCTCGGGTTCGGGCTGGGCGACTGGTCGGTGGGCGACGGCGACCCTGACGACGGCTGCGCGGTGCTCGGGTCCACCGGCTGCGCCGCCGGCGCCGTCAGCGACGGCTGAACGGTGAACGTCGACGCCTCGCTGGAGAAATCCGCGCATCCGGCCACGATCGACACCAGCGCGACGCTGATCGCCGCCGCGGCGAACGCCCGCCGGAGACGACCCCGGGCCGGGATCGGCGAGTGCGTGGGCGACGTGGACATCGCCATCCACGGTACGGCCTGCTGCCAGCGCGTCTGGAGTCGTCGTCACCCGACAGGCGGGCAGGCCCGCGGGCCCGCACGTAGGTGCGTGATCAGCCGTCAGGACGGATCCGGTGACGACGAGGTCCGCGGTCGGGTGTCAGACCGGCGCCACGGCAACGGCCAGCGCGGGGTCGACCGCGTCCTGCGCGGGCCCGCGCCGACCCACCACGTGGGTGAGCATCAGCGCGTCGTCGTCGGCCATGTAGCGGATCCTCGCCGAACGGCCCGAGGAGAACCGCATCTTGAAACCGGCGACCCCGGCCCGTGCCTTCCAGGGCGAACTGGACCATTCGACCTCCTGCACCCCGTCCCGATGCGCCACCACCGTGTTGCGCGCCAACAACCGGCGCCAGCGCAGCAGGACACTGCGCTCACCGACCCACCAGCGTGCCTCGCGAGCGCGGGCAACGCCCAGCCAGTACGCCAGCGGCAGCGGGAACAGCGCGAGCAGCCGCCACCACCCCGGCAGCAACAGCAGCAACAGCGTGATGCCCGCGCCGTATTCGAGAGGCAGGGTCAGGTACCGGCGATGGATGCGCTCCGGGATCGGGTGCGGCGGATCCTCGGGCCAGTGCAATTCGGGCAGCACCCGACGCACCAGGTGCGCGGCACGAGCGGTGCGAACGAGCGGGAAAAGCATGCGCTGGTTGGTGTTCGCCCGGCCGATGCCGGCCACCTCCACCTGCAGGCTGGCGTACCCGAGCATGGTTCGCCACAACCCCTCCACCACCCGAACCGCCTGGACCCGGGCGACGGGGATGGCCGCCGTCTGCTTGCCGAGCAGACCGCGATGGTTGCGCAGCATGTCACCGTCGCGAATAAGGGTGAACCTGTTGAGCCGCAAAGCGGACAGCACCACGCCCGCGACGACGGCGGTCACCACCAGCGCGGTGACGACGGCGAGCCACCCGCGAGGTTCAACGGTCTGGGTCATGAAGTCCTGCGCCCGGCTCGGCACGTACTCGGAGAACCGGTACCAGACCACGAGCGCGATGGCGAAGATCAGCGGGATGCTGTTGTTGGTGACGGCGGCGATCAGCATTTCCTGCGTCGTCAGCACCGCGATGGTCTCGTATCCGGCCGGCCCCTTGGGGTTTCGGCGTCGCCGGCTGAAACGGTGCAGGATGCTGGTCATCGCCGGCTTCGCGGCCGGCTGTGGCTCGGCGGCGGTGGGCGGTCCGTTCGTCGCGCCGGACTCGCCCGTAGCCTGCGACTCGCCCGCAGCCGTGGACTCGCCCGTAGCCGAGGGCTGGCCCGCCGGGGGCTGGCCCGCCGGGGATTCCGCGGGCGGGAGCGCCGTTTCGGACTCAGCCGGAATTTCGGACTCCCCGGCTGCTTCGGGCAGCGGGCGGACGGTCTCCAGCGCGGCCTGCAGCTGCTTGAGCCGACTGGTCGACAGGCTGCCCAGGCTGACCGCAGCGCCACCCCGGTCGCCCGGCGACTGCACTCGCAGCCCCCAGACGCCGACCAGCCGCTGGCTCAGCGAACGGTAGGCGTCGAGTGCGGTGATCCGGGTGATCGGGACGACCCGAACGATGCGGTTGACCAGGCCGCTGCGCAGCCGCAGCACCCCGCTGATCACCGAGTACTTGCGGACGTACCACTGTGCTATCGCAACGATCATGATCAGGACGAACAGGGTGACGTTCACCCACCACGGGGCGCCGCCCAGGACGGTGACGACCAGGAACGGGATCGCCGAGCGCAACGTCCGAGCCGTCTCGATCACCAGATAGATCGGGTGCAGCCGGGTGTCGGGCACGGCGACGCCCCTGATCCGATCGACCGATCCCTGAAACGGGACGGAGTCAAGGGCAGTTTCAGACATCGTCAGACATCGTCAGACATCGTCAGACATCGTCAGGCGGTCAGACATCGTCGGCGACGTCGGCCAGCGCGCTGATCCGCTCACACAGCTCGTCGGCCTCCCGACGGTCCAAGCCGGAC
>Ga0302254_10000349_pt1 | contig 11058 bp, 10 predicted proteins | sample I_Fen_E1_4_FD_194573 | JGI IMG/M metagenome (GOLD analysis project Ga0302254, IMG submission 194573) | Peat permafrost microbial communities from Stordalen Mire near Abisko, Sweden - I_Fen_E1_4 | ecosystem: Environmental > Terrestrial > Soil > Wetlands > Permafrost | place: Sweden: Abisko... | reverse complement strand
GCCGGGAAGCACCGCGATGGCGCGGGCCCAGGGAAGCGTCTCGTCGGCACTCAGCAGTGCCACCCCCGCGCCCACCACGATGTCGGCGTCATCGACCTCGAGGCCCACCCGGCGCCCGCCCAGGTCCGTCACCACCACCACCAGGCCCGGCCCCGGTTCACCTCCCAGCAGTGCTGCCAGGTTGAGCACCGGCATCAGCTGGCCCCGCAGTGAGGTGACGCCGCGCAGCGCCGGCTCGAGCGACGGGATCGCGCCCAGTTCGTCGGGCTCGCGCACCTCGATCACCGCCTCGACCGCGAGCCCGACCTTGCGACCGCCGGCGCGCACCAGCAGGAACGCCCCACCCGTCGCCGTCACAGGAGCCGCATCCGGCGGATCTCCACATCCACCTGCGCCGCCACCTGCGTCACCGACAGCACATGGTCGGCGCCACCTGCTGCCCGGGCCGCCGCCGGCATGCCGTCGATGGTGGCGCTCGCGCGATCCTGCGCGATCCCGATGCCGCCCGCCTCGTGAATGCGGCGCAGCCCATCGGCCCCGTCGCGACCGAGCCCCGTGAGCACCACGCCCACCGCGCGCGCACCGAACACCTCGGCCACCGAGCGGAAGAGCGGGTCGGCGGCGGGTCGAACGCCGTGCATCGTCGGTTCGCGATCGAGCAGCAGGTGCACGCCATCGGGCCCCGCCGCTACCCGCATGTGCCAGTCTCCCGGTGCCACGTACGCGGTGTCCTCGAGGAACGGCGTGCCGTGTTCCGCCTCCACCACGCGAAGCCGGCTCTGCCCGGCCAGTCGCTCTGCCAGGCTTCGCGTAAAGCCCGGCGGCATGTGCTGCACGATCACCACCCCCGCGCCGAGCCCCGGCGACAGCTTCGGCACCACCTCGGCCAGGGCGCGCGGACCACCGGTCGATGCCGCGATGGCGACGCAGCCGCGCGCGCGGCCCGGCAGCGAGAAAAGCGCTGCCGGCGGGACGCCCTGTGCCGGCCGTGCCAGGATCGGGAGGCGGAACAGTTCGGCACCCGCCGACAGTCGCAACGTTGCCAGGAGGCGCTCGCCGAATCGCTCCAGGTCGGCGGCATCGCGACCCGACTCCTTCGCCACGATTTCCACGGCGCCCAGCTCCAGCGACCGGATCGCCGCCGAGGTGCCGGGGCCGGCGTAGCTCGACACCACGACGATCGGGCGCGGCGCCTCCGACATGATGTATCCGATGGCACCCAGACCATCGAGCTCCGGCATCTCCAGGTCCATCAGCACCAGGTCGGGCTGCAACCGGTGCACCTTCTGCAGCGCGTCCATGCCGTTGCGCGCCGTGCCCACCACGGTGAAGTCCCCGCTGCGCTCCAGGATGTCGGAGAGCAGGCGGCGGAAGAACGGGCTGTCGTCGGCGATCAGGACCGACCGGCGCTCAGAGGTGCTGGACACCGTGCGCGACCGATGACACGTCGATCCGGCCGTCCTTGCAATGCAGCCGCACCGTGCGGCCGAAGTCGCCACCCACCGCCTCACCCGTGAGCGGCACGTTGTGCGCACTCAGTGCCTGCCGGGTGGACACGAGGTTCCGCTCGCCCATCTGGATCGTGCCCGGCGGTGCCAGCTGCGAGAACATGCTGGCCCCGCCGGCGAGGCGCGCCGTGATGCGCCGCGGGTTGGCGCCTGCCGCCACCATCCGCTCCAGCAGCACCGGCACCGCCGACTGGGGAAACTTGGCCGGGTTGTCCGACTGCCGCGTCAGGGCCTTCGACGGCAGCAGGATGTGCGCGAGCCCGCCGATCCGCGCGTCGGGATCGTAGAGCATGATCGCCACGCAGCTCCCGAGGCCCACGGTGACGAGCACCTCGTCTGCCGTGGCCACGGCCATGTCCGATACCCGCACGACGATCTCCCGTGCGCTCACGCCGGCCTCCGGTAAATGCGCTCGCGGACGTCCACGAGCTCGAGCAGGTCGCGCGCCGGGCCGACCAGGGTTTCCACCTTGCCCAGGATCAGGGTACCGCCCGGCACGAGCGCATCATGAAACGCGACGAACAGTCGTTCCTGCGTGATCCGGTCGAAGTAGATCACCACGTTCCGGCACACGACCAGGTCGAAGCGGCGTACCGGCATCGCATCGCGCGTCAGGTCGAGGGCGGACACCTGGATCCGCGCGCGGAGCCGCGCATCGACGATGCGCCCCTCGCCTTCCGGGCGCGTCCATCGCTCCACCAGTTTCGGCGGCGTTTCCACGAACGCATCGGTGCGATACTGCCCCGCCCGCGCCCGGAGCATGCACTCGCGGTCGATGTCGGTGGCCTCCACGCTGAGCCGGTCGAGCCACTCGGGATGCCCCGCCCGCTCGCTGGCGTCGGCCCAGAGCATCGCCAGCGTGTGCGCCTCCTCGCCCGACGAACAGCCGGCACTCCACACCCGCACCGGTGCCGCCTTCGCCATCAGCGCCGGCAGCACGTTCGCCTTGACCGCCTCCCACGTCTCCGGGTTCCGGAAGAAGCGGGTGACATTGATCGTGAGGGCATCGTGCAGCCGCTCGACCTCACCCGGCGTGCTCGCGAGCACGCCGCGATACTCGTCGTACGTGTGCACGCCGCATGCCCGCATGCGCACCGCGATCCGGCGCCGGAGGCACTTGGGCTTGTACGCCGCGAGCGACACGCCGGTGCGCACCGTGAGGTCCCTGGCCAGTGCGTCGAACTCCGCATCGTCAGGGGCGATCATGCCTCGGCCGCCAGCATGTCGAGGTTGGCCCGCGCCAGCTGGTGACTCGGGTTGAGTTCCGTCGCATGCTCCCAGCTCGCGCGCGCGCGCGCCGTGTCCCGCCGCTTGTACGCGATATTGCCCAGCTTGAAGTAGAGGTCGTCGCCCAGTTCCGGGGCCACCCGCGACGCGCGCTCGTACGCCTCGAACGCCTCGTCGTACCGGCCCGCGCGATACAGCAGGTCACCGGTGTTCTTCGATACCTGCGGCAGCGCGGGATCCGCCGAGAATGCCTGCTTCAGCATCTGCTCCGCGCCGGCGGTGTCGCCCCGCAGCTCCAGCAGCACCGCCAGATTGTTCCGCAGCACTGCCTGTTCCGGGTACGCCGTCACGCCCGCGCGGGCCGTCTCCAGCGCCGCGTCGAGGTCGTCGCTCGCCGCCTGGGCCAGCGCCATCGCCCAGTGCCACGCCGCCGGCGGCGTCTTCTCGCCCAGCAGTTCACGGGTGCGCTCCAGCCGGCTCACCGCCACGGGATGCTCGCCTCGCTGCAGTGCGGCGATGGCCCAGCCGAGCATGACCCGATGGTCATCACGCGCGCGGCTGGTGGCGTCGCCGTATGCCGCCTCCGCTTCCTCCAGCCGCCCCAGCTGCTCCAGCGCAAAGCCGAGGTTGTGCAGCGCCGCGGGGCGCGGACCACCCTTCTCCACCGCCAGCCGGAACGCTTCCACGCCCTCTTCCCACTTGCCCTGTCGCAGCGCGATGAGACCGAGATAGAACGGGGCGCTGCCTTCCGTCGGCCGCAGTTCCGCCACCCGCCGGAACTCGCGCAGCGCCTCGTCCAGCATTCCCGTGCGGTAGAACGCGACGCCGAGATTGCGGTGCTCCTCGACGCGAGAATCATTCACCCGGGGCGAGATGGTCGTGGCCGATGATCCGGTGCGGTGGGCGTACCCTGCCGTGATCAGGCTGTAGAGCGCCTGGCCCACGATGAACTCCACCAGGCCCGACTCGTCGACCACCTGCTGCACATCGCGCCGGCCATCGAGCAGCGGGAGGATCAGCTGCTCCTGGTCTGACAGCGGGGCACCCGCCGCTTCCACCCGCGCCTGGTCGGCGGTGAAGATCAGGTCGAAGCTGGGAATCTTCTTCTCGATGAGGCTCCACTCGTCGACCCGTCGAGCGCCCTCGAGCAGGAGCCACTCCGGGTTGATCTGCACCTGGAAGTCGCGGGGATCGGGACGGACGCCCGCCTCGAAGTTGAAGGCACCGGTCGTCCACGTGAACAGGTAGTAGACCGCCTCCTCGATCTGGAGGCGCATGTAGTCGTCGAGTTCCTGCCGCGTGAGCGCGCCCTGCCCGAGCAGGATCTCGCCCAGCCGTATCTCGCGGTCGCTGGCCTGCTGGTCGATCGCCTGGCGCAGTTGCTCCGCATTGATGCGGTTGCTGCGCACCAGCATGTCGCCCAGCCGGTCGCGGCGGTTCACGATCGACGCGTACGCGATCTTCCCGTCATCGAAGTAGATGTAGCCCAGGTTCTGGCGGTCGGTGATCGCCAGGCACCCGGTGCGCCGCCCCAGATAGAGCAGCTGGATGACGTCGGGAAGGCTCGCTTCCTTGAGGGATCCCTTGATCGCCATGCTACTTCCACTCCTCGATCACGCGATCGGCGAGGGTAGGCCAGGTCCAGACGGTCTTCTCACGGCTCTTCACCCCACCCGACGAGGCGGGCGACACACTGATCGACCGGCCCGGCGTGCTGCCCTTGCGCACCACGCGCGCGGCGCCCTCGAGCACCTCGCGCGCCAGTGCCGTGCTCGGCTTCGCCTGCTGCGAGTCCGCCGAGTGCAGTACCCGCTGCACGTAGCCCTGGACGGCGCGCGCCGACTCGGCGGGGCGTGACGCGATGTACGTCACCAGCTCGGTATCCGCCTCCTGGCCCCGGGCGGTGAGGGTCCGCTCCACCAGCTGCTGGCGGAGCTCGCGGTCGGGCGGTGGCAACTCGACCACCAGTCCGCCCTCGAGCCGCGTCAGCAACCGCGGTTCGACGCCCGACAGCTCGGCCAGGGGCACCGCCGACGTGAACCCGAGCTGCCGGTTGGACTCGAGGAGGAGGTTGAACAGCAGGAACAGTTCCTCCTGCGTGCGCTCCTTCCCCGCGATGAGGTGCACGTCGTCGAGCAGCAGCGCCGAGCAGCGCCGGTAGCGGTTACGCCACGCCGGCACGGCATCGCGGTCGATCGCCTCGATGAGTTCCTGGGTGAAGTCGTGGGCACTGAGGCACGCCACATGGCCGTCGCCCGCGAGGGCCAGTGCGTTCCCGATGCCGTGCAGCAGGTGGGTCTTGCCCACGCCCGAACCGCCCACCACCACGATCGGGTTGTACTTCTGTCCCGGCTCGGCGATGGCCGCGAGGGCCGCGCGCACCGCCATGCGGTTCCCCGGTCCCTCGATCAGGTCGTCGAGGAGCCAGTGCTCGACCGGCCCCGCCGGCGGCACCGCACCCTCGCGCACCCGCTGCATGTAGGCGTCGGCCGCCGCCATGTTGCCGGGGTCGGTGAGCTGCGCGGCGCCCGCCATGCCGGGAGCCAGTGACTCCGCTTCCGCACGCAGCTCCAGCAGCTGCTCCGCGTCGGCCTCGTACTGGATCATCACCGACTCGGGATCGGGCGGCTCCGGATCCTCCAGCAGGCGCTCCAGCCGGTACGTGCGGAAGCCCTCACCTTCCCAGCGCAGGATCGCCTCGCCCACCCGCGCGCGCCACGGGTCCACCTGCCGCGCCAGCGTGGCCGCCAGGTCGGACAGGAAGTCACCGAACTCGTCGCGGTCGGCCTGCAGTGCTGGCTTGTCGGCGAGTCCCTCACCCAGCTTGTCCGGCTGCTGTCTTGAGACGCTCGGCTCCGTGAACTCGTGCGCATCGGCGTACTCGTGCGGCTCGCCCGCCAGCCCGAAGTCGTGCGGCGCGTCGTCCTGGTCCCCGCCGTCGTGCGACGCCAACTCATCGGGTGGGCCACCGCCCAGCATGTCCGACTGCCCCAGCATCACGCCGGGAAGTGCGTCGGCCACGCTGCGGCGCGAATCGCCCCCCGCATGTGCCATCTCGCCATGGCCGACCCCGGCGAACTCGAGCGTCTCCGCCTGTTCCACCACGAGGTCATCGGCCACGGCCGACTGCAGGCCACCGATGAGCAGCCGTGCCTGGGCGGCGTCGAGCGGCACCTCGCTCACCGCCTGGAACGCCACCAGTCGGTTCACGGCGCCCACCAGCTCGCGCACGCTCTCGATGTCGAGCGACGCAACCGCCTCGAGCACACCATCGGGGAAGCTCGCGCCGCGCTCCTCGGCCTTGCGCTGCAGGATGGCCACCCGGGTCTCGTAGTCCGGCCGCGCGATGTCGAGCACCAGCCCCCCGGCGAACCGCGTGAGCAACCGATCATCGAGCGATTCGATCTCGGACGGCGCGCGATCGCTGGTGAGCACCACCTGCTTCTGGCCCGCGAGCATCACGTCGAGCACCCGTAGCAGTTCCGACTGCATCTCCCGCTGCCGGCTCAGGAACTGGATGTCGTCCACCAGCAGCAGGTCCGCATCGCCGAACCGGGTGCGGAACTGGTCGCTCCGGCCGGTGGACAGGGCGACATGAAAACCCTCCACGAACTCATCCAGGGTGAGGAACTCGATGCGCGCGGCGGGATTCACCGCGAACACCTCGTGCGCGATGGCGCCGAGCAGGTGCGTCTTCCCCATGCCGGGGCGCGCATAGATGAGCAGCGGGTTGTACGCCGATCCCGGCGCGCTCGCCACCGCACGCCCAGCCGTCACCGCGGTGCGGTTGGACGTGCCCACCACCAGCGCCTCGAACCGGTGCGCGCCCTGCAGCATGCTCATTCGGCAATCCCTCCCGCAGCCAGCTTGCGCAGCACGAGCTCGGAGATCCCCTTCAGCGTCTCGAACACGCCGCTCCCATGCAGCGCGTCGGCACCAAAGCTCGGCACCCCGCGGAAATTGAGCGAGTCATCCAGTTCGGACGGCTGCAGCACCAGCTCGCCCGGCAGGTCCTGCTTGTTGTACTGGAACGCGATCGGCATCGTCCGCACGTCCACGCCCTGGCTCAGGAGGTTTTCCTGCAGGTTCTGCAGGCTCTCGAGGTTGTCATCGAAGCGCCGCGCCTGGCTGTCGGCCACGAAGACGATGCCGTCCGCCCCCTGGAGCACCAGCTTCCGCGTCGCGTTGTAGTAGCTCTGCCCCGGCACGGTGTACAACTGGAACTTGGTCTGGAACCCCGAGATGCTCCCCAGGTCGATCGGGAGGAAGTCGAAGAACAGCGTCCGGTCTCCCTGCGTGGCCAGCGACACCATCCGCCCGCGCCGCGTGTCGGGCACCCGGCCGAAGATGTACTGCAAGTTGGTCGTCTTCCCGGACCGGCCCGGTCCGTAGTAGACGATCTTGCAGGTGATCTCGCGCGCAGTGAAGTTGACCAGCGACATCCGCTACCGCCCGAAGAGCGAGCGCAGGCTCGCGTTGAGTTCGTACTCGAAATTTTCCGCCAGTACCGCCCGCGTCGGCAGCTCCGCCGGTGCGGCCTTCGCCAGCGCAAGCTCCAGCTCCTGGAAGAAGAGCTGGACCAGCCCCACCGACGTTTCCGACCCGAACACCACCAGCCCGATCCACCGCCCCCGGGGCGTCCAGAAGGCGCGCAGCACCAGGCTCTGCTTCGGTCCCTGGTGCAGCACCACGCCGAACGCCGCGGTGCTCATCACGTCAGCGATCGCATCCGTCGATGCCATGATCGCGGCACCGAGTGCCGCTGCCGCCATGACGTCCACCGAGCGGGTAAAACCGTCCTGCGCGATCACCTGACCCGCCGAGGTCATGAGCAGCGTCAGCCGCGCACCCGACTCGTCGAGGAATCCCTGCAGCGGCGCGGCCACCCACGGCTCGATGACCCTCATGATCCGAGTTGCGCCGCCGCCTGCCGGAGCTCGAGCCGCGCGAGCCCCAGGTTGGCATCGCGCTCGGCCACCGCGACAAGTAGCAGGTCGTCACCCACCGGCACGCTGAGGACGGTGCCTCGTTCGGCCCGGAGCTGCACCACCTGCGGCACCGCAAGCCCGGCACTGATCGCGGTTCGGCGGAGCCGAAGCGTCAGGCTCGCAGCGAGTGCGGCGACTGCCGCACCATCAAGTCCCTCGGCCAGCGCCTCGGCCACCACGAGCCCATCCGACTCCGCCACCAGCATGGCACCCCGGATGCCCGACACCCGCGTCACCCGTTCGAGCGCATCGCCCAGGTTTCTCATGCCAGTCGCTCCAGCCAGTTGCGCGCGGCGCGCGCCGCCTGCTCCGCGATCAGCCCGAGCCGTCCCACCGGCACCCGCGCGTCGCGCAGCAGGAGCAGCACGGTGGACTGCGTCGGCGCCAGCACCAGCAGGTGCCCGTCGGCCGACTCCGCCGTGACACTCTCCCACGCGCCCAGGTCGAGCAGTCGCGCCGCGCGCGATGCCTCACGCGAGACGCCCTGCAGGTGGGCTGCCACCGCATCGCTCACGTCGCTGCCATCGGGCGCGTCCACCGTGCCGGCAAGGCGCAACCCCTGCGTGTCCAGCAGCACGACGCCGCGCGCATCCTCGAAGGGCTCGAACCCCTCCGCCCCGCGGAGCGCGCTCGGCTCACTCGCCGCCGCCGCGGTTGCGCGCGCCGCCGCACCATTCAGCGCCGTGCGCACCCGCTCCACGGCGATCGCGAGTCCCTCGTCATCCGGCGCCGCGCCGAGCGCCGACTCGAGGAACGGCAGCGCGCCCTCGGGATCACCGGCCCGGAACGCCAGGAACGCGAGCCCCTTGTTGGCGCCGATGTGCCCCGGCGAAAGCTCCAGCACGCGCCGCCATGCCTCCGCCGCCGCATGACGATCACCCTGGTCGGCCAGCACCCGCGCCAGCAGGTCGTGCGACGCTGCCAGTTCCGGATACCGGTTCACGCCCATGCGCGCGACCTTGTATGCCGCCGCCGGCTGGCCGCGGTTCCGCAACGCCTCACCCAGTTCCAGGAAGACGAGGCTCTGCGGATCCGACGCCAGCTGCGCGGTCAGCTCGCGAATCGGGTCAGTCATACCACCCCTTGATCGCGTCACTCAGCAACCGCGCCGCCGCCTGCAGCCGGTCCACACCCTCCTGCAGCTTCATCTCCTCGGGCGACCGCTCCGCCAGTTGCCGCCAGCGCTGCCACGAGGCGATCGCCTCGTCGAATCGACCGCTCGCCGCCTGCGCCGTGCCGAGCAGGCGCCGCGCCGAAGCAAACGAAGGCTCGAGCCGCAGCGCCTCGAAGAATGCCTCCTCAGCCTCGGCGTAGTGCTCGCCCGCGAGCAGTACCCGGCCCAGTACCGCATGGGCCCCGGCCTGGTCGGGGAAGCGCGCCGTCGCCTCGGTGGCGATGAGCCGCGCGGAATCCACGTCGCCCGACGCCAGCTGCTCCTCTGCCCGCACCACCAGTTGCGTCACGTCGGGCGTTTCCGGCCCGGTGGCGACCAGGGTCGGATCGTCCAGCACCACCACACCGGTGCTGGTGAGGCCGAAGATGGTGCGGGCAATCTCGAACTCCGCGCGCCCCAGCACCTCGGCGATCACCCGCAGGTCGCGCGCCCCGTCCACCGTTGCGATCACTTCCCACTCGAACGGCGTGAGGTCGAGCATCCCGTGCTGGCTGTCCGCGTCGGCGAAGCGCGGCACCACGCCCAGGTGCGGCACCCGGGCCTCGATGCGCGACCATTCGTCGATCCGGCGCGCCGCCTCCATGAGCAGCGATTCCGTCGGGATGCGCACGCTGGCCTCGGCGCTCGTGCGCGGCCCGCTGGTTTCCTCGAAGGAGAAGTATCCCTCCGACCAGTTCATCAGCTCGAAGATGACTTCCTGCACCTGCTGGCGCACCAGCCGCTCGAGGTCGCGCCGGTTCATCGCGCCAAGGTCCACCAGGATGTCACCCAGCCGTCGCCCGTCGCCCGCGCCCTGCAGGGCGCGCGCCCGCGCCAGGTCCGCCTCGGCGATCTTGCCTGCGCGGAGCAGCAGCGTGCCGAGCGGATGCGGATTGCTCCGGATTTCTGCCGCCACCACGGCACCGCGCTCGAAGTAGACCATCCCCGAGTTCTGCCGCAGCTCCGAGGTGACGCACAGCACGCCCGTCTTCCGGCCCAGGTCCAGCAGCTGGAACACATCGTGGATGTGCAGTTCCTTGAGCGGTCCCTCGATGGCCATGATCAGCCCGGCTGTGCGGCGAAGATGTGCCGGAGATCCCGGGCCGAGCGCGCCCGGCTCCGGGCCGGCGCGGCAAAGGGCCCGGACGGATCGATCTGCGACACCCGGTCCCACGCCTCGACCGCATCCTCGAAGCGGCGCTTGCGCGCCAGCACGTCGCCGGAGTGGAAGAGCGCCGCCGGATGCTCGGGGTTGAAGCGCAGTGCACGCCCGAAGCCTTCCAGCGCCTCGTCGATGCGGCCCTGCTCGAACAGCACCTTGCCGAGCAGCACCAGCGCCTCCACCGCGTACGGGTCCGTGGTCAGGACTTCCACCAGCACCTCGAGCGCGGGGCGATGCTGCATCCGGCGCCGCAGCAGGTCCGCCAGCGCCAGGCCCGCCTCGAGGTAGGTGGGGAGGATGTCGAGCGCGCGCGCATACGCGTCCTGCGCCGCCGTCCACCCCTCGCGCCCCTCCTCCAGCCGGCCGAGTTCGTACCACACCTGCACCAGCGAGTCATCGAGCTCGAGCGCGCGACGGCATGCCTCGATCGCCGCGGCACGGTCGTCCAGCCGCACCGCCACCCGCGCCTGCAGGTGCAGGAGGTCCGACCGGCCGGGCGCGAGTGTCTGCGCCAGCTGCACCGCGCTCAGCGCACGGGTCGCGTCGCCCATCGCCAGTCGCACGCGGGCCACCGCGCTCAGTACCTCGACATCCCGCGGGAACGCTTCCAGCAGTTGCTCGGCGAGTGTGCCGCCCTCGGCGGCACGCTCGAGCGCCACGAGGCCGCGCAGTTCGCCCAGCGCCGCGAGCCGGTCGCCGGGATTCGACTCGCGCGCGGTGCGGAAGCGCTCCAGCGCCTCGCCGTGCAGCCCGCGCCGCGCGTAGATCTCACCCAGCAGCGTCTGCGCCTCCGCGCGTCCCGCGCCGCGCCCCTGGGCCCGCGTCACCTCCGCCGTCGCCAGCTCGAGCAACCCCTTGCTCAGGTAGTCGCGCGCGAGCGTGAGCGGATCCTCGACCCGGGCGGCGACCGCCGGTGCCTCGGGCGGGGCCAGCTCCGCAAAGAGGTCGTCGAGCGTGCCGGGATCAAAGGCGAACTCACCGCCCAGCGACTCGAGGCCCACCTCGGTCGCGACGTCGGGC
>Ga0302254_10000346_pt1 | contig 11072 bp, 9 predicted proteins | sample I_Fen_E1_4_FD_194573 | JGI IMG/M metagenome (GOLD analysis project Ga0302254, IMG submission 194573) | Peat permafrost microbial communities from Stordalen Mire near Abisko, Sweden - I_Fen_E1_4 | ecosystem: Environmental > Terrestrial > Soil > Wetlands > Permafrost | place: Sweden: Abisko... | reverse complement strand
TGGGGGGCCTTGAGCGTGCCGGCGACATCAATCCGGCCATTGAGCTGGCCGCGCAATTGCGGCCAGAGCTGGGCCAGACGCGGCAGCTTGATATCGATCTGCCCGGCGAGCTTCTGTTGCAGGCTGCCCTTGCCGTTGATGCTGTTGTCGCCCAGGCGAATCTGCAGCGCATCGAGGTTCCACTGCTCGCCGCCGCCATTGGCCTTGGCCTGGATCACCGCAGGCTGGCCACGCAGTTTGCCTTTCAGATCAAGGTCGGCGCTCAGGCTGAGTTTTTCATCCTTGATTTCCCCTTGGCTGCGCAACGGGCCGGCCAGGGTGCCGGGCAATTCCGCCACCCAGTACGCCGGGTTGATCGCCGACAAATCCAGCGCGGTATCCCAGGCGATGCCATTGGCGAACTGCAGGTTCAGATGCCCTTCAGCCTTGCCCTGGCCGGCCGCGAGCTGAATCTGTTGCAGGTAGATTTTCGTCAGGTCACCCGCGAACGGACTGGTCAGGCTGAACGCCCCGGCCGGACCGTCCAGCGCGGCGTTGAAGTGGCCGAGGTACTGACCGTCCGTGTAGGAAACTTCGCCATTGAAGCTGCGCAGAGCCACTTGCGGCTCATCGATCAGCGGATAGAGGCGGTGCCACGGAAAGTCCAGCCAATCGATTTTCGCCTCGGCACTCAGGCCTTTGCTCCAGTCGACTTGCCCCGTAAGTTTTAGGTGTTGCTTGTCGCTGGCCGTCAGGTCCAGCGCGGCGATCTGCGCGCCATTGGCGTCGACCTTGCCTTGCAGCACCAGCGCAACAGGTCCTTGTTCGGCCGGTAACGTGGCCTTGCCGAGCAGCGCGTAGCCGTTTTTCAGGTCGCCGTCGCCCGTGAGTTCAAGTTGATTGAGTTGCAAGGTGTCCGGCAGATCGGCGCCAGGCTTGAAACCGTCAGCGATGATGCGCACCTTGGCCGGCAGGTTCTCCACCAGCGGTTGCAGTTGGCCGGTCAGTTGGCCGTTGAGGTATCCGCTGCTGTCGGCTTTCAGGTTGAGGGTCTTGAGCAAATCGCCGTCGATTTTCAGGGCCAGCGTCCAGGGCGCGGGGGTCGACAGGGTCAATTGCCCCTCAGCGCTGAGCGGCCAGTTGCCGCCCGGTTGCAGCTGCCCGGTCAAATTCAGGTTCAGATCGTCCCGCTGCAGTTTTACCGAGTCGATCTGCATCCCCTTCTCGGTCCAGTGCGCCGTCAGTTGCAGGCCCTTGAGCTGCTCGCTGCCGTTGAACCGCACGCTGCCGACCTGCACGTCACCCAACTCCAGCGCCACCGGTAATTTCAAATCCGGCAGGCTGATCGGCCCGCTGCTTTGTTCTTCACCGCCCGGCGGGAATTGCAGGCTGACCTGATCAGCCTTCAATTGTTCGATGCACAAGGTCATGCGCGTCAGGCACAGCGGCGACCAGGCAAAAATCACCTTGCTCAGCTCGACCCGACTGGCGTCCTGCTGCCACACAACGCGATCGGCGCTCCATTGCCCGCCCAGCCGCCCCTGGAAGTTGTCCAGGGTCAAACTCGGCACAAAGCCAAGCGCCCACCGGCTGCCCGCCGCCGTGCCCAGCACCGTGGCCAGGGTCAGGGCGACCAGCATCAGCAGCGTCAGGATCGCCAGCAGCGATAGGTTCAAACCACGCTTCACAACTCGGGCCCCATGGAAAAGTGCAGTCGAATGCCGCCATCGTCGTCCAGCGCGTGGGCCAGGTCGAGGCGGATCGGCCCCACTGGCGACACCCAGCGCACACCGATACCGACACCGGTCTTCAGATTCGGCAGTTCAAGTGTATTGAAGGAATTGCCCTGGTCGATGAACGTGGCGACACGCCATTTTTCGGCAATGGAATATTGATACTCCGCGCTGGCGGCGACCATGTAGCGGCCCCCGATGCGGTCACCCTCATTGTTTTCCGGGGACAGGCTCTGATAGTCGTAGCCGCGCACGCTCTGATCGCCACCGGCGAAGAAGCGCAGCGATGGCGGAACCGACTTATAGCCGTTGGTGGCACTGCCGCCGACTTGCACCCGACCGAGGAAGCGGTGTTTGTCGAACACCGTGGTCAAGCCCTTCACCAGCGCCGTGCCGTACACCAGGTTGTTATCCGACCCCAGACCTTCCTTGGCCACCTTGCTTTCGAATTGCAGGCGATAGCCATTGTGCGGGTCGATGCGGTTATCGCTTTTGAGGTACGAATAGCTCACGCCGGGCATCAGCAGGTTACTGAGTCCCGAGTCGTCGCCGAGCCGGTACTCCTCGCGTTGCCACTTGAGTGACACCACCCGTTGCCATCCACTGGGCAACTTGCTGTGCCATTCGGGACCGATGGTCAGGAGTTTGCTGAGGCTGTCCCTGTCCGCGATTTCTTCATTCTGATAACCACCGGCGAAACGCAGTTTGTCCGTCAGTGGCGGGTCCAGCGGAATGTCATAGAACACCCCGACGTTTTGCCGTGGCGCCGAGACCTCGGTTTCCCAGCCATAGCTGTGCCCCTGCGGGTTGACCCAATGCCGCGTCCAGTTGGCTTTGATCCGCGGGCCGACATCGGTGGAGTACCCCAGGCCAAGGCCCATGGTCCGCGGCTTGCGGGTTTCGAGCCTGACGTCCACCGGGATCACGTTGTCCCTGGACGCGGTCGGCGCCGCGTCCACTCGCACGCCCTCGAAATAACCGCTCGATTGCAGGGCCTGGTTGAGTTCGGCAATCAGCTCGGAGTCATACGGCGCGCCTGCCTTGAACGGCACCATGCGTTGCAGCAGGTCTTCGTCGAAGGGCGTATCGCCTTCGAAACTGACCTTGCCCAGGGCGTAACGCGGACCACTGTCATAGACCAGCTCGATATCGGCCACGCCGGCTCGCGGGTCCACCGACAATGTCGAACGGGTAAAACGCCCGCTGAAAAAGCCATAGCGCGAGGCCTGGTTCTGGATCAGCCGCTTGGCATCTTCATAATGGCCATGGTTGAGCACCGCACCGGTTTTCAGCGAATGGTCATTGGGCACACGAAAGGATTTGAGCGAGGCGGCCGGGCCGTCGATGCGGATGGTGACGTTGCGCAGATGCACCGGTTCGCCGGGGTCGATGTTCAGTATCAGGCGTGGTGTCTTGCCGCCCTTCACGTCGCTGTCGATCTGCGGCTGGTAATAACCCAAGGCCTGGGCGGCCTTGCGCGCCTGTTCCTCGGCACCCCGACTGAAGCGCTGCAAGGCTTCTTCGTCACGATCGCCGAGACTGCCGACATAGCCCTCTATATTGGCTTTCAGTTCATCGTTGGACGGTTTGATCCGCACATCCAATTCACTTTGGGCCAGTGCCGCGCAGCTGGAAATCAGCATCAGCACGCCACTGGTAATTCTTCCTGGAAACTTCATAGGCGCGGATGCTATCACGAGCATGCTTGATGAACATGGGAGCGTGATAGAGCCCGGTGCGCCCCAAAAGTTCGACGGTCAGGCCGTTGCGGTTTGTACGACTTGAGGATTGGCGTGAAAAAACACGTGTTCGCGGATCGGTCCTACAGCGACCTCACCAATTTCCTCATAACCCTGACGCTTATAGAACTCCAGATAACGCGGATTGCCGGTGTCGAGCACCACGCCCTGAGAATGTTCATCCACCGCGCACCAGTTGTGCACCGCTTGCAGCAGTTGTTCGCCGAAGTGCTTGCCCTGGAATTGCGGATGAATCCCCAGCAATGGCAGCAAATGCACCGAGTCGGACGGCACACAAGCCATCACCGCATCGTGATATTCAAGGTAGCGACGGGTGCAGCGAAACCCGGTGCTCAGCACCATCCGCAGGCGCCAGGCCCAACTTTCAGTGATGCCCAGGCGCCGTTGCGGCGGTGCGATCAGGGCGATGCCGATCAAGCGATCGTTGACCAGCAGGCCGATGGCCGGCAAATCCTGGAGAAAGTGTTGCTTGACCAGCTCACGTACCGTGGCGCGCACCCGCTGTTCATAACCGGGACGCTCGGCTTCGAACAGGTAGCCGAACGTCGGCTCGTGCCGGTAAGCCTGGTACAACAGGGAACGTGCTTCGCGGGAATAGCCCCTGTCGAGCATGTGAATATCGGCGATGGCGGTGGACGTTTCGGGCATGACGGTCATTCTCCCCGGCACAGCTCGAATGGCTGTGCTCTTGTTGGTAGGAGCCTTTGGGTGGCAACACAGTTCCCCCTCACAGGTATAGACCAGACTCGCCGATCAGTCAGTCAATATAAAAGCCGGCTGCACCCACTCCATCCCGACACTGGCCCGATGCCGACATGTCAGCTAGCATCGCCCTTTTGCCAGGACTGCCGACCATGAAGATCGTCTCCTTCAACATCAACGGGCTGCGTGCCCGTCCCCATCAGCTGGCGGCGCTCATCGACAAACACCAGCCCGACGTGATCGGGCTGCAGGAAACCAAGGTCCATGACGACCAGTTTCCGCTCGATGAAGTCAGAGCCCTGGGCTACCACGTGTCTTTCCATGGACAAAAAGGTCACTACGGCGTCGCCCTGCTGTCGCGCAAAGAACCGCTGGCGCTGCACAAAGGCTTCGCCACCGATGATGAAGATGCCCAGCGGCGCTTTATCTGGGGCACGTTCGCCGACGCCAATGACGTGCCGGTGACCATCATGAACGGCTATTTCCCTCAAGGCGAAAGTCGCGACCACCCGACCAAATTCCCGGCCAAGGAACGCTTCTACAGCGATCTGCAGCAGTTGCTGGAAAGCCAGTTCCGTAACGACCAGCCGTTGGTGGTCATGGGCGATGTGAACATTTCCCCGGAAGACTGTGACATCGGGATCGGCCCGGACAACATGAAGCGTTGGCTGAAAACCGGTAAATGCAGCTTCCTGCCGGAAGAGCGCGAGTGGATGGCCCGCCTGAAAAACTGGGGCCTGGTGGACAGTTTCCGTCACCTGAACCCGCAGGTGACCGACATGTTCAGCTGGTTCGACTACCGCAGCCGCGGTTTTGAAGACGAGCCCAAGCGTGGACTGCGCATCGACTTGATCATGGCGTCCCATGGCCTGTTGCCACGGGTCAAGGATGCCGGCGTGGACTACGAACTGCGCGGCATGGAAAAACCCTCCGATCATGCGCCGATCTGGCTTGAATTGAGCTGAATACAATCTCCTGTGGGATCGCGCCTGCTCGCGATGGCGGACTGTCATCCAACTGAATATTGAATGCCAGGCCCTCATCGCGAGCAGGCTCGCTCTGATCATTGGAAAACTGTCATCTCTCTGAAACCCTACTGACTTAATCTCCCGGCACCTCCTTTAGCCATTCAAGGTGCCGGCATGACGCTGCGCGGTTTATTCCTGTTGATGCTGTGCACCTGCTTGCCGCTGATGACCTCGGCCAACAGTTTGCCGGTGCCGGACCATGGCCCGGTGCTCAGCATCCAGGGCTCCAACACCATCGGAGCGGCACTCGGTCCGGCGCTGGTCGAAGGACTGTTGCGCGAACAGGGCTTGCTCAAGGTGCACAGCGAAGCGCCGGACAAGGCCAACGAACTGCGAATAGTCGGTGAAACCCCGCAAGGGCGCCGGGTCGAAGTCGAACTCGCGGCCCACGGCTCCAGCACCGGCTTCAGCGCACTGAAGGCCGGCAGGGCCGATCTGGCCGCTTCATCGCGCCCGATCAAGGACAGCGAGTTGGTTGACCTCCGATCCCTGGGTGATCTGAAAAGCGCGGCCGCCGAGCAGGTCATCGCCATCGACGGCCTGGCCATTATCCTTCACCCGCAAAACCCGCTGAACCAACTCGATACCGAGCAACTGGCACGCCTCTTCAGTGGCGAGGTCAAAACCTGGGAAGAACTCGGCGGCCGTGGCGGGGCCATTCATCTGTATGCGCGGGATGATCACTCCGGCACCTACGACACCTTCAAGGAACTGGTCCTCAGCCGCCGCGGGAAAACCCTGAGCGGTGCAGCGAAACGTTTCGAATCCAGCGAGCAATTGTCGGACGCGGTCAGCCTCGACCCACAAGGTATCGGCTTCATTGGCCTGCCGTACGTGCGCTCGGCCAAACCGGTGGCGATTGTCGACGGCCAATCCCAGGCCATGCTGCCGCTCAACAGCCTGATCGCCACGGAAGACTATCCCCTGTCCCGCCGCTTGTTCCTCTACCTGCCGCCCAATGGGAAAAATCCCTGGGCCGACGCGCTGGTAGCGTTCGCCCAAAGCAGCCAGGGCCAGGCGATTGTCGCGGCCAACGGGTTTATCGCCCAGACCGTGCAGGCCATGACCGTCACGCCCAACGCACTGATGCCCGAGGCCTACCAGGGACTCAGTCGCCACGCCCAGCGCCTGACCGTGAACTTTCGCTTCGAGGAAGGCAGCGCCAGCCTGGACAACAAGGCGCGACAGGACCTGTCACGGGTGCTCGACTATATAAAGCAGCGCGGCAAAACCGATCGGCAGGTCACACTGGTAGGGTTTGGCGATGCCAAGAGCGACCCGGCGCGCGCTGACCTGCTGTCAAAACTGCGGGCCATGGCGGTGCGGCGGGAACTGGTGAAAAGTGGCGTGGTGCTGCGCGACGTTCGCGGGTTTGGCGCCGAAATGCCTGTGGCGGCCAATAGCGCCGATGAGGGGCGGATCAAGAATCGGCGGGTTGAGGTTTGGGTGTATTGAATTTGATGTAGATGTGTTGAATGGGCCGACGCCATCGCGGGCAAGCCCGCTCCCACAAGGATCACACTAAACCTGTGGGAGCCGGGCTTGCCCGCGATGAACGATGACTCGGTGCCTGTTATTGCCCGCTACGCATCATTTCTTTTGGCACGTACTTGCCGATTTCGAACTTGCCGATCGCCGCACGGTGCACTTCGTCCGGACCGTCGGCCAGGCGAAGGGTGCGCTGCATCGCATACATGTAGGCCAGCGGAAAATCGTTGGAGACCCCTGCCCCGCCGTGAATCTGGATCGCCCGGTCGATCACCCGCAACGCCACGTTCGGCGCCACCACCTTGATCTGTGCGATTTCGCTCTTCGCCACTTTGTTACCGACGGTGTCCATCATGTACGCCGCTTTCAACGTCAGCAGGCGTGCCATGTCGATTTCCATCCGCGAGTCGGCGATCTTGTCGATGTTGCCACCCAGTCGCGCCAGGGGTTTGCCGAACGCCGTTCGGTTCACCGAGCGTTTGCACATCAATTCCAGGGCACGTTCGGCCATGCCGATCGAACGCATGCAGTGGTGAATCCGGCCCGGGCCGAGGCGACCCTGAGCGATTTCGAAGCCGCGTCCTTCACCCAGCAGGACGTTTTCGTACGGCACGCGCACGTTTTCGAACAGCACTTCGGCGTGACCGTGGGGCGCGTCGTCGTAACCGAACACCGGCAGCGGACGCACGATCTTCACGCCGGGGGTATCCACCGGAACCAGAATCATCGAGTGCTGTGCATGGCGCGGTGCATCAGGGTTGCTCAGGCCCATGAAGATCAGGATTTTGCAGCGTGGATCGCAGGCCCCGGAGGTCCACCATTTCTTGCCATTGATCACCCACTCGTCGCCATCGCGCACGGCACGGGCGGCCATGTTGGTGGCGTCGGACGATGCGACGTCCGGTTCGGTCATGGCAAATGCCGAGCGGATTTCGCCGCGCAGTAGCGGCTCGAGCCAGCGTTGCTTCTGTTCTTCGTTGGCGTAGCGCACCAGCACTTCCATGTTGCCGGTGTCGGGCGCGGAGCAATTGAACGGCTCGGGCCCCAGCAGCGAGCGCCCCATGATTTCGGCCAGGGGCGCGTATTCGAGGTTGGTCAAGCCGGCACCGAGCTCTGACTCAGGCAGAAACAAATTCCAAAGGCCCTCCGCCTTGGCCTTGAGTTTGAGTTCTTCCATGATCGCGGTCGGCTGCCAGCGGTCGCCCTCGGCGACCTGGCGCTCGAACACGGTTTCAGCGGGATAGACGTAGGTGTCCATGAACGCTGTCACGCGCTCACGCAGTTCCTGAACCTTGGGCGAATAAGCGAAATCCATGAGCAAGATACCTTCTTGGGGGAGGTTGTTTAGATCATGCAATCGATGCTAGAACAGCTACGAAAATTTACCTAGCCTATTCTCGGCGTGTATTAACATTCATCACCGATATATGATCGACTGATCTTCAAGGCCAGCCGCCCACACAATAAGAGAGCCGCGTAATGAATCTGAGCAAGGTCGACCTCAACCTTTTCATCGTCTTCGACGCGATCTACACCGAAGCCAACCTGACCCGCGCCGGGCAGATTGTCGGGATCACCCAACCGGCGGTATCCAACGCACTGGCCCGCCTGCGCGAAACCTTCAACGACCCTTTGTTCGTGCGCACCGCCCAGGGCATGGTGCCGACGCCGATGGCCCAGAACATCATCGGCCCGGTACGCAACGCCCTTTCCCTGCTGCGGGTATCGGTGCAGGAAAGCCGCATTTTCAACCCGTTGCAGGCGGTCAAGACCTACCGCATCAGCATGACCGACCTGACTGAGGCGGTGATCCTGCCGCCGTTGTTCCAGCGCCTGCGCCGTCTCGCCCCCACGGTGATCATCGAGAGTTTCCTGTCCAAGCGCCGCGAAACCACCAAGGAACTGGCCGCCGGTCGCCTCGATTTTGCGGTGGATGCGCCGCTCAACACCGACCCGCAAGTGCGCCACGTCAAGTTGATGGAAGACCGCTATGTATGCGCCATGCGCAAGGGGCATCCGTTGGCGGGCAAGGAAAAATTCACCCTCGATGATTATCTGGGCCTGACCCACATCCATATTTCCAGCCGTCGCAGCGGTCTGGGGCATGTCGACCTGGCCCTCGGCAAGATGGGCATCCAGCGCAAGATCGCCCTGCGCTCACAGCATTACCTGATGGCATCGCAAGTGTTACAGCAGACCGACATGGTCATGACCGTTCCGGAGCGCTTCGCCCGTCGTAACGATCTGCACGCCTTCAGCTTGCCGGTCAACGATGTGCCGCCGGTGGAAACCCACCTGTACTGGCACGAAAGCACCGACCAGGATCCGGCCAACCGCTGGATGCGCGAGCAGATGATCGAGTTGTGCCAGCAGGTGACGGCGCATGAGAAGAAGCTCGAAAAGGTGTAGGAAGTTTACCCGCGTCATCGTTCATCACGGGCAAGCCACACTCCCACAGGTCAATTTGTCATGCACTTGATTGAGTACGCCGAAAAACTTTGTGGGAGCGAGAGCCTGCTCGCGATGGGGCCGGCAGAACAGCAGTCAACCCCTGTCCCCTTGACGTAAACGTCAACCTGCCATTAGCTTAGCGCCATGACCTTTTGCGAGCGCTTCCATGAGCAGCCAGACCTACAGCATTTCCGACCTCGCCCGCGAGCTCGACATCACCACCCGGGCGATTCGCTTCTATGAGGAGCAAGGCCTGCTCAGCCCCGAGCGGCGAGGTCAGGAACGCGTCTATTCGCCCCGCGACAAGGTCAGCCTGAAGCTGATCCTGCGAGGCAAGCGTATCGGCTTCTCCCTGGCCGAATGCCGCGAACTGATCGAGCTCTACGACCCTTCCAGCGGTAACACCAAGCAATTGCACAGCATGCTGGCGAAAATCAGCGAGCGTCGGGAACAGCTGGAACAGCAACTGCTGGACATCGAGCAGATGAAACTCGAACTCGATACGGCGGAAGAACGCTGCGTCCAGGCGCTGGAGCAGACCCTCAAAAGCCAGGAAGTCATTCAATAAAACCCGCCCCCTTGTAGGAGCGAGCCTGCTCGCGATGGTCGTTAACGATAACGCGTGTTTGCTGGATAAACGCGGTGCCTGGGAGCCCATCGCGAGCAGGCTCGCTCCTACAGGGTTCTCCGAACAATCAGCACAGGTCGAACCCCATGTCCCTCCCTACCCATGTACGCCTTGTCGAAGTCGGCCCGCGCGACGGTCTGCAAAATGAAGCCCAACCCATCAGCGTTGCCGACAAGGTACAACTGGTCGACGCGCTGACGGCTGCCGGCCTGGGCTATATAGAAGTCGGCAGTTTCGTCTCGCCCAAATGGGTACCGCAGATGGCGGGCTCTGCGGATGTCTTCGCGCAGATCCAGCGTAAACCCGGGGTGACTTACGGCGCGCTCGCCCCCAACCTTCGAGGGTTTGAAGACGCCATCGCTTCCGGGGTCAAGGAAGTCGCGGTGTTTGCGGCGGCCTCCGAAGCGTTTTCCCAACGCAACATCAATTGCTCGATCAGCGAAAGCCTGGAGCGTTTCGTGCCAATCATGGAGGCGGCCAGACAACACGGCGTGACCGTGCGTGGTTACGTGTCCTGTGTGCTGGGCTGCCCCTATGAAGGTAACGTCGCACCGGAACAAGTGGCCAGGGTCGCCCGCGAACTCTACGCCATGGGCTGCTACGAAGTATCCCTGGGCGACACCATTGGCACCGGCACCGCGGGCGCCACCCGCAAGATGTTCGACGTGGTTTCCGCCGTCGTGCCACGGGACAAACTGGCCGGGCACTTCCACGACACCTACGGCCAGGCCATGGCCAACATCTACGCCAGCCTGCTGGAAGGTATCTCGGTATTCGACAGCTCCATCGCCGGCCTCGGCGGCTGCCCTTATGCCAAGGGCGCCAGCGGTAACGTCGCCACGGAAGATGTGGTGTACCTGCTCAATGGGCTGGGTATCGACACGGGAATCGACCTGGACGCCTTGATCCTCGCCGGCCAGCAAATCTGCACAGTGCTGGGGCGGCCCACCGGTTCGCGCGTGGCCAAGGCACGTAGCGCTCAGTGAGGGCGCGGTTGTGTCCGGGTGTTACCGCTGCGGCTGGGCGTGGGGCAAAAGCGAGTAACACGGAAACAAATTGTCGGGGTTTACCTGAGGGAAAAACCTTACACTTTTATTAAGTCATTGATTTTAAAGGGTTTTTAAAAGTTGGCACGACACCTGCTATCTCTATGGCATAACAAGAATAAAAAAAGCGGCACAACCAATAAAAACAAGACGTAACGACTCTGACATAACAAAAACAACACGGCAGAGACGCAGCTAACAGATTTTTTTGGAGAAGATGTGCTTTTCAGGGTGCTTTCCGAAGTTACCCGCAACCG
>Ga0302254_10000338_pt1 | contig 11126 bp, 6 predicted proteins | sample I_Fen_E1_4_FD_194573 | JGI IMG/M metagenome (GOLD analysis project Ga0302254, IMG submission 194573) | Peat permafrost microbial communities from Stordalen Mire near Abisko, Sweden - I_Fen_E1_4 | ecosystem: Environmental > Terrestrial > Soil > Wetlands > Permafrost | place: Sweden: Abisko... | reverse complement strand
TCGAGTGCCGCCAGCTCGGCCGGGGTGCCGCGGACGGCGAGCGGCATCAGGGCGCGGGCAGCGGCGACCGTGCGGCCGGCTAGGGCCGCGTGAAGGGCATCGGCGACGACGTCGAGGTCGGGCAGCTCCGGCACGGGGCGCGATTGTACCCGCGGGAATCCGCGTGCTAGACTCACGCGGCCCCACGGGCACGGACAGTTGAAGAGAACGTCCCAGGTTTCGTCAGCGAAGGAGCGGACCGCCGGCCAAGGTCACCAACGATCCAACTCCCTCCCAGACGGCCCCGGGTGCGCTCCGGCGGCCGTTCGTGATTCCTGACGGTCGAATCCACGATAGGAGACAGGATCACCTTGACCGACGAGCAGCAGGGCGGGACCGCGCCGGCGCCGGAGGCCGCAGCCTCCGTCGACGCTCCGGCGTCCGAAGAGACCGTCGCGACCATCGCCGTCGCCGACGAGCCCGCCATTCCCGAGACCACCACCGAGCCCCCGGCCCCCACCGCGGAGGAGGCACCCGACGCGCCGCCCGTCGCGGACCTGGTTCCCGAGGACGAGGCAGCCGAGGCTCCCCCGGCCGCGGACCCCGAGCCGGAGGACGAAGCGCCCGCGCCCCCCGTCCGACGGGCCGGTCCCGAGCCGACCACGATGGAGGAGCTGCTCGCCGAGCAGGACTCGGACATCAAGAGCTTCAAGCACGGCGACGTGGTCGAAGGGACTGTGGTCCGCATCGACAAGGACGAGATCCTCGTCGACATTGGCGCCAAGTCGGAGGGCGTGGTCAGCAACCGCGAGCTCTTTGGGCGCCACGGGGAGGCGCAGCCGGAGATCGCGATCGGCGATGTCGTCCTCGTCTACGTCCTGCAGCCGGAGTCGCCCGAGGGCCATGTCGTCCTCTCGCTCCGCCGCGCCGGCCTCGAGCGCAAGTGGCGCGCGATGCAGGAGCTGTTCGAGGCGGGCACGATCATCGACGCCCCGGTCATCGACCACAACAAGGGCGGCCTGATCGTCGACTGCGGCATCCGGGGCTTCGTGCCGATCAGCCAGATCGTGGACTTCCCGCGCCGGCCGCAGAACGAGCAGCCGCGTGACGCCGCGCAGGAGATCGCCGAGAAGCTGCAGCCGTACATCGGCCGCAAGCTCCGGCTCAAGATCCTCGAGGTCAACCGGAAGGCCAACCGGCTCATCCTGTCCGAGAAAGTCGCCCTCTACGAGGAGCGCCGCGAGAAGCGGGACGAGCTGTTCAGCAGCCTCCAGGTCGGCCAGAAGGTCACCGGCAGCGTCCGGTCCATCGCTCCGTTCGGCATCTTCATCGATCTCGGCGGGATCGACGGCCTCGTCCACAAGAGCGAGCTCTCCTGGAACAAGGTCAACAACCCCGAGTCCGGCTACAAGGTCGGCGACGAGGTCGAGGCCGAGGTCATCGATATCAACCACGAGCGGGGCCGGATCAGCCTCTCGATCCGCCGCCTGCAGCCCGATCCGTGGGAGTCGACGGTCGCGGACTTCAAGGTCGGCGACGTCATCGACGGCACGGTCACGAAGCTCGTGAACTTCGGCGCCTTCGTCCGTGTCCGCGAGGGCCTCGAGGGCCTGATCCACATCAGCGAGCTGTCGCACCAGCGCGTGGCCCACCCCGGCGACGTGGTGCACGAGGGCCAGGTCCTCAAGCTCAAGATCATCAGCCTCGACTCCGAGCGTCATCGCCTGGGCCTCAGCCTCAAGCAGGCCGAGGAGCCCCCGGTGCGAACCGCGCCCGAGCCCGGCAACGCCCCCGCGGTCGCCGCCGGCGGTGGTGGTGGCGGTGCTGCCGGTCCAGTCGGTGGCGGCGAGCGTCGCGAGCGGCGCGAGCGTCGCGAGCGGCCGGACCGCGGCTACGCGCCGTCGGACACGCACTCGGAGCCCGAGGGCGGTATCGACACCACGCTGGCCGCGGCCTTCGCCATGGTCCGTGACCAGCTGGCCGCCGCCGAGGCAGCCGGAACGCCCGCCGCGGCCCCCACGGCCGACGCCGAGGAGCTCGTGGCGGAGGCGGTCGTCGCCGACGCCGTCGCGGAGGAGCTTGCCACCGAGTCAGCCATCGTCGAGGACGAGGCCGTCGAGCTGGCGGAGGTGGCCCTCGCCGAGGAGACCGTCGCCGAGGAGCTCGCCGTCGAGGCCATCGCCGCGGAGGCTGCTTCCGAGGAGCTGGCCACCGAGGCCGTTGAGGTCGCCGAGATCGGCGATGAGCTCGCAGCGGAGGCGTACGCCGCCGAGGTGAGCGGATCCGAGGCTGTCGCCGACGAGCTGGCCGGCAAGGCCGTCGCCGCCGAGGCAGTCGCCGAGGAGCTCGCCGCCGAGGCCTTCGCCGAGGAGACGGTCGCCGAGGAGCTTGCCGCGGATGCCGTCGTCGCCGAGGCCGTGGCCGAGGAGCTGGCAACCGAGGCGGTCGTCGACGAGATCGTCGCCGAGGAGCTCGCCGAGGAAGCCGTCGAGGCCGAAGCCGTCTCCGAGGAGCTCGTCGCCGAGGCCGTCGAGGAGCTCGTCGCGGAGGAAGACGCCGGCAGGGCCTGACCCCGGGGGAGCCTGGCTTCCTGGGACGCCATCACACGACCCGCCGGTCCCCGGCGGGTCGTTTCGATTCCTTCACCTCGAATCCCCTGCAGGTGGCGCATCCTCGACGCCGCCCCGGACGAATAGGAAGACAGGCGTGGGGCCACCGGGTCCCGTGGCCCGCCGGGCCCGAGTGGGGGTGTCGCTCCCCCGGAGGTTGGGTGCTAGGATGGCCCGCAGGTCGCCCCCGCGACCAGGGAGAGACGAGCCGGCCGAATGGATCGATTCGACAAGTTCACCGATCGCGCACGCAAGGTCCTGACGCTCGCGCAGGACGAGGCGCAGCGGTTCAACCACAACTACATCGGGACGGAGCACCTGCTCCTCGGGCTCGTGCGCGAGGGCGAGGGCGTGGCCGCGCGCGTGCTCGAGAACATGAACGTCGAGCTCCCCAAGGTCCGAACGGCCGTCGAGTTCATCATCGGGCGCGGTGATCGTCCGGTCGTCGGCGAGGTCGGTCTGACGCCGCGCGCCAAGCGCGTCATCGAGCTCGCGATCGACGAGGCGCGACGGCTCGGTCACAACTACATCGGCACGGAGCACCTGCTGCTCGGTCTCGTGCGCGAGGGCGAGGGCATCGCCGCCGGCGTGCTGGAGAGCCTGGGCGTGAACCTGGACAAGGTCCGCCACGAGGTCATCCGCGTCCTGTCGCAATCCTCCTCGGCCGGCCCCGCCCAGGAAACCAAGCGCGCCAGCAAGACCCCCACGGTGGACGCGCTCGGCATCAACCTCACCGATGCCGCCCGTGCCGACAAGCTGGACCCCGTCATCGGCCGGGAGAAGGAGATCGAGCGGGTCATCCAGATCCTGGGCCGGAAGACCAAGAACAATCCGGCGCTGATCGGAGAGCCCGGCGTCGGCAAGACGGCGATCGCCGAGGGTCTGGCGCACCGCATCGTCGCGGGCGACGTCCCGGACATCCTGCTCAACAAGCGAGTCCTTACCCTGGACATCGGATCGCTCGTCGCCGGCACCAAGTACCGCGGCGAGTTCGAGGAGCGCCTCAAAAAGATCATCGAGGAGCTCCGCAACACGGACGACGCGATCCTGTTCATCGACGAGCTCCACACGCTCGTCGGAGCCGGCGCGGCCGAGGGCGCGATCGACGCCGCGAACATCCTCAAGCCGCCGCTCTCGCGCGGCGAGCTCCAGTGCATCGGCGCCACGACCCTCGACGAGTACCGCAAGTACATCGAGAAGGACGCGGCCCTAGAGCGGCGGTTCCAGCCGGTCATGGTGGAGGAGCCCACGCTCGAGCAGACGATCGAGATCCTCCTCGGGATCCGGGAGCGCTACGAGCAGCACCACAAGGTGACGATCACCGACGGGGCGGTCAAGGCCGCGGCGGACCTGTCCATCCGCTACATCACGGACCGTCACCTCCCCGACAAGGCCATCGACCTGATCGACGAGGCGTCCAGCCGCGTCCGTCTCCGCCACTCGTCCGCGCCGCCGGTCCTCCGTGCCGCGCAGAAGGAGCTGGACAAGATCACCAAGGAGAAGGACGCCGCGATCAACGCCCAGGAGTACGAGCAGGCCGCAACGCTGCGCGAGGCGGAGGCCGCCTCGCGCGAGAACGTAGACGGCCTGCGCGCTGAGTGGCAGGCGAGCGTCTCCGGCGAGCCTCCCAAGGTCGACGAGGAGGAGATCGCCCAGGTCGTCGCGATGTGGACGGGCATCCCGGTCATGCGCATCGCGCAGGAGGAGTCGGAGCGGCTGCTCAAGATGGAGGAGGTCCTCCACGCCCGGCTCATCGGCCAGGAGGAGGCGATCGAGACCGTCTCCCGGGCCGTCCGCCGTGCCCGCGCCGGCCTCAAGGACCCGAAGCGTCCCATCGGCTCGTTCATCTTCCTCGGGCCCACGGGCGTCGGGAAGACCGAGCTGGCGAAGGCCCTCGCGGAGTTCATGTTCGGCTCCGAGGACACGCTCATCAAGATCGACATGAGCGAGTTCATGGAACGCCACAACGTGAGCCGCCTCGTCGGGGCGCCGCCAGGCTACGTCGGGTTCGACGAGGGTGGCCAGCTGACCGAGGCGGTCCGCCGCAAGAGCTACGCGGTGATCCTGCTAGACGAGATCGAGAAGGCCCACGCGGAGGTGTTCAACATCCTGCTCCAGATCCTGGAGGACGGGCACCTCACCGACGCGAAGGGCCGGCGCGTCGACTTCCGCAACACGATCATCATCATGACCTCGAACCTCGGCGCGGCGAAGATCCAGACCAACTCGAGCCTCGGGTTCCGGGTCCAGGGCGACACGGTGGAGACGCGCGCAGCGGCCTCCTACGACCTGATGAAGGAGAAGGTCCAGGCCGAGCTCAAGACGAGCTTCCGCCCGGAGTTCCTCAACCGGATCGATGCCACCGTCGTGTTCCGGAGCCTGACCGTCGAGGAGATCACCAAGATCGTCGACCTGATGCTCAAGCGGGTCAGGGACCAGCTGATGGCGCAGGGGATGACGCTCGAGATCACGATGGCGGCCAAGGAGCACATCATCAAGCTCGGCTACGACCAGGCGTATGGGGCCCGGCCGCTCCGCCGAACGATCCAGAACCTGATCGAGGACCCACTGGCCGAGCACCTCCTGCTCGGGCGGTACCACCCGGGAGACTCCATCCTGGTGGACCTCGACCCCGACGCCAAGGGCCTGGTCATCACATCCACCGAGGCGAAGACCCCGGTCGAAGCCTGACGACGGGCTGAGCCTGCGCGTGGCACGCCCCCAGAGCCGTTTCGTCTGCCAGTCCTGCGGCGCGGCCGTGCTCCGCTGGGAAGGCCAGTGCCGCACCTGCGGCGAGTGGAACACCCTGGTCGAAACGGTCGTCCGTGACGCCCCCCGGACACGTCCCACGGCAGCCCGCGAGGGATCCTCCCCCGTATCTCTCGCGACGCCGGACGACGGCACCGGCGAGATCCGCCGGCCGATCGGCATCGGGGAGCTGGACCGGGTCCTCGGCGGCGGTCTCGTCGCCGGCTCCGTCGTCCTGCTCGGCGGCGAGCCGGGGATCGGCAAGTCCACGCTCCTGCTGCAGGTCGCCGCCGGCGTCGCGACCGGCGCGAGCCCGCGGGTGCCCCCGGCGACAGTGCTCTACGCGACGGGCGAGGAGTCGGTGCGCCAGGTGCGTCTGCGGGCGACCAGGCTCGGGCTCACCGAGGGACCCATCGCCGAGGCCGTGAGCGTGGTCGCGGAGACCGGTGTGGGGCGCATCGTGGACCTGGCCCGCGAGCACCGTCCCGGTCTCCTCGTCGTGGATTCCGTCCAGACCGTGGCGTCGGAGGAGCTGGACGGGCCGCCCGGCAGCGTCGGCCAGGTCCGCGAGGCGACGCTCCGGCTGATGGAGCTCGCGAAGTCGGAGGGGCTCCCGGTGGTCCTCGTCGGGCACGTGACGAAGGACGGCACCCTGGCCGGCCCCAAGACGCTCGAGCACCTGGTGGACGTCGTCCTGTCCGTGGAGGGCGACCGGACCGGCGGCCTGCGCCTGCTGCGCGCCACGAAGAATCGCTACGGCTCCACGGAGGAGGTCGGGGTCTTCGAGATGGGGGAGCGAGGCCTCATGGAGGTGTCGGACCCGGCGAGGGCGTTCCTCGCCGAGCACGACGCTCCGGCCCCCGGGAGCGTCGTGGCACCCGTGCTCGAAGGATCGCGGCCGCTGCTCGTGGAAGTCCAGGCGCTGGTAGCGCCGACCGGGGCACCGAGCCCGCGCCGGATGGCGTCGGGCGTGGACCCCAACCGCCTCGCGCTCCTCGTCGCGGTGCTCGGGAGGCGGGCGGGGATCGGTCTGTCCGGTCACGACGTGTACGCCAACCTTGCCGGTGGCCTCACGGTTTCGGAGCCCGGCCTGGACCTGCCGCTCGCGCTGGCGCTGGCCTCCTCGCTCCGGGACCGGCCGCTCGTGCAGGGGACCGTCGCGATCGGCGAGGTCGGCCTCCTGGGAGAGCTGCGATCCGTGGGCGGTCTCGACCGCCGCCTGCGGGAGGCCGCCCGTCTCGGGTTCACGCGGGCGATCGTGCCGCGCTCGGGCCGGGGCGCGCCGGCCACGCCGGCTGGCCTCGAGGTCATCGTCGTCGGTTCGCTCGGCGAGGCGATCCGTGCCGCGCTCTCCGAGCCGGTCGGGGCCTCCACGCACCGATCGTGACCAGCGTCCGGTGCGGCCGCGCGCGGCCGCGTGCTAGGCTCGGGATCCCTGCGCCGGCTGCACGAACCGACGCCCGCCGTACCGATCGAGGAGACGCGTGATTCGGACGATCCGGGTCCTGGGAGCGGCACTGGGGGCCTTCATCGGCCTCGGGCTCGCCGCAACCGGCACCGGCTTGTTCACCGGCGCCCAGTACAGCGGCTTCATCCTCGCGGCCTGGACGATCGCGTGGATGATCGTCGGGTTCGCGCTGCTCCCGTACCTGACGGTCGTGCCCGCGGGCTGGCTCATCGGCCGCGTGCAGGCGCTGTCGACCGCGGAGTTCGTGGCCGCTGTCCTCGGCCTGTTCATCGGCCTCCTGCTGGGCCTCCTGCTCGGCCTGCCGCTCGCCCAGATCGAGGGTCCCCTCGGCACCTGGCTGCCCCTCGGGATCTCCCTGTTCCTCGGCCTCGGGATGATGGGCCTGACCGTGGCCAAGCGGTTCGACCTGATCGCCGCCGCGGAGGGAGCCGGGCTGGTGCGGCGCCCCGGCGAGGAGAAGGCCAGCACCGAGGGTGAGCCCCGGATCGTCGTCGACACCAGCGTCCTGATCGACGGCCGGATCGCGGAGATCGTGGAGTCCGGGTTCATCTACGGGACGCTGATCGTGCCGCGGTTCGTGCTCGACGAGCTCCAGCACATCGCGGACTCGTCCGACGCGCTCCGGCGGAACAGGGGACGGCGCGGGCTCGAGATCCTCAACCGGATGCAGCGCGACCCGCACACCCCCGTCGAGATCGTCGAGGACGAGGCGCCCGGTGTGGCGGAGGTGGACGCGAAGCTGGTCGAGATCGCCAAGCGGCGCAGCCGGGTCGTGCTCACCAACGACTTCAACCTCAACCGCGTCGCGGAGCTCCAGGGCGTCCGGGTGATGAACATCAACTCGCTGGCCAACGCGGTGAAGCCGGCCGTCCTCCCCGGCGAGGACCTGCGGGTCAAGGTCATCCAGGAGGGCAAGGAGGCCGGCCAGGGTGTCGGGTTCCTGGACGACGGGACGATGATCGTCGTGGAGGGCGGCGCGCGCCTGATCGATCGCGAGATGGACGTCACCGTCACGCGCGTCCTCCAGACCGTGGCAGGGCGGATGATCTTCGCCCAGCCGCACCTCGACTGAGGTGGCGACCGCATCCGGCGAGCGCCCCGTGGCAGACGTCGTGGTGGTCGCGGCCGGCTCGTCGCGCCGGATGCGCGGCACCGACAAGCTGATGGCCCCGGTCGCGGGGCGCCCCCTCCTCGCGTGGACGCTCGAGACGCTCGCGGCCTCGCCGGTGGTGGAGCGACTCGTCCTCGTCGCGTCGCCCGGGCGGGTGGAGGCCCTCGCCTCCGCCTCGTGGCTGCCGGCGGGCGTGGACGCCGTGGTGGCCGGCGGGGAGACGCGCCGGGCATCGGTGGCGGCAGGCGTCAGGCACCTCGAGGCGATCGATCCCACCGGGGGCGACCGTCCCGTGCTCGTCCACGACGGGGCCCGACCGCTCCTCACGGCGGCGCTCGTGGAGGCCGTCGTGGAGGCCGTCGTTCGACATGGAGCCGCGATCCCCGTGGTCCCCGTGGCCGAGACCCTGAAGCGGGTGGAGGATGGCCTGGTGCACGAGACGGTGGACCGCTCGGCGCTCGCGACGGCACAGACGCCGCAAGGCGTCCGGCGCCGCGTGCTCCTCGACGCCTGGGTACGGTTCCCGCCCGGCGGCCCCCCGGAGTTCACGGATGAGGCCGCCCTGCTCGAGGCCTGTAACATCCCAGTCCATGCAATCCCGGGTGATCCCACGAATCTCAAGGTGACGCTGCCCGATGACCTGCGCCGGGTCGAGCAGGCGCTGGCGCCTCCCGAGGCGCGGCCCGGCTTCGGCCACGACAGCCACCCGTTCGGCCCGGGCGCACCGCTGCGCCTGGGTGGGGTTGAGATCGCGGGTGCACCGAGGCTCGACGGCCACTCCGACGGCGACGTCGCGCTCCATGCCGTCGCGGACGCGCTCCTCGGTGCCGCCTCGCTGGGTGACCTCGGCCGGCTGTTCCCCGCCGACGGCCGGACACCGCGGGGCATCGCCAGCGACATCCTCCTGCGGGAGGTCGTGACGCGGCTCGCCGCAGTCGGCCTCCGCCCCGCGTCCGTCGACCTCACGATCATCGGCGCCCGACCGCGGCTCGGCGCCCGGCTCGACCTCATGCGCGCCGCAGTCGCATCGCTCCTGGACCTCGACGAGGCCTTCGTCAACGTCAAGGCGTCCACCGGCAACCTCTCGGGCGACGAGGGCGCCGGGCGCTCGATCTCGGCCCGCGCACTCGCAACCGTGCGAGGCCTCGGATGACGATCCGCCTTCAGGACACGCTCTCCGGGGCCGTCCGCCCGCTCGAGCCGCTTGAGCCCGGCCAGGTCCGGATCTACAGCTGCGGCCCGACCGTGTACGGGCCGGCCCACGTCGGCAACTTCCGCTCGTTCCTGTTCGCGGACCTCCTGGTCCGCTACCTGCGCTATCGCGGGCTTCGCGTCACGTGGGTGATGAACCTCACCGACATCGACGACAAGATCATCCGCGGAGCCGCGGCCGAGGGGATCACGACGGGCGAGCTCGCCGATCGCTATGCGGCGCGGTTCCTGGTCGACGCGGACGCCCTGGGCATGACGCGCCCGGACATCCTGCCCCGGGCCACCGACCACATCGCGCAGATCGCGGAGCTCGTCGGCACGCTGCTCGAGAAGGGACACGCCTACCGGACCGACGACGGGTCGATCTTCTTCCGGATCGCATCGTGGCCTGCCTACGGGCGCCTGGCGCGGCTGGACCCAGACGCCATGCGGGTGGGGGAGCGGGTCGAGGCGGATGAGTACGGGAAGGACGACGTCCGGGACTTCGCGCTCTGGAAGGGCCCCAAGCCCGGGGAGCCGTCCTGGGACACCGCCATCGGCTCCGGGCGGCCCGGCTGGCACATCGAGTGCTCGGCGATGAGCATGGCCCACCTCGGACCCTCGTTCGATATCCACACCGGCGGGGTCGACCTGGTCTTCCCGCATCACGAGGACGAGCTCGCCCAGTCCGAGGCCGCGACCGGGAAGCCGTTCGTCCGGACCTGGCTCCACTGCGCCCACCTCCGGATGGGCGGCGAGAAGATGGCCAAGTCCACCGGGAACATCGCGCGGGTGGCCGACCTGATCGCCGCGGGTGTCTCGCCGCGGGCGCTCCGGTACGCGCTGACCTCGGTCCACTACCGTGCGCCGCTCAACTGGTCGGACGACTCACTGCCTGCGGCGGCCGCCGCGGTGGAGCGCGTGGACGCCCTCCTGACGGCCCTCGCCTCGTACCGCGAGGATCGAGCCGAGGATCCGGGCCTGCCGGCCGCGCTGGACGGGATCCGGGCGGCGTTCGAATCCGGCCTCGATGACGACCTGAACGTCTCGGCGGCGCTGGCCGCGCTGTTCGAGGGCGTCCGCGAGCTGAACCGCCGGTTGGACGCACGAGCCCTGTCGACGGCCGATGCCGAGCGGGCCACCGCATTCGTCCGCGAGCTCGATTCCGTCCTGGGGATCGCCGCTCCGGCTGCGGACGCCCTGGACCCGGACCTGCAGACGATGCTGGACGAACGGGCCGCGGCCCGCGCCGCGCGCGACTGGGCGGCTTCCGACCGTCTGCGAGATGAGCTCCTTTCCCGTGGCGTGGCCGTCGAGGACACGCGCGATGGACAGCGCTGGCGCCTGGTGGTGACGACGAATGCCTGACAACCGACGCCCGCGCGACCACGAACGGCCCGGCAGGTCATCGAGGCCGGGTGACTCCGGCGGCCAGGGTGGCGGCCGGCCGCCGGGCCAGGGTGGCGGCCGGCATCCTGGCGGAGGGCCGCGTCCCGGAGACGGCCACCGGTCCGGCGGATCCGGCCAGGACGGCGACTTCCGTTCGTCCGGTCCCGGCCGCGACCCCGGCGACGACCGCGGCGCGCGATACCCCGACGGCCGTGGTCCGCGTGACTTCCAGGGTCCGCGGTCCGGTTTCGGCTTCCGTGACGGTCCCGGCATTCAGTCTCGCCCCCGCCCCCAGGGTGGCTACCGCGCGGACGGGCCCGCCACGCGACCCGGTGGCGCCGGGAACGCGGCCCGGCCCGTCGGCTTCGGAGCACCGGGAGGCGGCAGCCGACCCGGCGGACCCTCGCGTTCCTCGGGCCCGCGTCCATCCGGCCCGCGTCCGTGGGAGAGCTCTCCAGGCGACCGCCCGCAGCGGACGTGGCAGGTCCGCTCGGAGGAACGGCCCGCGCGGTACCCGGACGACCGCGGCCCCGCGCCGCGCCCGGCGCCCCGCGACTGGGAGGACCGCGGCCCCGCGCCGCGCCCGGCGCCCCGCGACTGGGAGGACCGCGGCCCCGCGCCGCGCCCGGCG
>Ga0302254_10000337_pt1 | contig 11132 bp, 12 predicted proteins | sample I_Fen_E1_4_FD_194573 | JGI IMG/M metagenome (GOLD analysis project Ga0302254, IMG submission 194573) | Peat permafrost microbial communities from Stordalen Mire near Abisko, Sweden - I_Fen_E1_4 | ecosystem: Environmental > Terrestrial > Soil > Wetlands > Permafrost | place: Sweden: Abisko... | reverse complement strand
AACCGCGAATCAGCGCTACCAGCACGGCCATGCCCGATGCGGCGGAGACGAAGTTCTGGACACCCAGTCCCAGCATCTGCGTCAGGTAGCTCATCGTGGACTCGCCACCGTAGCCCTGCCAGTTGGTATTGGTGGCGAAGCTCGTCGCGGTGTTGAACGCCGAATCGGGACTGACCGCGGCCATCGCCTGGGGGTTGAGCGGCAGGAACATCTGGAGGCGCTGCAGCGCATATACGGCGAGGGCGCCCAGCAGGTTGAACCAGAGCATGGCCAGCGCGTAGTCGATCCAGTTCATGTCGTGCGACGAGTCGACCCCGGCGCCCCGATAGATCAGGCGCTCGAGCCAGCCGCCGATGCGCTGTGAACGGACGGCGCGACCTTCGTAGACGGCAGCCATGTAGGCGCCCAGCGGCTTCGCGAGCAGCACCAGGACGACCGTGTAAAGCGCGAGTTGCGACCAGCCCCAGATGTTCATTCGAAGCGCTCCGGCTTGAACAATGCGACGATCAGGTAGACGAAGACCACGAGCGTGGCTATCCCGCTCAGCCAGTAAACCCAGTTCATGGCCGGCCTCCGCGGGGAAGCAGGCTGGCGCAGAAGCGAACCAGTCCCACTGAAATGGCAAAGAAGCCGACGATCATTGCGATGAAGGCGAGATCCATCATGGTTGCGCTCCGAGTGCAGTCACGTAAGTCCATCATCCTGCGATTTGGCGCGTCAAGATTGTGGAAGATCAATGACGGCTGGCGTAAAGATGGTGTAAATGTTGAAGGGGCCGCGGGTGGGGCACGCGTGGATGTAATCGATTCGGCGATCCCGCGCCGCGCCGTCGCGAAGGTCTTGCGCCTTTAAAACGATTTCTGCACGTAGGCGACGAACTGGCCGTTGCCCAGGTCCTTGCCGTACGAATTGGTGTAGAACGCGCTCTTGGCGTTGGTGCCGGTGCCATAGAGCCCGACCGTGTATCCGGACAGGTCGACTGCGACCCCGCCCTTCCAGTCGGTGTAGCTGTAGTCGTTGTTGTTGTGGAAGGCCTGATGACCGACGTGGCCGATCAGCGTGACCTTGCCGATGTAGTCGTTGACCTTCTCGACGACGTCCCAGTTGACGTTGCCTTCGATGTAGTTGCTGCCGCTCGAGTTGGGGATGCCGAAGGTCTTGTCACCCAGGCCGATGCTCCATTTCAATTGCAGCATCTTCCAGTTGAGAGCCGTGTAGAACTCGGTGGTGTTGGGGCTCGTGAATCCCCCCGGGTAGCTGCCCGGGTAGAAGTAGTAGAGGAAGCCGTTGTCCCACACGAAGTCATGGCCGAGGTCCCACTTGTAGCCGCCGTACATGTCCCATTCGAGGCTGTTCGAGACGCCGCACTGGCAGTCGGAGAGCCAGCTCACGTTGGAGAGCCAGGTGCCGACGTAGAAGCCGCTCTTGTGGCTGATGTCGAAGCCGCCCTGGACGGCGGGCTTTTCGTTCGTTTGCGAAATGCCGCGGAACACGTATTGGCTGTAGATGCCGATGTTGCTGGCAAATGTCCAATCCGGCTCGGGTGCGGCCGGTGCCGCTGCAGGCGCCGCTGCCGGCGCGGCGGCAGGGGGCGGAGTCTGCGCGAAGGCGGAGCCCGCAAACAACGCGGCGCATGCCGCAGCCAGAATCGGGAGGCGGAGGCCTGGCTTCATGTTCATGGCAAAAGTCCTTGCGAAGTGGTTGAAGAAATGGCGATACGTCCGACGCTTCTTCAGCATTTCATGTGCCACAAAAATTAGTTGATAAAATTCATGTAGTTACGGTAAAAATCCCATTGACAGACGGCAGTGCGCATGGGGATAAGCACCAATGTGGTGCGTTGCATGCTGCGCTCGCACATAATTGGCGCGGCCTGCATTCGGCGATTGCGGCGCTCTGGCAAAGGTAGGCCGAAAGGACGAAGGCGACCCTTCCGCGGCCTTTGCTAGACTCACCGCGATACCTTCAGGAGGCGACGCGATGCAACCCTTCAATACCCAGACGCTGGAAGACCTGGCCGCTCGAATCGGCAAGGCCATCGAGAACAGTCCCGCCGCGGACATCGAGAAGAACATCAAGGCGATGTTGCAAGGCGGTCTTGCGCGGCTCGATCTGGTCACACGGGAAGAATTCGACACGCAGGCCCGGGTTCTGGCCAAGACGCGCGAGAAACTCGAGCGGCTCGAAGCGCGTGTCGCCGAACTGGAAGCGCGCTTCACGCCGCCGGCAACGCACTGATCGCCGGCCCGGGGCGGCCGGCCCGCCTGAGCCGGCAACAGCTTTCCTGGAGTCTTCCATGGCGGTCGCGATCGTCCACAGCCGCTCGCTTGCCGGCGTCGCCGCGCCGCGCGTGGCCGTCGAGGTGCACATCGCCGGCGGGTTGCCGGGAATCCACCTGGTGGGCCTGCCGGAGGCCGAGGTGCGCGAGGCGCGCGATCGCGTGCGCGCGGCGCTGCAAAATTCGCAATTCGAATTCCCGGCGCGCAAGGTCACGGTCAACCTCGCGCCGGCGGACCTGCGCAAGGAGTCCGGACGTTTCGACCTGCCGATCGCGCTCGGCATCCTCGCTGCGACGGGACAGATTCCCTCGAACCCGCTCGCGCATCACGAATTCGCCGGCGAACTGGCGCTGACCGGCGACCTGCGCCCGGTGCGCGGCGCGCTGGCCATGGCGCGTTCCGCGCGCGGCGACGGACACGCGTTCGTCCTGCCTGCGGCGTCGGCCGCCGAGGCCGCGCTGGTGCGCGACGCGACGGTCTACGGCGCAGCTTCGCTGCTCGCGGTGTGCGCGCATCTTTCCGGAAGCGCACCGTTGGCGCAGGTCGCACAGTCGCTGCCGGTGCCGGTTGCGCACGGTCCCGATCTCGCGGACGTGCGCGGGCAGCGACAAGCGAAGCGCGTGCTCGAAATCGCCGCCGCCGGCGCGCATTCACTGCTCTTCACCGGGCCGCCGGGCACCGGCAAGTCGATGCTGGCGCAACGCCTGCCCTCATTGCTGCCGCCGCTGACCGAGGACGAGGCGCTCGAAGTCGCCGCCGTCGCGTCGATCGCCGGCCGCTTCGCGCCGGAACACTGGGGCGAGCGCCCGTTTCGCGCGCCGCACCACACGGCGAGCAGCGTCGCCTTGGTCGGCGGCGGCAGCGATCCGCGTCCCGGTGAAATTTCACTGGCCCATTTTGGCGTGCTGTTCCTGGACGAACTTCCGGAGTGGGAGCGGCGCGTGCTCGAGGCGCTGCGGGAGCCACTCGAGTCCGGCGTCATCCACATTTCGCGCGCGGCGCGGCAGAGCACGTTTCCCGCGCAGTTCCAGCTCGTGGCGGCGATGAATCCCTGTCCGTGCGGATGGTTGGGGCACGCCAGCGGACGCTGCCATTGCACGCAGGATCGCATCGCGCGGTATCGGCTGCGCGTCTCGGGTCCGCTGCTCGATCGCATCGACCTGGGCGTGGGCGTACCCGCCGTCCTGCCGGAGGCGCTCGCGCTGAACGAAACCGACACGCGCGCAGGCGAACCGCGCGAATCGTCCGCAACCGTGCGGGAACGCGTCGCGCGCGCACGCGGGCGACAGCAGGATCGCCAGGGCAAGGTCAATGCGCGGCTGCTGCCGCCTGAAGTGGCTACGCACTGCGTGCCGGAAGCCGCGGCAGAGGACCTTCTCGCGCGGGCGATGACGCGGCTGGCACTTTCGGCGCGCGCCTACCATCGCGTGCTCAAAGTGGCACGAACGATCGCCGACCTGGCCGGTGCCGACAACATCGACGCGACGCACATGGCCGAGGCGATCGGCTATCGCCGGATGGACACGGCGTGATTCCCTGCAATTGAAAACGTGCCGAAGCGCCGCGCTCAACCCTTCGCGATGCGTTCGGCGAACTCGCGCCAGCCGGTGTCGCGCGGCGCGTCCGCGAACACCCCGGTCGCCGCCAATGCCGCCATCCATGCCTGCCGGTCGGCAATCGCGCTTGCCATGAAGGGTTCGAGTCCGGCTTCGCGGACCGTCGCGGCGGCCTCGCGCATCTCTTCCGCACGGCGCTTGCCGTGCGCCACGACGCGCTGGAAGAAATAGTCACCGCTCTTCTCCCAGTCGAGTCCTGGAAACGTCTCTGCCAGCGATGCCAGCACCTGCCGCTCCACCCCGTAGCGGCGCGCGGTGAGGAAGCTCTCGATGACGATGGCCTCCATGCCCTTGACGATCACGCTGCGGCACATCTTGATCGCCGACGCGACGCCAAGTTCTTCCGACGCCGGCTCGACCCGGAAGCCCAGCGCGGCCAGCAGCGGCGCTGCGGCAGCGGCGTGCGGTCCGCCGGAAAGCATCGGCACGCCTATGCCGTACGGAGGCACCGACGTCATCACCGCCATCTCGACGTAGCGGCCGCCGGCCGCGTCGATTAGCGCGGCGCAGTCGCATTTCGTCTGCGGCGATGCCGAATTGACGTCGACGTAGAACGCGCCGGCGCGCAGGCCCGCCATGACGGATTGCGCGGCGGCGGATGTCTGGTCGGCAGTCACTGCGCAGATGACGAGATCGGCATCCGCCACGGCGGTTGTCGCGGTTGCGGCCGGCAGGACGCCGTCGTCGCGCGCGCGTTGGCGCATGGCGTCGCGGCGCGCCGGAACGTCGAACAGGCGGTCGAACGTGGAAAGCGATGCAAGTCCGCGTGCGCGCAACGCGCAGCCCAGGATGCGCCCTACTTCGCCATAGCCGATCAGCGCGACGCGGAGTTGCGAAAGATCGTCGGTGCCTTCGGGCGCCGCAGTCATGAATGCTTCGTCCGCGGGATCACCGCGGAGGGAATCGAGTATCGCATCGTCGTCACCTCACTCCGGCTTCATGTGCGCTTGCTCGATGACCGGCTTCCAGCGCGCGATCTCCTGCACGATCATCGTGCCGAAGGCTTCCGGCGTTCCCGGCGCGGCCTCGGCGCCTTCGGCATCGAGGCGCGACTTCAGCATCGGCGACGCGAGCGCACGATTGATTTCGCGGTTGAGCAAGGCGATCACGGTGGCAGGCGTGCGCGCCGGCGCGACGATGCCGTACCACTGGACCGCTTCGAAATCGGGCACGGTCGCGGCGATCGTCGGCAGGTCGGGCATGCTCGCCACCGGCTTGATGCTGGACACAGCCAGCGCGCGCAGCTTGCCGGCCTTGACCTGCTGCATCACGGCGGGCACGCCGGTCATGATGACCTCGACCTGCCCGCCCATGACGTCGGTGATCGCCGGCGACGTCCCCTTGTACGGAATGTGACCGATGTCGGTCTGCGTGCGCAGCTTGAAATATTCCATCGCGATGTGCGCGGCGCTACCGTTGCCGCCCGACGCGTAGCGCAGCGACCCGGGCTTGGCCTTGGCGAGCGCGATCAGTTCCGCCACGCTGCGCGCCGGCACCGACGGATTCACGACCAGCACGTTCGGCACGCGCGCCACCAGCGCCACCGGCGCGAAGCTGGTACGCGGGTCGTACGGCAGTCCCGGATAAAGCGTCGGATTGATCGCGAGCGTGCCGATGTGGCCCATCAGAAGCGTGTAGCCATCCGGCGTGGCGCGCGCGACCTCCGTGGCGCCGATCGAGCCGCCGGCGCCCGGCTTGTTTTCGACGATGAACGGCTGCCCGAGCGCTTCCTGCAATTCGCGCGCGATCGCGCGGCCCAGGATGTCCGTCGAACCGCCCGGCGTGAACGGCACGACGATGCGCACGGGCCGCGTCGGCCATGCATCGGCCGCGCGCACGCCGCCGGTGCCCAGCGCAGCAAGCGCTACGGCCAGGCGCAATACGCGCCGGCGCGCCGCGGAAGGCGCTGTGTCCTGGCGCTTGCCGCGGTGGCGCATCGTCATTGTTCCCGGGTCGTGTGTGTCAAGGCAGGCGTAGTCCAGCGACCGCCTAGACGCTGCCCCAGATCTCGCGCGCCGTTTCGACGACGAGCTTCAACTTGGCCGTCTGCGATTCGAACGCGATGTCGTTGCCGTGCACGGTGCTCGAGAATCCGCACTGCGGCGAAAGGCAGAGCTGCTCGAGCGGCACCAGTTTCGCGGCGGCATCCACGCGGCGCTTCAAGTCGTCCTTGCTCTCGAGCTGGCCGACCTTCGTGCTCACCAGGCCCAGCACGACCGTCTTGCCCTTCGGCACGTGCCGGAGCGGCGCGAAGTCGCCGGAGCGCGCGTCGTCGTACTCGAGGAAGTAGCCGTCGACGGCGAGCTCGTTGAACAGCACCTGCGCGACGGGCTCGTAGCCGCCCTCGGCCGCCCACGCGCTCTTGAAGTTGCCGCGGCACAGGTGCACGCACACCGTCATGTTCGCCGGGCGCCCCTCGATTGCCGCGTTGATGAGCCGCGCGTAGCGCCGCGGCAGTTCGTCGGGATCGTCGCCCCGCGCCTTCGCGCCCTCGCGCATCTTGTCGTCGCAGAGGTAGGCCAGGTTCGTGTCGTCGAGCTGCAGGTACGTGCAGCCGGCGGCGGCCAGGTCGGCGATCTCGGCGCGATAGGCCAGGGCGACGTCGGTGTAGAACGCATCGAGGTCGGGATACGCGTCACGGCTGATCGCGCCGCGTCCGCCGCGGAAATGCAGCATCGTCGGCGACGGAATCGTGACCTTGGGCGTGCGCGTGGTCGCGGCGCGCAGGAATTCGAAGTCGGCGCGCTGGATGGGGACGTCGTGCCGCACCTTGTCCGTCACCTGCATGACCGGCGGCGCGAAGTCGACGTTTCCGCCGGCGCTGTGGAAGCTCACGTTGATGCCGCCCTTGGTCGTGACACCCGAGAGCCTGGTGAGAAAGTCGATGTGAAAATAGGTGCGGCGGAACTCGCCGTCGGTGATGCCGCGCAGGCCCAAGTCCTCCTGGAAGCGCACGATGTCGCGGATCGCCTCGTCCTCGACGGCGCGCAGCGCGGCCGCGGAAAGCGTGCCGGCCTTGTGCTGGTCGCGGGCATCGAGAAGCTTTTTCGGCCGCAGGAAGCTGCCGACGTGATCGGCACGGAAGGGCGGCTTCTGCCGCACCGCGGACGGAGTCTGAGTGGCGGTGGTCATCGTGATTTCCTCGTGGGGCGGAAACGATCGCGCCAGTCATGGCGGAGGCTTGCCGCCTCGCGCAGCCGACAGGCGATCGCGAACGCAAGATTACAACATTTGACGCGGGCCGGTTCCTCACATTGGCGCGAGAGCCGACCGGGTCAGCGCCTCGATCATCGCAATCGTTGCCTGTTGCAACGGTGTCGACGGACGCTGCGCCGAGGCCACGATCGCGAGTGCGCTTTTGAGTTGCGGCTGGATGATGGTGCGGGAATGCAGGCGTTGCGCCATGGCCGCGTCGTGCAGCGCCCGCGGAGACAGCACGGCAAAGCCGTGTCCCTCTGCCACGAGTTCCAGGATGGCGGGGACGGCGTCGATCTCCATCGCGACCTGCGGCGAGAGTCCCAGGCTGGCCAGGCGCGTCTCGACCAGGCGACGGATTGCATGCGGGCGGCTGGGGATGAGCAACGGGAATCGCGGCAGGTCGCGAAGGCGCACGTTGCGCGGTTCGTTGCCCTTCTTCCGCGCGCCGACCAGGCAGAGGGGCTCCTCGAGCAGCGTCCGCGCCTCGATGGCCGGTGACGGCGACGGGTTGTAGACGAGGCCCACGTCCACGCGGCCGTCGGCCAGCATGTCGAGGATCGTCGACGAGAGTCCCTCGACGATGGACAGCGATGCCCGCGGATGATAGTGCCGGAACTCGCGCACGATCGGCAGCGTCAGGTGCCGCGCCAGCGTTGGCGGCAGCCCGACCACGACCTTCCCGACCGATGCGCCCCGGGACTCGTCGATGTCGTGCCGCGCCCGCTCGACCTGTTGCAGTATGCCGCGGGCGTGCAGCAGCAGGCGCTTGCCCGCCTCGGTCGGCGTGGCCCCGCGGCCGTTTCGCACCAGAAGGCTCTGGCGCACGTCGACTTCGAGGCTGCGCACCTGGCGGCTGATCGCCGGCTGCGCCACGCCCAGCACGCGCGCGGCCCGGCTGAAGCTGCCCAGGTCGACGACGTGGACGAAATACTCGAGTTGCTTCAGGTCCATCGCGCCTCCGCACCGGTCCGGGACATTGAACGTGCAGTCCATGCCGAAACGGCATAACTGGTAGTGTACCAACCGGACTTTTCGATGGCGGCGGGCAGGCGCAAAATCGGGGTTCGGTCGCCACCAGAGCGGCCGCCGGAGGATTTCATTCAAACCGCGATTCCTTGCCTCTTCATGCGTGGCGGCACGTCGCGCGGGCCCTTCTTCGCCGCGGCCGACCTTCCGGCCGACATCGTGCTGCGGGATGCCGTGCTCCTTGCGGTGATGGGCTCGCCCGACAAGCGCCAGATCGACGGCCTGGGCGGCGCGCATCCGCTCACCAGCAAGGTCGGCATCGTGACTCGCGGCAGCAAACCGGGCGTGGATCTCGACTTCCTGTTCGCGCAGCTGCAGCCGGACAAGGACACCGTCGACACGACGCCCAACTGCGGCAACATGCTTGCGGCCGTGGTGCCGTTCGCGCTCGAGACCGGCATGGCGAAGCCGCAGGGCGACACCAGCACTTTTCGCGTGCTGACGTTGAACACCGATATGCAGTGCGACATCACGGTGCAGACGCCGGGCGGCCACGTCGAGTACGCGGGGGATGCGCGCATCGACGGCGTGCCCGGTACGTCGGCGCCCGTCACGATCAACTTCCTCGACACCGCCGGGTCGGTTTGTGCGGGGCTCCTGCCGACCGGCCATGTCCGCGACGTGATCGACGGGGTCGAAGTCACGTGCATCGACAACGGCATGCCGCTCGTGATGTTCCGTGCGACGGACGTCGGCCGCACTGGCTACGAATCCGTGGCCGAGCTCAATGCCGACGCCGAATTGAAGGCGCGCATCGAGCGGCTGCGCATCGCTTGCGGCCATGCGATGGGCTTGGGCGACGTGACCGCGAAGAACTACCCCAAGATGACGCTGATCGCGCTGCCACGCGAAGGCGGCAGCCTCGCCACGCGCAGCTTCATCCCGCACGTGTGCCACGATGCAATCGGCGTGCTCGCCGCCGTGACGGTGGGCACGGCGTGCGTGCTGGAAGGCTCCGTGTGCGACGGCATCGCGAAAGTGCCGCCCGGGAACGTCAAGAAGGTTTCGGTCGAGCATCCGACCGGCGAGTTCAGCGTCGAACTCGAAGTCGACCCGGCCCGCCCGCAGAACGTCACGCGGGCCGCGCTGTTGCGCACCGCCCGGCTCATCATGCGCGGCGAGGTGATGATTCCCGCTGCGGTCTGGAAAGGAAAGCCATCGTGATCATCGATTGCCACGGCCACTACACGACCGCGCCCAAGGCGCTGGAAGATTGGCGCAATCGCCAGGTCGCCCGTCTCAAGGACCCGGCCGTCGCGCCGAAGGCTTCGGAGCTCGCGATCAGTGACGATGAACTGCGCGCGAGCATCGAGACCAACCAGCTGGCGAAGATGAAGGAGCGCGGCAGCGACCTGACAGTCTTCTCGCCGCGCGCGAGCTTCATGGCGCACCACGTCGGCAACTTCGAAACGAGCGCCACGTGGTCGGCGATCTGCAACGAGCTCTGCTTTCGCGTCAGCCGCCTCTTCCCCGACAACTTCATCGGTGCGGCGATGCTGCCGCAATCGCCGGGGGTCGATCCCAGGACGTGCATTCCCGAGCTGGAAAAGTGCGTGAAGGAGTACGGCTTCGTCGCGATCAACCTGAACCCTGACCCGTCGGGCGGGCACTGGACGTCGCCGCCGCTGTCCGACCGGCACTGGTACCCGATCTACGAGAAGATGGTCGAGTACGACATCCCGGCGATGATCCACGTCAGCACGAGCTGCAACGCGTGCTTCCACACGACCGGCGCGCACTACCTCAACGCCGACACGACGGCGTTCATGCAGTGCCTGACCGCGGACCTGTTCCATGATTTTCCGACGCTGAAGTTCGTCATCCCGCACGGCGGCGGCGCCGTGCCGTACCACTGGGGGCGTTTCCGCGGGCTGGCGCAGGAGTTGAAGAAGCCCCTGCTCAAGGACCATCTGCTCAACAACATCTTCTTCGACACCTGTGTGTACCACCAGCCGGGCATCGACCTGCTGACGAAGGTGATCCCCGTCGCCAACGTGCTGTTCGCCTCCGAGATGATCGGCGCGGTGCGCGGCATCGACCCGGAGACCGGGCACTACTACGACGACACGCGGCGCTACATCGACGCCGCGGCGCTGACGGCGGAAGAACGCCACCAGATCTATGAAGGCAATGCGCGGCGGGTCTACCCACGGCTCGATGCCGCGCTGCGTGCCAAGGGAAAGTAGAGGAATCCACATGAGCATGAACAACCTGGGCATCGTCAAGCGCGGCATCGTGCGCGCAGACGCCGCGGCGGTGGCAAAGCTCGCGCGCTTCGGCGTCGCGACCGTGCACGAAGCGATGGGTCGCGTCGGCCTCATGAAGACGTACATGCGGCCGGTCTACGCGGGTGCGCACCTGTGCGGCACGGCGGTCACCGTGCTGCTCCAGCCCGGCGACAACTGGATGATGCACGTCGCGGCCGAGCAGCTGCGCGAGGGCGACGTGGTCGTCGCCGCGTGCACGACCGACAACGACGACGGCTTCTTCGGCGACCTGCTCGCGACGAGCTTCCGCGCGCGCGGAGCCACGGGGCTCGTCATCGACGGCGGCGTGCGCGACGTCAAGGACCTGACGGCGATGCAGTTCCCGGTGTTCTCGCGCGCGATCAGCGCCAAGGGCACGGTCAAGGCCACGCTGGGGTCGGTGAACATCCCGGTGATCTGCGCGGGGGCGCTGGTCAACCCGGGCGACGTCGTGCTCGCCGACGACGACGGCGTGGTCGTCATTCCGGCGGCCATTGCGCAGCAGGCCGCCGACGCGGCGGAAGCGCGCGAGGCCAACGAGGCCGGTAAGCGAAAGCAGCTCGCCGCGGGCGTGCTGGGCCTCGACATGTACAAGATGCGCGAGCCGCTCGAAAAGGCCGGACTCAAGTACATCGATTGAACGCGATGAAATTCGAAATGACACCGGGGTGGCTGCCGTTCCATCCCAACCCGTCGACGCCGCGCGCGCCCGTGCCACCTGGTGCGGTGGACGCGCATTGCCACGTATTCGGCCCGGGCGACAAATT
>Ga0302254_10000335_pt1 | contig 11136 bp, 7 predicted proteins | sample I_Fen_E1_4_FD_194573 | JGI IMG/M metagenome (GOLD analysis project Ga0302254, IMG submission 194573) | Peat permafrost microbial communities from Stordalen Mire near Abisko, Sweden - I_Fen_E1_4 | ecosystem: Environmental > Terrestrial > Soil > Wetlands > Permafrost | place: Sweden: Abisko... | reverse complement strand
CTTCGACATGGCTGTGGCCGCCGCCGACCAGCACGAGGCGCGACGCGCGGGTTCTCACGTGACGGCCACGCCCAGCATCATTCCGGCGTCCTCGTGTTCCAGGTTGTGGCAGTGGAACATGTAGGTATGCGGTCCTGGGAACGGGTGCGTGAAGTCGATGGCGATGCGCACCGACTCGCCGGGCCACACCAGCACCGTGTCCTTGCGCCCCAGGTCGGTGGGCAGGCGACCTTGCGGATCGACGGCAAGTGCTGCGACCGCGTCGGGACTGGTCTCGCGCGCCAGCACCTCGAAGGCGAATGCGTGCAGGTGCATCGCGTGGGGCATGCTCGTGTGGTAGTTGCGCAGCAGCCAGGTTTCCGCGGTTCCACGCTTCACTTCGATCGGTGTGACGCCCATTTCGAATACGCGGTCGTTGATCCGCCACCGGCCCTTGGCGAAGCCCAGCCTGAACGGCCGCTCCGGCGCGTTGGTGGTATCGATGCGCGGGAGCGTCGACAACAATGCCGGCAGGCGCCGGTCGTAGGCCACGCGCTTGCGCACGCGCAATTCGAGCAGAGTTCGCGGCGCGCCTTCGGGCCACATGCCGCTGTGATCGTGGCCTGCCGCTGCCGCCCTCTCGGGCGTCCCGTGCCCCACCGCGGAATGATCGACGGGAGCGGACGTCGCACCTTCGGCGTGCATCGCGTCGAACGCCAGCGTCGAAAGCCGCAGGGTGTCCCCGACCGCCGCATGGCGCAGGTCGACGAGCACGTCGATGCGCTCCGCGGTGGATATGAACGCCTGCGTGCATTGGACCGGCGCCGGCAGCAACCCGCCGTCGTTGCCGATCAGCGTGAACGGAATCGGCGTTCCCGTCGCGGTCCGGAACGCGAGCGACAATGTCCGGGCATTCGCCGCGTTGAGGATGCGGAATCGGTAGAGGCGCGTCGCAACGTCGAGATACGGGCAATGCGTGCCGTTGACGAACAGTTCGTCGCCCAGGAAGCCGTGAGTCAGGTCGTCGGGCGACGGCGCATAGTCGATGCCCGCGCGCCGGTCCTGCAGCACCAGCGGTATCTCGGTGGTGCCCGGTGCCACGTCGAGCGCCTTGCGCAATGCGCGCTCGTCGTCGTCCTCGACGAGGATGACGCCATAGAGGCCGCGATACGTCTGCGCCGCCGTGCGGCCATGCGGATGCGGGTGGTACCAGTACATGCCGGCGCGGTTGCGGACCTCGAAATCGTAGTCGTAGCGCTCGCCGGGCGGGACCAGGAACGAGCCGTTGCCGTCGTTGCGCGTATCGACGGTGAGTCCATGCCAGTGCGTGATCGTCGGCTCGGCGAGGGAATTGACCAGCGTGATGCGCGCCCGCTCGCCTCGCTGGAGGACCAGAGTCGGGTTTGCATAACGCCGCCCGCGGTGGCGCACCGAGAAGGCGAGGGCCCCGGTCGACAGCGCCGACGGCACGCCTCCCGCCGCGCCGGCCGTGAACGTCAGCGTATCGCCGCGCGGCGCAAGGCGCCCGAGGTAGCCGTCATTGCCCGGGATGAAAAGCCGTTGCGCAGGTACGCTACCCGTCAGGCAGAACGAATCGGCGATGTCCGGTGATGCCAGTGCATCGGGACGTACCGGACGCGTCGCCGCGGCCAAGCCCAGGGCGGCCAAGCCATGCAACACGCGGCGGCGGGAGGAGAGTTGGGGCAATGCGGACAGTCATCGGTGAGCAGGAGCCACTGAAGCTTAACGGCTCCCCGCGCCCCGGTCGAGCCGGTACTGGATTCCGATCCATGCGCCGAAGGGGGCGCCCGGCGAGCGGAACGCCTCCGGCCCGGCGAGTCCCGCGTCGAACGTGTTGCCGGGACCGCGAAAGTAGTTGGCGCCGAGGATGCCGAAATTCTGGTACGTCCGGTTGAACAGGTTGTCGATGCGCGCGAACAATTGCCACTCGGGTGTGACGTTCCAGCTGGCGTCCAACGCGACGACGGCATAGCCGGGGACCTTGCCCGCCGGATCGGCGTTGTTCTCGTTACCGCGGGCGTATTGCGCATCGAAGGCCGCCAGTGTCGCGCCCGCGGCAAATGGTCCATGTGCCCAGTCGGCGCGCAGCCTGAATGCATTGCGCGGAAGCGTGGGCAACCGGTTCCCTGGCTGCACGTAGATGAGACCGTCGGCGTCCGCCGTCGAATTGTTGGGACTGCTTTCCGCGAATCCGGTCTGGAACGTTGCATCGAGCAGGCTGTAACGAGCGATCACGCGGACTTCGCCCAGCGCCGTGCCGCCGGTCAGTTCGACGCCCTGACGGCGCGTGCTGCCCACGTTGCGGAAGTAGCCGGCGTTCACCGCGCCGCTGCCGGCGCCGATGAACTGGATGTCGTCCGCGAGGTCGGTGCGATAGATGGCGGCGCTGTAGAAGCCGGATGCGCCGATGCGCCCACGCACGCCTAGCTCGTACGTGGTCGCTACGACCTGTTTCAGCGGCGGATCGGCTACAAAGATGTTGGGAAGCGTGCACGGTGCCGCCGGGTCCGCGCAGGTGAGCTCGACGGCGGTGGGAACGCGGGTTCCCTGGTTGACGCCGCCGAAGACATTGAGCGCCGGGCTTCCGGTCCAGGTCAGTCCCACCGCAGGATTGAAGCGCCGGAACGTACTGGTCCCGTCGATGGCGGGCGACTCGCCGCTCAAGTCCTTCGTGACGATGCGCGCTGCGTTGTAGCGGCCGGCCAGCAGCAGGCTCCATTGCGGCGCAATCGCGATCGTATCGGCGACGTAGAAGCCGAGTGACCTATTGTTCGTCGCTACGTCGGTCTCGAGCGTGAATTCGCCGGTGCCGATGGTGTCGCGGTCGGACGCAAAGGTCGCCGGTTGCCCGCTTTGCGTGAAGCCGGTGTTGCCGGCGTCGTAGGCGGCGCCGACGACCACCTGGTGGCCGACACCGGCGACGATCCTCTGCAGCGTCAACTGCAGCGACGCACCCCAGGCGTTCGTCGTCTCCGACGTCTCGAGGTTGAACGCCTCGTTGGGCTGTTCCGGCGGCGCATAGTCGCCGTTGACGTTGCTGTTGACGCCGCTGGTGGCGATCCTGCGAAAGTAGGCATTGCCGGCGAGCAGCGTATCCGGCGTGAAACTATGGAGCCAGTTGCCGTTGACGAAGACCAGGCGATTGTCGGTCGTGTCCGGCCACGTGTAGGCCTGCTTGGGGTTGTCGAGCATCGACACCGGCAGCGCCTGCGTGCCTTCCAGGTGATTGTCGGCGAGGGACAGCCCGACGCTGAACTGGTCGCTCGCCGCGCGGGCATCGGCGCGCGCATAGAGCCGCCCGATGCGCGCAGCCGAGTGATCGCGATACCCGTCGTCGCGGATGCCCTCGACGGCGGCGAAGATACCGAACGTCCCGTCATTGCCGCCGGCTTCCGCGGCGAGCTCGGTGCGCCCAAACGAGCCTCCGGAAAGCGAAGCTTCAGCACCGGCATTCGCGTAGCCGTCCTTCATGTGCAGCGTGAGCGCGCCGCCGAGCGTGTTGAGGCCGAAGACCGGATTGGATCCCGGCAGCAGCTGCATCGACGCGACGGCGTTCTTCGGTATGAGGTCCCAATTGACGATGTCGGCGAATGCCTCGTTGATGCGCACGCCGTCCTGGAACACGGAAAGTCCCTGCGGCGTGCCGAGCAGCGACGACGCGGTGAAGCCGCGAAAGCTCACGTCCGGCTGGAACCCGTTGCCCGTCGGTGAATTGCGATTGACGCTATTGGCGTTGAGGTCGAGAAACTCGGCGACGCCGCCGGTGCGCTGGCGCGAAAGGTCGCTTCCGCCGAAGTTCTGCACGTTCGACGGGATTTGCTCGATGGGCGCGCCCACGCCGGGCAACGGTGTCGTGCCGATGACGACGATGCTTCCCAGGTCGACGGGCGTTTGTCCCTGGGCGCCGAGGGCGCACAGCGACAGGACGAAGGCTGCGAAACCGCGCGCCAGCATCAGCCGCGGGAACCTCACCGGATGGCAACGCCCCACGGCAACTCACCCACCGGTATCTCGGCGATTTTCCTGTAGGTGTCGGTGTCGACGACCGCGATGGCGTTCGAGCGTCCACACGCGACGTAGAGCTTCTTTCCGTCCGGCGTGAGGGCCATGTTCCACGGGCGTTTGCCGACCGGGGTTTCCGCGACGATGGCGTTTGTGGCGGTATCGATCACCTGCACGCTGCCCTTGCCACCCGACGTCACGAAGACCCGCTTGCCATCCGGATGCACCAGCACGCCGTTGGAGCGCGCGCCGGCCTTGATGCGGGCGACGACTTCCTGCGTGCCGGTGTCGAAGACGTTGACGGTGTCGGCGTTTTCCGCGGCGACATACGCGCGGCTGCCGTCGGGCAGGAAGCCGATGCCGCGCGGGCGGTCGCCGACCTTGACCGACTTGACGACCTCTCCCTTCGCGACGTCGACGATGTCGACGCTGTCCGCCTCTTCCGCGCTGACATAGAGCCAGCGACCGTCCGGACTCCAGACCGCATGCTCCGGATTCTTTCCCTTCATGCGAATCCTGCGGTCGACCTTCATCGCCATGGTGTCGACGATGATGACCTGGTCGTTCTCCTCGATCGCCGCCGACAGCCACTTGCCGTCCGGGGACAGATAGATGGCCTCGGGCGAATCGCCCAATGGGATGGTGGCGATTGCCTCGCCCTTCGCCGTATCGACGACGACCAGCGCATTGGCGGCCTGATCGGACAGGTAGAGTCGGGCGCCATCGCCGGACAGCGCGATCCCGCGGGCCTTTTTCGCGAACTTGGCGGTGGCCATCACCTTGTCCGTCACCGTGTCGATGATGCTGACCGTGCCGCTCCCTTCATTGGGAACATAGGCAGTCGCTGCCGCGAGCGGCCCTGCGGCCAGCAGGGCGAATACAAGCATAGCGTGCAGGACGATGGATGCCGCAAGGCAAGGCGCGCGCAATGGCATGAAGTGCGTTCCTCCAGGGAGGCAAGCCGAAAATCGGATGGCGGTGTCCGCTTGGGATCGCCGCGGAATTCTTTTATGCTACACGAGGCCGCATTCCGGCGGTCACCGCACAGTTCCCTCCATGCCCATCTGCATTGCCACAAGTTGTCGCGGCGGCATCGCGATAACCGTCGCCGCCACGCTGTTTCGCGCCGGCAGCCCGCTCGCGCAGACCGCCGCTTACGGGCAGGAGGTGACGCTCGATCCGGTCGCGGTGACGGCGACACGCGGCCTGGACCGCCTGTTCGACGTCCCGGCATCAACCAACGTCATCGACGGCGCGACGATTCGCGACGGGCAGCCCGCGATCAGCTTGTCCGAATCGCTCTTGCGCGTGCCCGGGGTGTTCGCCGCCAACCGCAACAACTACGCGCAGGACCTGCAGCTGAGTTCGCGCGGCTACGGCGCGCGCGCGGCATTCGGCGTCCGCGGCGTGCGTTTGTACCAGGACGACATCCCGGCGACGATGCCGGACGGGCAGGGGCAGACCGGCAGCTTCAGCCTCCTTTCCGCGAAGCGCATCGAAGTTCTGCGCGGGCCGTTTTCCACGCTGTATGGCAACGCGTCGGGCGGCGTGGTGTCGGTCTACACCGAGGACGGAACTGCCATCCCTGTTGTGAACCTGACCGCGAGCGTAGGCAGCTATGGAACGTCCAACGTCGGCGTCAAGGCCACGGGGATCGCCAACGGCGTCGGTTACGTGGCCGCGTTCAGCAATTTCGACACGGACGGTTACCGCGATCATTCCGCCGCGCTGCGCCAGATCGCCAACGCCAAGCTGACGTTCGATGCCACCGACACCACGCATGTCACGCTGATCGCCAACTCGCAGTATCAGCCGCAGACGCAGGATCCGCTTGGCTTGACCTATGCGCAGTGGAAGGCCAACCCGCGGCAGGCGGATCCAGTGGCGACGCTGTTCAACACGAACAAGACGATCAACCAGATGCAGGGCGGCGTGGCTGTGGACCAGGTGCTCAACGCCGACACCAGCCTGCGTGTGACCGGCTACGGAGGCCAGCGGCAGGTACGGCAGTATCTGGCGCTGAGCGGCGTCGGGGCGACGTCGTCCGGCGGCGTGGTCGACCTCGACCGCAATTACGAGGGCGTCGGGGTCCGCGTGATCTATCGCGGCAGCCTCATGGACCTGCCGCTGACGCTGAACGTGGGGGCGGATGCGGACCGGCTGCACGAATTGCGGCAGGGCTACGTCAACAACAACGGCGCCATCGGCGCGCTGCGGCGAAACGAGGACGACACCGTGGCCAGCGGCGACGTCTACGCCGAAGCGAGGTGGGACTTTGCATCCGCGTTTTCGCTGACGCTGGGTGTGCGCTCGAGCCAGGTGCGCTACGTCTCGGTCGATCACTACATCGTCGGCTCCAATCCGGACGACAGCGGGTCGCGCACCTACTACAACACCAGTCCCATCGCCGGCCTGGTCTGGCACGCAGCCGACAGCCTGAACGTCTACGCGAGCTATGGCCAGGGATTCGAGACGCCTACATTTGCGGAATTGGCCTACCGGCCGGTGGGCACCGGGCTCAACCTGGCGCTCGATCCGGCGACGTCCACTGCCTGGGAAGCGGGAATGAAGTGGTTTCCCGCCGCGAACCAGCGCGTCAATCTCGCGGCGTTCACGGCCACGACCGACCAGGAAATCGTCGTCGACGCGGCAACGGGCGGACGCACGACCTACCGCAATGCGAGCAAGACGCGCAGGCGCGGGTTCGAGGCCGAATGGGATGCCGACCTGGGAAGCGGGTTCTCCACGCACGTCAACTACACGTACCTGCTCGCCGAATTCGCGGAGCCGTACGCGTCGGGCCTCCCGCCCGTCGTGACGCCGGCCGGATCGCGGCTTCCGGGCGTGCCGCCGCAGCAGTTGTTCGGCACGCTGGAATGGACGCCGGGCGGATACGGCGGCTTCAGCGTCGCCGGCGAGGTCCAGTATGTTGGGCGCATCTACGTCAACGAGGCGAACAGTGCATTTGCCCCGGCGTATACGCTGGGCAACCTCCGCGTGGGCTTCGCGCAGCAGGCGGACCGCCTGCAGTTTTCCGAATACGTGCGGGTCAACAACATCGCCAACGTCAACTACGTCGGTTCGGTCATCGTCGGGGACACCAACGGCAGGTATTACGAGCCGGCGCCGGGCCGCAACTGGTTTGCAGGAGTGAGCATCAGTGCCGCATTCTGAACCACATTCAGGTCCTCATTTGGGTCCTCAGTTTCGTCCTCGAGTGGATCGCTACACGCGAACCGCGATCGCGCTGCACTGGCTGATCGCCGTCGCCGTCATCGTCCAGTTCTGCTGGGGCTGGTGGATGCAGGGCGTTCCCAAGCAGCCGGCGGGGATGCGCGCCGACGCCTTCAACCTGCACAAGTCCGTCGGGATGACGATCCTCATGCTGATGAGCGTGCGCCTGCTGTGGCGCTGGGGGCATCCTCCCCCGGCGTTCCCGGCAATGCCGAAGTGGCAGGCGGCATTGGCGCACGTCGTCCACGCCACGCTGTATGCCGTGCTGCTTCTGCACCCGCTTTCGGGCTATCTCGGGTCCGTGTTCAGCGGCTACCCGGTCAAGCTGTTCGGCATGACGCTGCCCGCGTGGGGGCACAACGACCCGGCACTGAAGAATTTTTTCAGCGCGTCGCATTTCGTGACCAGCTGGGTACTGCTGGCGGCGGTCACGCTGCACGTCGCCGGCGCGCTCAAGCACGCGTTGGTCGATCGCGACGGATTGCTGGCGCGAATGGGTGTCGGCCCCGAAAGGTAGCGACCCCGCAGCACCGCCTCGTCCGCCGTGCCGAAGTACGCGGTTCCCGTCATGCCGGCGAATCGGCGCTCGTCCGGCAAGCAGGATTCTGCGGCCGATTTGCCCGGGATCAACGCGCCCGCTTTGCGCGGCGCGTAGATTGGAAGCCTCCAATCCTGTGCAGGAGGACATCGTGTTCTGGCGCACGCTCGTTGCCTTGGTGCTGACGGTTGGCACCATTCCCGTTGCGCTGGCCGCGGGTGAAGTCGTCGGCTGTCCAGCCGACAGCGAGGCCGTCGCGGCAGCCGCTGCGGCGGTCTCCGACGGGACTTTCACCCGGCCGGAAGCGGGCGTACCTCCGGCGAAGCGCACATCGTGCGGACTCTACGCCACGGCGCAGGACGCGTACGACATGGTGAAGGACGCGCCCGGGAAGGTGCTGTTCATCGACGTGCGTACACCCGCCGAGCTGCAGTTCATCGGCATGCCGACATTGGTCGATGCAAACGTTCCGGTACTGCTGCCGACGTCGCCGGCGCAGTGGGATGAAGTCAACTCCACATTCAAGCTGGCCCCCAACCCGAAATTCGTCGAAGGCGTGGACGCGCGCCTGGCGCGCAAGGGGCTCACCCGCGACGACCAGGTGATCCTCATATGCCAGGGCGGCGTGCGCGCGGCCCGTGCCGCCAACTTGCTGACGCAGGCAGGCTACGCCAAGGTCTACACGACGATCGACGGCTTCGAAGGCGATCCCGCCGCCGACGGCCCGCACAAGGGCGAGCGCATCGTCAACGGCTGGCGCAATGCGGGCTTGCCGTGGACGTCCAGGCTCGACCGCACGAAGATGTACGGCCTGGACTGAACGGCGCGCGGCTCGCGCCACTGCACCGACAAGTCGCAGCGCAAGGCGGCCGGGCGCGACGGCAGGAAGTCGGCGAAGAAATCCTGAGGACCGCGCTACCTCGCCGCGTCGAGCACCGCGGCGGTTTCGGTGAAGTTCCCGTCGCGCGCCATGTCGGCAGCAGACTTGCCGCGGTTGTCCTTCAATTGCGGCTTGGCTCCGGCCGCGAGCAATGCTTTCACCGTTGCCGTCTTGCCGAAGCCCGCCGCCCACATCAGCGCGGTGAGGTCGTTGTTGTAGACGCCATTCGGGTTCACTCCCCGGGCGATCAGCAACTCCACGATCTCGGTGCTGCCTGCGCCGGCGGCGTACGTCATGGCGTTCTTCTGCAGTCGGTCGAGCGCGGCGACGTCGGCGCCCTTGTCCAGCAACTGCTTCGCCATGCCTGTCTGGCCGTTGAACGCCGCGGCCATCAGCGGCGTGATTCCGTTGACCGCCGCCAGGTTCACGTCCGCGCCGGCGGCGAGCACCTTCTGCGCGAGGGCGCCCTTGTTGTTCTTGAGCAGGATCACCAGAGCGCTCTCACCCAGGCGGTTGCGCGAGTTGACGTTGGCGCCCGAGGCCAGGCCGCGCTCGATGCCTGCCGCGTCGGCGTTGCGCGCGGCGACCAGGAATCGTGCGTTGACGGAAAGGTTGTCGTCGGCGACCGGTTGCGCCAGCGCGCCGCAAGCCAGGAATGGGGTCAACAGCAGGAAGACAATGGTTCGAAAGTGCACGGGAATCCTTTTCAGGCCGAAGAATGACGCGCTGCACAACGACCGCTTCGTTGCAGCGATGTTGGAAAAGTAATATAACCGAGACCGCGGCGAAGCGGTCCGACCTCTTGGCCAATCGCGCTCGGCGGCGCCGGAAGTCCGAATCTACAAGAATCCTGGGAGGGAACAATGCGTAATCCTTTGAGAATTGCCGGCCTCGGCATCGCCACGGCATTTGCGATTTCGTGCGGCCTGACCGCGAGCGCGCAGGAGATCACCGGCGGCGCGACAACGACGGCCAAGCCGATGGCGAAGTCTCCCTCGGTGTCGCAGGCGGCGCTCGACAATGGCGCCAAGGAAAAGAACAACTGGCTGCATTCGAACGGCAGCTACGAACAGACGCGCTATTACACCGGTGAACAAATCACCCCTGACAACGTCGCTGCGCTCGCGCCGGCATTCGTCTTCCAGACCGCGGTGCTCGAGTCGATGGAAACCGCGCCGATCGTCGTCGACGGCGTGATGTTCCTCACGACTTCGTTCAACCACGTCTATGCGATCGATGCGGCGACGGGTGAGGAATTCTGGCACTACAAGCACAAGCTCGGCCCGATCGTGACCGTTTGCTGCGGCAACAACAACCGCGGCGTGGCGATCGAGGGCGGCAAGTTGTTCATGGGCACGATCGACGCCAAGCTCGTCGCGCTCGACGCCAAGACCGGCAAGGTTCTCTGGGAGACGCAGATCGCCGACCCGGAAAAGGGCTACTCGGAAACTATGGCACCTACCGTCGTCGACGGCAAGGTGCTGATCGGCACCAACGGCGGCGAATACGGCGTCCGCGGCTTCGTCAAGGCGTTCAACGCGGCGGACGGCAAGCTGCTCTGGACGTTCAACACCATTCCGGAAAAGGGCCACGAAGGCGTCTGGGCGGTCAACGACGCGACCGGCCGTAACATGCATCGCGACATCGCCGCGGAAAAGGCGACATTGGCCAAGGACGGCGGCGGCTTCTACCAGACGCTGGGCGGCGGCGTGTGGATGACGCCGGCGATCGACAAAAAAACCCGCACCGTGTTCTTCGTCGTCGGCAATCCTTCGCCTGACCTCTACGGCGCAATTCGCCCGGGCGACAACCTGTATACGGATTCGATGGTCGCCATCGACCTCGACACCGGCGCCTACAAGTGGCACTCCCAGTACATCGCGCACGACGTATGGGACCTGGACGCGGTCAGCCCGCCCATCCTGACGCAGGCGAAGGATGCCAGCGGCAAGATGGTCGACGTCGTGATCCACGGCGGCAAGACCGGTCACGTCTACGTCCACGACCGCGCCACGGGCAAGGTGATCCGCTTCTCGGACGCGATGGTCCCGCAGGAAAACATGTGGGTGCTGCCGACCAAGGAAGGCGCGCGGATGCTGCCGGGCGCCAACGGCGGCGTCGAATGGTCGCCGATGGCGGTCAATCCGCGGCTGCGGATGGCCTACGCGGCGAACCTGCACCAGCCGATGACCTACCACGTCGAAGCGTCGCCGTATCCGGGCGGCAAGCTATGGCTGGGCGGTGCGTTCAAGACCATTCCCAGCGAAGAGCAGTCGGGACGCCTGGTCGCGGTGAACCTCGACACGGGCAAGGTGGAGTGGTCCGTGAAGACGCCGCAGCCGCTGATCGGCGGCGTGCTCGCGACCTCGACCGATCTCGTGTTCAACGGCGAAGCCAACGGCTGGTTCAAGGCGTTCCATGCGAAGGACGGCAAGGAACTCTGGAAGTACCAGCTCGGCGCCGGCGTGAATGCGCCGGCCGT
>Ga0302254_10000332_pt1 | contig 11163 bp, 9 predicted proteins | sample I_Fen_E1_4_FD_194573 | JGI IMG/M metagenome (GOLD analysis project Ga0302254, IMG submission 194573) | Peat permafrost microbial communities from Stordalen Mire near Abisko, Sweden - I_Fen_E1_4 | ecosystem: Environmental > Terrestrial > Soil > Wetlands > Permafrost | place: Sweden: Abisko... | reverse complement strand
CCTTCCTCGGTGGCCAGGACCAGGATGCCCATCCTGGCAGTGTGCCGACGACGATGCTCGCGAAGCTCCGGCGCCTCAATGCTTCTCGGACTCCACCTCCGGGGAGAAGTCGGCGCTGGTGTCGGACAGCGCGCCGGGACCGGGCCCGTCGCCGGATCCGGTTGCGGCGGTCCAGGTCCAGTCCCGCACCGACGGGAAGTCGTCGCCGTACAGGCGGGTGTACCGCTTCGCCTCGGCCCGCGTGTCGACCATCTCCTGCCGCAGCAGCGCCGCCGACGAACGCAGCGACGGCACGTTGTCGATGACGTCGATCACCAAGTGGAAGCGATCCATGTCGTTCATCATCACCATGTCGAACGCGGTCGAGGTGGTGCCCTCCTCCTTGTATCCGCGCACGTGCAGGTTGTCGTGGTTGGTCCGGCGGTAGGTCAGCCGGTGGATCAACCACGGATACCCGTGGTAGGCAAAGACGATCGGCTTGTCGCTGGTGAACAGCGTGTCGAAGTCCCGGTGCGACAGGCCGTGCGGGTGCTCGCCGGCGTCCTGCAGTCGCATCAGGTCCACCACGTTGATGAACCGGATCTTCAACTGCGGCAACTTCTCCCGAAGGATGGCGACGGCTGCCAGCGCCTCCAGGGTGGGCACGTCGCCGGCGCAGCCGATCACCACGTCAGGGTCGCCGTCGTGGTCCGTGGACGCCCAGTCCCAGATCCCGACCCCGCGGGCGCAGTGCAGGCCCGCCTCGTCGGGGGTGAGCCAGTCGAAACACGGCTGCTTGCCGGCCACGATCACGTTGACGTAGTTCTTCGATGCCAGGCAGTGCTCGATGGTGGACAGCAGGGTGTTGGTGTCCGGGGGAAGGTAGACCCTGACCACCTCGGCCTTCTTGTTGATCACGTGGTCGATGAAACCGGGGTCCTGGTGGGAGAAACCGTTGTGATCCTGCCGCCAGACGTGCGAGGTCAGCAGGTAGTTCAAGGACGCAATCGGCCGGCGCCAACCGATCTCGCGAGTCACCTTGAGCCACTTGGCATGCTGGTTGAACATCGAGTCGATCAGGTGGATGAACGCCTCGTAGCAGGAGAACAGACCGTGCCGCCCGGTCAGCAGGTAGCCCTCCAGGAAACCCTGGCAGGTGTGCTCGGAGAGGATCTCCACCACCCGGCCCGATCGGGCCAGATGCTCGTCCACCGGCAGGATCTCGCCCTGCCACACCTTGTCCGTCACCGCGTAGACGGCGTCCAGCCGGTTCGACGCGGTCTCGTCCGGACCGACGATGCGGAAGTTGTCGAGGTTGTCGGTCATCACGTCCAGCAGGTACTGGCCCATCACCCGGGTCGGCTCGTGCACCGAGGCGCCCGGCGCGGAGACCTCTACCGCCCGCTCGCGATAGTCCCGCAGCACCAACGGTTTGAGTAGCAGCCCGCCGTTGGCGTGCGGGTTGGCGCTCATCCGGCGATCACCCACCGGAGCCAGCGCCGCGATCCGCGCGATCACCCGACCTCCGTCGTCGAACAACTCGGCGGGCCGGTAGGACTCCATCCACTCCTGCAGCATCCGGCGGTGCTCGGCGTTCTCTCTGGTCGCGGTCAGCGGTACCTGGTGGGAGCGCCAGGTTCCCTCGTACTGCAGGCCGTCGATGACCTTGGGGCCGGTCCAGCCCTTCGGCGTGACCATCAGGATCATCGGCCACGGCTTGCGCTCCAGGTCGCCGTCCTCACGCGCCGCACGCTGGATCTCCCTGATCCGCGCGAGCACGGCGTCCATGGTCGAGGCCATCATCTCGTGCAGGATCTGCGGATCGTCACCCTCGACGGTGAACACCTCGTGGCCGAAGCCGGTCAGCAGCGCCTCGAGCTCTTCCCGGTGGATGCGGGCCGGGATGGTCGGGTTGGCGATCTTGTAGCCGTTCAGGTGCAGGATCGGCAGCACCGCGCCGTCGTTGACCGGGTCGAGGAACTTGGTGCCGTGCCAGGACGCGGCCAGCGGTCCGGTCTCGAACTCGCCGTCGCCCACCACCGCGGCAACCAGCAGGTCGGGGTTGTCGAACGCGGCGCCGTAGGCATGGGAGAGCACGTAGCCCAGTTCACCGCCTTCGTGGATGGAGCCAGGCGTCTCGGGGGCGACGTGGCTGGGAATGCCGCCGGGGAAGGAGAACTGCCGAAAGAGCCGCCGAATCCCGTCGGCGTCTCTGGTCACCCTGGGATAGACCTCGCTGTAGGTGCCGTCCAGGTACGCGCTGGCCACGGCCGCCGGGCCGCCGTGGCCAGGACCGGCCAGGAAGATCGCGTTGACGTCGTTGTTCCGGATGATCCGGTTGAGATGCGCGTAGACGAAGTTGAGGCCCGGTGTGGTGCCCCAATGCCCCAGCAGTCGCGGCTTCACGTCGTCGGGAACCAGATCACGCTGCAAAAGTGCGTTGTCCAGCAGGTAGATCTGCCCAACGGCCAGGTAGTTCGCGGCGCGCCACCAGGCGTCGATGTCGTCGAGTTCGGTCGGGCTCAGAACAGGTGAATCGGCCACCGTGTGCCTCTCAGGGTCGTGCCTCTCAGGGTCGCGTACGTACCGGCGATCGGACCGTCGGCTTCCCCAGCCTGTCGACCATCCGGCCGCTCGGCCACCCGAGGTGGCGAATTCGAGACCGACTGCGGGTGAACACCTGATGATGGTCCCGGTCATGCTGCCCTCGGCCGGCGGCGGCGGTGCCAGCACCCGGGTCACGATGCTCACGGTGCGGGAGCGTTGCTCATGCCACCCGAGCCGACCCGCTGCTGCAGCACGGGGTCGGCGCACACACCGTGAGCATCGTCCGGGGCGGACGAGCCGGGGGGACCGACAGTCCAGCCCCTCAGACCGCGAGCAACCCTCAGACCGCGACCAACCCTCGGCCCCGCCGTGGTGCGAGCAGGAACGCCACCAGGTACAACGCACCGACGATCAGCAGCAGGTTCCGATACCCGGTCAGCAGCGCCAGGTACTCCAGGCAGCCGCCGAGCATGGCGCCCAGCAGGTTCAGCCCGAACGCGGATTGTGAGTCGTCGGACGCGCCGAAGCGTTTGGAGAACGCCACGTTGGCCAGGTAGATCGGCACGAACGCCAGCAGGACGGCCGCGATCAGCCGCGGCAGGAACGGCAGCGTCAAGAGCCAATTCGGCTGCACGAGATAGCAGACCAGCAGGGACAGCGCGATCCCGACGAACACCAGCGGCAGGGGCGGGGTGCGGAACCGCCTGGTCGTTTCCACCGCGGCCAACACGATGATCAGCACACCACCGAAGACCAGCGCGTTCACCACCCAGGTGGTGCCGAACAGCAGCGCAAAGGTGGCGATGTTCTTCGTTTCCAGCAGCAGGAACGCCGCGCCCATGAAGAACAGGTCCGCGTACGGCCGCATCTTGCCGAACGGCCCGCCCAGCGCCCGGACGAACAGCAGCGAGATCAGCAGGATCCCGCCGAGTGCCCACAGGTACATCGAGGGGATGGGGCCGCCCTGGTAGTACAGGAAGGGCCGGTCGTCGGTGGCGGGCCCGATGACGGTGCCGCTGGGCACGTAGGCCGTCCCGCACGATTGATTCGACTCGTCCAGCGCGGCCGTCACCACGGCCTCACCGCCGCCCACCTTGTCCACGCACGGGGCGTGCCCGAACGCGGCCGACGCGGTACCGGCGAGCCGGTCGATCAGCCAGTCCTCGCGGTAGTAGTTGTACATCGAGAAGGATCCGCCGGGGGTGAGGTGATCGCGCGCGGACTCCAGCGCCTCCTCGGTGAACAGGAAGCTCTCCAGCCGGATCTGCGAGGCACCGGTGACCAGGGCCAGCGAATCGGGCAGCGCGAACAGGATCAGGTCGTACGTGTTGTCGGTCGTCTGCAGGAAGGCCCGCCCGTCGTTGACGTAACGGGTCACCCGCGGGTCGTCGTACGGGTGGTCGGGATTCTTCTCCTGCCCGATCTCCATCAGCCGCGGGTCGATGTCCACGGCGTCGATGTGCTTGGCGCCCTTGGACAGTGCGATGGCCACATCGGATCCCGATCCGGCCCCGACGATCAGCACGTTGTCCAGCGAGTTGCCGGCGGCCCGCTGGTAGGGCAGCCCGTATTGCGGTTCTTCCTGCAGTCGCTGGGCCGCTGCCCGCATGATCTGGTGTGGCACGCCGTTCACGGAGATGTCGGTGAGCGAGGTGCCGCCGAGGATCCGGTCCTCGGTGAACACCTTGTAGTACGGCGACCAGGAGATGCCGGCTCCGAGTGACTCCACCATCAGCGCCGCGATCATCGCCAGGCCCGCGACCGCGCCCAGAAACCGCGGCCAGCCGTTGATCAGAATCACGAAACAGATGGTGACGACGATGCCCCAGACCACCGAGGGGGCGCGGACGAACGACAGCAGGGTGAACGACCCGATCCCGATCAGCGACCCGACCAGGTCCCAGCGATACGCGGTCAGTGGGCGGAGGTGGCCGAAGCAACGGCCGACCACCTCGGCCGGTCCGGCCAGCACGGCCGCAACCAGGAGGAAGATGATCGGCAGCACCAGCCAGGCCGGCGGACCCTGGGTGCTCAACGAGGTGAAGTAGATGACCTCTTCACCGGCCCGGTCGATGGTCACCGGTTCCAGGAACACGAAGATCACCAGCAGTGCCAGGATCACCGGCGTGAACGGCAGCACCGACCAGCGTTTGCGGGAGATCAGGAAGCCGAGCCCGATGCCGAGGAACGATCCGAGCAGGACGAAGTTCGAGAAGTAGCTCAGGTGAACCACGTTCGCGCCCAGCCAGCGGATCAGCGCCAGTTCGAGGAACAGCATCAGGGCGCTGCCGAGCACGAGTCGGAGAACCAGGGCGCCGGCGGGTTTGTCCGTCTCCAGTTGGGTCGGCAGGCGCCAGGGGCGGCGGACGCGGGTGCCGAGGGTGGCGGCCGTCCCGATCGTCCGGCCGGTCCCGCCGGCCGTCTCCCCCGCGGGATCGCCCCCCGACGAGGGGGCCGGTCCGGTGGTGCCCGTGGCCTCGGCCATGTCTTACCTCCGCGGGGCCGGCGCGGGCCGGCCCGTCGATGCAGTGATCATCGGTGCAGTGATCATCGCTGAGTTGGTCGGTGGGCTCGTCGGGTCATCGCCCTGTCCTGACGTCCGCTCCCGCACTGGCGCGGGACGCGCACCATCGTGCCGTCGCAGGGCCGGGCGCGGCAATGCAGGGGCGCCGATCACAGCTCTTCGGTGTGCCCGTCGTCGAGATCGATCCAACGGGCATCGGGGGGACCGAGCCGGGCGAGTAACCCGTAGACCATCGCCGTGTTGGCCAGCACCTTCTCGTGGATCGGGAAGGCGACGGCGGGATGTACCGCGCGGAAGAACTCGACCGCCTCCTTGATCGCCATCCAGGGCGCCGCCACCGGCACCGCCAGGATCTCGACGTCCTGCTCCGGCACCGCCAACGAATCGCCCGGGTGCAGCAACCGTCCACCGATCAGGTAGCCGACGTTGGGGATGACCGGAATGTCGACGTGGATGATGGCGTGATCGCGCCCCACCACCCGGACCGAGGTCCCGACGTCGAGCTGATCGCCCGAGTGCACGGCGGCGGCCTCGACCCCGGCCTCGGCCAGCTGCCCCGCGGTGGCTTCGTCGGCGTACACGCTGGCGCCGGGGTTCGCGGCGAGCACCACCGACAACCGGTCGCGATCGAGATGGTCGGGGTGCTGATGGGTGAGAAGCACCGCGGTGAGGTCGGTCAATCCCTCGAACCCGGCGGAGAACGTGCCAGGGTCGATCAGGATGTTCGCCGATTCATCGACGACGCGCAGGCAGGAATGCCCGTACTTGGTGATCTTCATCGATGTTCTCTCCGTGGTCCGAGTCGGTGCGATCCGTCCGGCGGGCGAACAGAAGCCGGCAGGACCGGACGTGCGCGCGCCCGGCCACGGCAAGGCTACGTCCCACGACCCGTTGCGAACGCCCGGCGGTGGAACCGGCGATTCGTGGGTCTCCGCGGCAATGGCTTGGCCGTCGGGCGCCGCCTGCCCTCAACGGACCGCTCAATGGACCAGTAACCAGGCAGCGAAGAACCCCAGCGCGTTGGTCGCCCAATGCACGAGCATCGTTGTCTTGATGCCCTTGCCCAGCCGTGCCAGGGCGCACAGCAGGATCCCGGTCAGCGTCATCGCAGCGACCGCGATCGTGGTGGTCAGCCACTGATCGGGACCCAGCGCGCCGCCCACCGCGGCGTTGGCCCGGTTGATCCCGATCGACGGCAGGATGTGCCACAACCCGAACATCACCGAAGCCCCGACGACCGGCCACCACCGCCAGCGGATCGCCGGCGACGCGCCCATCAACGCCGGCAGCACCCCGCGGAACGCGACCTCCTCCAGCACGACCGTGCCAAGGGGTATCTGCACCAGCACCACCCAGAGCAGCCCCGCGACGCCGGCGTCACCGATCCGGGTGTCGACGAAGGCGTTGCGGGTGGCCGGCAGCAACATCCCCAGGGCGAAGATCAGCGCGGTGCCACCGGCGAGCAGCAGCCCGACACCGACGGGGCGGTGCCAGTGCCGAATGCCCAGCCCGACGGCGACCGGTCCGGAGCCGCCGAGGTAGGCGATGCCGAGCAGGATGAATGCCACGGTCAGGTTCCACGGCACGTAGGCCCAGGTGGGAAGAATCCGGTTCGACATCACGTTGCTCACAACGATGGTCGCGATGGCGGCCGACAGCGCCCACAAGCGCCGGCGACGAGCCGGGCGTGCGACCGCAGGTCGGACCTGCACCGCGAAACCCATACTTCTATCGTGGACCCAAAGCCTGGGGTGGGCCACCATGGGCGGACGGGCTGATCAGCCGGAATCCCCGCGAAGCCGCCGGAGCCGGTGCCGAACAGTCACGGTGGCCGAATGAGGGCCGACCGGGACCGGCGGGACTGGACGCATTCGCAGCTCCGCGGTCCGGTCTCCGGCGGGGTGGCCGGGGAGAATCGGGGTTGTCGGGTCAGGAAGTCAGGCTCAGGAAGTCACCAGTGGAGTCGAGCGCGAAGTCAGGGAGGAGGGATCGTGGCCAGACGAGCCGAACGCGATCCGTATGCCGACTTCCTGCGGTCGTTCTCGCTGCTGGTCGTCATCCTCTGGCACTGGTGCTTCACCATCCTGGTCTGGAACGACGACGGCCCCTACGCGACCAATCCGCTCGGCTTCACCTCGGGGCTGTGGATCGCGACCTGGCTCCTTCAGGTCATGCCCTTGTTCTTCTACATCGGGGCGTACGTCCACCTGAAGTCCTGGGAACGCGCCGCGGCGCGCGGCGAGCGGCTCTGGCATTTCGCGCTGCGTCAGGCGAAGTCGCTGGCCATCCCGTCGGCGGCCCTGCTGGTCACCTGGGTGATCCTGGGGATCATCGTCGGGATCGTGTTCGACCTGGACTGGATGGGCCGGGCCGTGCTGATGGTGCTGTCCCCGCTGTGGTTCGTGGTGGCCTACCTGGTTTTCGTGTGCCTGATGCCGATCAGCGTGTGGCTGCACCGGCGGTACGACGCGCTGGTGTTGGTTTTCCTGGGCGGACTGGCGGTCATCGTCGACGTGCTGCGCTTCCGCTACCAGGTGCCGGGCATCGAGTGGGTCAACATGGTGTTCGTCTGGGGCTTCGCGTTCCAGCTCGGGTACTTCCACGGGCGCATCTCAGGGGTCGACTCCGCGCCGCGCTACTCCGACGGGCGGATCGACTGGGAGTATCAATCCCCGCGCTCCGCTCAACAGGCCAGGGTGATGGCCGCCGCCGGGTTGTTCGCGTTGATCGGCCTGGTCTTTTCCGGGCTGTACCCCGGGTCGATGGTGGGGGTACCCGGCGAGGGCTCTAACATGGCGCCACCCACGGTGTGCATCATCGCGCTGACGATTTTCCAAGTCGGCGTCGCCGAACTGATCCGGCCCTCGGTGCTCCGCGGGCTGACGAGCGGCGGGCTGTTCTCCCGGGCGACTGCTGTCTTCACCCGGTTTGCGTTGCCGCTGTTCCTGTTCCACACCACCGGCATGGCGCTGTCCCGCGGGTTGGAATGGACGATCTTCGGCACCCAGGTGGAGGCGGTTGCGCCGACGGTGACCTGGTGGCTACTGCGGCCGGTCGCGATCATCGGGCCGCTGCTGGCCACGTTGCCGGTGATCTATCTGTTCGGCCGCCGGTGGCAGACGCAGACCGTCACGCCGCCGCCGCGGATACTCCCGATCGTGGACGAGGACGTCGGCGACGGGGGAGACGGTCCGCTCTCGGAGCCGACCCGCCGAAATCACCCGATGATCGCCCCGCTGCCGGTTGTCCGTCCGGTCCGGCTCCGGCGACGGGACGCCGAACCGACCGCCCCGCCGCCCCCCTGAGCGGATGGATCAGTGTTGCGGGGGCGCTGGCGTCCGTGGAGGAGGCGACCTTCTTTGCGCCGCCGCGGCCGAGCGCGCGAGCCGTTCGGAAAGCAGCGGCACGCATTCCCCGGTGAGACCGGCGAGGCCTGCCGGGCGTCCGGTCAGCACCAGCAGCAAGGACGCCATCGGACCGTGCACCGCGGGGCCGTCGCCGACCGACCACGCGACGTCGCTGGCCACCAGCCGCAGCCCGGCTAGGTTCTTGCGGGCCCGGAACGGGAACGAGGTTCCCCACACCCGCCCGGCCGCCGCGCATGCGGCAGCGGGCGGCATGTCGTGCCGGCGGCCGAGCGGGACAACGATGTCCTGGGTATGCACCAGCACGTCGAGCAGCGGGTCGAGGTACGTGGTTCCGGGCGGCCGCCGCCGGGATCCCGCGTACTGGCGATAGTCGGCGAGAATTTGCGCGGTCGGACGGATCCCGGCCCGTTTCCCCTCGTCGAGGATGCAGCGGTTGAAGTTGCCCTTCGCCCGCAGCATCGCCACTGACACCGTGCCCAGTCCGGATTGAGGCGAGGAGATCACGTGCGCGGCGACGTCACGTACCTTCCACCCCGCGCAGAGCGACGGGTGGTCCCACTCGTCCGGACCGAGGTCCTCCAGTACGTCGGCCAGCGCGGCCCGCTGCTCGTGCACGTGCTGCCACACCGCATCGCGATCCACGGCCGGCCCCTCTCGTCGCGCCACCCATGCCGTCATCTCCTGGCATGATTGTCAGAGAATCTGACCAATGAGGCAAATGTAGTCAGCGAATCTGACGATCGTCAAGGGGTGCAGGTGTCCGACGAACCCGCCGAGCTCAATCTCGGCGTGCTGCTGTTCCTCCCCTACCGAGCGATGGAGGCGCGGGTGTTGGCGGCGTTGACGGCGTCCGGTCGAGACGACATCACCCTGGCGCAGGCGCGCATCTTCCAGCGGATCGGCTCGCGCGGAACCAGACTCACCGATCTCGCCCAGCAGGCTCAGGTGACCAAGCAGACCGCCGGCTTTCTGGTTGACCAGCTCGAGCGGGCCGGTTATGTGACCCGTCGGGCGGACCCAACGGACGCCCGGGCGCGGTTGGTGTGCATCACCGAGGAGGGCATGGCGGCGACCCGCGAGGCGGCCGCGGTGGTTCGTCAGGTGGAACGGGAATGGGCGAACCACCTGGGACCCGAGCGCCTGGCACAGCTGCGAGCTGCTCTGGTGTCGCTGCGGGAGATCACGGATCCGTTCCGAGACGATCCCGGCGAGGAGACCCACGACGGTGCTGCCCCGTTCTCACCCGAGTCGACAGGGCCGAGTTCGGCGACCAATCCGACCAGCGTCCGGCTGCGCCGTAGCTCGGCACCGTCAACGTCCCGCAGGATCCATTGACCGGGCGCCTGCGCCGCGAACAGCCGCTGGGTCCCCTCCCCGATCCAGATGCCGGGGCTTCCCGGCTGCCAACCAGGCATCGGAACGACCTCCTCGTGACGGGACGACCTCGTCCCGGATCTCGCACTCCGCTCAATCACTGCTAGTAGCGAGTATACGGCCATTTGGGTGACCGTGGAGGTCCTCGTTCGGTGCGAATGCTCTGATCGGACGGGAGTGGATCGTGTCTCGGCGTCACCGTACTCCGTGTCCACCGAATCATTGCCCTGATGACCGATTGACGACGCCTGCCAGCGGGAGTATTCCGAGGCGCGATGCACGCAATCCGCGGCACCAGGGCGTTCGACGGCGCGTAATTCCTCGACGCCGGCGGCACCGTGCTGGTGCGGGACGGACGGATCGTCGGCGTCGAATCCGGTTTCCCGGACCTTCGGCGCGGACTGGGAGATCGTCGACCATCCGGCAACCACCGTGCTGCCTGGCCTCGTCGACACCCACGTGCACCTGGTTGCCGACAGTCAGCAGAACGCCCTCGATCGGGTGGCCGGACTCACCGAGGAGGAGATCGACGAGGTTGTCACAGACGGCCTGCGCCGCTCGCTGGGCGCCAGTGTGACGACCGTCCGCGATCTGGGCGACCGGTGGTTCAACGTGGTGGGCCGCCGCGACCGGCAACGACGCATGCCAGGCCGGCTGGAGCCGACGATCGTGGCGTCGGGCCCGCCGCTGACCAGTCCCGGCGGCCACTGCTACTGCATGGGCGGGGAGATCCCGGATCGGGCCACCCTCGAGGCGGCCGTCCGCGCGCGAGCCGAACGCGGCGTCGACGTCGTCGAGGGTGCCGGTGATGTCCGAACGACGTCGGCCGGCTTGCCGACGTCAGGTCCGTGATGCTGGCTGGGACGTTCGTCACCGCCGGGTGAGGCACTGCTCGATGAGACGGGGCCGCGGGGTGACGGATCGGTCCCGGCCCCGCGATAGGCTGGCGCTCGGTCGGGTGCGCCGGAGTCTCGGGGGTCCGGCTGTTTGGCGCCCTGATCGTTCGAGAACCCGCTGGGAGCACCGCCGTGGCGCGCGTGGCCGTCGATGTCGTCATCAAACCCGAGATCCTGGACCCGCAGGGCAAGGCCATCCTGTCCGCGCTGGCGAGAACCGGACAGCCGGGGGTGAGTGCCGTGCGCCAAGGCAAACACTTCGATCTCGAGGTCGACGACTCGGTCAGCGACGCAGACCTCGAGGAGATCGCCGGGACGTTGCTGGCGAACCCGGTGATCGAAACCTGGACGGTCACCAGGATGACTCCGGAAACCGTCCGCTCAGTCGACACAGCCGGCACCTTCGACACGGCCGGCACCGTCCGGGATACCCGGTGACGCAGGCCGCCGTCGACGCGTCGGTGCCGACCACGGC
>Ga0302254_10000328_pt1 | contig 11201 bp, 10 predicted proteins | sample I_Fen_E1_4_FD_194573 | JGI IMG/M metagenome (GOLD analysis project Ga0302254, IMG submission 194573) | Peat permafrost microbial communities from Stordalen Mire near Abisko, Sweden - I_Fen_E1_4 | ecosystem: Environmental > Terrestrial > Soil > Wetlands > Permafrost | place: Sweden: Abisko... | reverse complement strand
GGGCTACGTCACCGACGTACACAACGCCGCGCTGTCGGCCCACGGCCCCTGTACGCAGCACCGGATGCGGTTCGTCAACGTACGCCGCGCAGCCGGCCTCGAACCACTCGCCGAGACCGAGGCCGGGACCGAGAGCGAGCCCTCGATCGAAGACCTGGTCGCCCGCACTAGGGTCGTAGCGAGCCGGCCACGAGGGGAGTCAGCATGAGCGCGGAGGATCTCGAGAAGTACGAGACCGAGATGGAGCTCACCCTCTATCGCGAGTACCGCGACGTCGTCGGCATCTTCAAGTACGTCGTCGAGACCGACCGCCGCTTCTACCTCTGCAACCAGGTCGACGTGAAGGCGCGCACCGAGAGCGGCGACGTCTTCTTCGAGGTCTCCATGACCGACGCGTGGGTGTGGGACATGTACCGTCCCGCGCGCTTCGCCAAGAACGTCAAGGTGCTCACCTTCAAGGACGTCAACGTCGAGGAGCTCAGCCCCCAGGACATCGACCCGCCGAAGGCCTGACGCCTACTTGATCAGCCGGATCGGGTCGCCGTCGATGCTGGCGGTCCAGGTCGTGGTGTCGGTGACGCCACCCGGGAACGAGACCACGAGCCGCCACCAGCAGCCGCCCGCCTGGGCGTACGTACAGGTGTAGGTGCTCGGGATCGGGATCTTGATGTTCTCGTACTGACCGTTCCACCCGGTGCCGTTGCTGACGTTGGTCAGCTTGCAGTTGGTGATCGTGCCGGTGACCACGCCGGCGCCCTGGCAGCTGGCCAACGACCCGCCGAGGTTGGAGTCGGTCGGGGGGAGCACCTGCACGGTTCCCGGGTTGCTCGCGTCGCCCACGTCGAAGAACCCGATGTTGAGGGTCTTCGTGGCAGCCGCCGGGACCACCCGCACCAGGTTGAACGTGGAGCTGGCACCGGTGTAGTTGGCGTAGATCGACATGGCCTGGAAGCCGGCGATCGAGACCGCGCCGCGCTGGGCACCGGTGATCCGCAGGGCGAAACGGTTGTTGCCGTTGCCCGGCACAGCGGTGTCGTCGCCGGTCTGGCTGTAGACCTTGGGGTTGCCCGAGAAGCCGCCCTCGCCGTCGGCGGTGCCGCCGAGCGCGACGTTGGTGCGGATCTGCAGGTAGTAGTCACCGGCCTTGCTCGGGGTGAAGGTGCACAGCGAGACCCACTGGTGGTAGACCTGCGCGAGCGCCTTGTTGTAGGTCGCGCCGAGGCTGGAGTCCAGCGACTTGTTGCTGATCGCGTTGGTGGTGGCGACGTACGGCGGGTACTGCTTCACGCACCCGGTGATCGGGGTGGCGACCTTCGGGTTGTAGGTGTCCGTCGGGTTCCGCAGGTCGTACGACGTGGTGATGCCGGGCGCGGTGCTCGTGGTGCTGTTCGTGTCGCCCGTGCAGAAGTTGTTCGGCGTGCCGCCGCCCGGCGTCAGGTAGTAGCGCTGGAGGCCGTCGCTCGGCGTGAACGGGTTCATGTTGTTCTTCATCGTGCCCGTCGGAGCGACGGTGCAGGTGTCGCCGTTCTCGACCCAGGCGGGGTCGTAGACCTGCACACCCACCGTGCTGCCCACGGCGGCCGCGCCGACCCGCACGATGTAGAAGTAGCCCTGCGGCTCGAACTCGTCGTTGGTGGTGCCGGTGCAACCGGCGTTACCGGAGTTGCACGTACGGGTCATGAACTCGTCGCCGTTGCCCTTGGGCGTGTCCGGCCCCGCGATCGCCCCCCACAGCTGGGGGTTGCTGGTGCAGGTGGCGCCACCGGGCGGAGCCACGATCACGCTCGTGGTGGGTCCTCGCACCGGGTCGTTGCTGCCGGTGCCGGCACCAGGGGGCTCGTTGCCGAAGGTGTTGCACGGACTGCCCATCAGCACCGGACCGTTGAAGTCGGCGGTGGCGGAGCGCTCGATGGTCTCGGTGTTGATGCCGATCGCGGATCCGAACGCGTTGTCGATCGTGCTGTCGATCGTGACGACCAGCTGCGTCGGCTTGTCACCGACGGCGACCGAGACCGACGAGGAGCCGGAGTTCGGGTAGCCGTTGCGGCCGGCGACTGTGATCGCCGTGGCCTTGGCGGAGGCGAAGTCGTCGGGCAGGTAGGTGACGCCGGCGGTCGCCGCGGCGTCGGCGGCGTTCTGCACGCGCTGCACCTCGACGTACCAGACGGAGACGTCGACGGAGACCGCGCACAACGGCATCATCAGGGCGGCCGTGAACACGGCTGCCAGGATGGCGACGTAGCCGCCCTGGTCGTGGCGGCGCCCGCGCAGGAGGCGGATCCGGCTTCTCATGCGTGTGAGTTCGGGAGGCCGGGCTTGCACGAATCGCTGGTCAGAGGCTCGAACTGCATGACACTCCGCTCCTGGACGGTCGCCCCGTTACCGAACAAGCCGGTGATCCACGGGTGCGTGGCATTCATGATCACTCCCACCGACATCCGGTTCGGGTCGTTGATGCAGGCGTTGATCGAGGCCGAGCTCCACGAGCCGCTCGAGTAGACGAACTGGTTCTTGCTGGTGTTCCAGACGTACTTCACACAGTCCGTGGAGCAGCTCGAGGTGGTGTTGCCCGACGGCATCGGGAAGCCCGACGTGTTGGCGTTGTAGATCTCGATCCAGTTGATCTGGTCCTGAGGCATCGCGGACCCGGCCTGCTGGATGGCGTTGGCGGCCAGCTGGGCGAGTGCCGGCGCAGTCGGCGGCGTGCAGGGGGATGGCGTACAGGTCGCCGGTCCGGCTCCTGCGGCCACCGAGGCCATCCGGGTGCCGACGTGGACCGAGCTCGAGACCGACACGACGTCGCGCATGAACAGCGACATCTCGATGATCCCGAACAGGACGAGCATGAGCAGCGGGGTCAGCAGGGCTGCCTCCACCGCTGCCGCGCCTCGTTGGTCCCGGCGACGGCGCGCCGAACGGGCCCGCGCGGGGACCGCATGGGCCCCATGCTGGTCAGGGCGAGCTCCACCGCTTCGGTGCCGGTTTCGTCGCATCATCTCCCGAACCTGCTCATCCGCACTTCCGCCCGTCGTGTCGACCGCGGCCACCCGGGGTCGCGCGCACAGTTCCCCCCACTGTGCGTGAGCGACAGTAGGACGTCGCAGCGGGCCGCGGACGCGAATCGGACAATTCTTTGCCTTGGGTCGATCGGCGGTTTCCGGAGGGCCGCGAGCACGCGCCGAGGCGGGTCGTCATGGTCTAGACCAGGCGGGCCGTCTGTCGTCCACAGCCCGACGTCGAGCCCGCTCGATCCACAGGGCGCGACGCCCCGCCCGCGGGGCGTCGGCGGCTCGAGCGAGCGTGGCTGCGTGACCACATCACCCCCGTCGACGTCCACCCGACGCCAGGCCCTCGGCGCGTACGGCGAGCGCCTCGCCGCTCGGCACCTCGTCGAGCAGGGCCTGGTCGTGCTCGACCGCAACTGGCGCTGCCCCACCGGCGAGATCGACCTGGTGCTCCGCGACGGCGACGTGCTCGTCGTCTGTGAGGTGAAGACACGCACGTCGTCGGTCTGCGGCAGCCCGCACGAGGCGATCACGCCGGTCAAGCTCGCCCGGCTACGGCGACTGGCCGCGGCCTGGATCGACGAGCACGACGTCCACCCGGCCGACCTGAGACTCGACCTGGTCGCGGTGCTGCGACCCCGCCGCGGTCCTTCCGAGATCGACCATGTCCGGGGGCTCGGCTGATGGCGTTCGCGACCGCCCACACCGTTTCGCTCCACGGCGCCCTCGGTCACCTGATCGACGTGCAGGCCGACGTCTCGCCCGGGGTGCCCGGCACCAGTCTCGTGGGACGACCCGACCCCTCGCTCCACGAGGCACGCGACCGCGTCCGGATGGCGGTCACCAACTCCGGCTATCCGTGGCCCGCGACCAAGCGTGTGACGATCCTGCTGTCCCCGGCCGACCTGCTCAAGCGCGGCACCCACTTCGACCTCGCGATCGCGCTGGCCGTGCTGACCGCCTGTGGCGACGTCCAGCAGGAAGCGCTCAGCGACACGCTGGTGATCGGCGAGCTGACGCTGACCGGGGGCCTCCGCTCCGTGCCCGGCGTGCTGCCGATGGTGATGGCCGCGTCGGCGCGGGGTTTCCGCCGGGTGATCGTGCCCGAGCCGCAGGCCCGCGAGGCGGCCCTGGTGCCAGGCCTGGCGGTGTCCGGGATGCGCTCGCTCGCCCAGGTGCGTGCCGAGCTCAAGGGTGAGGCGGTCCCCGAGGCACCGCCCGTGGCGCCGATGTCGGGGAGCCGGTTGGTGGCCTGGCGTGGGTCGGCCCGGCTCGCCGAGCACGACCTGGCCGACCTCGACGGGGTCCCCGACGTGAAGTACGCCCTCGAGGTCGCCGCCGCCGGCGGCCATCATCTGCTGCTCACCGGCCCCAAGGGCTCGGGCAAGACCTCGCTCGCCGAGCGGTTGCCCGGGATCCTGCCCGACCTCACCGCCGAGGAGGCGCTCGAGCTCACGGCGATCCACTCGCTGGCCGGTGCCCTCGAGCCGGGCGACGACCTGCTCGTCCGGCCGCCCTACTTCGCGCCCCATCACGACGCGAGCAAGGCCAGCCTGCTCGGGGGAGGCACGGGCCGGGTCCGACCGGGCGAGATCAGCCGCGCCCACGGCGGCGTGCTCTTCCTCGACGAGTTCCCCTTGTTCCGCAGCGACGTGATCGAGGCTCTCCGCCAGCCCCTGGAGAGCGGCGAGGTGACGATCGCCCGGGGCGAGGAGTCGGCCACCTATCCCGCCCGGAGCATGGTGGTGATGGCCTGCAACCCGTGCCCCTGCGGTGGCTACCAGGGCGGCCTCGGGCAGAACGACTGCACGTGCCCCGAGGTGACCCGCCGCCACTACCAGCGGAAGGTGACCGGCCCGGTCCAGGACCGCATCGACATCGTGCGCCACGTCCTACCGCCGACCGGAGGCGATCCGGCGAGCGCGCTCTTCCCTCGCGAGCGCTCGGCCGAGGTGCGGGCCCGGGTCGCCCGCGTCCGTCAGCGGCAGTACGCGCGCTTCGCCGGGCGCGGCTGGCGGCTCAACTCCCAGGTGCCGAGCGCCCCGCTCCGGGCCGAGTGGCCGCTGCCGGAGGCGGCCCAGCGCAGGCTCGACGACGACCTTTACCGTGGGCGGCTGAGCAGACGCGGTGCCGTCCGCGCCCACCGGCTCGCCTGGACCGTCGCCGACGTCCGCGGAGCCGACTCGCCGGACGAGGCCGACGTCGACACGGCGCTCCGACTCCGCAGCGGAGCCCCCTTGGTCGAGCAGGCCCTGAGGCGGGCTTCGTGAGCGGGCAGGGGGAGGCACCCGCGGCCGTCCCGGCCGAGGTTCGGGCGAGTGACGAGGACCGGCTGGCGCGCGTCGCGCTCGGGCGTCTCGGCGAGCCGGGGGACCCGAGGATCGCCCGGTTGGTGGCCGCCTTGGGTGCGCCGGTGGTGTTGTCCGAGCTGAGTGGTCCTGGTCAGCGGTCCGAGGTCGCCCGCGAGCTGGCCACCCGGCTCCGCGCGATCGACCCCAGCGGAGACCTCGAGCGGGCCGCGCGGCGGGGGATCCGGTTCGTCGTCCCGGCTGACCCCGAGTGGCCCCGGCAGGTGGACGACCTGCAGGCCGCACCCCTCGTCGACGAGCGAGGTGGTCCGCCGCTCGGGCTCTGGGTGAGAGGGCCGGGGCGTCTCGATGGGCTGACCCGGTCGGTGGCGGTCGTCGGCTCCCGCTCCGCGACCACCTACGGCACGGAGGTGGCCGCCGGCATCGCCGGCTCCCTGGTTCGGGCCGGGCACCCGGTGGTCTCGGGCGCGGCGTTCGGTATCGACCAGGCGGCCCACCGCGGAGCACTCGCGGTCGACGGCGCCAACGTCGCGGTCCTCGCCTGCGGGGTCGACCGTGCCTATCCGACCGCCCACCGCCCCCTCCTCGAGCACCTGGCCGAGACCGGGCTCGTCGTGGCGGAGGTGCCGCCCGGCTGCGCACCGACCCGCGGTCGGTTCCTGAGCCGTAACCGCCTGATCGCTGCCCTGACCCGGGGCACCGTCGTGGTCGAGGCGGCCGTGCGCAGCGGAGCCCTCAACACCGCCACCTGGGCGACGCGGCTCAACCGCCACCTGATGGGCGTGCCCGGGCCGGTCACCCAGGCCCAGTCCGAGGGAGTGCACCAGCTGATCCGGTCCGGTGCCGCGTCCCTGGTGACCCACGGTGCCGAGGTGCTCGAGGTCGTCGGAGACATCGGCACCCACCTCGTGACGCCGCCGCGCGCCCCGGGTCGGTCTCGCGACACGGTGGGGCGACGGCATCAGCGGATCCTCGACGCGGTCCCGGTGGCCCAGCCTGCCCGGGTCGACTCGATCGCGGTGACCGCCGGACTCGACCTGGTCACCGTGCAGGCAGGCCTCAACAGCCTCCGCAAGGTCGGCCTGGTCGAGCTGCTGCCGCAGGGGTGGCGACTCACGCCCGCCTCTCAGGACTGACTGCGGCGCGTCCCGCGATGACGCTGGCTGAGCGGCGAGCCGGGCAGCGAGCGAGCGAGCGGCGAGCCGAGCTCGACCGGCCGCTCCGCCGACCTAGAGTGAGGGGCATGGCGAGCCCGACCCGGGACCTGCCGGCGGTGCTCGTCGACTACGAGCGTCACCTGGTGTCCGAGCGTGACCTGGCCCCCCACACGGTCAGGGCCTACCTCTCTGACGTCGCCGGCCTCCTCGAGCACGCCGACCGACTGGGCAAGTCCGACCTGGCCGAGCTCGACCTCCGCACGCTGCGCAGCTGGCTGGCACACCAGCAGGTGACCGGCCGGTCGCGCACGACCCTGGCACGGCGGGCGACGGCAGTGCGGGTGTTCACCGCCTGGCTGGCCCGGACCGGCCGGATCCCGACGGATGTCGGGGCCAGCCTGCGCTCGCCCAAGGCCCACCAGACGCTGCCCCCGGTCCTCCGGCAGGACGAGGCGCGCGAGCTCGTCACGGGGCTCGCACACCTCGCCGACGAGGAGAGCCCCCTGGGTCTACGCGACTTGGCGATCCTCGAGCTGCTCTACGCCACCGGGGTCCGGGTCGGCGAGCTGGTCGCCCTAGACCTCGACGACCTCGACCGGTCGCGGCACGTCGCACGGGTCCTCGGCAAGGGTCGCAAGGAGCGGACCGTGCCCTACGGCCAGCCGGCCGCCCGAGCCGTCGACGCCTGGCTCTCCCGCGGCCGTCCGCAGCTGGTCGCCCCCGGCGCGGGCGCGGCGCTGTTCCTCGGTGCGAGAGGAGGCCGGATCGACCAGCGTGCGGTCCGCACCCTGGTGCACCGACGGATCGCGGACGTGCCCGGCGCCCCCGACATCGGGCCGCACGGTCTGCGCCACACGGCCGCCACCCACCTGCTCGAGGGCGGTGCCGACCTGCGGTCCGTGCAGGAGCTGCTCGGCCACGCCTCGCTGGCGACGACGCAGCTCTACACCCATGTGAGCACCGACCGGCTTCGTCAGGCCTACCGACAGGCCCACCCCCGCGCCTGACGCCGCCACAGACCCTGCGTCTTCGTGCGACCCGGCGTGTCAGCCGGCCCCGCGAGCAACCGAGCGAGGAGGCCCGCGTACGGCACCGCCGGCGCTCGCCATGCCGGAGCGAGTGGCACGGGACCGGGCTGCCACAGCGGGAGCAGACGGATCGGGCCACCGCCTACGAGCAACAGAGGGTCGAGGTAGGCGTCACCGCGACGCCACCCCCAGTGCAGGCAGGCGCGGGGAGGCAGTGTGAGGCCCCCAGCTGCAGCGTGCCGAGACGTTCGCCGCGCAGGACCGACTGCCCCACATGCACGCTCGCGGCGACCGGTTCGTACGTCGTCCGGGTCGGGCCGTGGTCGACGACCACGACGCCGCGACCTGCCAGCGGCCCCGCGAACGTGACCCGGCCGGCGAGCGCGGCCAGGACCGGTTGGCCGAGCGACCCGGCGAGGTCGACGCCGCGATGCCCGGCGGCGAAGACGGTGTCGGGAGGCTCGAAGTCCCGCACCACCTCCGGCTGGGGCTGGAGCGGCCACACCCCGACGGGAACCGGGTCCACGGGAGCCCCGAGCGCACCCGCCGGTCGCGCCAGGGAGAGCAGGGCGACCATCAGCAGGACGACGACGATGCTCGGCACGGCACCGTGGACCCGGATCGGGGAGGGGAGTGGCGTTCGCATGGCCACCACGGTGCCCGCGTCGAGGCACCGGGACCGGGGACCGGGTGGGTGGTGGTGGACTCGGGTGCCTCGAGGGCCGGCTGTGGACGGCCGGCGGGCCTGCCGCTCGGCGCCACCGCTGATTCGCGGCGTGCCGCGCGCTCGACTATCCTGGTGCGAGCAGTCCCTCCGGGGGCTGACTTCGCACGTCCGCAGACCGCGACGCCTGTCCACTCCGACAGACGACCACCCGTGGGCGACGATCCTCGGTCCCAGCTCCAGAGCTGGGTCGGATCGCGCGCAGACGCCAGGGCAGCCGGCACCCGCCGGCCGCACAGAACTGAAAACACGGAGCCCGCGCGTGCGCGCGTTCCTCACACAGGAGAACACTTCATGGCAGTCGTCACCATGCGCCAGCTGCTCGAGAGCGGCGTGCACTTCGGACACCAGACCCGCCGCTGGAACCCGAAGATGAAGCGCTTCATCATGACCGAGCGCAACGGCATCTACATCATCGACCTCCAGCAGTCACTGGCCTACATCGACCGTTCCTACGCCTTCATCAAGGAGACGGTGGCCAAGGGCGGCACGATCATGTTCGTGGGCACCAAGAAGCAGGCCCAGGAGGCGATCGCCGAGCAGGCGACCCGCGTCGGCATGCCCTACGTCAACCAGCGCTGGCTGGGCGGCATGCTCACCAACTTCCAGACCGTGCACCTGCGCATCAACCGCCTCAAGGAGCTCGACGAGATCGACTTCGAGGACGTCGCCGGCAGCAGCCGTACCAAGAAGGAGCTGCTGCAGATGCGCCGCGAGCGCGACAAGCTCAACAAGTCGCTCGGTGGTATCCGCGAGATGAGCCGTACGCCGTCCGCGGTGTGGATCGTCGACACCAACAAGGAGCACCTCGCTGTCGAGGAGGCTCGCAAGCTCCACATCCCGATCATCGGGATCCTGGACTCCAACTGCGACCCCGACCTGGTCGACTTCCCGATCCCGGGCAACGACGACGCCATCCGCGCCGTCGGCCTTCTCACCCGCGTGGTCGCCGACGCTGTGGCCGAGGGCCTGATCGCTCGCTCCGGCGTGAAGACCGACGGTGCGGCCGAGGCCGCCGTCGGCGCCGAGGAGCCGTTGGCCGAATGGGAGCGTGAGCTGCTGGGCGGCGACGCCGACAAGGCCGCCGTGGCCGCGACCGGGGGCGACGCCGCGACCGAGGCTCCGGCCGCCGAGAGCACGGTTGCTGCGTCCGAGGCCGCCGAGGTGACCGAGGTCGCTGCTGAGGCCACCGAGACGCCGCTGGAGGAGCCCATCGCCACCGACGCCGTCATCACCGAGGCGCCCGCCGAGGCCACGGCCGAGCCGGTCGCCGAGACCGCTCCCGCCGCCGAGGCCACGGCCGAGGCTACGGACGAGCCGACCGTCGAGGGTGAGCTCGACGCCGACTCCGCCGCGCCGCTCGAGGACGGCTCGGCTCCCGAGGGCTTCGAGATCAAGGGCAACAAGAACTCCATGAAGTTCCACGCCCCGAGCAGCCCCTGGTACGCCCGTACCAACGCCGAGATCTGGTTCCGCACCGCCGAGGCCGCAGAGGCCGCCGGTTACGCCAACGCCGAGACCAGCACGGACGCAGCCGCCGAGGGCACCGACAGCGAGGCCGTCGAGGCCTGAGCAGCCGGCTCTCACACCGTACGGCGCACTCCGGTGTGTCGCGCGGCGTACCCCCGACAACCCTGAAAGGCAGGAACGATGCCCAGCTTCACCGCATCGGACGTCAAGAAGCTCCGCGACATGACCGGCGCCGGGATGATGGACGCCAAGAAGGCGCTCGACGAGGCCGACGGCGACTTCGACGCCGCGACCGACATCCTGCGCACCAAGGGCGCCGCGAAGGCCGCCAAGCGCGGTGCCGAGCGCACGGCCACCGCCGGGCTGGTCGCCCACTCCGCCGGTGTCCTGCTCGAGCTGAAGTGCGAGACCGACTTCGTGGCCAAGGGTGAGGACTTCATCAACGCCGCGCAGCGGATCGCCGACGCCGCGTCCGAGGCCAAGCCCGCCGATGCGGAGGCCCTCAAGGGCGTCCAGGCCGGCGACGAGACCGTGGACGAGATCGTCCAGGGCCTGGCCGTCGCCATCGGCGAGAAGATCGAGATCGGCGACTACGTCCACTTCGACGGCCCCGTCGTCGCCTACCTGCACAAGCGTGCGGCCGACCTCCCGCCGGCGATCGGCGTCCTCGTCGAGTACGACGGTGACGCGGACGCCGCGCGTGGTGCGGCCAAGCAGGTGGCAGCCATGCGGCCGCAGTACCTCACCCGCGACGAGGTGCCGGCCGACATCGTCGAGCACGAGCGCCAGATCGCCGAGGCGACCTCGCGCGAGGAGGGCAAGCCCGAGCAGGCGATCGCCAAGATCACCGAGGGACGCCTGAACGGCTTCTTCAAGGAGGTCGTCCTCCTCGAGCAGCCGTCCGTGACCGAGAACAAGAAGTCGGTCAAGTCCGTCCTCGACGAGGCGGGCACGACGGTCAAGCGCTTCGCCCGTTTCGAGGTCGGCGCCTGAACAAGTAGGGTGCGGCCTGGTGGCTCGACCACCACGTTCTGACGGGAAGGCCGGTTGCGAATGACTCACGCGAGCATCCGCAGCCGGCCTTCCCGCATCTTCGCCCGACCTCGTGAGGGAGCCGCCCTGTGACCGCCTACCACCGCGTCCTGCTCAAGCTGTCCGGAGAGGTCTTCGGTGGCGGGAAGGTGGGGGTCGACCCCGACGTCGTCCACACGATCGCCGGTGAGATCGCCGAGGTCGTCGCGGAGGGCGTCCAGGTGTCCGTGGTCGTGGGAGGTGGCAACTTCTTCCGCGGCGCACAGATGCATCAGCGCGGCATGGACCGCGCCCGCGCCGACTACATGGGCATGCTCGGCACGGTCATGAACTGCCTCGCCCTCCAGGACTTCCTGGAGAAGGAGGGTGTCGAGACGCGGGTGCAGACCGCGATCGCCATGGGTCAGGTGGCCGAGCCCTACATCCCCCGGCGCGCGATCCGGCATCTGGAGAAGGGCCGCGTGGTGATCTTCGGC
>Ga0302254_10000324_pt1 | contig 11234 bp, 9 predicted proteins | sample I_Fen_E1_4_FD_194573 | JGI IMG/M metagenome (GOLD analysis project Ga0302254, IMG submission 194573) | Peat permafrost microbial communities from Stordalen Mire near Abisko, Sweden - I_Fen_E1_4 | ecosystem: Environmental > Terrestrial > Soil > Wetlands > Permafrost | place: Sweden: Abisko... | reverse complement strand
CGAAGGCTGACTGCATCACCTGATGAGAATCGTCTTCGCATCGCTGCCCGCATTCGGGCACCTGTACCCGATGATGCCGCTCGCCCTGGCCTGCGCCGATGCGGGTCATGACGTCGTCGTCGCGGCCGGCCAGCCGTTCCTGGACAGGCTCCCCATCCCCACGGTGGCCGGCGTCCCGGCGGGTTTCGACCTGCAGTCCTCGATTCAGGAGACGATGCGGCGCCATCCAGGGACCGCCGGGCGCGAACTGGCTCTGACGCTGTTCGCCGACACCACCGCCGAGTTCGTCAGCGAGACCCTGCTCACGGTGTTCGAACGGGCCCGACCCGATCTGGTCGTCTACGAGCCACTGAACGTCGGGGCCGGGGTGGCCGCCGACCTGCTGGAGATCCCTGCTGCTGCGTTCGCGATCGGAGTGACCCATTCGCATATCGGCACGCTGCACGCGGAGACCCTGGGCCATCACCGCCATCGTTGGGTTCGACTCGGCCGTCAACCACCCCCCGAGACGTCGCTGTTGGCCAAGGCGCTGCTCGATCCGATCCCGCCGTCACTCCAGGAACCGGGCGACACGACGGGTGTCACCCGAATTCCGATCCGACCGGTGGCCTTCAGCGAGACGATCGGGGCGGTCCCCGACTGGCTGACCGGACCCCGGGCCCGGCCGCGGGTGTACGTCACGCTCGGCACGGTCTCCTTCGGTGCGGTCGAGGTGCTGCGCCGAGCGGTCGCCGAGATCGCCTCGCTGGACGTGGATGTGCTCGTCGCGGTCGGCCCCCAGCGCGACCCGGCGACGCTCGGTGAGGTCGCCGGCAACGTGCGCGTCGAGCGATTCGTCGCACAGTCCGAGGTCCTGCCGCTCGTCGACCTTGTCGTGCATCACGGCGGCACGGGCACGGTGTTGGGTGCGCTGGCCGTCGGACTTCCGCAGCTGATCCTGCCGCAGGGGGCGGATCAGTTCCACAACGCCCGCGCGCTGACCGCCATCGGCGCCGCTCGGGCACTGCGCAACGACGAACAGTCGCCCGGCAGCATCCGCGACGGTGTGTCCGCGCTGTTGACGGACGACCGGGAGCGAGCCGTCACGATCCGTCTGTGTGACGAGATCGCCGCTCTGCCGGCACCTGCCGACGTGGTCGCCGAACTCGTGGAGCTGGTCGATCGGTGAGAGAACCATCACCATCCGGACGCCGTCGATCGCGGCTCACGCCGACGGCGGGGGACAGATCCACCGTTTCTTCGCCGGCGCGGCACGGCGTCGGGCGCCCGACATCCACGGCTACCGCCCACCGGTCACGCGGAATCCCCACGCACGCAGGTCAGGACCGACCCACTCCGGAGGGCACCAAACCGAAACCGAGGGGAACATCTCCCGGGTCGGTGCCGAGTTGCACGATGCGGTTGTCGGCGTCGACGAACACCACCCGCGACTGACGAGTTCGGGCCTCGGCGTCTTCCAGCAGGCCGTAGCCGATGATGATCACGATATCGCCCGGGTGGATGTGATGAGCGGCCGCGCCGTTGATGCCAACGACGCCGCGGCCCCGCTCGCCGGCGATCAGGTAGGTCGTCAGCCTGGCGCCGTTCGTCACATCGACGACGTCCACCTGCTGGCCGGCCAGCAGATCGGCAGCCTCCAGCAGGTCCTCATCGACGGTGATCGACCCGACGTAGTGCAGGTTCGCCTCGGTGACGGTGGCGCGGTGGATCTTGCCGACGAGCATCGGACGGAGCATCGGTGCGCCTCCCAGCAGTGGGTCGGAGAAAGCCATACCTGCGCTTTCAAGGATCACACGGAACACCACCCGACCGTGGGTGAGGGGCGTCACACTCACCCACGGTCCGACCCGGACCCACGGTCGACCCGGACCGCCGGAACCGGCCGCCGACGATCTTCCCGGCTGGTGCTGGGTGACGCGCCGGCGCGGCGCCGACCGTAGGGTCCGATTAGCCTCGCCCGCATGGACCCGGTAGCCGCCCTGCGCCACATCGCGTTCCTGCTGGAGCGCACCCGGGCCCCCACCTACCGGGTCAAGGCGTTCCGGACGGCGGCTCTCACGCTGGCCGGACTCAGCCCGGCCGACGTCGAGAAGCGTTCGAAGAACGGCACTCTCACCGACCTGCCGGGCATCGGGCCGAAGACCTCGGCGGTGATTTCGCAGGCGCTGGCCGGGCGGACGCCCGACTACCTGGCCGATCTCGAGCCGACCGCGGGGCCACTGGTGGCAGGTGGAGAGGAGATCCGGGCGGCGCTACGCGGCGATCTGCACTCACACAGCGACTGGAGCGACGGGGGCAGCCCCATCCAGGAGATGGCCGTGACGGCCGTCGAACTCGGTCACGACTACCTCGCACTCACCGACCACTCCCCCCGGCTGACCGTCGCGAACGGTCTGAGCCCCGAGCGCCTGCAGCGGCAACTGACCATCGTCGCCGCGCTCAACAGACACCTGGGCGACTTCCGGCTGTTGACCGGCATCGAATGCGACATCAACGAAGACGGCACCCTCGATCAGACCGACGAGCTGCTGGGCCTGGTCGACATCGTGGTGGCGTCGGTCCATTCCAAACTCCGTTCAGACCCGGTGACGATGACCCGCCGGATGCTCCGGGCCGTCCAGAACCCGCACACCGACATCCTCGGTCACTGCACCGGCCGGCTCGTCACCGGCGGGCGCGGCACCCGACCGGAAAGCCGGTTCGACGCCGCGGCGGTGTTCGCCGCCTGTGCCGAGCACGACGTCGCGGTGGAGATCAACAGCCGGCCGGAGCGGCTGGACCCGCCGAGGAGGCTGCTGCGCCAGGCGGTCGACGCCGGCTGCCGCTTCAGTATCGACACCGACGCACATGCCCCCGGCCAGCTCGACTGGCAGCCCTACGGATGCGCCCGGGCGCAGGACTGCGACGTGCCGGTCGAACGGATCGTCAACACCTGGCCGGTCGTGACGCTGCTCGCCTGGGCCGGCGGCCGGTGACCGTGCCGCGGATGGTTCATGCCGGCGCGGCCACCGCCCGCGCCACGGCGCGGAAATCGGCGGCGGGCGCGCTCCCGGTGATCAGGTAGGTCACGCCGTCGACCGTGCGGAACCAGGCGGCCTCGCCACGCCGGCCGGTGGTGAGCCGCCACTGCGTGTCACCCACCTTTTCGGTACCGGTGGTGCTGCCGACGGTGCCGAGTTCGGTGGCCAGCACCTGAGTCACCGGGCCCGACGATTCGATCAGCGTGACGAATCGGCCTTCCGCGGTGAGCCAGCCGCCGCGGACGGCGGCGGGCCCGCCGGTGTCCACCCCGGCACCGACGGTGCTGGACGGATCGGTGTAAGAGAACGAGTTCGGCTGCCAGCCGGCCGGCAGGCCGGCGGGAACCACGACCGGGAATCCGACCAGCGGCCCGGCCCCCGCAAAGCCGCCCGTGACGTCGGCGGTGGGTGTCTGCCCTTCGCTGGGGCCGCCCGGCGAGAAACTGACGCCGCCGTACAAACCGAAGAGCAGCAGAGCCACCACAGCCACCAAACCGACGGAGATCGCCATGTCCCGCAGGGTCTTGGGTCGCCGGTCTGCCACCCCCCCATGGTGACACGGCGGCCGTGCGGGCCGGTTCACCAGCGGGGACAGACGCCGGCAGCGACCGAATGTGACCGAGTAGGCCCAGCACCGGCTGGTCGGCCGGTGAGCGGCCCCGCTAGCGTGGCGGCATGGCAGAACACAACGGCGAGTTCCGGCCCACTTCTCCTTCCGGCGACATCGGCCCGGCCGGGAGCCAGCCGACCGCAGGCAGCGGTAGGGGACGACGGTGACGGCCGTGAGCCCGCAGGACGCCGACTACCGCATCGAGCACGACACGATGGGCGAGGTGCGGGTCCCGCGGAACGCGAAGTACCAGGCCCAGACCCAGCGGGCGGTGGAGAACTTCCCGATCTCGCTGCGTCCCCTCGAACGGGCGCAGATCCGCGCCCTGGCCCTGATCAAGGCCGCCGCGGCCACCGTGAACGCCCAGCTCGGGGTGATCGACCAGGAGATCGCGGACGCCATCGTCCGGTCCGCCCGTCGGATCGCCGAGGGCGAGTTCGACGCTGACTTCCCGCTGGATGTGTTCCAGACCGGCTCCGGAACCAGCTCCAACATGAACGCCAACGAGGTGGTCGGCACCCTGGCCAGCGAGGATCTGGGCAGCAGGGTCCACCCGAACGACCACGTGAACGCCTCCCAGTCGTCCAACGACGTCTTCCCGACCTCGATCCACGTGGCCGCCACCGAGGCGGTCGTCCGCAACCTCATCCCGGCCCTGCTGCACCTGGCGACCGCGCTGGAAACCAAGAGCACGCAATGGGCAACGGTGGTGAAGTCCGGCCGGACCCATCTGATGGACGCGACGCCGGTCACCCTCGGGCAGGAGTTCGGCGGTTACGCCGCGCAGATGCGGTACGGCGTCGAAAGGCTCACCGCGGTACTGCCTCGGCTGGCCGAGCTGCCGCTCGGCGGGACCGCGGTCGGCACCGGGATCAACACCCCACCGGGCTTCCCGGCCGCTGTCATCGCCGAACTGGCCCACCTCCTTGACCTGCCGTTCACCGAGGCGCGGAACCACTTCGAGGCCCAAGGTTCTCGCGACGCGCTGGTCGAAACGTCCGGCCAGCTCCGGGTGATCGCGGTGAGCCTGACCAAGATCTGCAACGACATCCGCTGGATGGGTTCCGGACCACGGGCCGGGCTGGCCGAGATCCACCTGCCCGACCTGCAACCCGGCTCGTCGATCATGCCCGGCAAGGTGAACCCCGTGCTGCCGGAGGCCACGCTGATGGTGGCGGCCCAGGTGTTCGGCAACGACGCCACGGTCGCGTTCGCCGGTTCACAGGGCAACTTCGAGCTGAACGTGATGTTCCCGGTGATCGGCCGGAACCTGCTCGAGTCGATCCGGCTGCTGTCCAATGCGACCCGGGTGCTGGCCGACCGCTGCATCAGCGGCATCGTCGCGGACGAGGAACGCTGCCGGGTCTACGCCGAGTCGTCCCCGTCCATCGTCACGCCGCTGAACAAGTACATCGGGTACGAGGAGGCGGCCTCGATCGCCAAGCAGGCACTCAAGGACTCCAAGACGATCAGAACCGTGGTGCTGGAACGCGGGCACGTGCAGGCCGGACGGTTGACCACCGACCAGCTCGACGCGGCGCTGGACGTGCTGTCGATGACCCACCCCTGACGCTCGGGGCGGCCTGCCCCGGTCGCGGCCCTGATGGGCATGCTCGGCCGGCGGCCCGCCTCCCGGACCGATGGGGACCAGGGACGGCGCCGGCCGCCCGGGGTCGAGAATCGGATGCCGCGCGCGCTCGGGCGGCCGCTGCGACTGGTCGGCCGTAGCGGGTCTGGTGTTGCCTACTCCCAGGTGTTGCCTACTCCCCGATGGCACCGTCGATCGATTCGCGGATGATGTCGGCGTGCCCGTTGTGCCGGGCGTACTCCTCGAACACGTGCCACAGGATCCAGCGCATGGACAGGTCGCCGCGGTTGGCCGACGGCACCGTGTCGTCCAGCGAATGGGCGGCCACGATCCGGTCGGTGCGCTCGATCTCCGCGCGCCAGGTCGCCATGTCCTGGGTGTACTTCGCCGGATCCAGCTCGTCGAAGTCCGCGTCCGGCGCGCCCGGCCGGCAGTACAGCGGGGCCAACTCCTGACCGCCGTACTCCTCCGCGATCCAACCCCGTTCCACCTCGGTCATGTGCCGCACCAGACCGAGCAGGGTCAACTGCGAGACGGTGCTGCGAGCGACCGCCTGATCGGCCGACACGCCCTCCAGCTTCCACTCCAACGTCTGCCGATGAAACGCCAGCCAGCCCATGATCATCTCGCGCTCGCCGAGCGTACCGGTCGGCATCGCCCGGGTCATCGATGATCCGTCCGTGGCGGCTCGTCCTGGTCAGGCTGGTCAGCGCTGCTACCGCCACCAGCGCCGGGACCGTCACCGCTGGGACCGTCACCGCCGCGACCGTCACCGCCGCGACCGGAGCCGGCCGGGCCTCCGCTGTCGGTGTCGTCGAAATCCGGTGTCCAGGACGCGGTGCCGGTGCCCTCGCCGCCGGCGGGCGGCGGCCCGGTCCGCGGCCCGACCGGCGGAAGGGGCCCGGTCGGCGGGCCGTCGGGCGGCACCGATCCGGACTCCGGCACGGATCCGGTCGGCCCGATCGCCTGGGTCGGTGCGCCGGAGCCGGCGTACTCCGGGGGCGAGCCAGGTTGGCCGCCGCCGGGCTGCCCGGACTGGCCGCCCTCGGGTCCCAGCACCTGGGTCGGTCCGGCGTGGTACCCGGAGTACAGCGAGGGATTGTCCGGGTGATCGCGGCCGGAGAGCAGTCCGTACGGGTCCTGGCCGGGTGGCGGGCCGCTGGTCGGCGGAGGCACGGGCGGCAGCATCACCGTCGGCGCGTCCGCGCCCGGAGGGGCGCCGCCCGCGGTGACGGCCTGTTCCTGCGCCGCCACAGCCGCCAGCTCACGCTCCTGCTCTTCCCGCTCGCGACGTTGCCGGTTGCGCTGCCAGACGATGACGCCGGTGACGATCCCGGCAATCACCACGATCGCGATGAGCACCCACAACCACCACAGGCTGCTCGTGCTGTCCGAGCTGGTTCCGCCGGCTGCGGAACTGCTGGAGGTCACGGCCGAGGACGCCGGTGCCGAGCTGCGGGAGGCGGCCGAACTGCTGCTCGGGGTGGAGCTGGGGGTGCTCGACGGCGGCGTCGAGGACGGCGGCGTCGAGCTGGCGGAGCTGACCGGCGGCGCGGTGACCTGGAAGCTGGCCACGCCGACGATTCCCGAGGTCTGACCGATGGCCTGCAGGCGGTGGGTCCCCACGGCCAGGTCCGCCGGCACGGTGAACTCGGTGCGCGCGACGCCACCGGAGCTGGCCGTGACCGTCGGGAGCTGCACCTCGGCGGAGAACAGCGTCAGCGCCACCCGCTCACCCGCCTGGAAGCCCGAGAACACCACAATCTGGTTACCACCGGCCACCACCGACGGCGACGCGATGATTTCCGGGACCGCGGTCGAGGGAGCCGTCGCAGAAGTCGGAGAGGTCGGAGTGCTCGAGGATGACGGCGGCGGGGTGCTGCTGGCACTCGCCGGTGCGGTGAACGTCAGCGGCACCGCGTTGTCCTCCGACCGCATTACCGCATCGTCGCTGGTGGTGTACAGCGAGCAGCCTCCGGTCACGCAGTTGGGGTCACCGGTGACCGACGGCAGGGTCAGGGTGACCGAGAACTTCCCGTCTGCGGGCAGGTCGGTCACGTGGGCCCAACCCTGAGTCGGGTTGGCGTCGGGAATGGCGCCGCCGACACATTTCGACAGGTCAGCCGGAGTACCGGAACCGGCGCACACTGCGACGTACAACCCATGATCGGGGTCGAACCCGCTGCCGCGCACGTTGATCTTGGCACCGTCGGCCGGCAGGTCGGTCGACTGGTCGAGGACGAGCGTCCGAGTTCCGTTCGCGGTGGAGGTGGGCGCCAGCTGCCCGGCCACCGGCGCCGGCCCGCCCACCGGCGCCGGCCCGGCCACCGGCGCCGGCCCGGCCGGCGCGGCCAGCGCCGGGGTGAGCGTCGTCACCAGCACCGCCGCGCCGGTCACGGCGATCGCCGCCAGCCCGGCGGCGAGTCGAGCTGTGCGCATCGGGTTCTTCCTTTCGCCGCGAACGGGTCTGTCACCGACCGGGCCCGTCCCGCTCTGGATGCCACTGTGCCGGGCCCGGCGGCCCCGTGCACGGCGACACGACGGGGCTGCCCACCGGAATCCGGTCGTCACCACGGTCCGGCACCCCAGGCGCGACGCGCACCCCGAGTCAGGCCAGATCCGGCAGCTCCAGCAGCTCGGTGACCAGGGCCGCGATCGGGGAACGCTCCGAACGAGTCAGCGTCACATGCGCGAACAGCGGGTGGCCCTTGAGGGTCTCGATGACCGCGGCGATCCCGTCATGCCGGCCCACTCGAAGGTTGTCCCGCTGGGCGACGTCATGGGTGAGCACCACCCGCGAGTTCGGGCCCAGCCTGGACAGCACCGTCAGCAACACGTTTCGTTCCAGGGACTGGGCCTCGTCGACGATCACGAACGAGTCGTGCAGCGAGCGTCCGCGGATGTGCGTGAGCGGGAGCACCTCGAGCATCCCGCGGGCGATGACCTCCTCGATGACCTGCGGGGAAGCCACCGCGGACAGCGTGTCGAACACCGCCTGGGCCCAGGGCTGCATCTTGTCGTTCTCGCTGCCCGGCAGGTACCCCAGCTCCTGGCCACCGACCGCGTACAACGGCCGGAACACCACGACCTTGCGGTGCGCACGCCGTTCCATCACCAACTCCAGGCCGGCACACAACGCCAACGCCGACTTCCCGGTGCCGGCCCGGCCGCCGAGCGAGACGATGCCGATCTCCTCGTCCATCAGCAGGTCAAGCGCGATCCGCTGTTCGGCGGAACGCCCGCGCAGGCCGAACGCCTCCTTCTCCCCCCGGACCAGCCGGATCTGCTTGCCCGGGGTCACCCGGCCGAGCGCCGCGCTGCTGGGCGTGACGAGCTTGACGCCGGTATGACACGGCAGCTCGCGGGCTGAGTCGGCGTCGATCAGCCCGGCGTGGAACAGCGTGTCGACCTGCTCGGAGCTGACCGGCAGTTCGGCCATCCCGGTCCATCCCGACGGCACGATGTCCTGTGCGCGGTACTCGTCCGCGGCCAGCCCGACGGCGGATGCCTTCACCCGCAACGGCATGTCCTTGGAGACCAGAACGACCTGCCCCGCCGGCCTCTCCTGCGCCAAGTTCAGCGCGCAGGCCAGGATCCGAGAGTCGTTGCTGTCGTTGCGGAATCCCGCTGGCAGCACCGCAGAGTCGGTGTGGTTCAGCTCGACGTGCAGCGTCCCGCCGGTGGCCGGTCCGCCGAGTTCCGCGCCGACCGGGATGGGAGCGTCCAGCCGGCCGTGCTGGATGCGCAGGTCGTCCAGGATCCGCAGCGCCTGGCGCGCGAAGTATCCCAGTTCTGGATGATGCCGCTTGGCTTCCAGTTCACCGATGACGACCAGCGGGAGGACGACCTCGTGCTCGGCAAAGCGGTTCAGTGCCCATGGGTCGGACAGCAGCACCGAGGTGTCGATGACGTAGGTGCGGCGTGCGGACGTGGCTGGTTCCTGGGCCGTGACGACCGGGTCACCGGAGTCGTTCCGGTCACCAGAGACGTGCGGGTCGAGTGCGGAGGGCGTGGGATCGAAGGCAGATCGACGTGTGGCCACGAACGGCTCCCTGACGGGCGCGGCATCGTGCGCCCGTTTTCTCGAGAAGGGCCGGCGGTGTCCCTACAGCCGGGACGACGACAGCGTCCGCAGGCGCGGGGGCCCGGTGCCGGCCCCCTCGTGCTCGGTGCTGCGGCAGCGGCACGCACGATGTGGGGCCTCCCGTATGAACCGCTGCTTACGGTCCACCTGTCGGACGTTACCCGCGCGAACAGACCCGGCCGGCCGAACACGCGAACATTTACGTGAACATCGGATTTCTGCCCGATCACGCCGGCGGTGTCGCCGCCGCGGCACCAGGACCGGTCCGTTGGACCGGCCCGGGCGGCGGGAGCGGGTTCGGCACGGCCGCGGTGCCGACGGCCCTCGGCAGCACCACCGTCATCGTCAACCCACCACCGACGGTGTGCGAGGCCATGATCCGTCCGCCGTGCGCGCGCACGATCGCGGCCACGATGGACAGGCCGAGGCCGGTGCCACCGTTCTCCCTGCTCCGTGACGGGTCGACCCGGTAGAACCGATCGAAGAGCCGTTCCAGATCGACATCGGTGACGCCCGGACCGTTGTCGCTGACGGACACCGCCACCTCGTTGGCGCCGGGCAGCACCGCCACCGTCGCCACGGTGCCCGGCGGGGTGTGCGTGCGCACGTTGGCCAGCAGGTTCGCGAACAGCTGGTGCAACCGCAGTCGGTCGCCGTGCACCACCGTGCCCGGGTGTGTGCCAGAGAGCCGCCAGGTGCGATCAGGATCGATCACCGCCGCGTCGTCGACCACGCCGGTCAGCAGCTCACCAAGGTCGACCCGTTCGTGGGAGAGCGTTCGCTCGGCGTCAGCCTGGATCAGCGTGAGCAGATCGTCGACGAGGGCGCCCATCCGGCGCGCCTCGAAGCCCATCCGTTCCATCGCTCGGTTCACGGCGGCGTCGTCGGGCAGCGCGCCGGCGCCGTACAGGTCGGTGTACCCGCGCACCGCGGCGACCGGGGTGCGCAGCTCGTGCGAGGCGTCGGCGACGAACCGGCGGAGCCGGTCCTCGCTGCGCCGGCGCTCGTCCAGCAGCGTCGAGATGCCGTCGAGCATTCCGTTGAAGGCGAAGCCCAGCCGGCCGATCTCGGTGCCCGGATCGGCCTCGTGGACCCGGCGGCTCAGATCTCCCGCGGCGATGTCGTCGGCCGCGGTGGCCATCGTCTCGAGCGGTTTGAGTTCGCGCCGGATGACCAGCCCGGCCGTCGCGCCCAGCAGGATGAGCAAGCCGCTCGTGACGAGCAACTCGACCAGCACCAGCCGCCGGAAGGTCTGGTCGACATCGTCCAGCGGCATCCAGGCGACCAGGTACCCGGGCTCCTTGTTGAGGCCGAAGTCGACAGGGAAGCCGCGAGCCAGGTACCGCTGGTTGTTGTCCGCAGCGTCCCCGACGGTCGCCGGAGCGCCATTCCAGTCGGTGCCGTCGAGCTGCGGATTGGCCGTGGCGTTGCTCACCGCCGGGACAAGGACAACCGATATGCCGTCCTTGGACACCGCCGACCAGCCGATCTCGCCGCGCAATTGGGTCAGGTTGCTCAAATTGGCCAGCGTGTCGGCGGTGACCCGCTGGCCACCCTGGTTGACCGTCGAAATGACGCCCGCGAGCGTGACCTCCTTGGCGGCGATCTGGGTGTCGCGCACCACCAACGGCAGCACGATGTCGACGGCGACCAGCGCGATGGCCGCGGTGGCGACAACCAGCGCGATGAGCCGGGCCCGCAGACTCCAGCGGCGGTGGGGCGTCATCGGCACCGGACCGCGCGGCATCACGGGTGGTGCCGACTGGCCCGGCGGCGGCAGGATGGGCGTCATGGGCATCGAGACGACCGGGTCCACCAGGGGCTGGCTCGTCATCGACCGCTCATCGGTGTCCACCGCCGTCCCGATCGCTCAGTGTCGCTGGCCGCGGAGCACGTATCCGAAGCCGCGGTGGGTGTGGATCAGCGGGTCGC
>Ga0302254_10000322_pt1 | contig 11247 bp, 9 predicted proteins | sample I_Fen_E1_4_FD_194573 | JGI IMG/M metagenome (GOLD analysis project Ga0302254, IMG submission 194573) | Peat permafrost microbial communities from Stordalen Mire near Abisko, Sweden - I_Fen_E1_4 | ecosystem: Environmental > Terrestrial > Soil > Wetlands > Permafrost | place: Sweden: Abisko... | reverse complement strand
GCGATCATGGGCCCCAACGGGTCAGGGAAGTCCACCCTGGCCTATTCGCTGGCCGGTCACCCGAAGTACCGGGTGACCCGGGGTACGGTCACCCTGGACGGCGAGAACGTCCTGACGATGACGGTCGATCAGCGGGCCCGCGCCGGCCTGTTCCTGGCCATGCAGTACCCGGTCGAGGTACCGGGGGTCTCGACCTCCAACTTCCTGCGCACCGCGGCGACCGCGGTGCGTGGGCAGGCGCCCGCGATCCGCAGCTGGGTCAAGGAGGTCAAGGCGGCCATGACCGACCTGGACATCGACCCGGAGTTCGCTGAGCGCTCGGTGAACGAGGGCTTCTCCGGTGGCGAGAAGAAGCGGCACGAGATCCTCCAGCTGTCGCTGTTGAAGCCGAAGATCGCCATTCTGGACGAGACGGATTCCGGGCTGGATGTCGACGCACTGCGGGTGGTGGCCGAGGGCGTCAACCGCTACAAGGCGGCCAGCGACGTCGGCATCCTGCTCATCACCCACTACACCCGGATCCTGCGGTACATCCATCCCGACCGGGTGCACGTCTTCGCCGGCGGCCGGGTCGTCGAATCCGGCGGACCCGACCTGGCCGACGAGTTGGAGACCAGTGGATACGTCAGGTTCGTCGGCATGCCGGCAGCCGCAATCTGATGAGGACACCATGACCGGCCAGTTGGACGTCGCGCCCGAACGGCTCGACGGTGCAGCCCTGAACAGCATCCGGGGCGACTTCCCGATCCTCGAGCGCACGGTTCGTGACGGGAAACCGTTGGTGTACCTGGATTCCGGCGCGACATCCCAACGGCCGGTACCGGTGATCGACGCCGAACAGGAGTACGTCACCGGACACAACGCCGCCGTGCACCGCGGCGCGCATCAGCTGGCCGAGGAGGCCACCGACTTCTACGAGTCGGCCCGGGAGCGGATCGCCGCCTTCGTCGGTGTCGGGCGGGCCGAAGAACTGATCTTCACCAAGAATGCGACCGAGGCGATCAACCTGGTGGCGTATTCGCTGTCCAACGCCACGTTCAGCGACCAGCCGGCGGCGTCTCGATTTCGGATCGGACCCGGCGACGAGATCGTCGTCACCGAAATGGAGCATCATGCGAATCTTGTTCCGTGGCAGGAACTCTGCCGACGGACCGGCGCGACATTGCGGTGGTTGGGCGTCACCGACGACTTCCGGCTCGACCTCAGCGCGGACGCGCTGAGCACGGTGATCACCCCGCGGACCAAGGTGGTTGCGTTCACCCATCAGTCGAACGTGCTGGGCACCGTCAACCCGGTCGACGTGCTGGTCGACGCGGCGCATCGGGTGGGCGCGCTGACGGTGCTGGACGCCTGCCAGTCGGTGCCCCATCAGCCTGTTGATCTCATTGCCCTCGGCGTCGACTTCGCGGCGTTCTCCGGGCACAAGATGTTGGGCCCCAGCGGTGTCGGCGCCCTTTACGGGCGGTACGACCTGCTCGAGGCGATGCCGCCGTTCCTGACCGGCGGATCGATGATCGAGCAGGTGTTCATCGACCATTCGACCTACGCCGCCCCGCCCGCACGGTTCGAGGCCGGTGTGCCCATGACCTCGCAGGCGGTGGGCCTGGGTGCCGCCGTTGACTACCTGCAGCAGGTCGGCATGAAGGTGATCGCCGACCACGAGGCCGCGTTGACCGGCTACGCGCTGGCGGAACTCTCTGCGATCCCGGGCGTTCGGATCATCGGGCCGGCGGACGTCGTCGACCGCGGTGGCGCCGTTTCTTTCCTGGTCGACGGTGTGCATGCGCACGACGTGGGGCAGATCCTGGACGACGCCGGGGTCCAGGTCCGGGTGGGCCACCACTGCGCGTGGCCGCTGCACCGCCGTTTCGGCATCGCCGCGACCGTGCGTGCCTCGTTCGCCCTGTACAACACCATGGGCGAGGTCGACGCGCTGGTCGCCGCGGTCAAGGACAGCCAGCGATTCTTCGGGGTGGGTTGATCGCATGCAGATGGAGAAGCTCTACCAGGAAATCATTCTCGATCATTACCGCACGCCGCATCACCATGGGCTGCGGGCGCCGTTCGACGCCGAAGTCCATCACGTGAACCCCACCTGCGGCGACGAGATCACCCTGCGGGTCAAGTTGGACGCGCAGCCGGATCCGCGGCCGGTCGACGGTGCCGCTCCTGATGAGCAGTCATTGGTGGTCACCGACATCTCCTACGAGGCGATGGGCTGTTCCATTTCCCAGGCGTCGACGTCGGTGCTGACCGACCTGGCGATCGGCCGCCCGTTGACCGATGTGCTGGCCACCTTGGACGAGTTCACCGCAATGGTGACCAGCCGCGGCAAGATCGATGGCGACGAAGAGGTGCTCGGCGACGGGATCGCCTTCGCCGGGGTCGCCAAGTACCCCGCCCGGATAAAGTGCGCACTGTTGGGCTGGATGGCGTTCAAGGACGCTGCGGTCCGGACCGCAGCCGACAAGACCCAGCTGGAAGAGGAGTTCGGATGAGCGAGACCGTGCAGACCACTGCCGTCCCGACCGACACGTCGGACCGGAACGGCCGAGGCGCCGCCGATCTCGACGCCGGGCCGGCCGCGACCACCGACGGCCCGACGACCGCGACGTCACCGGAGCCGGCCGGGACGACCGACCCTGGGCGGATCGAAGACCTCCTGGAGGCGCTGAAGGACGTCGTCGACCCCGAACTCGGCATCAACATTGTCGATCTGGGCCTGGTCTACGACCTGAAGGTCGACGCGGAAAACGTGGCGACGATCGACATGACCCTCACCAGCGCCGCCTGTCCGTTGACCGAGATGATCGAGGACCAGGTCGCGGGCGCGCTGGTCGGCGGTCCGGACGGCGGCCTGGTCGCCGACTTCTGGATCAACTGGGTGTGGCTGCCGCCGTGGGGGCCGGAAAAGATCACCGACGACGGCCGGGAACAGATGCGGGCGTTGGGATTCAACATCTGACCGCGCGGCAGCCACCGGCCGGCCATCGGTTGGCGGGCCTGCAGGTACGCTCCGGTAGTGGGATATGCACACACGGTCACCAGGAGTCGGTGACGTGACGCGGGCGACTGCGGCCGCCGACACCCCGGGCTCCACGATCCGGTTCGAACCACATCAACTCCAGGGGTTCCGGATCGGCGTGACGTCGGACCGGCGCTCGAACGATCTCATTGCCGCGCTGCAGCGACGCGGCGCGGAGGTGCTCCACGCGCCGACGCTGCGCATCGTCCCGGCCCACGAGGACGCCCGGCTCATCGACGACACCCGCGCGGTGATCGAGGCCGGACCCGACGTCGTAGTGGCCACCACCGCCTTCGGGATGCGCGGCTGGTTGGAGGCGGCCGATGCCGCGGGTCTCGGCGCAGAACTGCTGGACGCGCTGGCGTGCTCCCGCATCCTGGTCCGTGGACCCAAGGCGCGTGGCGCAGTGCGCGCCGCCGGCCTGGACGACGCGGGCATGAGCGAGCAGGAGACCACCGCGTCATTGGTCGACCGGGTGCTCGCCGAAGGCGCCGCCGGCCGCACGATCGCCGTGCAATTGCACGGGTTCGTCGACGAGGAGCAGCTCGAGCGGCTCCGGGTGGGCGGCGCCGCCGTCATCACCGTCGCTCCGTACCTGTGGACCACGCCGACCGAGCCGCAGCGGGTCGTCAGACTGTTGGAGGCGATCGCCGCGCGCTCGCTGGACGCCGTCACGTTCACCAGCGCGCCGGCGGTCGAGGCGCTGCTGGTCGCGGCGCGGGACAACGGGCTGTTCGACGCGGTGGTGCGGGCCCTGCGCACCGACGTGACCCCGGTATCGGTGGGCCCGGTGACGGCGGCGCCGTTGCACCTGGTCGGGATCGATTCGATCCATCCGGATCGGTACCGGCTGGGCGCCCTGGTCCGGTTGCTCTGCGAGCATCTGGCCGAGCACCAGGTTCGGCGCATCGACACCCGCCATGGACCGCTGGAGATCCGCGGGCGCAGCGTCACACTGGCCGGACGGCGAACCGCCCTCTCGCCCACGTCCGTCGCGGTGCTCCGGGTGCTGGTCGACGCCGGTGGTTCGGTGGTGCCCAAGGCCCGACTGCTGGAGGTGCTCCCCGATGCCGGTGACGAGCACGCGCTCGAGGTCACCGTCGCCCGGCTCCGGCAGGCGCTGAGCTGCCGGGATCTGGTGGCCACGGTGATCAAACGGGGCTACCGGCTCGACGTGTGATCCCTCGATGCCTGATCCCTCGATGCCTGATCCCTCGATGCCTGATCCACAGGAATGCGACCTGCCGCCGCGCGGATCAACTTCGGCGCGGATGAACGCGGCCTTTCTGGGACTGTTTGTGACGCGAGTACACGAGTTCAGCCGCGCAGACGCAGTTGATCCGCGCGAGCACGGGGGGCCGGTAGGTTCGAGAATCATGGATCCACGGCTGGAGCGTCGGGTGCCCGAGCCGGGTGCGCCCGACAACGCGCCGGACCCGGCCGGGGACACCGCCCCCATCGATGCAGCCACCGACGGGGCGTTCCGGGACGATCTTGAGCGGATCCGCTTTTCGCCCTACTTCTCGCGCCTGGCGGCCGTCACGCAGGTGATCTCGCAGGGCGCCGCCGGCGGCGTGGTGCACAACCGGCTCACCCACACGATCAAGGTCACCGCTGTGGCGCGCGCGATCGCGACGGCGCTGCGATCAGGCCCGGACCGCGACCTGCTGGACGAGCTGGGCGGGTGCGATCCCGTCGTCGTGCAGGCCGCGGCCAGTGCGCACGACCTCGGGCACCCGCCGTTCGGTCATCTGGGGGAGCGGATCCTGGACCGGATCGCCCGCTCGAGGTTCGGTCTCGCGGACGGCTTCGAGGGCAACGCGCAGACCTTCCGCATCATGACCGAACTGGACGTGCACGGACCGAGCGGCGAGGGGCTGAATCTCACGGCCGCGGTCCGGGCCGCCGTGTTGAAGTACCCCTGGGCGCGCCAGCAGTACCCCGATCCGCATCCCAGTGCCGGCGACGAGCCGCCCCGCGGCGGCGGATCCGGACCGGAAGGCCCGGGCTCGGCGAAGTACTCCGCGTATGTGCTGGACGTCGCCGAGCTGCGGGACACGGTGGCTGCCTACCCGCGGATCCTGCCGTGGCGTCAGACCGTGGAGTGCTCGGTGATGGACATCGCCGACGACATCGCTTATTCACTGCATGATCTGGATGATTTCCACCGCGCCGGAGTGCTGCAGCATGCGTCGGTCGCGGCGGAGTTCCGGACCTGGGTACGGCGGCGCGCCGAGTTCGTCGGCCGGCCCCGGCGGAACGTGCCGCCCGACCACCGCCAGCCCGGTCTTGCCCTCGAGGGGTTGCGGCGCCGGCTGCGGGATCGGGACGCGTGGATCTTCGACGACGACGCCTTCGGGGTGGCGGTCGGTCGGGTGGCCACCGACGTGGTGGACGGGTTGCTGGCGGTGCCCTTCGATTCGTCGATGGCGGCCGAGCGAGCCATCGGCATGTTCACCGAGAGCTGGATCGCCCACCTGCGGGCCTCGGTGGAGGTGCACAAGGACCCGCCAGTGCGCGCCGGGCACGTTGGGCTCGGCCGGCAGGCCTGGCACGAGGTCGCGGTGCTGAAGTTCGTGCATCAGCGGTTCGTGCTCGACCGCCCCGACCTGGCGATGTTCCAGCGCGGTCAGGCGGAGGCACTGACCACCCTGGTGGCCAACCTCGAGTCGTGGCTGACCGACCCGATCGATGCGGCCCGGGCGCCTCGTCGGTTGCAGGACCTCGTCGAGCTGGCGACGACCGGATACCGGACCGTGCTGCGGCACCAACCGAAACTGCTGGTCGGTCCCACGGGTGAGGCGACGACGTCATCCGACGACATCGCCCGGTTGGGCCGGGGGCGCGGGATCATCGACTACGTGGCCTCGTTGACCGACGACCGCGCCGGCGCCTCGGCGCGGACGCTGGCCGGCCTCACCGGACAACTGTGGGATGCGGGGTCGGGCCTGTGACCAGGAGCGACGGTCGCGAGACGGCCGGCCCCGCCGCACCCCGAGCTGTCCTGACCAGGTCGGCCCGTGAGCGGGCGACGCGCCGCGGCGGGCGGCGGGGTGGTCGTCGAGGTCGCCGCGGATCGGCTGGCCGGTTGGGTCAACCGGTTCGGCGGCCGCAACGACGGCCTGACGTCGGTGGCCGCCGACGGCACCCGGCTGACGATCACCGGCGGTGACGGCACGGTGGCGGTTCTCGAGGTCCCGTTCGGACCGATGACGCTGGGGCATCGAGAACCGCTGGAGGCCTTGCTCGACCACCTGGCCGGCCTCGGCGGCCTCGGCATCGTCCTGGTCCGCGGCGGTGCCCATTCGGTGGGTGTGGCGCGCGACGGCCTGGTGCTCAGCTCGTCGACCGATCGCGCCTACCTCCAGGGGCGGACCGCGGCCGGTGGATGGTCCCAGCAGCGCTTCGCCAGGCGCCGCGGCAACCAGCGGGCCGCCTCGTTCGACAGCGCGGCCGGCACGGCCGCCAGGATCCTCACACCGATCGCCGGCTCGCTGGACGGCCTCGTGCTGGGCGGCGACCGCGGCGCGCTGGCGGCCGTGCTGGCCGACCCCCGGCTGGCGGCGCTGCAGAAGTTGCCGGCACGGACCTTTCCGGACGTCGCCGAACCTCGGCGGGCGGTGCTCGACGCGATCGCCGCCCGGAGCCTGTCCGTGCAGATCACCGTCCGGCCCCCGGATTGAGCACGAGTGTGACGACGGAGTACGACCACGGACATGACGACCGGTGCGGCTCGGCGGCCGACATCAGCGGCTGACCGGCAGCTGACCGGTGACGATCACCCGACCCGCTCGCAGATGACTGGAGATCGATCGTGACCCCTGATCGCGCCGACCACCCGGGATCCATCGACACCCGGATTGCCGGCGAGCTGTCGGTGTCCAGCTGGCAGGTGAGCGCCGCCGTCGCCCTGCTGGACGGCGGCGCGACCGTGCCCTTCGTCGCTCGCTACCGCAAGGAGGTCACCGGCTCGCTCGACGATGAGCAGTTGCGGACACTGACCGAACGGCTGGACTATCTGCGCGAACTCGAGGACCGGCGGGCGGCCGTCATCGACTCGATCACCGCCCAGGGGAAACTCACTCCGGAGCTGGCCGCGAAACTGACGGAAGCCGACACCAAGGCGCGGCTCGAGGACATCTACCTGCCCTACAAACCCAAGCGACGGACCAGGGCGCAGATCGCCCGGGAAGCCGGCCTGGAGCCGCTGGCCGACCTGCTGATCGGCGGGCAGAACCGCGATCCGAGCGGCGCCGCCGCCGATTTCGTCTCGGCCGAGCGGGGCATCGCGGACGGTGCGGCGGCACTGCTCGGGGCCCGTTCGATCCTGGTCGAAAGATTCGGCGAGGACGCCGATCTGGTGGGTGGACTACGGGAACTGTTGTGGTCGCGGGGCCAGCTGACCTCGACGCTGCGTGACCCCGACGCGCGCGATGCGACCAAGTTCGCCGACTACTTCGAATTCTCCCAACCGCTGAAGACCCTGCCGTCGCATCGGGTGCTGGCCATGTTCCGCGGCGAGAGCCTGGGCGTGCTGTCGCTCGCCGTCACCCCGGATTCCGCGGATTCCGACAACGCCGTCACCGACAACGCCGTCACCGACAACGCCGTCACCGACAACGCCGTCACCGACAACGCCGTCACCGACAACGCCGTCACCGACAACGCCGTCACCGACACCGCCGGTGACCCGGCCCTCTCGGACTACGAACGGCGGATCGCGGCCCGGTTCCGGATCGCGGATCGCGGTCGGCCGGCGGATCGCTGGCTGCTGGACACCGTTCGCTGGGCGTGGCGGACCAGGCTGCTCGGCTCGCTCGGCATCGACCTGCGGGGGCGACTGCGGGACGCTGCGGAACACGCAGCCGCGGCCGTGTTCGCGGCCAACCTCCGGGATCTGTTGCTGGCCGCCCCGGCCGGCAGCAGGACGACCCTCGGGCTCGACCCGGGTTTCCGGACCGGGGTCAAGGTGGCGGTGGTGGACGCCACCGGCAAGGCGGTGGCCACCGACACCATCTACCCGCACCAGCCCGCGAACCGCTGGGCGCAGTCCCTTGACACCCTCGTCCGGCTGGTGCTGGCCTATCAGGTCGAGCTGGTCGCCATCGGCAATGGCACCGCATCTCGCGAGACCGACCGGCTGGCAGCAGATCTCGTTGCCCGGTGTCCCGGGCTGATCAAGATCGTGGTGTCCGAAGCCGGGGCGTCGGTGTATTCGGCGTCGGCGTACGCCACCCGGGAGCTGCCCGGCATGGACGTCTCGCTGCGCGGCGCGGTCTCCATCGCCCGGCGGTTGCAGGACCCGCTCGCCGAACTGGTCAAGATCGATCCCAAGTCCATCGGGGTTGGCCAGTACCAGCACGACCTGTCCGAGTCGGTGCTGGCCCGGTCGCTCGATGCGGTGGTCGAGGACTGCGTCAACGCCGTCGGGGTCGAGGTGAACACCGCCTCGGTGCCCTTGCTGGCCCGGGTGTCGGGGATCACCACCGGCCTCGCGGAGAACATCGTCGTGCACCGGGACACCAACGGCCCCTTCCGATCTCGTCGAGCCCTGCAGGCCGTTCCGCGGCTGGGTCCGAAGGCGTTCGAGCAGTGCGCCGGATTCCTGATCCCCTGGACCGCTCCAGCGTCCACCCGGAGTCCTACCCCGTGGTGCGGAAGATCCTCACCGCGACCGGCAGCGACATTCGTTCGTTGATCGGCAACACCGACGCGCTGCGCGGCCTGTCGCCCAGGATGTTCGTCGATGCCACCGTCGGGTTGCCGACCGTCACCGACATCCTGGCCGAATTGGCGAAACCCGGGCGGGACCCGCGTCCGGCCTTCACCACCGCAGCCTTCGCCGAGGGTGTCGAGCAGATCGCCGACCTGCGGATCGGGATGATCCTGGAGGGTGTGGTCACCAACGTCGCGGCGTTCGGTGCCTTCGTGGACGTCGGGGTCCATCAGGACGGTCTGGTGCACGTGTCGGCGATGGCCCGGCGTTTCGTCGGCGATCCGCACGAGATCGTCAAGTCGGGCCAGGTCGTGAAGGTGAAAGTGATCCAGATCGACGAGGCGCGCCAACGCATCTCGCTCTCGTTGCGGCTCGACGACGAACCAGGCCAACGTACGGGCGCGGCCGGGCAGACGGGCACCCGGGGGCAAACGGGGGCGCCCGGACGAGAGGGCCGCCCTCGCCGGGAACGCCCGGCCACCGCCGCATCCACCTCCCGGCAGGACCCCCGTCAGGCGGGGACCGGCGGATCGATGGCCGATGCGTTGAAAAGGGCCGGCCTTGGGCCCTGACCAAACCGTTCTCCCGCGGCGCGAACCGGCGTGCCGGTCGAGTCGCCGTCGACCCCCGGCCCGCTACTGCTCGGCGGGGGACGACTGTTGCGGCAATCGCTCGGCGGCGGGTCTGCCGACCGTGATCGGGCCGGCGAGCGGGCGCCGCAGGACGGCGTACAACACGACCGCGAGCACGAATCCCACCTCGAAGGTGAGGTCACCGACGCCCGGGAACGCGCGCGGCACCACGCCGAGGTACGTGGCCTGGTTGGAGAACAGCCAGACCGACGCCGCAGCCGCGATCAGCATGGCCAGGAACCCGGCCCGGTTGCGATAGCCGCGGTCGGAGGTGACGGTTTCCCCTGGCCGGGTTCGACGAAGGACCCGGTCGGCGAACACCACCCCCAACCATGGTCCGATCCAGTAGGCGATGACCAGCAGGAAGGCCTCGTAGGAGTCGATGTTGTCCAGGCCGATCGCGGCCACCACCAACCCCGCGGTACCCATCACCACGGCCATCGCCGCGCGGGATGAGCGGGTGGGCAGATGAATTCCCATCGCGGTGAAGGACAACGCACTGGAATAGACGTTCAGCGCATTCGCCGCTATCGCCCCCAGGCAGATCGCCAGCAAAGTGAGCTCTTCCAGCCACGCCGGCAACAACCCGGTGTAGGAGGACACCGGATCGACGAAGTCCCAGGTCGCGCCGCCGACCGCGGTGACCGCCGCCGCGCCGACCGATTCCAGCAGCAGACATGAGGCGAACAATCCGATTCCGGCGAAGATCCCCGCCCAGCGACCGGTGCCGGGCGGGAGGTAGCGAGTGTAGTCCGCCGCGTAGGGATTCCACCCGGCCGCGTACCCGAACGTGGCGCCCAAAGCGATCCAGAAACCGCCCGGCACCGGCTCGGCCGGGGCGCCGGGCTGCGACTTGGCCAGGATCAGTACCGCGCCGGCCACGAAGATCACCGCCAACACCGGGAAGGCGAATCGCTCGAACAGCTGGATCAGGTTGTGCCCGAAATAGGCGATGACCAGCATGATCGCGACGACCACGACCAGGCACAGATAGCGGTTCAACCCGGTCAACGCGGCCAACGCCAGCGCTCCGCTCACGCTGTTCACGGCAAACCATCCGATGCCCGCGGTCAGCGAGTTCAGCCCCGCCGGCAGGAAATTGCCCCGGAAGCCGAACGCCCGCCGGCTCAATACCATCTGGCACCCGCCGCTGTCCGGACCCCAGCTGGACAGCACCGAGTGCGAGATCGCGCCCAGACCGCTGCCCAGCGCGATGGCGAACAACGCCTGCCAGAACGTCAGTCCGAAGAACAGCACACAGATCACGCCGACGAAGACCGTCGCGAACTCCATGTTCGGTGACGTCCAGGTCCATAACAGCTGGACCGGTCGGCCGTGCCGCTCGGCCAGCGGGATCGGTTCCGCGCCGCCCGGCTCGACCGCTGCAACTTTCGCCCCGTAATGACGGTCGGTGGGTGACGTGGCAACGGATGTCATGGCACACATGCTCTGTCCGGGCACAGCCCGCGACAAGCATTCGCATGTCAACGTTGTGTTTCCAACCGATCGGCGCGATCAGCCGGGCCAGGTGGTGCGCGACGATCGCTACAACGGAGCCGAGCGAAATGCCGCAGCAAGCCGTCGCCGAGGCTTGCGACCGAACCGATCCCGATGATGATGCCCGCGGCGATCGGGACCAGGTTCACCGGATTGCCGAATTCACGATCGAGATCTCCGCGCTCAGCAGGCCGATCATGCCGTAAGCACCGCGTTGAGCACGCTGAGGACACCGCCGGGGTCGAACTGACGAGCCGAATTCGGGTACCGGCCCAGCAGGATGGCCACCGCGGCGGCCACGTAGCAGGCGGCGGTCGAGTAGACCCGGGTGGCGGCCATGACCCCGATGTTCCCGGCGTAGGTGGTGGGGGGGGCAG
>Ga0302254_10000318_pt1 | contig 11299 bp, 9 predicted proteins | sample I_Fen_E1_4_FD_194573 | JGI IMG/M metagenome (GOLD analysis project Ga0302254, IMG submission 194573) | Peat permafrost microbial communities from Stordalen Mire near Abisko, Sweden - I_Fen_E1_4 | ecosystem: Environmental > Terrestrial > Soil > Wetlands > Permafrost | place: Sweden: Abisko... | reverse complement strand
CAGCTTCTTCATCATGTCAGTCTCTCCTTAGTGTCAGAACAAACGCCGGACGTCGACGAAATGTCCGGCGATGGCGGCGCCCGCCGCCATCGCCGGGCTCACCAGGTGCGTGCGGCCGCCGTTGCCCTGCCGGCCCTCGAAATTGCGGTTCGACGTCGACGCGCAGCGCTCGCCGGGCTCGAGCCGGTCGTCGTTCATCGCCAGGCACATCGAGCATCCCGGCTCGCGCCACTCGAAGCCCGCGTCGCGGAAGATCCGGTCGAGGCCCTCGGCTTCCGCCTGCGCCTTCACGAGCCCCGAGCCGGGGACGACCATCGCGAGCTTCACGTTTGCCGCGACGCGCCGCCCGCGCGCGACGGCCGCGGCCTGCCGCAGGTCCTCGATGCGCGAGTTCGTGCACGAGCCGATGAACACCTTGTCGACGCGGATGTCGCACATCGGCGTGTTCGGTTGCAATCCCATGTAGGTCAGCGCGCGCTCCATGCCGTCGCGCCGCGTCGCGTCGCGCTCGCGATCCGGGTCCGGCACGCGGTCCTCGATGCTGACCACCATCTCGGGCGACGTGCCCCAGGTGACCTGCGGGCGAATCGTCGCCGCGTCGAAAATGTGTGTCGTGTCGAACTTCGCGTTGTCGTCGCTCTTCAAGTCCCGCCAGATTGCCAGCGCGCGATCCCACTGTCCGCCCGTCGGCGCAAACGCGCGTCCCTTGACGTAGTCGAACGTGCGCTCGTCGGCGGCGACCATGCCTGCGCGGGCGCCGGCTTCGATGGCCATGTTGCACATCGTCATCCGCGCTTCCATCGACAGCGCGCGGACCGCCTCGCCGGCAAATTCGATCGCGTGACCGCTGCCGCCCGCGGTGCCGATGCGACCGATGATCGCAAGCACCAGGTCCTTGGACGTCACGCCGGGCGGGAGCCTGCCGTCGACGCGCACGAGCATCGACTTCGACTTCTTGGTAAGCAGGCACTGCGTGGCGAGCACGTGCTCGACTTCGGACGTGCCGATGCCGAAAGCGAGCGAGGCGAACGCGCCGTGCGTGCTGGTGTGAGAATCCCCGCAGACGACCGTCATGCCGGGGAGTGTGGCGCCCTGCTCCGGGCCGATCACGTGGACGATGCCTTGCCGGCGGTCGAGGAACGGGAAATAGGCCTTGGCGCCGTTCTCGGCGATGTTCCTGTCCAGCGTCTCGACCTGCGTGCGAGATGTCGGGTCCTGGATGCCGCGGCCCCAGTCCTTCGTCGGCGTGTTGTGGTCGGCGGTGGCCACCACCGATTGCATCCGCCACGGCTTGCGGCCGGCGAGCTTCAGGCCCTCGAACGCCTGCGGACTGGTCACCTCATGCACGAGGTGCCGGTCGATGTAGAGCAGCGCCGTGCCATCCGCCTCTTCGCGGATCACGTGGCTGTCCCACAGCTTGTCGTAGAGCGTCCGTGCCGTCATGACTTTGGTGCGGTCCTTCGGCCGCGGAAAGCGGTGGCCGGGAGGGTAATTATTGCACAGCAGCACCGGCAGCCCGACGGGTTCGCTGCAGTGGAACCCGCTCGCGCTTCAGTCGCCGCCTCAGTCGCCGCCTCAGTTGCCGCCTCAGTTGCCGCCTCAGTTGCCACCTCAGCTGTCACCTCCGTTGCCAGGACACGTGCGCCTTCGCGCCACGCCGCCAAGCAGGCCCAGCAGCACGGCCAGGGCGCCAAGCATCGGCGCATCCAGGGCGGGAATGTGGGGGATCACCGGCGGGCCCGGCAGGCCGTTGGACAGCGGTATCGTTGCCGCGGCAACGCCTCCAGGCGCCGAGGCGGTGATGGCGTAGCTTCCTGCCGTGCCATTGGCGGTGACCGTCACCGTCGCCTGGCCCAGGAAGTTCGTGATCACGGTGCCCGCCGAAAGCGTGGCGGATGCGCCGGCCCCGGGCGCCGTGAACGTCACCGGCACGCACGGCAGCGGCGCGCCGGAGGCATCGGTCACGGTGACCGTGATCGGACCCGGAAACGAGGAACCGGGCGGCGTCGTCTGTCCTGCGCCGGAAGTCGCCGCCGCCGCGGTGGCGATGCCCGTGCCGAGACTGCTCCAGTTGGCATCGTAGGTCGTGCCCCAGTTGTATTCCTGCTGGGTCTGGCGGCTCCAGTGCGTCGGCGGTCCGTACGGCGGGCCGGGATCGACGGTCGCCACGGTGTAAACCTCCACGCCATTGACGTAGAAATGCATCGCGGGCGTATCCCACGCGATGCACACGTCGTTCCATTGACCGTAGTTGACCGTCGCAGGCAGGTCGATGAACCCTATGTATGGATCGAAGACGCGAAAGCGGCCGGTGCCGCCGGCGTGGATCGGGTCCGCCGGACTCGCGTTGGAGAAGCCGAGGATCGGAAAGAGGTTGCAACTCGACGCCGGACACGTGTCGGCGCCCGTTGCCGGAGAAAGCACGCCCCACAGTTCCGTCCGGCGGTTGGTCGTGGTATCCGCCGAGCTTGCCCACGCCGCCTGCGCGTAGAGGCTTCCGTAAAGCACCGAATAGCCTGCCGCCGCGACGATCTGGATGCCGCGCCCCTGCGTGTTGGCGAAGTTGTTCGCCGCCGGATCGAAGTGATCGACCGCGTTGACGCCCAGGTCGAGCACGCTGGACCGACCGTTGACGGTGCCGGCGTTGCTGAATATCGACGGCGCGAAGCGGTCGACTTCCCACACGCCGGGACCCGTTCCCAGCGGATAAGTCGGATACAGGCCTGCGTGCGCGGTTACGCCGAAGGAAAGCGCAACCGCGGCGGCGAACACTCGTGAAACGGGGATCATGACGATGCTTTCTGATGGGATTCGGCCGATATTTTACCCGCGCGCACGACCGCGACCGCAGCGTCCGCCAGGTCCGGGCGTGCCGGATCGAAAGCGGTGGCCGGCATAGAGCGCAGCCACGTGAGTTGGCGCTTCGCCAGTTGCCGCGTGGCGGCGATGCCGGTCTCGCGCAGCCTTGCCAAGTCGATGGCGCCGTCCAGGTACTGCCAAGCCTGCCGATAACCGACGCAGCGCATCGACGGCAGCGCCGGATCGAGTACCCAACGTTGCCGCAGCCCGCGCAACTCGTCGACCAGCCCGGCGTCGAGCATCCGCTGGAATCGCTGCGCGATCGCCGCGTGCAATTGCGCGCGGTCGGCGGGAATCAGCGCAATGGCCAGCGTCGGGCCAAGCGACCCGGCCGCGGACTCGCGCCGGCCCTGCAGGACGGGAATGGGCTGGCCCGTCGCGCGATGGACCTCGAGCGCACGCTGGATCCTTTGTGCGTCGTTGGGCGCCAGGCGGGAGGCCGTCACCGGATCGACATTCGCCAGTTCGGCATGCAGCGCGGGCCAGCCGTCCCGCGCGGCGCGGCGGTCGAGTTCCGCGCGCACGGCCGCGTCCGCGCGCGGCAGCGCCGACAGCCCTTCCGTCAATGACTTGAAATACAGCATCGTCCCGCCGCACAGGATCGGCACGCAACCGCGCGCACGAATGTCCGCCACGCAGGCGAGCGCATCGCGCACGAACGCGGCCGCAGAATAGGACTCGGTGGGGTCGATGACGTCGATGAGATGATGCTGCACGCGCGCACGGTCGGCGGCGGAGGGCTTCGCGGTGCCGACGTCCATGCCGCGATAGACCTGCGCCGAATCGACGGTGACGATTTCGCCGCCCAAACGTCCCGCCAGTTCGAGCGCCAGCGCGCTCTTCCCCGACGCCGTCGGCCCCATCAGCAGCAGGGCCGGGAGCGCGGACACAGCGCCGCCGGATGCAGGCCGCGCGACCAAGGACCGTCAGCGCCCGCGCATGAACAGGCGGTCCAGGTCGGACAGCGACAGCTGGTACCACGTCGGCCGGCCGTGGTTGCACTGGCCCGAACGCTCGGTGGCCTCCATCTGGCGCAGCAACGCGTTCATCTCGGGCGACGTGAGGCTGCGATTGGCGCGCACCGAACCGTGGCAGGCCATCGTCGACAGCAACTCGTCGCGGCGCGCGGTCAGCACCTGCGAGCTGCCGTATTCCCGGATTTCGTGGAGTACCGCGCGGGCCAGCGCAGCGGGATCGGCGTCGGACAAAGGCGCCGGGACGCCGCGCACGGCGAGCGTCGACGGACCCAGCGCCGAGATGGAGAAGCCCAGCGCGTCGAGCGCCGCCGACTCCTCCTCCACCGTCGCGACTTCGAGCGCTTCGGCGGCGAAGGTCGCGGGGACCAGCAACGGCTGCACCGGCATGCGCACGCCGGACGCGGACTTCAGGCGTTCGTAGACGATGCGTTCGTGCGCCGCATGCATGTCGACCAGCACGAGACCGGCGCGATTCTGCGCGAGGATGTAGACGCCGTGCAATTGCGCCAGCGCGAAGCCCAGCGGATGCGGATCGTCTTCGGGCCACGCGGGTGCCGCGGCCGTGGCGTCATCGCGCGCGCCGAACAGCCGGGCGTAGAACGGCGCCGGCTCGCCTGCCTCCAGCGCCAGCGGCGACTGCGGGCCGCGCCAGGGCATTGCTGTTGCAGCCGGCACGGTTTGCGAGGCGAATGGATCCCGCTCATTTGGGTTCCCCCGAGCGGGCGGCGGCATGTGCGCGGCCGCGACCCCCAGCCGCTCCGCGGCGGAGACCGCAGGCTGTTCGGCGGCGCTCAAAGCCAGCGCGCGCTCCACCGCATGCCGGACGAACTGGTGGATCGCGCCCGAGTCGCGGAAGCGCACCTCGGTCTTCTGCGGATGGACGTTGACGTCAACGCGCCGCGGGTCGAGTTCGAGCCACAGCGCGAACGCGGGCTGGCGATCGTGATGCAGCACGTCGCGATAGGCTTCGCGCAGCGCATGCTGCAGCACGCGGTCGCGGACGTAGCGGCCGTTGACGAACAGGTATTGTCCGCCGCGCTGTGCGGCAAAGGCCGGCCGCACCGCAAAGCCCGAGAGCCGGACGCTTGGGGCTTCCGCGTCGACCACGGCGGCGTGCGTCACGAAGTCGTCGCCCAGCAACTGCTCGACGCGGACGCGCCTGCCCGCCGCGACCAGCCGATGCACGACGCGCGCATTGTGCGTGAGCGTGAATCCGGTCGCCGGATGGGCGAGCGCGACACGGCGGAACGCCTCTTCGCAATGCGCCCATTCGGTCGTCTCCGTGCGCAGGAACTTGCGCCGCGCCGGCGTGTTGAAGAACAGTTCCTCGACGGTGACGCTGGTCCCCGCGGCCAGCGCGGCCGGGGCGATCGGGCTCACGGTACCGCCGTCGACCTCGATGCGCCATGCGTGCGGCTTTTCCTTCGCGCGCGACGCGAGCCCCAGGCGCGACACCGACGCGATCGAGGCCAGCGCTTCGCCGCGGAATCCCAGCGAGGCGATCGCCTCCAGGTCCAGGACCGAGCCGATCTTCGACGTCGCGTGACGCGCGACGGCCATATTCAGGTCTTCGCGCTCGATGCCGCCGCCGTTGTCGGCCACGCGTATGCGCTTGGTGCCACCCGCCGCGAGTTCGACGTCGACCTGCGTGGCGCCGGCATCCAGCGCGTTTTCGAGAAGCTCCTTCAGGGCCGCCGCCGGCCGCTCGACCACTTCGCCCGCGGCGATCTGGTTGATCAGCAGGTCGGGCAGCGCCCGGATGGCGCTCATCAGCGCTTGAGGCCCTGCGACCAGCGCGCGTAGACGCCGTCGGCGACCTCGGTCAGCGCCGCGAGCCGTGCCGGGAGATCGGCGAGCATGTCGGAAGCGGTCTGCACATGGGCGCTCGACCGCGATGGCAGTTCGGCCGCGCCGGTGCTGCACCAGCTCTCGACGAGTTCGGCGGTCATCTCGACGTGGCACTGCAGGCCGATGTGCCGGTCGTCGATGATGAAGCCCTGGTCGGGGTTCGCCGCGTTGGTCAGCACCCGGGTCGCCATCGGCGGCAGGTCGAACCTGTCGTAATGCCAGTGGAAGGCGGCGAACCGGGGCAGGCCGCCGAACCATTCGCGGCGGGCGCCGCGGTCGCAGACGTCGACGTGCAGCCAGCCGATTTCCGGCGTTTGCGCGCGCGCGACGCGCGCGCCGAGCGCCCGGGCCATCAGCTGCGCGCCGAGGCAATGCCCGATCACCGGAACGCCGTCGCCGATAGCGTCGCGCAGGAAGCTGCACATCGGCGCAACCCAGGGCAGCGGGTCGTTGACGCTCATCGGCCCGCCCATCATCCCGATGCCGGCGTAGGCGCCCGGATCGGCGGGCACGGCAGCGCCCTGGTCGATAGCGATGATCTCCATCGGGATCGCCTGTTCGGACAGCCATTCACCGAAGCGGCCGGGGCCTTCGGTGGGCGAATAGCGAAAGATGGCGACGGGGCGCATGGCGGCTCGATGTTCTGCGCCGGCAGTCAGGATCCGGCGCGACTTCCCCGATTTTATCAGTCACGCGCCTGCGGAACCGCCTGTTTGCGCAACTGCAAGGCATTCCGCGTCAGGTATATTCGGCACTCGCGGCGGGAGCCGTTCACGAAAAGGGATTGCAAGTGTTCGAGGAATTCGATGTCACGCCCGAGCCCGCGGGCGCCACGGACCCGGGCTTCTTCAACCGCATTGCCGTCGGCCTCTCCGACCTGTTCAAGCGCGATCCTGCGAACGAAGCAACGCAGCCGGTCGAGCTCGATCCGCGCCTCCTGCCCTATGCCGACAAGGTCGCCACCGCGGAGGAGGCTGTCGCGCACATCAAGAGCGGCAGCCACGTCTTCATAGGCACCGCAAGCGCGACGCCGCGGACGCTGGTGGCGGCCCTCGAGACGATGAGCATGCCGCCGGCCGGCCTGGAGCTGATGCATTTCATCACCAGCGGCGCCTTTCCGCACGACGAGCAGGGCCGAGCGACCACCCGGTTCCGGCACCGCACGTTCTTCGTCGGTTCCGACATCCGTGCCGCAGTCAAGCAGGGACTCGCCGACTACGTGCCGCTGTCGATCGCCCGGGTGCCGCAGCTGATCGAGATCGGCCGTATTCCGGTCGATGTGGCGTTGATCCAGGTGTCGATGCCCGACGAGTTCGGCTATGTGAGCCTGGGCGTTTCGGTGGACGTCATCCCGGCCGCGATCGCCAAGGCGCGGCTCGTCATCGCCGAGGTCAACCCGTTCATGCCGCGCTCGATGGGCGATTCGACGTTCCACCTGAGCCGGTTCGATTATCTGGTGCCGGTCGCGACGCCGGTGCTGGAATACGTGCACCCGGCGACCGAGGAGCGCGTGGTCGAGCAGATTGCCCGGTACATCGGCGGCATCATCGAGGATGGCTCCACGCTGCAGATCGGGCTGGGGCGCGTCACCAGCGCGGCGCTCAAGTACCTGTCGGACCGCAAGGACATCGGCATCCACTCCGACGTGATCACCGACGCGATCATTCCGCTGCTCGAGAAGGGCGTGCTGACCGGCCGCAGGAAGACCAGCCAGCGCGACAAGATCGTGACGAGCTTCGCCATCGGCACCAAGCGCCTGTACGACCTCATCGATCGCAATCCGCTGTTCTGCTTCCAGCCGATCGACATCGTCGCCAACACGGCCGTCATCGCCTCACAGCACCGGATGGTCTCGGTGACGCAGGCGTTCGCGATCGACCTCACGGGCCAGGTGTGCGTGGACCAGCTGCGCGGCGAGTTCTATGCCGGACTGGCGGCGCAGGGAGAGTTCCTGCGCGGCGCGTCCCGGTCCGCCGGGGGCAAGGCGATCATCTGCCTGGCCTCGACGGCGGACGCCGACAGCGCGTCCTGCATCCGCGCGACGCTCGACCCGGGCGACGGCGTCACCATCGCGCGCACCGACGTCCACTACGTCATTACCGAGTACGGCATCGCCTACCTGTTCGGCAAGTCGATACGCGAGCGCGCCATCGCGCTGATCCAGGTAGCGCACCCCAAGTTTCGCGCCGAGCTGTTCGCGCAGGCGCAGGCGCTGGGCTACCTGACCGCGGCGCAGTCGCTGCAGAACATGCGCGCGTACCCGGTGGAGGAAGAGCACACCGTCGTCCTCAAGGACAAGCGGTCGGTGCTGCTGCGCCCGGCGGTGTCATCCGACGGCGACAGCATCCGCGACCTTTTCCACAGCCTGTCGGAGGAGGACGTGTTCACCCGCTTCTTCCGCACGGTGCGCGCGCTGTCCGGCAACGACGTGCAGCGGCTGTGCAACGTGAACTTCGAGAACGAAGTCGCGTTCGTGGCCGTGACGGGGACGCGCGAGAATCCGCAGATCGTCGCCCAGGCGTGCTACTTCATCGACCCATCGACGAACCTCGCCGAAACCGCGTTCATGGTGAGCCCGGCGTGGCAGCGCTGCGGCCTCGGCGCGGCGCTGCAGCGGCGGATGGCGGAGCACGCGGCAGCACGGGGCGTGCGCGGCTTCGTCGCGGAAATCATGGCCACCAACCAGAACATGATCCGGCTGGCGCAGGCGGGTTCCACCAACGTCACTGTCGAACCCGGCGGGACCACGGTGCACGTCACGTCGCTGTTTTCCGACAGTCCGCCTACATCTGCTTGAACAGGTGCGTGAACTGGCGGGAGATGGGCAGCCTCTCCTGCCGGTGCTTGAGCAGGATGAACTGGCGCTCCGCGTCTTCGCGCAGGACGCCGGAGACCGCGTCGAGGTTGACGATCGTGCCCCGGTGCACCTGCCAGAACTTGTCCGGATCGAGCTCGGCCAGCAGTTCCTTCAGCGGCGTCCGGATCAGCGCTTCGCCATTGCCGAGCACGACCCGCGTGTACTTGGTGTCGGCCTGGAAATAGACGACTTCGCCGACCGCGATCAGCTTCACCTGCTTGCCGATCGCTGCCTTGATCCACTTCATATGCTGTACGTCGCCCTTGACCGTCGCGCGCAGTTCCGTGAGCAGCGCGGTGAGATCGGCGGGCGGCGAGTGAAGCTTCTTCTTGATGCGCTCGACCGTCGCGGCCAGCCGGTCGCTCTCCACCGGTTTCAGCAAGTAGTCGACGGCGCCGGCGTCGAACGCGCGCAGGGCGTACTGGTCATAGGCGGTGATGAACACCACATGGCAGTCGCCGCCTATCGCCGCAGCGACGTCCAGCCCTGTCCTGCCTGGCATGCGGATGTCGAGGAAGGCGATCTGCGGCTGCCACTCCTGAGCAGTTCGAGCGCCTGGTTGCCGTCGGCGGCCTCGGCCACGACGTCGAGTTCGGGCCAGGCCTCTGCCAGCTTTTCCTTGAGCCGCTCGCGCATCAGCGGCTCGTCCTCGGCGATCAATGCGGTGGGGCGGGTCATTGGGCGGCGTCTTCCATGAGCTGTGATTGCAGGGTGCCGGCCTTCACACAGTCCAGAGGCAGGACGAGCCGGGCGACGAATCCACGCGGGTCGTTCGCGTCAATCGAAAGACGGGCGCGCTCGCCGTATTGCAGCGCCAGGCGCTCGCGGATGTTGGCAAGGCCGATGCCGCTGGCGCACGGCTCGCCGACCAGCCCGGCGCCGGTATCGACGACCGACCAGGCGATGCATGCGCCGTCGGGATGCGACTCGCGCACCGCGGTCACGTCGATGCGGCCGCCCGCGGGTAGCGGTTCGATGCCGTGCTTGATCGCATTTTCGACGAGCGTTATCAGCATGCCCGGCGGCGTGGCGGCGTCTTCGAGCCCTTCAGGCACGGTCACGGACCATGCGAGCCTTTGCCCCAGGCGCGTCTGCATGATGCGCAGGTACGCGCGAACCATCGCCGCATCCTGCGCGGCGGTGGTCGCGTCGTCGCGCAGCGTCGGCGTCGTCGCCCGCAGGAAGCGGATCAGGTCGCTGATGAGTCGCGCCGCCTCCGGCGAGTTCTTCTCCGCCAGCTGCTGCGCACTGCCCAGCGTGTTGAACAGGAAGTGGGGCTCGATCTGCTGTTGCAGCAGCTTGAGCTTCGATTCCGCCAGCTGGCGCGACAACTGGCTCTGGCGCGCCCCGGCCTCCAGGCTGGCGGCGAGCGCGCGGTATTCGCGGTTGCGCAGGTTGGCGATGAGCGCGACGATGAGCGTGTACAGGAATCCCAGCACCAGCGCGCCGGTCACGATGTGCCGCAGCAACGCGCTGTCGTAGAGCCAGTCGAACGGATTGACGCCGCGGATGAGCCCGGCGATGCTGGCGCCGACGAACGCGCCGAGCAGCGCCAGCAACGGGCTCAGCACCACCATCCGGAACGCCTTGCCGCTGTACTTGCGGTAGCCGAACCACGCGGACAGTCCCGCGAAGAGCGTGATCAGCACAAAGGCATTGAACAGGACCGCGGCCTCGAGGAAGGACATGTTCCACGGCAGGCGCGAGGCGATCCACGCGCAGCCCGTTGTCAGCAGGATCGTGCCGGCCAGCCAATGCCAGCCGCCGCCGCGGTAGAGCCACTGGTCGAACGAGCGCACGTCGCGCCGCTCGATTTCGGACAGCGATGCGAGAACGCGTTCGGCGAACGCGTCGTAGCGGGCTTTCAGCATGCGGGACATGCGAGGCGGGGCAGGCGTCGTTGGCCGTCAGGGGCCCCGGGATGGGGCGCACCGCGCATTGTAGTTGCGGACCGCCGGGTGCGACGCGCAATGCAGGACGAGTGGCGACGGGCGCAGGTGGAATGGCGGCCCGGCGCGACGAACGCCGCCAACTTCGGGTCTACAGGCCGCGCGCGATCCGGGCGTAGGCGTTGTGATTGTGGATCGACTCGAAGTTCTCGGCTTCGACGCTGTAGCCTGCGAAGCGCGGGTCGGCGGCCAGCCGGGACGCGACGCCGCGCACCAGGTCCTCGACGAAGCGCGGGTTGTCGTACGCGCGTTCGGTGACGTACTTCTCGTCGGAGCGCTTGAGGATTCCATACAGCTCGCAGGACGCCTCCTCCTCCGCAATGCGCAGAAGCTCATGCACGAACACCGGCTGCGTGGGCCGTACCGTGATGGTGACCGTCGAGCGCTGGTTGTGCGCGCCGTAGTCCGAGATTTCCTTGGACGCCGGGCATAGCGACATGACGGGCGCCGCCACCGCGACCGTCACCGCGTATTGCCCATCCTTGAGTTCGCCGGAAAGCCGCACCTCGTAGTCGAGCATGCTCGCGATTCCCGAGACCGGCGCAATCTTGCGCACGAAGAACGGGAACGTGAGCTCGATCCGACCCGCCGGCGCATCCAGGCGCACGACGAGGTCGTCGAGCAGCGCGCGCAAGGAGGCGACCGAAAGCGGCGCGGCGCCGGGACCCGCCCGCTCTTCGAGCAGCATGACCAGCCGCGACATGTGCGTGCCCTTGCGATCTTCGGCCAGCGCCACGTAAACGTTGCAGATCGCGACCGTGGCCTGTGCGGCGCCATCGCGGTCCGTGAAAAGGAGCGGAAACTTGAGT
>Ga0302254_10000315_pt1 | contig 11355 bp, 9 predicted proteins | sample I_Fen_E1_4_FD_194573 | JGI IMG/M metagenome (GOLD analysis project Ga0302254, IMG submission 194573) | Peat permafrost microbial communities from Stordalen Mire near Abisko, Sweden - I_Fen_E1_4 | ecosystem: Environmental > Terrestrial > Soil > Wetlands > Permafrost | place: Sweden: Abisko... | reverse complement strand
TGCTGTGCGGTGTGATCGTCGCGCTGAACCTATCGGTACCGGCCCAGGCCATCACGCCGCCGGATTCACCGGCGCTGGATCGGCGAACCTGTCTGGCCAATGGCAACTGGTACGGTTTTTATCGCAACAATCATGGGCTGATACCCATCTGCCTCAAGCTGCCCGAAGCGATCAGCGCTAAGATGCTCGACAGCAACGACGATGGCGTGGTCGACGGCAACGATTTGCTTTCGAACGGCGTGACCTTCATCGGAGAAAATTCGCCCCGGGACGCCGATGACAATGGCGCGGAGGCGCACGAATCCACTGGCGACGATACCTCGGGGCTGGAAAAATCCGGCGGCAGCCGTCGCATCATGTGGCGACAAATTCAGTAAGTGAGAGTTGAGGCATGCACAGATCCAACCGCGGTTTTACCCTGATCGAAATTATGATCGTGATTGCAATCATCGGGATTGTCATGACCATTGCTGCCCCGAGCTTCACCGAATACCTGAACAAGGGCCGCCGTACCGAAGTGGCCAGTCTGCTTTCCGAGCAGGCGCAAATCCTTGAGCGCTTCTATTCGCAAAAAAATGTCTACACCGATGCCACCGGTCTGAGCGCCGGCAACGATTACTACACCATTACCCCGACTCTGACCGATCAGACGTTCCTGCTGACCGCCGTGCGCAAGCCGGGCACGAGCATGGCTGCGGACAAGTGCGGAGATTTCACTATGACCAATACCGGTGTCCGTGGCATGGTCAACGCCACGGCCGGCCTGACCGCCAAGGATTGCTGGGGTCGCTGAGTTTACTTTTCGGACGCCCCTTTGCGTCCACTGTCTATTTATCGGTTGGATCAGAACATGACCAGGCAACAGCAAGTGGTGATTGTCGGCGGCGGGGTAATCGGGCTGCTGACGGCATTCAATCTCGCGTCCGAAGTGCAGAGCGTTGTGCTGCTGGATCGCTCGAACGTGGGCCGGGAATCCTCCTGGGCAGGCGGCGGGATTGTTTCGCCGCTTTATCCATGGCGTTACAGCCCGGCGGTCACCGCATTGGCCCATTGGTCCCAGGATTTTTATCCACAGCTGGGTGAGCGCCTGTTTGCGGCCACCGGGGTTGACCCCGAGGTGCACATCACCGGTCTGTACTGGCTGGATCTGGATGACGAGGCCGAGGCGCTGGCGTGGGCTGCACGAGAGAACCGTCCATTGCGGGCTGTGGATATCTCGGCGGCACACGATGCGGTGCCGGTGCTGGGCGGCGGTTTTTCCCGGGCGATCTACATGGCTGATGTGGCCAACGTGCGCAATCCACGGCTGGTGAAGTCGCTCAAGGCTGCGTTGTCGGCGCTGCCGAACGTGACGATCCACGAGCAGTGTGAAGTCAGCGGGTTTCTCCGTGAAGGCGATAAAGTCGTTGGCGTGCACACCTCGACAGGGAGTGTCCATGCAGATCAGGTGGTCCTGACGGCGGGCGCCTGGAGCGGCGACTTGCTCAAGGGGCTGGGGCTGGAGTTGCCGGTCGAGCCGGTAAAAGGCCAGATGATTCTCTACAAGTGCGCCGCTGACTTTCTGCCGAGCATGGTGCTGGCCAAGGGGCGTTACGCGATTCCGCGGCGCGACGGACACATTCTGATTGGCAGTACCCTGGAGCATGAAGGCTATGACAAGACGCCGACCGAGTCGGCCCTGGAGAGCCTCAAGGCATCGGCGGTGGAGTTGATTCCGGCGCTGGCGGATGCAGAAGTGGTGGGGCATTGGGCCGGATTGCGCCCAGGTTCGCCGGAAGGCATTCCTTATATTGGTCGGGTGCCTGGATTTGATGGGTTGTGGCTCAACTGCGGGCACTATCGTAACGGTCTGGTACTGGCGCCGGCGTCGTGTCAGTTGTTCGCTGATGTGATGTTGGGGCGAGAGCCGATTATCGATCCTGCACCCTATGCGCCGACCGGTCGGATCTGAGACAAGATCAAGAGCCGTTCAATCCAGGCCGAATTTCTTCAGCCTGTAGCGCATCGAGCGGAACGACAAATTCAACCGCTGAGCCGCTGCCGTGCGGTTCCAGCGGGTTTCTTCCAGGGCCTGGAGAATGAGCTGGCGCTCGACGTTTTCCAGGTACGCTTCCAGGTTGTCGATCTGTGTCAGGTCGAGCAAGCCCCCTTCAGCGGCGCAGTTGCCCTCGGCCAGACGCAGGTCGCTGGCCTCGATTTGTTTGTTTTCGCACAGGGTATGAGCCCGTTCGAGCATGTTCTCCAGTTCCCGCACATTGCCTGGAAAGCGGTAGCTTTTCAGGGCGTCGAGGGCGTGCGGGTGGAGTTTTGCCGCCGGTTGCCCGGTGTCGGCGGCCAGGCGCATGAGCACGTGGCTGGCCAGCGGTTCTATGTCGTCGCGGCGCTCGCGCAGCGGCGGAACCCGCAGCTCGATCACATTCAAGCGGTAGTACAAGTCCTGGCGAAAGCGCTCACTGGCGACTTCGGCATCGAGGTCTTTGTGGGTGGCGCAAAGGATGCGCACATCGACGACCTCTTCCTGTTGCCCGCCGACGCTGCGTACGGCTTTCTCCTGAATCGCGCGTAGCAGTTTGACCTGCATCGGCAGCGGCAGATCAGCCACTTCGTCAAGGAACAGGGTGCCGCCGTGCGCGGCCTGGAACAGTCCGGGTTTGTCTTCGATGGCACCGCTGAAGCTGCCTTTGCGATGGCCGAAAAACTCGCTTTCCATCAACTCCGATGGAATCGCCCCGCAGTTGACCGGCACGAAGGGGTGATTGGCCCGTGGTCCTCGCTCATGGATCAGGCGCGCAACCAGTTCCTTGCCGCTGCCGGACTCGCCGCTGATGTAGACCGGTGCCTGGCTGCGCGCCAGTTTGTCGATCTGTTTGCGCAGGTTGCGCATGGGCAATGAATCACCCAGCAGACGACGATCGATAGCGCTGCCGGGAACAGCAAGCAGCAGGGCGCTGGCGACCAGTTCCCGCAGGCGGCCAAGGTCCACCGGTTTGCTCAGGAAGTCGAAGGCGCCGGCCTTCAGTGCATTGATCGCCGTTTCGACATTGCCGTAGGCGGTGATCATGGCCACCGGAACTTGCGGGTAACGTTGCTGGATGTGCTGCACCAGCTCAAGGCCGTTGCCGTCCGGCAGGCGCATGTCGGTGAGGCACAGATCGAACGTTTCGCGCTTGAGCAGGCCCAGGGCCTCGCCCACATCGCGGGCACTGTAGGTGTCGAGTTTCATCCTTCCCAGGGTAATTTCCAGGAGTTCGCGGATGTCCGGTTCATCGTCGACGATCAGGACTTTTTGCCGTGATTTCTTGTTCAACCTTGTTTCCGTCCGTGAGCAAAGGTAATGCGAAAGCAGCCGCCATCCTGGCGTGGCTTGAAGTCCAGGCGAGCTTGATTGCTTTCGCACAGCTCACGGGACAGGTAGAGGCCCAGGCCAGTGCCGTGCTGACTGGTGGTGAAGAAGGGTTCGAACAGTTGCGCTTGATGGTCCGGGGGTACACCGGGACCGTCGTCGATTATTTCCAGGATCGGCAACTGGCTGTTTGGATCGATAAACAGTTCCAGCCAGACCTGCGCCTGCTCGCGGCGCAAGCCACTGTGGCGCCATGCGTTGCCTATCAGGTTGTCGAGAATCTGCCGCAATTGGTCGGGATCCATCAGGGTCTTGAAGTCTGCACCAGTGGTGTGCAAGTGAATCTGCTGGCGTGCGGTTGCCGCCTCGCGGGTTTCGCCCACGAATTGTTCCAGCCACGGTTTCAAGTCGAGTCGTTGCGGCACGGTTTGCTGGCGGCGGGACAGTTGCAGGACGTTTTCGATTACCCGATTCATTCGCTCAGAGTGGTCTTGAATGATCTGCGTCAGACGTCGATCCGCGCCGTTCAGTTCCTCCGATTCTCGTAATAGCTGCGCGGCATGACTGATGGCGCCCAGCGGATTGCGGATTTCATGGGCGATGCCGGCGGTCAGGCGACCCAGGGCCACCAGTTTCAATTGCTGCGCCTGTTGCGCGATCTGGGCGAGGTCCTCGAGAAAGACCAGGGTCTGGTGGTTCGGGCTGATGCCCAAGGCGATGAAGCTGGGTCGCAGTTCCAGGCCGCTGCCGGTGATCTTCAAGCTGTGGGGACGCAGCGTTGGATTCTTGCGCCAAAGGTCCAGGCGCTCGATCAGGGCAGGGCAGTGCTCGTCAATCACGAGGCCTTCGAGATGCTCGCAATCGAGCAGGGCCAGGGCGCTGTGGTTGGCGAGCTGCACTCGTCTGCACTCGTCGAGCACCAGTATGCCGGTGCGCATCCGTTGCAGGATCAGCGCATTGAGGGTTTCCAGGCCGATGACTTCACTGGCCTTTTGCTCGGCCAGGGTTTCGCTGACCTCCAGGCGTCGGGTCAGGCCTTGCACCAATAACGCTGCGGCAAAACACAGGGTGCCAAGGGCTCCTGCCTGCAAGTAATCGTTGGGACTGGAAGGGTGGCTGAAGCTCGGCAGGAAACTCAAGCCGACGATGCCGAGCGCGCCGACAGCGGCAATCAACAGCCCGATGCGCCTTCGCAACAAGGTGTTGCCGATGGCTACCGATACGATCAACAGGTTGCCAACGGCGCTGGCCACGCCACCTGCGGCATAAAACAGGCCGCACAACAGCAGCACGTCAGCCAGCGCCAGGCTGAACAATTGCGCCGGCCGGCGTGTGTCCTCGAAGAACACAACCAGCAGAATGTTCAGTATCAGGTACAACCAGCTGCCACCACGCAGCAACGCGTCATTGCCGGACGTCAGCAACTGATTGTCCATGTCGCTGGAAATCAAAAGCACCAGGATGATGCCGACGCTCAAACGGTAGAGGTGATAAAGGCGCAGCAGTCGCTGGGCCTGTTTGCCGCCGGGACTTTGAGTCTCAGCGACCACTGGACCCTGGGCCTTGCTCGAGGTGAGCCTGGCTGCAATACCACTGTTGTTGAAGACTCAGCGCCCGGTCGCGGGGCAGGTGCACGCCGCAATGGGCGCATCGGACCATCGGTGCCGCTTCCAGCTCGGCGGGGGACTTGGGCACGGAAGCCTGGCCCTTGTATTTACGCCAGAACCACACCGCAGCGGCAATAACGGCGATCCAGAATATTAAACGAAGCATGGTGAGCTGCTTTTTGGTTGATGAAGCGCCAGTTTAGCCGGGGACATCGCAGCCGCACAGCGCAATGCTCCTTATAAAAAATGGCGCAATAAAAAAGGGACACTCGAGAGTCTCCCTTTTGGGCCCGTGCGGGGTGTCAGTCGAACACACCGAACGTCATGTAGCTGAACCACGAGCGGTCGCTGTTGTTGCCTTCCGCTTCGTGATTTTCTTCTTCGATCACATCGCCGTTGGTGTCTTTTGGCTTGAGTTCGTTCGGAATCGCATCCTTGGCGTCCTGGAACTGCTTCTGCACGTCCTGGTTGGCGCGGGTTTCTCCCGGTGGCAGCGGAGGACGGGATTCGATCATGCCCAGGGTGGCCTTGCTCAGCCACGAACGGTTATCGGCTTCGGCCACCGACGGTACGAACTGACCGTCGACCAGGCTTGGGTGGTTCGGGTAGTTGAGCTTCAAGGTTTCGAGGCTGGTGGCGGCCAGCTCATCCAGGTGCAGGCGCTGGTAGGCTTCGGTCATCACCGCCAGGCCGTCGCCGACCGATGGGGTTTCCTGGAAGTTTTCCACCACGTAACGGCCACGGTTCGCGGCAGCCACATAGGCCTGACGGGTCAGGTAGTAGTCGGCAACGTGAATTTCGTACGCCGCCAGCAGGTTGCGCAGGTAGATCATGCGCTGCTTGGCATCCGGCGCGTAACGGCTGTTCGGGAAGCGGCTGGTCAGCTGGGCGAACTCGTTGTAGGAGTCGCGGGCGGCGCCGGGGTCACGCTTGGTCATGTCCAGTGGCAGGAAGCGCGCCAGCAGTCCGACGTCCTGGTCGAACGACGTCAGGCCCTTGAGGTAGTAGGCGTAGTCGACGTTCGGATGCTGTGGATGCAGACGAATGAAGCGCTCGGCCGCGGCTTTTGCAGCCTCGGGCTCGGCGTTCTTGTAGTTGGCGTAGATGAGCTCGAGTTGGGCCTGATCGGCATAACGACCGAACGGATAACGCGATTCCAGAGCCTTCAGCTTGGCGGTGGCGCTGTTGTAGCTGTTGTTGTCCAGATCGGTCTGAGCCTGTTGGTACAACTCGACTTCACTCAGGTTTTCGTCTACGACTTCCTTCGATGAGCAAGCAGCGGTCAATGCGAGGATGGCGATCAGCAGCAGGTGTTTCACTTGCATGGCGGCTTGCGTCCCTATGACGGCCGCTGTCTTGGGCGTGGCCGTCCTGTTATGATGAGCGCCCCGTTGAATAGCCTCGGGGCAAAAGACGCCGTATTTAACCACAAGCGCGCAGCCGAAACCAAAGGCTGTGCCGACGCCTAGTCTGAGCATGTCCGATAAAATTGAACTTCGCGCAGAGGTGCCGTCCGAATTGGGCGGCCAACGCCTCGATCAAGTCGCCGCACAATTATTCGCTGAGCACTCGCGCTCGCGCCTTTCCGCCTGGATCAAAGACGGCCGCCTGACTGTGGATGGGGCGGTTATCCGCCCGCGAGACATCGTTCACGGTGGCGCCATTCTTGAACTCACTGCCGAGCAGGAAGCTCAGGGCGAATGGGTCGCTCAAGACATTGCCCTGGACATCGTCTATGAAGATGACGACATCCTGGTGATCAACAAGCCTGCGGGCCTGGTGGTGCATCCGGCTGCCGGTCACGCTGATGGCACCTTGCTCAACGCCTTGCTCCACCACGTGCCGGACATCGTCAACGTGCCGCGCGCCGGTATCGTGCACCGCCTGGACAAGGACACCACCGGTCTGATGGTGGTGGCCAAGACCATTCAGGCGCAGACGCAGTTGGTGACACAATTGCAGAGCCGCAGTGTCAGCCGGATCTACGAATGCATCGTGATCGGCGTGGTGACGGCTGGCGGCAAGATCAATGCGCCGATCGGTCGTCATGGTCAGCAGCGCCAGCGCATGGCGGTGATGGAGGGGGGCAAGCAAGCCGTCAGCCATTACCGCGTGCTCGAGCGTTTCCGTTCCCACACGCACGTGCGGGTGAAGCTCGAAACCGGTCGTACGCACCAGATTCGCGTGCATATGGCGCACATCAACTTCCCGTTGGTCGGAGATCCTGCCTACGGCGGTCGCTTCCGTATTCCGCCGGCAGCGAACCCGACGATGGTCGAATCGCTGAAAAACTTCCCGCGCCAGGCGCTGCACGCGCGTTTCCTGGAGCTGGATCATCCGACCACCGGTCAACGGATGAGCTGGGAGTCGCCGTTGCCGGAAGATTTCGTCTGGTTGCTGACCCTGCTCAAGCAAGATCGCGAGGCGTTCATCGGATGAGTGACTGGCTGATTCCTGACTGGCCCGCGCCGGCCGGGGTCAAAGCCTGTGTGACCACCCGTGCGGGCGGCGTCAGTCTGGCGCCGTTCGACAGCCTCAATCTGGGCGATCACGTCGACGACAGCCCTGAAGCTGTCGCCGAAAATCGCCGTCGCCTCACCGATCATTTCTCCATTCAACCGGCCTGGCTGCAGCAGGTCCACGGCATCGTCGTGGCCCATGCCGACCCAGGCCGAGTGGTCACTGCCGACGCCAGTTGGACGGCGACGCCGGGCATCGCTTGCGCGGCCATGACCGCCGACTGCCTGCCGGCGTTGTTTTGCGACCGTGCCGGCACTCGCGTCGCGGCGGCCCATGCCGGTTGGCGCGGGTTGGCGGCTGGCGTGCTGGAAGCCACTCTGGACAGCCTGGATGTGCCCGCTGCCGACACATTGGTATGGCTCGGCCCGGCCATTGGCCCGCAAGCCTTTGAAGTCGGCCCGGAAGTACGCGAAACCTTCGTGCAGCAGCTGCCGCAAGCGGCTGAGGCCTTTGTGCCGAGCCACAACCCCGGCAAGTTCATGGCTGACATCTATAAGCTGGCGCGTCTGCGCCTGGCGGCTCGCGGTGTCACCGCCGTTTATGGTGGCGGTTTCTGCACCGTGACCGATCCGCGCTTCTTTTCTTACCGCCGCAGTCCGAAAACCGGCCGGTTTGCCTCCCTTATCTGGCTGTAGCGCCCTGTCTCACGAGTACTGTTACTCGCAAGAAAGGGCACCAGCGCTAGACTTGTCTGATCTGCATCAACATTACGACGCTTGAATCTCCCAGAATCGACCGCATCTATTGTGCTATCTGGCAGGTTTCTTCATTCAGGATGTTTTATTGGTCCGACCTGCTCAAAAGGAAGGTGACCCATGCGTATAGATCGTTTAACAAGCAAATTGCAATTAGCCTTGTCCGATGCCCAGTCCCTGGCCGTCGGTCTCGACCATCCGGCCATTGAGCCGGCGCATTTGATGCAGGCTCTGCTCGAACAGCAGGGCGGCTCGATCAAGCCTCTGCTGATGCAAACAGGCTTCGACATCAACAGCCTGCGTAAAGAGCTGACCAAAGAGCTCGACCAGCTGCCGAAAATCCAGAATCCGACCGGTGACGTCAACATGTCGCAGGATCTGGCGCGTCTGCTCAACCAGGCTGATCGCCTGGCCCAGCAGAAGGGCGACCAGTTCATCTCCAGCGAGCTGGTGTTGCTCGCCGCCATGGACGAGAACAGCAAGCTCGGCAAATTGTTGCTCGGTCAGGGCGTGAGTAAGAAAGCGCTGGAAAATGCGATCAACAACCTGCGCGGTGGCGAGGCGGTCAATGACCCTAACCACGAAGAGTCGCGCCAGGCGCTGGATAAATACACTGTCGATATGACCAAGCGCGCCGAAGAGGGCAAGCTCGACCCGGTGATCGGTCGTGACGACGAAATTCGCCGGACCATTCAGGTGTTGCAACGCCGCACCAAGAACAACCCGGTATTGATCGGTGAGCCTGGTGTCGGTAAGACCGCCATCGTTGAAGGCCTGGCCCAGCGCATCATCAACGGTGAAGTGCCGGATGGCCTCAAGGGCAAGCGTCTGCTGTCCCTCGACATGGGGGCGCTGATTGCCGGTGCCAAGTATCGCGGCGAATTCGAAGAGCGCCTCAAATCCTTGCTCAATGAACTGTCGAAGCAGGAAGGGCAGATCATTCTGTTCATCGACGAACTGCACACCATGGTCGGTGCCGGCAAGGGCGAAGGCTCGATGGATGCGGGCAACATGCTCAAGCCAGCATTGGCTCGCGGCGAGCTGCATTGCGTCGGCGCCACCACGCTCAATGAGTACCGCCAATATATAGAGAAGGACGCCGCCCTCGAGCGACGCTTCCAGAAAGTGTTGGTGGAGGAGCCGAGTGAAGAAGACACCATCGCGATCCTGCGGGGCCTGAAAGAACGCTACGAGGTTCACCACAAGGTGGCGATCACCGATGGTGCGATCATTGCCGCGGCCAAGCTCAGCCATCGCTATATCACTGATCGTCAGTTGCCGGACAAGGCCATCGACCTGATCGACGAAGCCGCCAGCCGTATCCGCATGGAGATCGACTCCAAGCCGGAAGTGCTGGACCGTCTGGAACGTCGCTTGATTCAGTTGAAGGTGGAATCCCAGGCGCTGAAGAAAGAGAGCGACGACGCGGCGAAGAAACGTCTGGAAAAACTCCAGGAAGAAATCGTGCGCCTTGAGCGTGAGTACTCGGATCTCGAAGAAATCTGGAACTCGGAAAAGGCTGAGGTACAGGGTTCAGCGCAGATTCAGCAGAAGATCGAGCAGTCCCGCCAGGAACTGGAAACCGCACGCCGTAAAGGCGATCTGAACCGCATGGCCGAGTTGCAGTATGGGGTGATCCCGGACCTGGAGCGCAGCTTGCAGATGGTCGACCAGCACGGCAAGAGCGAAAACCAGTTGCTGCGCAGCAAGGTGACTGAAGAAGAGATCGCGGAAGTTGTGTCGAAGTGGACCGGTATTCCCGTGTCGAAAATGCTCGAAGGCGAGCGCGACAAGCTGATGAAGATGGAAAGCCTGTTGCACCAGCGTGTGATCGGCCAGGACGAAGCGGTGGTGGCGGTTTCCAACGCCGTGCGGCGTTCCCGTGCCGGTTTGGCTGATCCGAACCGACCAAGCGGTTCGTTCATGTTCCTCGGCCCGACCGGTGTCGGTAAAACCGAGCTGTGCAAGGCGCTGGCGGAGTTCTTGTTCGACACCGAAGAAGCGATGGTGCGCATCGATATGTCCGAGTTCATGGAGAAACATTCCGTGGCTCGCCTGATTGGCGCACCACCGGGCTATGTAGGCTATGAAGAAGGCGGTTACCTGACCGAGGCCGTGCGTCGCAAGCCTTACTCGGTGATCCTGCTGGACGAGGTCGAGAAGGCGCACCCGGATGTGTTCAACATCCTGCTGCAAGTGCTGGAAGATGGCCGGTTGACCGACAGCCATGGCCGCACGGTGGACTTCAAAAATACCGTGATTGTCATGACGTCCAACCTCGGTTCGGTGCAGATCCAGGAGTTGGTCGGTGATCGCGAGGCCCAGCGTGCGGCAGTAATGGACGCGATTTCTTCGCACTTCCGGCCGGAGTTCATCAACCGGGTCGACGAAGTGGTGATCTTCGAGCCATTGGCACGGGATCAGATCGCCGGCATTACCGAGATCCAGTTGGGTCGTCTGCGCAGTCGTCTGACCGAGCGGGAGCTGAAGCTGGAACTCAGCCCTGAGGCCATGGATAAGCTGATCGCGGTAGGGTACGACCCGGTGTATGGCGCTCGGCCGCTGAAACGAGCGATCCAGCGCTGGATCGAAAACCCGCTGGCACAGCTGATTCTGTCGGGTCGTTTCATGCCCGGCGATACTGCCAAGGGCGTTGTGGAGAACGACGAAATCGTCTTCGTTTGATCCACTGTAGGAGCGAGCCTGCTCGCGATGGTCGTTAACGATAACGCGTGTTATCAGGCTAAACGCAGCGCTCAAGAGGTCTTCGCGAGGAAGCGAGCTCCTACAAAAATGTGTAGTTGAACAGGAGGCCTCGCATTGCGAGGCCTTTTTTTCGTTAGGCTGTTGAACTTAAAGGAAAAGGCTTGTAAAGTGCGCCCCGCAGTCAGTCACCCACCAGGGTTTCCGCTCCCCAAGCAGGAATCCAAAATAAGTTGCAAATCATTAACTTGAAAGCAATTTAGGGGGTTGACAGAGGTGCTGAAGATTGTAGAATAGCGCGCCTCAGACACACGAACGCAGTGATGCGAACGGGTCGAAGAGAACGCAGTAAAGCTTCACAGTTGTAAATTGAAATATGTAGTTCCGTGATAGCTCAGTCGGTAGAGCAAATGACTGTTAATCATTGGGTCCCAGGTTCGAGTCCTGGTCACGGAGCCAATTTCAAACCGGGGTATAGCGCAGTCCG
>Ga0302254_10000312_pt1 | contig 11409 bp, 10 predicted proteins | sample I_Fen_E1_4_FD_194573 | JGI IMG/M metagenome (GOLD analysis project Ga0302254, IMG submission 194573) | Peat permafrost microbial communities from Stordalen Mire near Abisko, Sweden - I_Fen_E1_4 | ecosystem: Environmental > Terrestrial > Soil > Wetlands > Permafrost | place: Sweden: Abisko... | reverse complement strand
TGCTGCGTTGCGTGCGGCTCAACCGAGTCGGCGGGATGACCGCCCTCTTGCGCCGAAGAGCACGATGCGCGCCATCCGGCGGTTTCGTCAGAGCCGCGGATGGGTCCTTCTATTCCGTCCGCTCCTGTTCCTGTTCCTGTTCCTGGTCGTGTCGTTGTTGGTCGGGCGGCTGCTCGTCTCGCTGGTAGGTGCGGTCGTCGGCGCACGGGCAGGCGCTGCGACTGATGACGAGCCGTCCGGGTAGGTCACGAGGCGACTCCTTCCGCGGCCCGCGTCCACATGCCTGCGGTGATGGGGTCCGCCCGTCACGAGGATTGCGCGACGGGCTCTCGACCCTTCACCGAAGAAATCTCGGCACTGCCCACACCCGCCCCGGGCATGCCCGTAGGGTCCCGAGCGCGGGTATCGCGATGAAGCCCCCGCTGCGCCGGACTAGCATCGGACGTCCGTATCCTGTGCCGTTCCGCGGGCCGGACAGCACCGACAGCACCGACCGCACCGAACAGCGCTCATCGGCGCCGTCCGGCGGTGTTCGGAGCAGTCGCACGCTGGCCAGACCGTGCTGAAGCACCATCCGACCCATCGAGGAGACCCCCGTGTCCGCCGCACCCGCCGCCGCGCCCCCGTCGAGCGTGAATGTTCCGGCGGGCACGACGGCTGGGCAGGTGATCAGGGACGCCGGCCTGCCGACCAGCGGCGTGCAGGCCGTGGTCGTCGTCCGGGATGCGCAGGGCCAGTTGCGCGACCTGGCGTGGGCGCCGGGCGAGGACACCGAGGTCGAGCCGGTCCCGGCCGACTCCGATGACGGCCGGTCGGTCATCCGGCACTCGGCGGCGCACGTGCTCGCCCAGGCCGTCCAGCAAGCCTTTCCCGACGCCGAACTCGGGATCGGCCCGCCGATCAAGGACGGCTTCTACTACGACTTCGGGGTCGACCGACCCTTCACCCCGGAGGATCTGGTCGATCTCGACAAGCGCATGCGCAAGATCATCAAGGCGGGACAGCGGTTCTCCCGCCGAGTGGCGGCCTCGCCCGAGGCAGCCCGCGAGGAGCTGGCCGACCAGCCCTACAAGCTGGAATTGATCGACATCAAGAGCGAGGTCGCCGACGGCGGGGCGGCGGACAGCGCGGAGGCGAGCTTCGAGGTCGGCGCCGGCGAGCTGACCTTCTACGACAACCTGCATGCCCACACCGGCGAACGGATCTGGACTGACCTGTGCCGCGGGCCGCACGTGCCGACCACCCGGTACATCTCGGCGTTCCAGCTGACCCGCACCGCCGCCGCGTACTGGCGGGGGAGTGAGAAGAACCCGCAGCTGCAGCGCATCTACGGCACCGCGTGGGAGTCACCGGAGGCCCTGGCGGAGCACTTGGAGTGGCTGGCCGAAGCCGAGCGGCGGGACCACCGCAGGATCGGCGCCGAGCTCGACCTGTTCTCGTTTCCGGAGGAGATCGGTTCTGGGCTTGCGGTTTTCCACCCGCGCGGCGGGATCATCCGCAAGGAGCTGGAGGACTACTCACGCCAGCGGCACACCGAGGCCGGGTACTCCTTCGTGAATTCGCCGCACATCACCAAGGCCGACCTGTTCCACACCTCCGGCCATCTGGACTGGTACGCGGACGGCATGTTCCCCCCGCTGCACGTCGATGCGGAGTACGGCGAGGACGAGTCAGGGAACAGGGTGATTCGCAAACCCGGCCAGGACTACTACCTCAAGCCGATGAACTGCCCGTTCCACTGTTTGATCTTCCGTGCCAGAGGACGGTCGTACCGCGAACTGCCCCTGCGGTTCTTCGAGTTCGGCACCGTCTACCGGTACGAGAAGTCCGGTGTGGTGCACGGGTTGACCCGGGTGCGGGGGATGACCCAGGACGATGCGCACATCTTCTGCACCCGTGAACAGATGCGTGACGAGCTGGCCAGCCTGCTCCGGTTCGTGCTGGACCTGCTGGCCGACTACGGCCTCGAGGACTTCTACCTCGAGCTGTCCACCCGCAACGAGGACAAGTACGTGGGCACCGACGAGCTGTGGTCGGAGGCCACCGCCACCCTCGAGGAGGTGGCCACCGCCTCCGGGCTGGATCTCGTCCCGGACGCGGGCGGCGCGGCGTTCTACGGACCGAAGATCTCCGTGCAGGCCAAGGACGCCCTTGGCCGGACCTGGCAGATGTCGACCATCCAGCTCGACTTCAACACCGGGGAACGGTTCGAGCTCACCTACACCGGACCGGATGGTTCCCGCCATAGCCCGGTGATGATCCACCGTGCGCTGTTCGGCTCCATCGAGCGGTTCTTCGCGGTCCTCACCGAGCACTACGCCGGCGCCTTCCCCGCGTGGTTGTCGCCGGTGCAGGTGGTCGGGATCCCGGTCGCAGACGCGTTCGGTGACTACCTGGAGGGCATCGTCGAGAAGCTGCGGCGGCGCGGGATCCGCGCCGAGGCCGACCACTCCGACGACCGGATGCAGAAGAAGATCCGCAACCACACCACCGGGAAGGTGCCGTTCCTGCTGCTGGCCGGCGGCAAGGACGTCGAGGCCGGGGCCGTGTCGTTCCGCTTCAGGGACGGCACCCAGATCAACGGCGTTCCGGCGAAGCCGGCCGTCGACGCCATCGATCAGTGGATCGCCCGGCGGGAGAACTCCTCACCGACCGCGGAGAAATTCGCCGACCTGCAAACGGCCTCCCCGGAGTCGGCATCGCAGACAGGCGCGCGCCGCGACCCTGATGCCAGCGGGGCGCCCGGTGACTGACCCGGAGTTGGTGCCGCAGGACGGGATCGGCGTTTCCGATCACCTGGCCCGGCTGTGGACGCCGCACCGGATGGCGTACGTCACCGGCGGTTCGAGCACCGGTTCCCGGCCGGAGGGCACCGACGCCGGCATCGCCGAGCCCGGCGAGCCGGCCTGCCCGTTCTGCCACATCCCGACGCTGCCCGATGCCGAGGGACTCATCGTCGCGCGCGGCAAGGAGGTGTACGCGGTGCTGAACCTGTTCCCCTACAACCCGGGCCACCTGATGGTCGTCCCGTACCGGCACATCGCCGACTACACCGAGCTCCGGGCCGACGAGCTCGCCGAGTTCAGTGAATTCACCCGCCGGGCTCTCGGGGTGGTCCGATCGGTCAGCGCCCCGCACGGGTTCAACATCGGGATCAACGCCGGCTCGGCGGCGGGCGCCGGCATCGCCGCGCACCTGCATCAGCACCTGGTGCCCCGTTGGGGCGGTGACTCGAATTTCATGCCCGTTGTCGGCCAGACGAAGGTGTTGCCACAACTGCTCGCGGACACTCGACGGCTGCTTGCGGAGGCCTGGGCCGCCGGTCGGCCAACGGCCCCCGGGCACTAGCCCGGCTGCAGGAGCTCGTCGCGCGGCAACCCCGGGTGTTGCGAGCCAGGGTGCGGCGCGAACCAACCTGCCCTCCAACCCGGCTATCGTGGGAACCCGCCGATGCCCTGCCGGCGCGGACGATCGCCGTCCGCCGACGACGAAACGGACCTTCATGCTGAACTCCCTGGCCCGGGCCTCGGTGTCCAAGGTGATGGACCCCATCGGGAAGGGCCTGCTCCACGCCGGTCTGAGCCCCGATCTGGTCACGGTCATCGGCACGGTGGGGGTCGTCGCCGGCTCGGTCGCGCTGCTGGCCCCCGGCTACCTGTTCGCCGGCACCATGGTCGTCACACTGTTCGTGCTGGCCGACCTGGTGGACGGAGCGATGGCCAGGGCCCGCGGCTACGGCACCGATTTCGGGGTGGTGCTGGACGCGTCGTGCGACCGGATCGCCGACGGCGCGCTGTTCGGCGCACTGACCTTCTACGCGTTCGCCTCCGATCAACGGTCGCTCGGCATCGCCGCGCTGATCTGCCTGGTCAGCGGGCAGGTCATCTCCTACGTCAAGGCCAGAGCTGATTCGGTGGGCCTCATCATCGGCGGCGCGCTGGCCGAACGCGCCGAGCGCAACGTGTTGGGACTGGTCGGCGCCGGCCTGGCGGGCCTGGGCGTGCCGTACGCGCTGGACATCTGCCTGTGGATCCTGGCCGTCGCCGGCGTCGCCACCGTGGTGCAGCGGCTGGTCCAGGTGCGCCAGGCCGCGGTGGCGGCCGCCGCGGACGACACCAGGAACCGGGGAACGGGACGGCCCGCGCTGTGAACCGGCGGCCGTTGCCCGGTTGCTTCGGCAATCGGGCCACAGTGCGGACGGACCTGCCCGCGCGGCACGGGGAAGGGCGGGCCGGCGGTGAGTGAGCTGGCCGACCGGCTCGCGGACCGGGGATTCGCCGCCGGCTGGTCGCTGGTGAAGAACCTGCCGGAGCCCTTGGTGGACAGCGCCTTCCGCGCCGGAGCCGATGCCGCCACCCGTCGGCGCGGGCCGGCCGTGGTGCAGTTCGCCAGGAACATTCGCCGCGTGCTGGGCGACCGGGCTACCCCGGCTCTGCTGTCGGACGTCGTGCACGCCGGGATGCGCTCGTACGCGCGGTACTGGAAGGAGACCTTCAGGCTGCCGGCGATGGATCACGACGACGTCTACCAGCGGGTGGTGCGCGGCACGGCCGGTCTGGAGCACATCGACGCCGCGCAGGCGGCGGGGCGTGGGACGGTGGTGGTGCTGCCGCATTCCGGGAACTGGGACGTCGCCGGCTTGATGGTGACCCGGCGCTGGGGCAACCTGACCACCGTGGTGGAACGGCTGAAGCCGGAATCGCTGTACGACAAATTCGTCGCCTACCGGGAATCGCTCGGGATGGAGATCCTGCCGCTGACCGGCGGCGCGTCGCCGTCACACGTGCTCAAGGAGCGGCTCATCGCCGGCCGGGTCATCGCGCTGGTCGGTGACCGCGACCTGTCCGCCGGCGGCGTGCCGGTGACGTTCTTCGGCGAGGCCACCAGGATGCCCGCCGGGCCCGCCATGCTGGCGGCGCTGACCGGCGCCGACCTGTGCCCGGTGCACCTGAGCTTCACCGACGACGGCTGGCGGCAGGTCATCCACCCGCCGCTGCAACTGCCCGGGACCCGGCTCGCCCAGCAGGTACGCGAGGGCACCCAACTGCTCGCCGACGTCTTTGCCACCGGTATCCGCGGATACCCGCAGGACTGGCACATGCTGCAGCCGTTGTGGCTGGCCGACCTACCACCCGGACGTGCGCGGTGAGGGTCGGTCTCGTCTGCCCCTACTCGTTCGATGTGCCCGGCGGCGTCCAGGCGCACGTCGCCGACCTGGCCCGCACCCTCATCACGCTCGGCCACCACGTGTCGGTGCTGGCGCCCGGGGATGACTCCGAAGGGTCCACCGATTTCCCCGACTTCGTCGTCCCGTCCGGCCGGAGCGTGCCGATTCCCTACAACGGCTCGGTGGCGCGCCTGTCGTTCGGGCCGATGTCCTACACCAAGGTCCGGCGTTGGATCCGGGCCGGCCGGTTCGACGTGCTGCATGTGCACGAGCCGGTCGCGCCGAGCCTGTCCTTCCTGGCTCTGATGGTCGCCGACGGACCGATCGTGGCCACCTTTCACACCGCCAACCCACGGTCCCGGATGCTCAACGCCTTCCAGGGGGTGTTGCAGCCGTTCATGGAGAAGATCACCGGGCGGATCGCGGTCAGCGAGCTGGCCCGCCAGGTGCAGGTCGAACACCTCGGCGGTGACGCGGTGATCATCCCGAACGGGGTCGATGTGCAGTTCTTCGCCGGCGCCCCGCCGTTGCCGGGTTACCCCCGCGAGGGTGGCACGGTGGGCTTCATCGGCCGGTTCGACGAGCCGCGCAAGGGCATGGACGTGCTGCTGGATGCGATGCGGTTGATGGTGCCCGACCGGCCCGGTCTGCAGCTGCTGGTGGCCGGCAGCGGTGACGAGAAGGACCTACGGGACGCGGCCGGTCCGGAACTGGCCGGGACGCTGTCGTTCCTGGGAAGGGTGTCCGAGCCGGACAAGGCGTCGATGCTGAAGTCCCTCGACCTGTACTGCGCGCCCAACACCGGCGGCGAGAGCTTCGGGATCATCCTCACCGAGGCGATGAGCGCCGGCACCCCGGTGGTGGCCAGCGACCTGGACGCCTTCCGTCGGGTGCTGGACGGCGGGATCGCCGGGGTGCTCGCCCCCGCCGGCGACCCTGCGGCGCTGGCCCGCTCGCTGGGTGCGGTGCTCGACAACCCCGGTCGCCGGGCCGTGCTCTCGGCGCAGGGCAGGCGGGTGGTCGCTGCCTACGACTGGCCGGTGGTCGCGGCGACTGTCGTGAAGGTCTACGAGACCGTCATCGCCGCCGATCCGAGGCTGGTCGCCGAGGCGGACTGACCGGCGTGCCGGAACCACTTTGGCGGTGCTTCGCGCCACGAACCCGCCGTCGGCGTGTCCGTGCACGCGTAGCGACGTGGGACCCTGATCCGTCGGGGAGTGTCGTACCTCGTCGGGATTGCGTCCGGTAGCGAGCGGTCGAGGGAGTGTGCATGACCACCGTCGTCGTCGTCGTCATCGTCGTGCTGCTGCTGGTGGCCGCCTTGCGATTGTGGAGCACAGCCAATCGGATGGACCGCCTGCACGTCCGTACCGATGCCGCCTGGGCGGCCCTCGAGGGGGCTCTTGCTCGCCGGATCGTCGCCACTCGCGCGGTCGCCGCGGCGGGCGGCCTGGAGCACGACCAGGCCGACGAGCTGCGAAGGCTGGCAGACACCGCCGACACCGCCGACCGTCAGCACCGCGCCGACGCCGAGAACGACCTTGCCCGCGCGCTGAGCACCATGCCGGCGGTGACCACACCGGAACTTGCCGGAGAATTGGCCGACGCCGCCGAACGCGTCGTGCTGGCGCGGCGGTTCTACAACGACGCCGTGCGCGATACCCGTGCGCTGCGCGCCGAATGGTTCACCCGGATGTTCGGGCTCGCCGGGCGGACGGCCTTGCCCGACTATTTCGAGATCGCCGAATCCCCGGGTGTACCGCCGCCGGTGCGGCGGACCGCGGCCAGGGTGGTGCTGCTCGACGAGTCGAACCGGATCCTGTTGTTGTCCGGAACGGACCCGGCGGTGGGCTCGCGATGGTGGATCACCCCGGGAGGGGGGGTCGAGGCGGGCGAGGACCTCCCGCACGCCGCGGTCAGGGAGCTTGCTGAGGAGACCGGTCTGCAGCTGCGGAGCGAGGAACTCGTCGGGCCGATCTGGCGGCGCACCGCCCGGTTCGTCTTCACCGGCATCGACTATGAGCAGACCGAGTTCTACTTCGCCGCGCGACCACCGCGAGACATGATGCGCCCCAACGGTATTGCCCCAGTTCCCGATGCGGTGAACGGCGCGACGGCTGACGGCGTCGACCCCAGAGCCGCGCCGGTATCGAACGAGCGGCACACCGAACTGGAGCGCCGCACGCTGACCGGGCACCGCTGGTGGGAGGTGCAGGAGCTGTCCGTCTCCGACGAGGCCGTGTACCCGGTCGAGCTGGCGCAGCGGGTGGACGAGATACGGGCGGCACTCGGATCACGGCTGGCGCCGGCGTCACCACCGGACGTGCACTGACCGGTCTTGCCGAGACCGCTGGGCCTCGCACCGCCCGCCGGCCCGTGCCTGACGGGTGGATTTTCGTCCCGCGGAACCCTTCGGCTGTTCCCGCCGAAGCAAGGGTGGGTCGACGCATGTCCCGAGCAGCCTGTCACGAACCCACAACAACCGGCGGGTCTGTCCCGTCGACCGGTTCTACTGGCCTAGCGTGGGCGCGGACGTCGGGGGACATGCCGCGGTTCGGCCAGCACCGAATACGGCCGTACGGGTCGCTGCGCGGACCACCGATAGACCATTGTCACAGGAGGAAGCGATGCGTCTCGCTCGGCTGTTGAGCGTGCTGGCTGTCCCGGCGCTGTTGCTGGCCGGCTGCTCGTCCGGCAACAACGAGGTCGCGCCGACCGGCACCACGGCCAGCTCGTCCGCGCGGCCGTCGCCAAGTCCGTCACCCACTCCGCCGCCCGCTCCCGCCCCTGCTCCCCAGCCGCCTCCGCCGCCTCCACCCCCGCCGCCCACCGACCCGCTGACCGGCGGTGCGGTGGTTGCCGGACCTGCGATCGCGGCCAAGATCGACAACACCTCGGCGGGATTACCCCAGTACGGCGTGTCCGAGGCGGACGTCGTCTACGTCGAGCAGGTCGAGGGCGGCCTGACCCGGCTGATGGCCGTGTACCACACCGCCCTGCCGACCGATGTCGGCAATGTGCGGAGCGTGCGGACCACCGACGCGGAGCTGCTGCCGACCTTCGGCGTTCCGGCGCTGGCTTTCTCCGGCGGTGGCGGCATTCCACTGGCTGCGTTGGCGGCCACGCCGGTCGTGGCATTTTCCGAAGAGTCCGGCTCGCCCGGTTTCTTCCGGTCGGATGCCGCCAGCGCGCCGTACAACCTGCACGCCAACCTGCAGACGATCGCCGCCAACGCCAGCGGGCTCAGCCAGCCCAACAGCCCCGGGTTCGTGTTCGCGGCGACCGACCCGCGGATTGAGGCCGGACCGTCGGCGACGTCGCTGTCCGTGCAGTTCCAGGCGGCCAGGATCGGATTCTCCTTTGCGGATGGCCGCTATCGGCTCGTCCGGAACGGCGATCCGCAGTCGGACGCGTCGGGCGCCCCGATCGTCACCGACGACGTCGTGTTCCAGAACGTGGACTTCCAGCCCGACGGGGAGCGGGATTCTGTCGGCTCCCCGTCCTTCATCTCGCACACCGTGGGCTCCGGCAGCTTCACGCTGTACCGCGACGGGCACGCGATCTCCGGGAACTGGAACCGGTCGGCCGCGGACCAGCCGACGCAGTACCTGGATGGGGCCGGTCAGCCGGTGCCGTTCAAGCCCGGCAAGACCTGGGTTGCGCTGGTGCCGCCGGTGGCATCGACCGACGTGTCCTGAACGGTTGGCCGCGCGGGCCCGATACCGGTGGTGGGATCGGGGACGGATTTTCCCGCGGATCCGCCCGAGTAGAATTCGGTGACGAGTGGGGGTCGCAGCACTGCAGTTCAGGCCCCCGGTCGCGTGCCTATCCGCGCGACCATCCCCCTGATGAGGAGTCCGCATCGTGTCCGCCCCTATTTTCCCTGAGCGCTCGCCCGTCACCACCGAGTCGCTGACGACCACCGGCACCGCAAGGGTGAAGCGTGGGATGGCCGAGATGCTCAAGGGCGGCGTGATCATGGACGTGGTCACCCCCGACCAGGCCAAGATCGCCGAGGATGCCGGCGCTGTTGCGGTGATGGCTCTGGAGCGGGTGCCGGCCGACATCCGTGCACAAGGCGGGGTCTCCCGGATGAGTGACCCGGACATGATTGATGCCGTGATCAGCGCTGTGTCGATACCGGTGATGGCCAAGGCAAGGATCGGGCATTTTGTCGAGGCGCAGGTCCTGCAGTCGCTCGGCGTCGACTACATCGACGAGTCCGAGGTGCTGACGCCGGCGGACTACGCCCACCACATCGACAAGTGGACCTTCACCGTGCCGTTCGTGTGCGGGGCGACCAACCTGGGCGAGGCGCTGCGGCGCATCACCGAAGGCGCGGCGATGATCCGGTCCAAGGGCGAGGCCGGCACCGGCGATGTGTCGAACGCGGTGACGCACATGCGCACCATCGGTGGCGAGATTCGCCGGTTGACCTCGTTGTCCCCGGACGAGCTGTACGCAGCGGCCAAGGAGCTGCAGGCGCCGTACGACCTGGTCGCTGAGGTCGCCTCACTGGGCAAACTGCCGGTGGTGATGTTCACCGCAGGCGGGATCGCCACCCCAGCCGACGCGGCCATGATGATGCAGCTCGGCGCCGAGGGCGTGTTCGTCGGGTCGGGCATCTTCAAGTCCGGTAACCCGGCCGCTCGCGCCGAGGCGATCGTCAAGGCGACCACGTTCTACGACGACCCCGACGTCATCGCCAAGGTGTCCCGCGGGTTGGGGGAGGCCATGGTCGGTATCAACGTCGACGACATCCCGGTGCCGCACCGGCTGGCCGAGCGCGGCTGGTAGTCGCACCGCCGCCACTCCAGGCGGTTGGTGCGTCGCTCGGGGTTTTGGTGCGCTGCTCTGGCTGTGGGTGCGTTGCTCTGGCTGCAGCATCGGGTCGGCGCATGTGAGCATCGTGGCGGCAGCTTTCCACCGCAGCCCGCGGAATCACTGTTGACGACCTGAGTACAGGGTCTAGACTCAGCACTGTGGCGGACAATGTGACCAGTGTGCTGGAGGTGCTGGGCGAGCGGTGGGCCCTGCTGGTCGTCCGCGAGGTCTCGTTGGGACTGCGGCGCTTCGACGAGATTCAATCCGCGACCGGTGCACCGCGGACTGTGCTGTCCGATCGTCTGCGCCGGCTCACTGGCGCCGGCATCCTCGCCACCCGCAGCTATCAGGTGCCAGGGTCCCGATCCAGGTTGGAGTACGCGCTGACGGACGCCGGCATCGACCTGCTGCCCGTGTTGTCGGCTCTGTCGGATTGGGGCGAGCGCCACCTCCCGCAAGGAGGGATGCCCGAGATCGTTTACCGCCATCGCGGTTGCGGCGGCCGGGTCAGCGCCACCCTGCAGTGCGAGTGCGGCCAGCGGGCGGACCCCCGCGGCCGGCTGATCGCCGAAGTCAATCGTTGAGCCGGCTTGCCGCCGACTGCCATCAGTCCTGCATCAGTCCTCCATCCGCCGGCAATCGCCGAAACCCATGAGGGAGCAAGCCATGTCGCTGACCGCCACGACCGATGCCACCTTCACCGCTGACGTGCTGGACAGCCCGGTACCGGTACTGGTGGATTTCACCGCCAGTTGGTGCCCGCCCTGCGTGATGATCGCACCGGTGCTCGATCGCATCGCCGCCGACGAGGCCGAACGCCTCCGGGTGGTGTCCTTGGACGTCGACGTGCACCCGGCCACTGCCGCCAGGTATCAGGTGATGGGCATGCCCACCCTCGCGCTGTTCATCGACGGCGAGGTAGCCGTGCGGTTCATGGGCGCCAAGCCGCGAGCCGCGATCATGGCGCTGCTGGAGCCGCACCTGCCGGCGGCCCAGCCGGTGTCCCAGCCGGTGGCCCAGGCGGCGGCCCAGGCGGCGGCCGGCGCGGTGGGTGGCGCACGGTCTACCTGAGTGGGGCTGTCCCGGACACCGAGGTCCCGCTGTCGGCCGATCTGCCGGCCGGCGCGCCCGTCGCCTTGCCAGAACCCTGATCGGGTGCGGCCGTCGCGGCTTGGACCAGGGCGGCACGCTCCACGGTGAGCAGGCTCTCGGCGTGATGTTCGGCGTGGTAGGCCGCGCCCCCACCGCGCAGACCGAACAGTCGCTTGGACCACAGCAACCAGATGACCGCGGCGACGTTGATGATCAGCGCTCCCACCCGCAGCACGGTGATCTTCTCGGTCACCTCGTAGATCTCCCACGGCAGGAAGACGCTGGTCGCCACCACGGTCAGGTATTCGCCCCAGCGCTTCACGTTC
>Ga0302254_10000309_pt1 | contig 11462 bp, 8 predicted proteins | sample I_Fen_E1_4_FD_194573 | JGI IMG/M metagenome (GOLD analysis project Ga0302254, IMG submission 194573) | Peat permafrost microbial communities from Stordalen Mire near Abisko, Sweden - I_Fen_E1_4 | ecosystem: Environmental > Terrestrial > Soil > Wetlands > Permafrost | place: Sweden: Abisko... | reverse complement strand
TGCTCGCTCATCACGTGCTCCCAGCGGCAGGCCTCCACGTGCACGTCCTGCCAGTCCAGGCCGATGACGTCCAGCAACAGCCGCTCGGCCAACCGATGCTTGCGCATCACGGCAACCGCCCGGTCGCGACCCAGGTCCGTCAGCTCCAGATGCCGATCGTCGGACACCACCAGCAACCCGTCCCGCTGCATCCTGGCCACGGTCTGGCTCACCGTCGGCCCGCTCTGACTGAGCCGCTCCGCAATCCGGGCGCGCAGGGGAACGATGCCCTCCTCTTCGAGCTCGAAGATGGTGCGGAGGTACATCTCGGTGGTATCGATGAGGTCGTTCACCCTGGCGGTCCCCTTCTTGGCCCTGCTGATGCTACCCGGCGGCGTGCGGGCCCCCACCGATCCGACGGCCGCGGCGGCTTCTCGTGCATCGAGCACCCGGCCGGGTGGACAGTCACCTTTCTGGAGATCCGCGGGACGCCGTAACCCGGGCCCACGAACGGCGAGCCGCGCACGGCGACAGGCCGGCGCGGGCGTCAGAATGGGTGCGGTGTCCCACAGTTGGTTGATCAGTGCGGTGGAGCTGGCCGACCAGCTCGAGGGCTCGCCGACGGGAACCCCGGTGATCCTTGACGTTCGCTGGACGCTGGCCGGGAGCGATCCGCAGGGTTACCGGGACGGGCACATCCCGGGGGCCCGCTACGTCGACCTCGATCACCAGCTCGCCGGCCCACCCGGGTCCGGCGGGCGGCATCCGTTGCCGGCCCCGGCGGCCCTGCAGGAGTGCTGGCGCAGCGGGGGCATCGATGACGATTCGCGGGTCGTCGTGTACGACGCCGGGCTCGGCCTGCCCGCGGCCCGCGCCTGGTGGCTGTTGCGATGGTCCGGCCTGGCCGATGTCCGCTTCCTGGACGGTGGGCTCGCCGCCTGGATCTGGGCCACCGGCTCGATCGCGGGTTCGATCGAGCACGGCGAGCCGGCGCAACCGGAACGCGGATCGATCACCGTCCGGCCCGGTGCCATGCCGGTCGTCGACATCGACCAGGCCGCCGAGCTCGCGGCCACCGGGTCCGGGGTGTTGCTCGACGCGCGGGCGGCCCCCCGGTTCCGCGGAGAGATCGAGCCGTTGGATCCGGTCGCCGGACACATCCCCGGAGCGATCAACCTGCCGCAGACCGACCTGGTGGATGCCTTCGGCCTGTTCCGCCCGGCCGCCGAGCTGGCGCGAGTTTTCGCCGCGCGGGGGGTCGGCCCGGTCGAGACAGGCCAGGCCGCGACCGGCAGTGCGACCCGGACCCGCAGCGCGACGCCGACCGGCAGCGCGGCCGCGACCAGCGGCGCGACCGCGGAAGGGCCGGGACGCACACCCCTGCCGGCCGCCGCGTCGTGCGGTTCGGGCGTCACGGCCTGCCACCTGATCCTGGCCGGGGCCCTCGTCGGCATCGACCTCGCGTTGTATCCGGGCTCGTACTCCCAGTGGTGCGCGGCCGGCCGGCCGGTGGCGGTCGGCGGCTGACCGCGGAAATGCGGGTGCCGCAGACCCTTCGGTACCGGCAACGGGGGTCTAGCCTGAGGCGATGGGTGCGCCGATGGTGGTGTGGGATCCGCGCATGCTCGGCTATGACCTGGGTGGTGATCACCCCCTGCACCCGCTGCGCTGGGAGCTGACCTGGCTGCTGGCGGGAACCCTCGGCGTCCTGGACCATTACCAGGTGTCGGCGCCGGGACCGGCCGACGACCTCACTCTGGGCATGGTTCACACCCCGGGCTACATCGACGCGGTGCGCCGCGCCTCCAAGAAGGGATTCGCCTTCTCGGTCGGTCACGGGCTGGGCACATCGGACAACCCGATCTTCGAGGGCATGCACGACAATTCCGCATTGATCGCCGGGGCCTCGGTCGCCGCCGCGCGGGCGATCGCGAACGGCGAGGTCGACCGGGCGGTCAACTTCTGCGGGGGGCTGCACCACGCGATGGCCGACCACGCGTCGGGGTTCTGCGTGTACAACGATGCCGCGCTGGCCATCGCGGCGCTGTTGGAGGCGGGCGTGCGCAGGGTCGCGTACGTCGATGTGGACGCGCATCACGGGGACGGCGTGCAGGCCGCGTTCTACGACGACCCCCGGGTGCTGACGGTGTCCATCCACGAGAGCCCGCTCACGCTGTTCCCCGGCACCGGCTTCCCGTCCGAATGCGGTGCAGGCGCGGCGCAGGGCACGTCGGTCAACCTCGCGCTGCCCGCCGGCACGGCCGACGCGGCCTGGCTGCGCGCGTTCCACGCCGTGGTGCCCGGGGTCGTGCGAGCCTTCAAGCCGGAGGTCCTGGTCACCCAGCACGGCGCGGACAGCCATCGCGAGGATCCGCTGGCCGACCTCAACCTGACCATCGACGGTCAACGCACCTCCTACCTGGCGCTGCGCAAACTGGCCGAGACGGTCACCAGCGGCCGATGGCTCGCGCTGGGCGGCGGCGGGTACTCACCGGTGCGCGTCGTGCCAAGGGCGTGGACGCACCTGCTGGCGATCGTCGCCGACCATGACGTGAACCCGACCAGGCCGTTACCCGACGACTGGATCGCGCGAGCCGCCGCGGAGCGGCCCGGGATTCCCCTGCCGATCGACATGTCCGACGGAACGATGGGTCCGGTGACGTTCGAGCGCTGGGACGGGACCCTCGAGATACCGGTGGACCGTGCGATTCAGGACACCCGCAGCACGATCTACCCGCTGCACGGGCTGGACGCCCACGATCCGCGCGACTAGCCGGCCGCCGACCACGGCCGGCCACGATCACCGGCCGCGGCAGCCTCGCAGCCTAGGGGAGGGAAGCTCTGGTGACCGCCGCACCGCAGGTCGTCCAATACCCGGATCACTGGGAGGCCGACGTGCTGCTGGCCGACGGCGGTGTGGCCCACCTGCGCCCGTCGGGTCCGGACGACGCCGATGCGATCCGTACCATGCACAGCCGGATGAGCGCCCGAACGCTCTACCTGCGGTACTTCGCGGTGGTCGCATCGGTCTCCGACGGGCAGGTCGCGTTGTTCACCGAAACCGATCACGACTCGGTGGTCGGGCTGGTGGCCGAACTGGGTGGGGAGATCATCGCGGCCGGTACCTACCATCGCTACCGCGTCGGGGACACCGACGCGGCCGAGGTCGCCTTCCTGGTGGAGGACTCGCAGCAGCGCCGCGGCCTGGGCTCGATCCTGCTCGAGCACCTCGCCGCGGCCGCCCAGGAGCGCGGAATCCGGCGTTTCACGGCCCAGGTGCTCAGCGAGAATCCCCAGATGGTCAGGGTTTTCATCGAAGCCGGCTACACCGTGCATCGCGAGTACGACTCGGGTGTGATCGATCTGGTGTTCGACATCGAGCCCACCGAGAAATCCCGGGCGGTGATCACCGCCCGGGAACACCGGGCGGAGGCCCGCTCGATCTTCCGGTTGCTCTCGCCCCGCTCGATCGCCGTCATCGGAGCCTCGAGGGATCCGGTCAAGCTGGGGCACGCCGTCCTGGAGAATCTGCTGCACGGGAACTTCTCCGGCCCGGTGTACCCGGTCAACCCGGACGCCGTGTCCGTCCAGGGGGTCCGTGCCTACGCCAGCGTCACCGACATCCCTGACCCGGTCGATCTGGCGGTGGTGACGGTGCCGGCCGCGACGGTGCCCGAGGTGGTCGACGCCTGCCGGGCCAAGGGCGTGCACGGTCTGGTCGTGATGACCGCGGGCTTCGCCGACACCGGACCGGACGGCGCGGTAGCGCAGGGGCAGCTGGTGGCGTTGGCCCGCGGTTCCGGCATGCGGGTGCTCGGACCGAACTGCCTGGGGCTGGTCAACACCGACCCGTCGGTGCAGATGAACGCCACCCTGGCCCCGGTGGTCCCGGGCACCGGTCGGATCGGGTTCTTCTGCCAGTCGGGTGCGCTCGGCATCGCGATCCTGGCCGACGCCGCGGCGCGCGGGTTGGGGCTGTCGACGTTCGTCTCGGCCGGCAACCGGGCGGACGTATCCGGGAACGACCTGGTGCAGTACTGGCACGCCGACGACCGGACCGAGGTGGTCCTGCTGTACCTCGAATCGTTCGGAAATCCGCGCAAGTTCGCCCGACTGGCCCGCGTGCTGGCCAGGACCAAGCCGGTGATCGCCGTGAAGTCCGGACGTCATACGCTGCAGTCGCCCGGACTGGCGGCGAATTCGGTGCAAATATCCGAGGCCACGGTGGCGAGCCTTTTCGTGCAGTCCGGGGTGATCAGGACCGATACGCTGGCCGCGGCATTCGATGTCGCGCAACTGCTGTCGACCCAGCCGGTGCCCACCGGCGACCGGGTGGCGATCGTCGGGAACTCCAGCGCTCTTGGCGTGCTGGCGGTGGACGCCTGCCTGGACGCCGGCCTGCACGTCGCGGACGGCGGACCTGCGGACCTGGGTGCCGATGTGAGCCCCGAAGACCTGGCCGCGGCCGTGCGGGCGGCGGTGGGCCGCCCGGACGTCGACGCACTGGTGGTGGTCTACGTGCCGACGGTGGCGACCCGCGGCCTGGCGCACGCGGCGGCCCTGCGGGCGGCCGTCACCGCGGCGAGGGTGCCGGTGGTGACCACCTTCCTCGCGGTCGATGGGCTGGTCGAGCGGCTGGCGGTGACGGGCGCGGACGGTAGCGCCGCGCGGGGTTCGGTGCCGTCCTACCGCACCCCCGAGCGAGCGGTGGCCGCGATCGCGCACGCGGCGCGGTACGGCAGCTGGCTGGTCCGTCCGCCCGGGACGACCCCCGACCTGCCGGGGATCGACAGCGACGCGGCCCGGGCATTGGTCGAGGAGATGCGCGGCCCGGACGACCCGGAACGCCCCCTGACCGATGTCGAAGTCACTGCCCTGTTGGACTGCTACGGGATCTCCTGGGAGCGCTACCGGGCGATCGGCAGCGCGTCCGAGGCGGTCGCGGCGGCCGAGGAGATCGGGTTCCCCGTGGTACTGAAGTCGTTCGACGAGTCGTTGCGCCACCGGATCGACCAGTCCGGTGTGCGGCTCGGCCTGATCAACGCCGAGCAGGTGATGGCCGCATACGGCGACCTGTCCTCGATCGCCGGCCCCTGGTTGTACATCCAGGCGATGGCGTCGCGCGAGGACACCGAGGTGTCCACGGTCTTCGCGATCACCGCGGATCCGTCCTTCGGCGCGCTGGTCTCGTTCGGGATCGGTGGGGTGGCAACCGAACTGCTCGACGACCTCGCCTACCGGGCGGTGCCGCTGACGGACACCGATGCCGCCGATCTGATCTCCGCGCCGCGGGCCGCCCCGTTGCTCAACGGCTACCGGGGCACCAGGGTGATCGCCCGCGAACCGCTCGTCGACCTGGCCCTGCGGCTCTCAACCCTGGCGGACGATCTACCCGAGGTGTGCGACCTTCAGCTGCGTCCGGTGCTGGCCGGGCCGGTCGGTGTGGCGGTGACCAGCTGGACCGGTCGGATCGGCCCACCGGCCGCGCAGCCCGATGCCCGGCGGCGCCTGGGCTGACCGCCCCGGTATCCCGGCCCCGGTATCCCGGCCGGGGCCGGGCATCACTGCGGGGCCGGGCATCACTGCGGGGCCGGGCATCACTGCGGGGCCGGGGCCGGCCGCGGCGGCGCGGCGCCCGAGGTGGCCGCGCCCGGTGGGACGGTGGGGATCCGGCTGGTCAGGAACAGGGCGCCGATCGCCACCAACCCGGCCAGCGCGAATGCCACCTGCAGGGCCTCGAGCCGGGCGGCCGCGTTGATCGCGACCAGCGCGTCGGTGTCGGCTTGGGTGACGCCGGCGTTCTCCAACGCGGTGCTCAGCTGTTCGTCGGAGATGAACGGGACCCCGCCGACCAGTTCGGTCGAGATCTGCGCCTTGACCGAATCCTGCACGACCGGGCTGTCGGCGATGCCGGTCAGCGCCGCGCTGCTCAGGGTGGCGATCAGCACCGAGCCGATCAGGGCGGTGCCCAACGACGCTCCGAGGTTGGTGGCCGTGTTCTGCAGGCCACCGACCTCGGCGGTCTCCCGGTCGGACACCGCGGAGACCGTGACGGCGCCCAGTTGGGAGGCCAGCGCGCCCAGCCCCAGGCCCATCAGCAGCATCGGAATGGTCAGCACCGCGGCGTCCGCGTCGGGATCCATCCCGGCGACCAGGAAGCCGATCCCGATGATCATGGACAGCAGTCCGAGCCGGACCACCCGCTGCGGGTTCGCGCGTGGCCAGATCTTGGGCACCCCCACCGCCGCGACCAGCAGCGCGATGGACAGCGGTACCAGCCGGATTCCGGTCTGCAACGCGTCGAGCCCGAGCACGATCGAGAGGAACAACGGGACGGCAAAGAACACCCCGGCCTGGATCATGAACTGGGCGAAGAACATGCTCAGCCCACCGGAGAGTTGCTTGTTGGCCAGCAGACTGGGGCGCAGCAGGGGTTCCAGGTCCCCGTGAGCGGCCTCCAGGCGGCTCTCCCAGCGCAGGAATCCGTAGACCACCAGCAGGCCGCCAGCGATGAACCAGACCGTGAGCGATCCGCCGAAGATCGTCGGCGTCCCCGGCTTGGCGATCACCCAACCCCATTCACTGGATCGCAGCACGCCGAAGACGAAAAGCCCTAGTCCGATCACCGACAGCAGCGATCCGACGAGGTCGATCCGGCCCGGCTGCGGGGCCACGTCCTGGACCTTCCGCAGCACGGCCAGGATGACGACGACGATCACCACCTCGCCGACGAAGACGTAGCGCCAGGAGGCGTAGGTCGTCACCGCGCCACCGATCAACGGACCGGCGGCCACCGCCACCGCGGAGGCCGCCGCCACCAGTCCGTAGGCCGCCGATCGCTTCTCGGGTGCGAAGTTGGACGCGACCAGCGCGACGATGGCGGGCATGATCAGCGCGGCGCCGATGCCCTCCAGCAGCGACCAGCCGATCAGCAGCACGGTCAAGTTGGGAGCCAGCGCGGTGGTCAACGAGCCGACGCCGTAGATGATCATGCCGACGGCCATCGCCCGGCGGCGGCCCATGATGCTGCCGAGCTTGCCGCCGGTGATCATCAGGGTGGCCATCACCAGCGTGTACAGGGTGATCGCGGTCTGGATGCCGGTGATCGTGGTGCCCAGATCGGAGGCCACGGTGGCCATCGACACGTTCATCACGGAGCTGTCGAGCGTCATCAGGAACTGGCTGCTGGCCAGCACGGCCAGGACCAGGCCGGCGCCGGTTCGTTGGGTGGTGGTCACCGGTAGATCGTGACAGAACCGGACGGATCGCGGTTCACCGCAGGCTCCCGACAGCGAAGGACCGGGTCCGCCGTGGCAGACCCGGTCCCTCAGGCGAACGGCCCGCCCCCCGCGTCAACGACCGGGCGTCCGTTTGATGCTTGCGTTGATGCTGGTGGTGGCGTTTCAGCTGGCGTAGGCCCGCAGGACCTCCGACCGCTCGCCGGCCCGAAGCTTGGCCATCGAGTCCCGCTCGATCTGCCGGACCCGCTCACGGGAGATCCCGAACACCCGGCCGATCTCGTCGAGCGTCCGCGGACGGCCGTCATCGAGCCCGTAGCGCAACCGCACCACGGTCTGCTCACGATCGTCCAGCGTGCGCAGCACCCGGTCGATGTCGGTGTGCATGAAGCTGGCCACCACCGCAGCCTCGGCGGAGGTCGACTCGCTGTCCTCGATGAAGTCTCCGAGCGGAGCCTCCTCGTCGGTGCCGACCGGCATGTCCAGGCTCACCGGATCGCGGGCGTGGTCGAGCAGATCGGCGATCTTCTCCTCGGGAATACCGGACTCGGCCGCGAGCTCGGCCATCGTCGCATCCCGGCCGAGTTGCTGGTGCAGCTCCCGCTTGAGTCGCGAGAGCTTGTTGACCTGTTCGACGAGGTGCACGGGCAGCCGAATGGTGCGGCCCTGGTCGGCCATCCCGCGCGAGATCGCCTGCCGGATCCACCAGGTGGCGTACGTCGAGAATTTGAAGCCCTTGGTGTAGTCGAACTTCTCAACGGCGCGGATGAGGCCCAGGTTGCCCTCCTGGATCAGGTCCAGCAAGGGCATGCCCCGGCCGGTGTAGCGCTTGGCCAATGAGACGACGAGCCGCAGGTTGGCCACCAGCAGATGGTTGCGGGCCCGATTGCCGTCGCGCACGATCATCTTCAGATCGATGCGGCGTTGTGGCGTCAGCCGCTTGTTCGCTTCGAGTTTGTGTCCGGCGAAGACCCCGGCCTCGATGCGCTTGGCGAGGTCGACTTCTTGTTCCGCGGTGAGTAGCGCCGTCCGGCCGATGCCGTTCAAGTACACCCGCACCAGGTCTGCCGAGGGTCCCTGGGCATCCAGGTCCTCCGCCTCGCGGGCCCTGCTCACTATGGTCGCGGTGCTCTTGGTGCCGCTGTCAAGGGGGGAACCGGCCATGTCGTGCTCCCTTCGTCACGTCCTGCGGACTGTGCGTCCTGCGGACCATTCGTGGTCGTGGTCCGGTAAAGATTCGAACGTCTGTTGGCCCTGTTTTAGTTCCCTCGACCGGAGGAAACAAACCCCTCGTGCGGACCGGTCGGCCTGCTGCGTTCGATACTTCGACCACTGCTTGGAGGTAACTAATCCCGGTTGCCTGTGACGCAGGGTGTGGCCGGGATGAGAACCACATGAGAAAGCCGCCCTGAACGGGTGGTCCACGTATCGCGGGCGGGCAGCGGCTCTCCCGTGCGTGCCCGGCGCGATCGGAAGTCTCCGGTGATCCGCGGCCGGTGATGTGGCCAGAGTCACAGCGCGGTGGTCCGGCACTGCCGCGGCGGAGTGGGCCTGGTCAGGTCTCGATGATCACCGTGAAGGGCCCGTCGTTGACGCTGCGCACCTGCATCATGGCTCCGAACACGCCGGTGGCGACCTCGGCGCCGCGGCGGCGCAGCTCCTGCACCAGCTCGACGATCAACGGCTCGGCGACATGACCGGGAGCGGCCTGACTCCAGGACGGACGGCGACCCTTCCCGGTCCGCCCGTACAGCGTGAACTGACTGACCACCAGCAACGGGGCGGCCGAGCCGGCACACGACTGTCGTCCCGCAGGATCCGCAGTTCGTGCAGCTTCGCGGCCATCGAACGAGCGCTGTCGGGAGTGTCCGAATGGGTGACACCGACCAGCGCCAGCAGGCCGGGACGGTCGATCCGGCCCACCGCGTGGCCCTCGACGCTGACGTCGGCCGACGTGACCCTGGTCGCAACGGCTCGCACCTGCCCATCGTCGCAGACTCACCCGGCGCGCTCGGGCCGCCGCCGCTGACCCGCCACCCGAAATGCGGCACCATGAGCCAATGGCACCGCAGAACACCGTCCACTCGCTGCACCCCGGCCGCCGCCGGAAGCCCGGGCGTGACTCCGCGGGCTCGGCGGGATCGATCGGCTCGTCCGGGTCCAGGCTGTCGATCGGGTCGTCGGGCTCGATCCTGTCGATCGGCTCGTCCGGCTCGATCCTGTCGATCGGCTCGTCGGGCTCGATCCTGTCGATCGGCTCGGCCTCCTCGATCGGTTCGATCGGGTCGGTGCTGTCGGCCGGATCGGCGTTCTCCGTCCTGTCCGCATGCTCGGTCCTGTCGCTGCTCAGCTTCCGGCGGGTGCTCTCGCTCGGTGCGCTGGCCGGCCTGACCGCTGGGCACGTCGCCTGGCGTCGCCGGCGCCGTCCTGTCCGCTAGCCGCGGCCGGGTCGATCAGTCCGGCACCGGGTGCAGCAGCCCGCGGGCGATGGCGACCCGGATGGACGGCAGCACCGCTACCGCCAGCCGGGCGGCGTCCAGGCCGTGGGCGGCGGCCAGCAGGTCGATCTGCAGCTGCAGCGGAACGGCGCCGGTGCAGCCACCCAGGAGCGCCTGACCCCATTCGTCCAACTGCACGGTGGCGCCGGGGCCGCCCTCCCGCCGTAGCAGCCGCAACACGGTGGTCCACCCCTGGTGACCGGCCAGCGCCCGCTGCTCCAGCACCGCGTGCTCGGACAACGAGAGCCGAGTGGCCAGCAGGTGCGCGTCGCTCGCCCCGAGCGTCCAGGCCCGGCGGGACAGGAACGCCGCCGCCTCCGGCCCGGTGACGTCGTCGCCGACCCCGGTGAGCTCATCGAGGGTCACCTCGCCGCGGTCGGAGTCTCCCCGCCGCAGCGTGATCACCCCCATCCCGATGCCCCGGACGCGCTCGCGGTCGAAGTAGTCCAACCACCGCTCGGTCAACTCGCGCACGCCGGTGCCGCTGCCGTCGGCCTCGCCGCTGTCCCGCAGCCAGAGCCCGACATACTCGGCCGGGTCGGCGATCTCGCGCTGCACCACCCACGCGTCGCACCCGGTGCCGGCCACCCATTCGCCGACCCGCTCCCGCCAGTCGGAATTCTCCCGGACGATCCAGTTGGCCAGCAGCTGGGCCGTTCCGCCGGGGTTCAGGTGGGCTCGGATTCCGGCGAGAAGGGCCCGGCAGAACCCGTCCCCGGCGATGCCGGAATCGCGGTAGGAGAATCGCCGCTCGCCGTCGCCGACGACGAACGGCGGGTTGGACACGATCAGGTCGAACCGCTCGCCGGCAACCGGTTCGAACAGGGAGCCCTCGCGCAGCTGCCAGTGCCGGCCGTTCAGCCGTGCGGTCGCCGCGGCCAGGGCCAGCGCTCGGGGATTGGTGTCCGTGGCCACAACGGACCGGGCATGGCAGGTCAGGTGCAGGGCCTGGATGCCGCAGCCGGTGCCAAGGTCGAGGGCTCGACCCAACCTGCTCGCGGATCACCGCCCGGGCCAGGGTGATCGAGGCCGCGCCGGCCCCGAGCACGTGGCGAACCGGGCCCGGCCGGGTGTCGGAGTCCAGGTCGGAGACCAGCAGGAATTCGGTGACGTCGTCGGCGAGCGGCCGGACGTCGAGCGACGCGCGGACCTGCGTGCCGTCCCGTTCCAGCAGTCCCTGGCCGATCGCCTCCGCGATAGGAGTCCGCGGGAGCGCCCGGGCCACCGCCGGCTCATCCTCGGTGGCGCCGAGCAGGAACAGCCGGATCAGGGTGGCCAGCGGGGAGCGGTCCCTGGTCGCGCGCAGCGCGGGAGCCGGCTCGCCGCGGGCCAGCGCTCGATGAGCACCGCCCCCCAGCAACTCCTGGACCCCGGTCGAGTCGTACCGGGCGGCTCGCAGGTCGTCACCGAACCGGTCGATCAGGGCCGGGTCGGACAACGGAAACCGCGCACCGCCGAGCGCCGGGTCGGGCCGGGCCCCGGGGGCACGGTGATTCACCCCGGAAGGTTAACGGTCCGGGCAATCGGCGCGGGCTCAGCCGTGCTGCGCGGCCAGCACGGCCTGCACGCGTGGTTCGTCGCGGGTGTGATAGCGCAGCAGGTAGGCGACACCCGACGCGCGGGACAGATCGTCCCTGCGGACCATGTCCGCGTCGACCCCGGCGGCCCGGACCGCCTGCATCAGGTCCAGCGCGTCGTCGGGCTCGTCCAGCTGCAGTGCGGTCATCGCCATCCGCCGCCGGCGGGC
>Ga0302254_10000305_pt1 | contig 11529 bp, 11 predicted proteins | sample I_Fen_E1_4_FD_194573 | JGI IMG/M metagenome (GOLD analysis project Ga0302254, IMG submission 194573) | Peat permafrost microbial communities from Stordalen Mire near Abisko, Sweden - I_Fen_E1_4 | ecosystem: Environmental > Terrestrial > Soil > Wetlands > Permafrost | place: Sweden: Abisko... | reverse complement strand
GTCCTCCGTCGGCGTGCCGTTGCTGCGTGTGCACACGGTCCCTGGTCCTACGCCGAGCTGAGGCTGCACCGCATCCTGCTGGAGGCCGGGATCACCGGCTGGGCTGCCAACGCCAAGCTCGTCATCGGCGGAGTCCGGCTCTACCCCGACGTCCGCTTCCGTGCCCGGCTCCTCGTGCTGGAGTTCGACGGTCGCGAGACGCACGGCTCCCGGGAAGCGTTCCTCGCCGACCGCGAACGCTGGAACCTCCTTGAGGCTGCCGGGTACCACGTGCTCCGGTTCGGTTGGGAGCACCTCGACCAGCCCGACTACGTGGTGACCATGGTGCGACGAGCGTTCGTCGCGGCCCCACCCGCCCGATGACGCGACGGGAATTGCGCTCGCGTGGGCAATCGAGGCCGTCTCCTGGACGGATCGGGGCACGCCAGTGCGAATCCCGCCGCCCCGGACTCCGCCAGGGACGCAGAACGGCCCGGGACCGAGGTCCCGGGCCGCCGTGCAGGGCTGGTGTCAGCCGATGGTCTTGCCGACGCTGCGCAGGTACTCGCAGGCTTCGATGACGCGCTTGGCCATTCCGGCCTCTGCAGACTTGCCCCAGGCGCGGGGGTCGTACTGCTTCTTGTTGCCAACCTCGCCGTCGATCTTCAGGACGCCGTCGTAGTTGCGGAACATGTGCTCGACGACCGGACGGGTGAAGGCGTACTGGGTGTCGGTGTCGATGTTCATCTTGATGACGCCGTAGTCGACAGCGTCCGAGATCTCCTGCGGGGTGGAGCCGGAGCCACCGTGGAAGACCAGGTCGAACGGCTTGTCCTTGCCGTACTTGGCGCCGACGGCGTCCTGGATCTCCTTGAGCACGGCCGGACGCAGCTTCACGGCACCGGGCTTGTACACACCGTGCACGTTGCCGAAGGTGAGCGCGGTCAGGTAGCGACCCTTCTCGCCGAGGCCGAGCTTCTCGATGGTGGCGAGGCCGTCAGCGACGGTGGTGTAGAGCTTGTCGTTGATCTCTGCTGCGACGCCGTCCTCTTCGCCACCGACGACACCGACCTCGATCTCGAGGATCTGGCGGGCCTTGCTGGTGAGGGCGAGCAGCTCGTCGGCGATGATCAGGTTCTCTGCCATCGGCACAGCGGAGCCGTCCCACATGTGCGACTGGAACAGCGGCTCGAGGCCGCGGTCGACGCGCTCCTGCGAGATGGCGATCAGCGGACGGACGAAGTCCTCCAGCTTGTTCTTGGGGCAGTGGTCGGTGTGCACGACGACGTTGATCGGGTAGTTCTTCGCGACAACGTGGGCGTACTCGGCCAGCGCGACGGCGCCGGTGACCATGTGCTTGATGGTCGGGCCGGAGGCGTACTCCGCGCCACCCGTGCTGACCTGGATGATGCCGTCAGAACCCGCCTCTGCGAACCCGGCGAGGGCGGCGTTGATGGACTGCGAAGAGGTGATGTTGATCGCCGGGTAGGCGTACTTGCCGGTCTTCGCGGCATCGAGCATCTCGGCGTACTTCTCAGGACTGGCAATGGGCATTCGTGGTGGCCTCTCTCAGGTGACAGCGCCCGCGACGGTGCGGGGCACTTGGCGGAACACCCCCAGTGTCTCAAACCTCGGGCTGCCGTGGTATTCCGTGCAGAGAATGGACGCGGTTGACCACTTCCGATTTCAATCCATGCGGGAGAGGTCGACCCACGCCCGTCCCGACGACAGCACGCGGACGGCGGCGTCGAGCGTCGCGGGCATGGTGTCGGTGTAGTCGATCGGCACGAGCCCGGTGCCGCGCGCGCGGTCGGTGGTGACCAGCGAGCTGGACGCGCCAAGGACGCCCGGCTTGAGCACGACCGAGCCGACCTCGGGCCAGGGGAACCATCGCTGGCCGATGAGCATGCCCTGGCGGTTGAGCCCGATCGCGAGCCCCGGCTGGGCGAGGCGGGCGTCGGCCCGTACCCGCAGGAACTCGATCAGGCTGTACCCGGTGGTCGCGAGCCCGGTGGCGACGGAGAGGCCGATCATCCACGGTGCCCACGAGCCGAACTGGTCCGGCCAGAAGTACCAGCCCGCCGCGACGAGCCCTGCGCTGATGACGGTGGAGACGGCGCGGGAGACGAGCATGCCCCGCGCGCGCCGCACGCGGTTGGCCACCAGGTCGGGGCGGTAGTAGACGCCGTACTCGTCGCTCACCGGGCCAATCCTAGGCTGCCCACTGGCGGGCCCAGTGGTACATCGCGATGGCGGCAGCAGCACCAGCGTTCAGTGACCGGGTGGAGCCGTACTGGGTGATCGCAACCAGCTGCGTGCAGCCCGCCGCGAGGGTGTCGGTCAGCCCCGGCCCCTCGGAACCGAACACGAGGCAGCAGTGCTGGGGGAGCTCAGCGGTCTCGAGTGGTACCGAGCCGGGGATGTTGTCCACGCCCACGGCAACGACGTCGTTGGCGTCGAGCCAGGCGAGGAAGCTCTCCTCGTCGGGGTGGTGGTGCACGTGGAGGTAGCGATCGGTCACCATCGCGCCGCGACGGTTCCAGCGCCGCCGTCCCACGATGTGCACGGCCGCGACGTTGAAGGCGTTGGCCGTCCGCACGATCGAGCCGATGTTGAAGTCGTGCTCCCAGTTCTGGATCGCGACGTGCAGGGGCTGCCGCCGGGTGTCGAGGTCGGCGACGATCGCCTCCACCGTCAGGTAGCGGTAGGAGTCGCCGACGTTGCGCCGGTCACCCTCCGCGAGCAGGGCGAGGTCGTACTGCTCACCGTCGGGCCAGGGCAGCGGGTGCGGCCCCACTCCGGGGGCGCTCACAGCCGCCACCTCGTCGTCGCTCAGGGTCACCATGGCGGTCACGGTACCCTGAGTGATCATGGACTTGTTGCCCCAGCTGGCCATCGTGCCGCTGCTCCTGCCGGAATGGCTGGACCCTGCCGTCATCATCCAGGCTCTCGGGAACTGGGCCCTGTGGGGGGTGGCGCTCATCATCTTCATCGAGTGCGCCATCTTCCCCATCCTGCCCGGGGACTCGCTGCTCTTCACCGTCGGCATGTTCATCGCCATGGTTCCGCCGTCGATCACCTTCCCGGGCATGGTTCCGTGGCAGGTGCTGGTGGTCGCCTGCGTCGTCTTGACCATCGCAGCCGTGGCAGGGAACGTCGCCGGTTACTGGCTCGGCCATCTGATCGGTCCAGCGCTCTTCAAGCCACGCGAGGGTTTCTGGGGGAAGGTCTTCGACCCCAAGCGCGTGGACCAGACCCATGAGCTGCTGGGACGCTACGGCAACCGCGCACTCGTCCTCGCGCGCTTCGTCCCGTTCGTCCGCACGTTCGTCACCCTGATCGCCGGCATCGGCCGCATGGAGTTCCGCTCGTTCATCACCTGGACGGCTGTCGGCGGCGTGATCTGGGCGATCGGCGTGACCGTGCTCGGGTTCTTCCTCGGGAACGTCCCTGTGATCAGGGACAACATCGACGCCGTCCTCGTGCTGATCGTCCTCGTCTCGGTCCTGCCGATGGTGGTGGAGGCGATCCTCGCCCGCCGCCGGGCCGTGGCGACCAAGCCCTGATGGCCCGATCCTGATGGTGCAGCACCGTTCGATCGCCTGGATGCCGGCCGCAGCAGACACCCGTCCGCCGGCCGGCCCTGCCGAGCTGGACGCGGCCGTCGCAGCCCTCTCCGGGCACCGGCTCGCCGTGCTCACCGGAGCAGGACTGTCCACCGACTCCGGGCTGCCCGACTACCGGGGGCCCGAGGCCGCACCGCGGAACCCGATGACCTACGAGCAATTCACCTCCAGCGCGCGCTACCGGCAGCACTACTGGGCGCGCAACCACCTCGGCTGGCACAGCATGTACCGCACCGAACCCAACCAGGGCCACCTCGCCCTCGCCGCCATGGAGCGGGCGGGGACGGTGCTCGGCGTGATCACCCAGAACGTCGATCGCCTGCACGAGCGGGCGGGCTCCGGCCGCGTCGTCGACCTGCACGGCAACTACAACCGCATCCGGTGCCTTTCCTGCGGCTGGGAGTGCACCCGCGCAGAGCTGGACGAACGGTTGCTCGCACTCAACCCCGGTTTCCTCGAGCACGTCAAGGAACTCGGCGACGTCGAGATCGCCCCGGACGCCGACGCCGTGCTCGAGTCGACCACCGGCTTCGTCGTCGCCTCCTGCCCGGTCTGCGGCGGGGTGCTGAAGCCCGACATCGTCTTCTTCGGTGAGTCGGTGCCGCCGGCCCGGGTGCGGGAGGCTTTCGGGATCGTTGATGACGCCGGTGCCCTGCTCATTGCGGGCACCTCGCTCGCCGTGATGTCAGGGCTGCGGTTCGTGCGACACGCCGCCCGCCAGAAGAAGCCGATCGTGATCATCAACCGCGGACTCACCAGGGGCGACGAGCTGGCTTCCGTGCGGCTCAACGCCGGCACGTCGGAGGCACTGAGCATCCTCGCGGAGCGGCTCACCCCATAGCCGAGCGCCGGACGGTGGGGAAGACTTCACCCATGACGACGATCATCTCCACACTGTTCATCGCCCTCGACGGCGTCGCCGAGATCGACCCTGCGTGGCACTTCCCGTACTTCGACGAGAACATGGGCGCGGCGGTCACAGAGGACTACGCCGGCACCGACGTACTTCTGCTCGGCCGGGTCACCTACGACAGCTTCGCCGGCGCGTGGCCGGAACGGGAGTCAGCCGGCGAGGTGGACGCGCCGATGGCCAAGCAACTCGGCGACCTCCGCAAGGTGGTTGCCACGCGCGGCGGGCAGGACCTGGGCTGGCGCAATGCCGAACGGACGTCCGACGTGCTGGCGACGGTGAAGGAGCTGCGGCAGCAGCCCGGCCTGGAGAAGGTGCTGGTTGCCGGCTCGATCTCCATCGTGCAACAGCTGCTCGCAGCGGGCGAGCTGGACGAACTCCACCTGCTGGTGCACCCGGTCGCAGCCCAGCACGGCCGACGGTTTTTCACCGACGACGGAGAAGCGCAGCCCCTCACGCTGCTGAGCTCTGCGGTCTTCCCGACCGGCGTCGTCCGGCTGGTCTACTCCCCCAGCGAGTTGCCCAACGCAGCGACCTACGAAGACGCTGCGGAGAAGCTGACCACGCTGGAGGAGTGAGTGGTTACTGCTGGGGCGGCTGCTGGTAGGTCGGCGGCTGCTCGGTCGGCGGCGTATAGGTGGGTGGTGTGTAGGTGGGCGGCTGCTGCGCCTGGACGGCCGGGGGCGCGTAGGTCGGCGGCTGCGGAGCCGGCGCGAACTCACCGGGAGCCTGGGCCTGCGGGGTGGCCTGCGGGTAGGCCTGCGGGTTCGGCAGTTCCGAAGGGGTGCTGCCGGCAGCGAGCTGGTCGTTGGTGGGCTCCGGCGGTGCGCCGACGGGCCGGTCGCTGATCTCGCCGAAGCTCACGTGCGGGGCCTGGCGGACAGCCGCCTCGTTGACCTCGAAGTAGGTGGCCTTCTCGAACTTGAACATGCCGGCGAGCACGTTCGAGGGGAACGACTCCACCTGGGTGTTGTAGTTGCGCACGTTTGCGTTGTAGAAGCGCCGTCCGGCGGCGATCCGGTCCTCGGTCGCCGTCAGCTCGCGCTGCAGTTCGAGGAAGTTCACGTTGCTCTTCAGGTCGGGGTAGGCCTCGACGCTCACCAGCAGGTTACGGACGGCGCCGCTCAGCTGCTCCTCGACCTGTGCCCGCTCCTGGGTCACCTGTCCGCCACCGGCCTGTGCCAGCGCTGCGGCCTGGTTGCGCAGCCGGGTGACGCCTTCGAGGGTGTTGCGCTCGTGGGCGGCATAGGCCCGCACCGTCTCGACAAGGTTGGGGATCAGGTCATAGCGCCGGTTCAGTTCCACGTCGATCTGGCGCCACGACTCCTGGATCAGGTTCCGGGAGCGAACGAAGCCGTTGTAGAGCGAGACCGCATAGAAGGCCACGCCGACCACGACCAGCAACACCACGATGAGGAAGATCACGCCACCAGTCATTCCAGGTTCTCCAATCCGAGGGATGGTCCCGGCCGCTCACGGCCAGGCAGGGCCCAGCCTAACGGCAGACCCCCGCCGCTGGTCGAGAGCCAAACCCCCAACGATCCCTGAGCTTCACGAATTGACCCCTGGACTTGACGAAGGGTCGACCAACACGGTCAGGACAGGTCGAGGTCCGCCAGTCCGATCGCATAACGGTAGGGCACGCCCTCGGCCTCGATCTTTTCCTTCGCCCCGGTGCTCCGGTCGACGATCACGGCGACGCCGATCACCTCTCCCCCGGCTTCGCGGACGGCGTCGACGGCTGTCATGACCGAGCCGCCGGTGGTGGAGGTGTCCTCGACGACGAGGCACCGGCGTCCGGCCACCTCCGTGCCCTCGATGCGGCGCTGCAGGCCGTGCGCCTTCGACTCCTTGCGGACGACGAACGCGTCCACCCGGCCGCCGGAGTGGGCGGCATGGTGCAGCATCGCAACGGCCACCGGGTCAGCACCGAGGGTCAGTCCACCGACCGCGTCGAAGTCCCAGTCGGCGACCAGCTCCGTCATCACCTCACCGACCAGCGGGGCTGCGGCGCCGTCCAGCGTCACCCGGCGCAGGTCGACGTAGTAGTCGGCCTCCTTGCCCGAGGCGAGGGTGACCTTTCCCCGCACCACTGCCAGGGTCTTGACGTATTCGATGAGCTCAACGCGTGCTGCCATGGCAGCAAACTACAGCCATGCTCAGGAGAACCAGCCCCGGCTCCACGCAGGGGACGGTGAGCCCTCGGCGTCGTCGTCGGTGAACGGCGCGGCACCCGACAGCCAGCGGGCAAGTTCGCGTCCGGCCAGCAGCCGGTAGGGGAACCCTGCGCGCTGCAGCCGACGTTCGAAGGCCTGCAACGGCAGGTCCGTGCCGCCGACGGCGACGAAGTTGCCGAACCTTCGGCCCTTCCAGACCGGCACCTCCGCGCTCACCGCCACCTCGTCGAACGTCGCGACGATGCCGGCGAGACAGCGCTTCGCCCAGCCGAACGGGGCCGAGTCGGTGAGGTTCATCACTGCCTGGCCGCCGGGACGCAGCGTGCGGGCCACCTCCGTGAAGAACTCGAGGGTTGCGAGCTCTGGCGGCACGCTCGCGCCGGCGAACGCGTCGATGATCACGGTGTCCGCGCAGCCCGACGGCAGTGCTGCGACGCCGGTGCGGCCGTCCACCGGTCGCACCTTGATACCCGAGTTGCGGGGCAGCGGCAGCTTCTCCCGGACGGAGGCCGTCAGTTCCTCGTCCGGCTCCAGCACCACCTGAGCGGTGCGGGGACGCCGGGCAGCGACGAACCGTGGCAGGGTGAGGCCCCCGCCACCGACATGGATGACCCGCAGGTTCTCTGCCACCGGCCGGGCGAGGATCGTCTCGTCGAGCACTTCCGCGATCCGCTGGACGTACTCGAACTCCAGCCGCAAGGGGTCGGTCGGGTCGACCCAGGACTGTTCGGTCTTGCCGTGCATGACCATGAACGCCCGACGGTCGTCGGGGGCAGGCACCACACGGTTCATGTCGTCGCAGCCTACCTTCAGGCCGCTTCGGCCAGACGCCTCCGAACGGCCATGCTCAACCGCTAGGGTGACAGCACGCCGGAGCTGCCCGGCGATGGCGAACCAAGATCGATCCTGGAGTCGACGTGACCAACAACCAACAGCCCGGGCCCACCGGCGTTCCCACTCCTGGCGTGCCAGGTCAGGGGCAACAGCCGTATCCTCCCCAGCAGGTCCCGCCACAGCAGTACCCGCCCCAGCAGTACCCGGGTCAGCCGTACCCCGGCCAGCAGCCGGTCCCAGGCCAGCCCTACCCCGGCCAGCCGTACCCCGGCCAGCAGCCGATCCCCGGCCAGCCGTACCCCGGCCAGCCGTACGGCGCGCAGCCGCAGCAGCCGTATCCGGGTGGGCAGCCGGTACCGGGCCAGCCTTACGGCGCCCAGCCACAACAGCCCTACCCCGGCCAGCCCTTCGCCGGACAGCAGCCCTACCCCGGCCAGCAGCAGTACGGGCCGCAGGGTCCGGTGCCGCCGTACGCTCCGGCTGGGCAACCACCGGGCAAGCCAAGGGGGAAGGGCGCGCTGATCCTCGGCATCACCGGCGGGGTGGTCGTCCTGGCCGTGATCGCATCCTTCCTCGTGCTGAGGAACCCTGTGCTGCCGGTCACGCCGCAGCTGCCCGCCACGACAGCGAGCGTCCCGAGCGGCCCAGCCACCGTCCCGGGAGCCACCGTCACGCCCGTGACACAGACCGACACAGCCCAGGCCGCCGTCCAGGGCTACCTCCAGGCCGTCTCGGGCGGCGACTCGGCATCCGCCATCGCCTACGCTGCGAACCCGCCGGTGGAGCAGTCCCTGCTCACAGACGAGATGCTCGCCGCGAACCAGGCTGTGGCCCCGATCACCGACATCACCATCACCGAAGGGACGGGGAGCGACCACCAGACCGTCCAGGCGGCGTACAACCTCGGCGGGACGCCGGTCAGCACCACTTTCGAGGTCACCCGGGTCAACGGCGCCTGGAAGCTCGACTCCGTCGCCGCGCCGCTGCCCCTGGATCTCTCCGGCACCGTGGGCGTCGACCTGGCCATCAACGGCGTGCCACTGCTGAACATCAACCCTGCGGTCTTCCCCGGCAGGTACACGGTCGAGTCGGTGAGCGGGTGGTACAAGCTGTCGGGGGGCACGGTGCAGGTGGACAACGCCACGCCGTCCAGTTCGTCAACGGAGCCGAAGCTGCTACTGGCATCCTCGGGCGTCTCGGCCATCCGCAAGGCCGCCCAGGCGAAGCTCAACTCATGCCTGAAGAAGAACTCGCTCGCGCCCGCCGGCTGCGGGTTCGGCACCTACCTGCCAGGCAACAACAAGGTGCGGTCCTCCTCGATCAACTGGCGGGTGGTGAAGGGCGGCACCGCGATGCGGAAGCTCTCGCCGAGCCTCGACGCCCCCGATTCTGCGATCGCCAAGGTGTCCGTCAAGACAAGGGTGGACTGCTCCTCGACCAACGGACGACGCTGGCGCGGGTTCTCCACCGTCCACTACGTGTACGCCACGCTCAGCGGGGGCAAGGTGCAGGTCACCCTCGGCGCCTGAGGGACCGGCTGTCTGGTTATCGCCAACCGTGCCCGGAGCCGGTCTTCCCCCGCTAGTGTGAAGCGCCGGAGCGGCCCGGCGCTGCCCCCATGAGCTGGAGTCGAAGTGAACGACAGGCCCGGACCTTCCGGCGAGCAACCCACCCCCCACACGCCGGCACCCCGGCAACAGCCTCATCCGCCGCAGCAGAACCGCCCGGCCCAGCCCTATCAACCGCAGCCGTACCGGGCTTACCAGTACCCCCCAGGCTATGCGGGGGAGGCGTACCGCCCGCCGGTCCAGGAGCCCGACGTCCCGGACGACGAGCCACCGGCCAACCCCAACGGGAAGGGCGCGCTGATCATCGGCATCGTTGGCGGCGTTGTCATCCTCGGCCTGATAGCGGTCATCACGTTCCCCGGACTCCTCGGCGGCGCCGTTCCCACGCCGTTCGCCACGACGTCCGGTGGCACGACGGGCGCGACGGCACCCCCGTCGGCAACGGGCGCGGCAGCGGTCAGGGGCTACCTCAAGGCCGTCGCCGGCGGTCACGCTGCGTCCGCCATCGCCTATGGCGCTACTCGGCCGGTCGAGCAGTCGCTGCTGACGGACGAGATGCTGGCGGCGAACCGCGCGGTGGCCCCGATCACCGACATCAAGGCCACAGAGGGGACCGGCGGCGACCATCAGACCGTTCAGGCCAGCTACAAGCTCGGCGGAACCCCGGTCAGCACCACCTTCGAGGTCACCCGTGCCAACGGCACCTGGGTGCTCGATGCCATCGCCGCACCACTGCCGCTCGACCTGTCCAGAACCACGGGGGTCGACCTGAGAATCAACGGCAGGAAGCTGCCGAACCTCCACCCGGCCGTCTTCCCGGGCAGTTACACCATCACGACGTCGAACCGGTGGTTCACGGTGCCGGGGGGCAAGGCGCAGGTCGAGAACGGGGCGGGGTCCAGCACTGTGCGGAAGGCGAAGCTGGCGCTGAGTGCGGCAGGGATCTCCGCCATCCGCAAGGCCGCGCAGGCGAAGCTGAACTGGTGCCTGAAGAAGGATTCGCTGACTCCCGCCGACTGCGCCGCCGACTTGTCCATGCCGAATGGCAACAAGGTGCGTCCCTCAACGATCGACTGGCAGGTGACCAAGGGTGGGAGCGCGATGCGGACGCTCAAGCCGACCCTCGACTCGGCGGACAGTGCGCACGCCAAGGTGTCGGTGAAGACCCGGGTGTACTGCACCTCCACCGATGGGCACCGCTGGCGTGGCTACGCCACCATCCGCTTCGTCTACGCGACGCTCGCCCGGCACAGCGTGACGATCGAATTCACGTCCTGACGACAGGCGAACAAGCTCAGCCGGCCGTGGCCGCCGGCGCGACCACCAGCCCGGTCTGGTCGGCATTCACGTCGAAGGCGATCGTGTCGCCGTCGGCGATCTCGCCGGCCAGCACCTTGCGCGCCAGCGTGTCCTCGATGGTGGTCTGCACCAGCCGCTTCAGCGGACGGGCGCCGTACACCGGGTCGAAGCCGGTCAGTGCCAGCCAGTCCTTGCCCGCCTGGGTCACGTCCACCTCGATGCGGCGGTCGGCAAGGCGCTGGTTCAGCCGCTTCAACTGGATGTCGACGATGCGCGTGAGCTCGGCCGTGCCGAGGGCGTCGAAGATGACGATCTCGTCCAGCCGGTTCAGGAACTCGGGCTTGAAGGCCTGTCGCACCACGCCCATCACCGCTTCACGCTTGGTGTCGGCGTTCAGCGCGGGGTTGCTCAGGTACTGGGAGCCCAGGTTGGAGGTCATGATCAGGATCACGTTGCGGAAGTCGACCGTCCTGCCCTGGCCATCGGTCAACCGACCGTCGTCGAGCACCTGCAGCAGGATGTTGAACACCTCCGGGTGGGCCTTCTCCACCTCGTCCAGCAGCACGACCGAGTAGGGACGGCGGCGCACGGCCTCCGTGAGCTGCCCGCCCTCCTCGTAGCCGATGTAGCCGGGAGGGGCGCCGACCAGCCGCGAGACGGTGTGCTTCTCGCCGTACTCGCTCATGTCGATCCGCACCATCGCATGCTCGTCGTCGAACAGGAAGTCGGCCAGCGACTTGGCCAGCTCCGTCTTGCCGACGCCGGTGGGGCCGAGGAAAAGGAACGAGCCGGTGGGACGGTTCGGGTCAGAGATGCCGGCCCGCGACCGGCGGACGGCATCAGCCACGGCCTGCACGGCCGGGCGCTGGCCGACCAGGCGCTCACCGAGCCGGTCCTCCATGGTGAGCAGCTTCTCGCTCTCACCCTGGAGCAGCCTGCCGACCGGGATCCCGGTCCAGGCGGCGACGACCTCGGCGATGTCGGCGGCGGAGACCTCTTCGCTGACCATGGAGGTCGCGTTCTTCTCCGCCTCCGTTGCGCTCTCCAACTCAGCCTCGAGGCCCGGGATCCTGCCGTAGAGGATCTCGGAGGCCCGCGTGAGGTCGCCCTCGCGCTGGGCGCGCTCTGCCTCGATC
>Ga0302254_10000303_pt1 | contig 11553 bp, 8 predicted proteins | sample I_Fen_E1_4_FD_194573 | JGI IMG/M metagenome (GOLD analysis project Ga0302254, IMG submission 194573) | Peat permafrost microbial communities from Stordalen Mire near Abisko, Sweden - I_Fen_E1_4 | ecosystem: Environmental > Terrestrial > Soil > Wetlands > Permafrost | place: Sweden: Abisko... | reverse complement strand
ACTACGTCTACGCCGTCGCGGTGTTGCACCTGGCGGATCCGGTGGACGTCGGGCCGGAGATCCGCAATGTCCTCGCCGAGATCGCGCCGCCGCTGCAGGTCGCGGTGGAGAGCGAGCTCATGTACCAAGCGCTGGATCTCAAGCGTGTCGAGATGTATCAGCGCTCCATCCGCGACCCGCTGACGGGCCTGCACAACCGTGGCTACCTGGAGGACGCGGTGGACCGGCTGTTCGCGATCCACGACCGCGGGGCCACGCCGGGTATCGCCGTGGCGATGGTGGACATCGACCATTTCAAGCGCGTCAACGACACCCTCGGCCATGCCCGCGGCGACGTCGTGCTCCGCGAAGTGGCGGACGTGCTCGCCGACGGGACGCGCCGCGGAGATCTCGCGGTGCGGCTGGGCGGGGAGGAGTTCGCCGTCTTCTTCGTCGGGCTGACCGGCGGGGGGGCGGTTGATGCTGCCGAGCGGCTGCGGGCCGAATGCTCGCGGCGTACCTCGCAGGCGCCGGAGAGCACCCACGTCACGGTCAGTGTCGGGGTGGCCGAGCGCCAGCGCGGCGAGGCACTTCCTCAGGTCCTGCGCCGTGCCGACAGTGCCCTGTACGCGGCGAAGGCGGGGGGACGCGACCGTGTCTGCCGCGGCTGAGTTATGGGCAGCCGGGTAGCCGTTGCACCCCACAACGTGCTCAGCAAAGTTGTCCCCGGCACCGCGATGCGTTCCCGGCGCACCGGGCCGCGAACCGCGCCCGGCAGCGGGCGCGACCCGGCCGCGGCGTCAGCCGGCGTCGGCAAGCACGGCCGCGAGCCGGCTCACCCCTTCGGCCAGCTCCTCGTCGCTGAGCGCGTAGGACAGCCGGGCGTACCCGGGCGTGCCGAACGCCTCACCCGGCACGATCGCGACCCCGACCTCTTCCAGCAGAATGGCGGCGAGGTCGTTCGAGCTCTTCGGCGTGCGTCCCCGGACCGGCCGGTCGAGCACGTCGAGCAGCGACGGGAAGCAGAAGAAGGCACCCATCGGCTCAGGGCAGGTCACGCCCGGGATCGCGGCCAGCATCGAATGCATCATGATGCGCCGGCGGTCGAACGCCGCGCGCATCGTCGACATGGCCGACAGGTCACCGTTGAGCGCGGCGACGGAGGCCGCCTGGGCCACGTTGCAGACGTTGGACGTCGAATGCGACTGGAGGTTCGTGGCCGCCTTCACCACGTCCGACGGCCCGATCAGCCAGCCGACACGCCAGCCGGTCATGGCGTATGTCTTCGCCACCCCGTTGACGACGACGCACTGGTCGGCGAGGTCGGGGACCTCCACCGGCAGTGAGGCCATCTGCGCGTCCCCGTACACAAAGTGCTCGTAGATCTCGTCAGTGACGACCCAGGTGCCAGTGTCGACGGCCCAGCGGCCGACGTCCCGCGTCAGGTCGCGCCCGGCGACCGCGCCCGACGGGTTCGAGGGCGAGCACCAAAGGAGCGCCTTGGTGCGCCGGGTGCGGAACTGCTCAAGCTGCTCGACCGAGGTGAGGTAGCCGTCCTCCGGCGTGGTCGGCACTTCGATCGGGACGCCGCCGGCAAGACGGATCGCCTCCGGGTAGGTCGTCCAGTAGGGGGCGGGCAGGAGCACCTGGTCGCCAGGGTCGAGCAAGGTGGCGAACGCCTCGAACACGGCCTGCTTCGCGCCGTTGGTCACGAGCACCTGAGACGCCTGGGTTTGCAAGCCGGAATCGCGCGCACTCTTCGCGGCCACGGCCTCGCGCAGCTCGGGCAACCCCCCGGCGGGGGTGTAGTGGTGCAGGCGAGGCTCGCGGCACGCCCGCTCGGCGGCCGCCACGATGTATCCGGGGGTGGAGAAGTCGGGCTCGCCCGCGCCGAAGCCGATGACATCGCGCCCGGCCGCCTTCATAGCCTTGGCCATCGCGTCGACGGCCAGCGTTGCGGACGGCGCCATGCCGCCGACGCGGGCGGACAGGCGCGGGTGCGCTGTGGCTTGCAGGGCTGCGCTCATGGCTCCCGATCCTCGCACGCGGGCCAGGGTGGATACACTGTCGTTTCGTCGGAGACAGCTGAAGGTCAAACATGCCCTGTGTAGGCCGTCGGCGGGCTTCCGGCTCCGTCTAAGGGGCGTAGCTCAATTGGCAGAGTCCCGGTCTCCAAAACCGGTTGTTGCAGGTTCGAGTCCTGTCGCCCCTGCGGGAGAGCGCAGGATTGCCAGGCGAAGGAGGGGTCGTGCCGACTGAGACGCGCGACGAGGCGAAGCCGCCTCCGCCCGGCGGCAAGGCCGGCGGGAAGACCGGCGGTGGGGGCGACGGCAGGGGCGGGCGCGGCACCAAGCGCCGCGGCCCCCGTCAGTACTACCGGGAAGTCGTGGCCGAGCTCCGCAAGGTCATTTATCCGAGCCGCAAGGAGCTCATCACCTACGTCGTTGTTGTTCTTGTGTTCGTCAGCGCCATGACTGCCATCACCGCACTCCTCGACTTCGGCTTCACGAGGCTCGTGCTGGCCGTCTTCGGGTGACGGCGGCGGCAACGAAGCAGCTAGTTGGGAAGAAGGTCTCATCTCGTGTCCGTCCATCCCGAGCCCGCGTCCGACCAAGGGGAGGCCGTCGAGGAGCTCGAACCGGTCGCCGGGCAGCCCGCCGACCCGACCGAAAGCGACGGGGCCGAGTCGCCCGAGACCAGTGCGCAGGCCACCGCAGCGAGCACTGCCACTCCAGAGAGCACTGCCACTCCAGAGAGCACTGCGGAGACCGGCGCGACGACTGACCTGGAGGCCTCTGCCGACGGGCAGGCCACGGCGGCAAAGACCGCGGCGGCAAAGACCGCGGCGGAGGTCGAGCAGGAAGAGGACGACGACGCCGTCGAAGAGCTGCGGCGCCAGCTTTCGCGTGCTCCTGGCGACTGGTACGTCGTGCACTCCTACGCGGGCTACGAGAACAAGGTCAAGGCAAACCTGGAACAGCGCATTGCCAGCCTCAACATGGAGGACTACATCTTCCAGATCGAGGTGCCGACCGAGGAGGTCGTGCAGATCAAGAACGGCAAGCGACAGGTCGTCCAGCAGAAGAAGTATCCGGGCTACATCTACGTCCGGATGGACCTCACCGACGACTCCTGGGCTGCCGTACGCAATACGCCTGGGGTCACCGGGTTCGTCGGTTTGACCAACCGACCGTCCCCGCTGCGGGTTGACGAGGTCGTCCAGATTCTCGCGCCCGCCGTGCAGAAGAAGACCCGCAAGGTCGAAGCGCCGAAGGAGCAGGCGTTCGAGGTGGGTGAGTCGGTCACGGTCCGCGAGGGCCCGTTCGCGACGTTGCCTGCCACGATCAGCGAGGTGAATCTGGACGCGCAGCGGCTCAAGGTGTTGGTTTCGATCTTCGGCCGGGAGACCCCGGTCGAGTTGCAGTTCAACCAGGTCTCCAAGATCTGACCGCCGCCGGCGTCCGGCGATTCCCAGGAAGAAAGTCATGCCACCGAAGAAGAAACTCGCAGCGATCGTCAAGCTCCAAATCAACGCCGGCCAGGCCACCCCGGCGCCGCCGATCGGCCCCGCTCTCGGGCAGCACGGCGTCAACATCATGGACTTCTGCAAGCGGTACAACGCCGTGACTGAGGCCCAGCGGGGGTCGGTCATCCCGGTCGAGATCTCGATCTTCGAGGACAGATCGTTCGAGTTCATCACCAAGACCCCGCCCGCGGCGAAGCTGTTGCTCAAGGCGTCCGGGGTCGACAAGGGCAGCGGCGTGCCGCACCGGACCAAGGTGGCCTCCCTCACCCGTGACCAGGTGCGGGAGATCGCCCAGACGAAGCTGCCCGACCTGAACGCCAACGACCTCGACGCGGCAGAGAAGATCATTGCCGGTACGGCGAGGTCGATGGGGATCACCGTCACCGACTGGTGAGCCGCCAGTTCCGCCAGTTCCGCCAGTTCCGCAAGTAAGTCGGTACCGCCAGAGCCGCATATGCCGCGTATGCGCATCGCGGCAGTGGGAGGGCGCGCCCGCGCCCGTCCGGACCACGAGGAGAGATCATGAAACGAAGCAAGGCCTACCGCGCAGCGCTGGATAAGGTCGACCGCGGCCGTACGTACACCCCGCTGGAGGCGGTCCGGCTCGCCCGCGAGACGTCCGCCACGAAATTTCCGGGGACGGTCGAGGCCGCGCTGCGCCTCGGTGTGGATCCGCGCAAGGCCGACCAGATGGTCCGCGGAACGGTGAACCTGCCCCACGGCACCGGCAAGACCGCCCGCGTCGCGGTCTTCGCGGCCGGGGAGAAGGCGCGCGAGGCCGAGGAAGCCGGCGCCGACATCGTCGGCAGCGACGACCTCGTGCAGCGGGTGCAGGGCGGCTTCCTCGAGTTCGACGCCGCAGTGGCCACCCCCGACCAGATGTCGAAAGTAGGGCGGATCGCGCGGATCCTGGGCCCCCGCGGTCTCATGCCCAACCCCAAGACGGCGACCGTGACGATGGACATCGCCAAGGCCGTCCGCGACATCAAGGGTGGAAAGGTCAACTTCCGCGTCGACAAGCAGGCGAACCTGCATCTGATCCTCGGCAACACCAGCTTCTCGGACCAGCAGTTGATCGAGAACTACGCGGCGGCCCTCGACGAGGTGCATCGGGCCAAGCCCGCCGTCGCTAAAGGCAAGTACCTGAAGAAGGTCACCTTCGCCACGACGATGGGGCCGGGCATCCCGGTCGACCCCAACCGCACCCGCAACCTGATGGAGGATTCGGCGGCCCATACCGCCGACTCAGCCGTCGGGTAACCTACGACCAACGAACGTTCCGAAGACCGCTGGTGCTCCCTGCAGGGGGCCGAAGGCCGCTGCGGCGGCGCCCGCGCAGGGATGTGCCGAGGCAGAGTGTGGCCCGCCGCGTGCGGCGGCGGCCCGTTACGCCCCGCGCGCCCCGCGTGCGGGGCGCTTTCTGTTGTGGCTCGCCGGCGGGTTTCGGTGCAGATCGGTGAAGAGAGGAACGCCATGCCGAGGCCGGACAAGGTCAGCGCGGTCGCTGAGATCGCCGATGCTTTCCGCACGTCCAACGCGGCCGTGCTCACCGAGTACCGCGGGCTGTCGGTGAAGGAGCTCACCCAGCTGCGCCGGGCGCTCGGCGCGGGGACGTCCTTCGCGATCGTGAAGAACACGCTCACCAAGATCGCGGCCAAGGATGCGGGAGTCGATGGGCTCGGTGAGCTGCTCACCGGGCCGACCGCCGTCGCGTTCGTGGAGGGCGACCCGGTCGAGGCAGCCAAGGGCCTGCGCGATTTCGCGCGAACCCACCCGGCGCTCGTGCTCAAGGGGGGCGTGCTCGAGGGTAAGCCGCTATCAGCTCAGGAGATCCGGCGGCTGGCTGACCTGGAGTCGCGGGAGGTGCTCCTGGCCAGGCTCGCCGGGGCGATGCAGGGGTCGTTGTCCAAGGCCATCGCCACGATCGCGGCCCCGCTGTCCCAGTTCGCGCGGGTCGCCGCCGCGCTTCAGGACCAGCGGGCTTCCGCTGCCGAGGCCGCTTCCGAGCCTGCTTCCGAGGCTGCTGCCGAGCCTGGGGAGCCCGCCGAAGACCCGACCACCCAGCCCGAACCGGCGACCGAGCCTGCCTGACCGCCTGCCTGACCAGCCGGGCCCAAGACCAACGCTGTTCACTTGAGAGGAAGACATGGCCAAGCTCAGCACTGACGAACTGCTCGACGCGTTCAAGGAGATGACGCTGCTCGAGCTCAGCGAGTTCGTGAAGCAGTTCGAGGAGACCTTCGACGTCACGGCCGCCGCCCCGGTCGCGGTGGCAGCCCTTCCCGGGGCGGCAGCCCCCGAAGCGGCGGTCGAGGAGGAGAAGGACGAGTTCGACATCATTCTCGAGGCCGCGGGCGAGAAGAAGATTCAGGTCATCAAGGAGGTGCGTTCGCTGACGAGCCTGGGTCTGAAGGAGGCCAAGGACCTCGTCGACGGTGCCCCCAAGCCCGTGCTGGAGAAGGTCAACAAGGAGGCCGCCGACAAGGCGAAGGCCGCGCTGGAGGGCGCCGGCGCGACCGTCACGGTCAAGTAGTTCGGGCTCGGGCCCGCGGGCCCGGACAGCGCGACGGGACCAAGAGACTCTCCGGGCACCGGTCCCGTCCACAACGGCCCATTGGGTTCTTGACGGGGTGACCTTCCGCCGTCACCCTGTGACGTACTCGTGGTGCGAGATAGGTACCTGGACAGCAGGCGTAGCGTTGGCTACACTGCCCGTTTGCGCTGTCTGCGTCCAGCCATGCCCACGGGATTCGGGGCTTTGTGGCATCGCGTAGCCGCGCACCTGCCCGACACCGCAAGAAACACCGACGATCCACTGCCCGACGGCCTGACCTGTTCCACGAGGTCAGGGCGACCGTGCGGCGTGTCGCGCCTGCGTCACGCGAGCCTGATGGAGACGAACCGCCTGTAGACCGCCCACCGAATCCTGCCCGGCGCCCGGACGAAAGAACTGGCGCCGCGTCCGTCCGAACAGCAGTCCCAGCGACCTGGCCCCGCCAGAACACCGTCCCGCCAAGAACCGTCCCGCCTAACACCCAGGCCACCGGAAGGACACCCTTTGGCCGCCCGCGCCGCCGCCCGCACCGCCGCCCGCATCTCCTTCGCCAAAATTGTCGAGCCGCTCGAGGTTCCCGACCTGCTTGCCCTACAGACCCAGGCGTTCGATTGGCTCGTCGGCAACGAGACCTGGCAAGCCCGGGTCCAGGAGGCCGTGAACGCCGATCGTAGCGACGTCCCCATCACCTCTGGTCTGGAGGAGGTCTTCGAGGAGATCTCGCCGATCGAGGACTACTCGGGGTCGATGTCCCTGTCGTTCCGGGACCACCGGTTCGAGCCGTCGAAGTACTCCGTGGAGGAGTGCAAGGACAAGGACATGACCTACTCGGCCCCGATGTTCGTCACGGCGGAGTTCACCAACAACAACACCGGCGAGATCAAGAGCCAGACGGTGTTCATGGGCGACTTCCCCCTCATGACCCCGAAGGGCACCTTTGTCATCAACGGCACCGAGCGGGTCGTCGTCTCGCAGCTCGTCCGCTCCCCCGGTGTCTACTTCGGCCGCGACCAGGACAAGACCTCGCCCGACAAGGACGTCTTCAGTGCCAAGATCATCCCGAGCCGGGGTGCCTGGCTGGAGTTCGACGTCGACAAACGAGACACCGTCGGCGTGCGGCTCGACCGCAAGCGCCGCCAGCACGTGACCATCCTGCTCAAGGCGCTGGGGTGGGACGACGCGCAGATCCTCGAGCGCTTCGGCGACTTCGAGTCGATGCGTACGACCCTGGAGAAGGACCACACGACCACCCAGCACGAGGCGTTGCTCGACATCTTCCGCAAGCTGCGCCCCGGCGAGCCGGCCACGCCCGAGCACGCCCAGAACCTGCTGGAGAACTACTACTTCAACCACAAGCGTTACGACCTGGCGAAGGTCGGCCGCTACAAGGTCAACAAGAAGCTCGGGCTCGACATCCCCTACACGACGGGCATCCTCACCGAGGAGGACGTCGTCGCCACCATCTCCTACGTGGTGCGGCTGCACGAGGGGAGTGACCCCGGCTTCGAGGTCGACGACATCGACCACTTCGGCAACCGGAGGCTGCGCACCGTCGGCGAGCTGATCCAGAACCAGGTGCGGCTGGGCCTGGCCCGGATGGAGCGCGTCGTCCGCGAGCGGATGACGACGCAGGACGTCGAGGCGATCACGCCGCAGACGCTCATCAACATCCGTCCGGTGGTCGCGAGCATCAAGGAGTTCTTCGGGACGTCCCAGCTCTCGCAGTTCATGGACCAGACGAACCCGCTGGCCGGGCTCACCCACAAGCGGCGGCTGTCCGCGCTGGGCCCCGGCGGCCTGTCGCGGGAGCGGGCCGGCTTCGAGGTCCGCGACGTGCACCCCAGCCACTACGGCCGGATGTGCCCGATCGAGACGCCGGAAGGCCCGAACATCGGCCTGATCGGGTCGCTGTCCACGTTCGGCCGGGTGAACCCTTTCGGGTTCGTGGAAACGCCCTACCGCAAGGTCATCGAGGGCCGGGTCACCGACCAGATCGACTACCTGACCGCCGACGAGGAGGACCGCCACGTCATCGCCCAGGCGAACGCGCCGCTGGCGGATGACGGCACGTTCGCGGAGGGCCGAGTCCTGGTGCGCCGAAAGGGCGGCGAGGTGGAGTTCATCCCGCCCGGCGAGGTCGACTACATGGACGTCTCGCCGCGCCAGATGGTCTCTGTCGCGACCGCGATGATCCCGTTCCTGGAGCACGACGACGCCAACCGCGCCCTGATGGGCTCGAACATGCAGCGCCAGGCGGTGCCGCTGCTGGTGAGCGAGTCGCCACTGGTCGGCACCGGGATGGAGGCGCGCGCGGCGAAAGATGCCGGTGACGTCGTCGTGTGCGAGCAGGACGGCGTGGTCGTCGAGCTGGCCGCCGACTACATCAACGTGGAGCACGCGGACGCTACGCGTCGCACGTACCGGATGGCGAAGTTCCGTCGGTCCAACCAGGGCACGTGCGTCAACCAGAAGCCGATCGTGGACGAGGGTGACCGCGTGCTCGCCGGCCAGGTGATCGCCGATGGTCCGTGCACCGACAACGGGGAGATGGCGCTCGGCAAGAACCTGCTGGTCGCCTTCATGCCGTGGGAGGGCCACAACTACGAGGACGCGATCATCCTCTCCCAGCGGCTGGTGCAGGACGACGTCCTGTCCTCGATCCACATCGAGGAGCACGAGGTCGACGCCCGCGACACCAAGCTCGGTCCGGAGGAGATCACCCGCGACATCCCGAACGTCAGCGACGAGGTCCTGGCCGACCTCGACGAGCGGGGCATCATCCGCATCGGCGCGGAGGTCGTCCCCGGGGACGTCCTGGTCGGCAAGGTCACCCCGAAGGGGGAGACGGAGCTGACCCCGGAGGAGCGGCTGCTACGCGCGATCTTCGGTGAGAAGGCCCGCGAGGTGCGGGACACGAGCCTGAAGGTTCCGCACGGCGAGCAGGGGCGCGTGATCGGCGTCCGCGTGTTCAGCCGGGAGGACGGCGACGAGCTGCCGCCCGGCGTCAACGAGCTCGTCCGGGTCTACGTGGCGCAGAAGCGCAAGATCACTGACGGGGACAAGCTGGCCGGCCGCCACGGGAACAAGGGGGTCATCTCCAAGATTCTGCCGGTGGAGGACATGCCGTTCCTCGAGGACGGCACACCGGTCGACATCGTGCTCAACCCGCTCGGTGTACCGGGCCGGATGAACGTCGGGCAGGTCCTGGAGACCCACCTCGGCTGGGTCGCCGAAAACGGGTGGCACTTCCACGACGGCGGCGGCGATGAGGGGTGGCGCCGCCGCCTGGCGGCGATCGGTGCCACCGAGGCCCCGCCCGGCACCAAGGTGGCGACGCCGGTCTTCGACGGCGCCCGGGAGGACGAGATCAGCGGCCTGCTGAACTCGTCGCTGGCCAACCGGGACGGGGTTCAGCTGGTCGGCGGTAACGGGAAGGCGTTGCTGTTCGACGGGCGCAGTGGCGACCGCTTCCCCGAGCCGATCGCCGTGGGCTACATCTACATCCTCAAGCTGCTCCACCTCGTGGACGACAAGATCCACGCTCGTTCGACCGGCCCCTACTCGATGATCACCCAGCAGCCGCTGGGTGGGAAGGCGCAGTTCGGCGGCCAGCGGTTCGGCGAGATGGAGGTCTGGGCGCTGGAGGCCTACGGCGCGGCGTTCGCCCTGCAGGAGCTGCTCACGATCAAGTCGGACGACGTACTGGGCCGAGTGAAGGTCTACGAGGCCATCGTCAAGGGCGAGAACATCCCCGAGCCCGGCATCCCGGAGTCGTTCAAGGTGCTGATCAAGGAGATGCAGTCGCTGTGCCTGAACGTGGAGGTGCTGTCCAGTGACGGCGTGTCCATCGAGATGAAGGACAGCGACGAAGACGTGTTCCGGGCCGCGGAGGAGCTGGGCATCGACCTGTCCCGCCGCGAGCCCAGCTCTGTCGAGGAGGTTTGACCGTCGGTTCCGCTTGATCAACTTTAGTCTGAACCGACCTAACAAGAGAGAAGGAACCGTTGCTCGACGTCAACTTCTTCGACGAGCTGCGCATTGGTCTGGCCACCGCCGATGACATCCGGCAGTGGTCGCACGGCGAGGTCAAGAAGCCCGAGACAATCAACTACCGCACCCTCAAGCCGGAGAAGGACGGGCTCTTCTGCGAGAAGATCTTCGGCCCCACCCGGGACTGGGAGTGCTACTGCGGCAAGTACAAGCGGGTCCGGTTCAAGGGCATCATCTGTGAGCGCTGCGGCGTCGAGGTGACCCGGGCGAAGGTGCGCCGCGAGCGGATGGGCCACATCGAGCTCGCGGCCCCGGTGACCCACATCTGGTACTTCAAGGGCGTCCCGAGCCGGCTGGGCTACCTACTCGACCTGGCACCGAAGGACCTCGAGAAGATCATCTACTTCGCCGCCTACATGATCACGAATGTGGACGAGGACGCCCGGCATCGCGACCTGCCGTCGTTGGAGTCCCAGATCGGGGTGGAGCGGCAGCGGATCGAAGCCCGCCGCGACGCCGAGATCGAGGGTTCTCAGCGCAAGCTGGAGGAAGACCTTGCCGCGCTGGAGGCTGAGGGCGGCAAGGGTGACGCCCGGCGCAAGCTGCGGGAAGGTGCCGAGCGGGACATGAACCGCCGGCGCAAGGCGTTCCAGGACGAGATCGACGCTCTCGACCGGGTCTTCGACCGGTTCAAGAACCTGCACGTGCAGGATCTCGAGCCGGAGGAGATGCTCTACCGCGAGCTGCGCGACCGCTTCGGCAAGGGCGTGCGCAACCCCGACGGCACCTGGAAGGTCTCGCCCGGCTGGATGGGCGAGTACTTCGAGGGCGGCATGGGCGCCGAGGCGCTGCAGCGCCGGCTGGCCGACTTCGACCTGGAGGCCGAGGCCGAGTCACTGCGCGAGACCATCCGCACCGGCAAGGGCCAGCGCAAGGCTCGGGCGCTCAAGCGACTCAAAGTCGTCTCCGCGTTCCTGAACACGCGCAACTCCCCGAACGGGATGGTGCTCGACTGCGTCCCGGTGATCCCGCCGGACCTGCGGCCGATGGTCCAGCTCGACGGTGGCCGGTTCGCCACCAGCGACCTCAACGACCTGTACCGGCGTGTGATCAACCGGAACAACCGGCTCAAGCGGCTCCTCGACCTCGGCGCGCCCGAGATCATCGTGAACAACGAGAAGCGGATGCTGCAGGAGGCCGTCGACGCGCTGTTCGACAACGGCCGCCGTGGCCGGCCGGTGACCGGGCCGGGCAACCGTCCGCTGAAATCCCTGTCGGACATGCTCAAGGGCAAGCAGGGCCGGTTCCGGCAGAACCTGCTCGGCAAGCGCGTCGACTATTCGGGCCGGTCGGTCATCGTCGTCGGCCCGCAGCTCAAGCTGCACCAGTGTGGGCTGCCCAAGCAGATGGCGCTGGAGCTGTTCAAGCCGTTCGTGATGAAGCGGCTCGTGGATCTGCAGCATGCGCAGAACATCAAGTCCGCGAAGCGGATGGTGGAGCGTGC
>Ga0302254_10000300_pt1 | contig 11577 bp, 12 predicted proteins | sample I_Fen_E1_4_FD_194573 | JGI IMG/M metagenome (GOLD analysis project Ga0302254, IMG submission 194573) | Peat permafrost microbial communities from Stordalen Mire near Abisko, Sweden - I_Fen_E1_4 | ecosystem: Environmental > Terrestrial > Soil > Wetlands > Permafrost | place: Sweden: Abisko... | reverse complement strand
CTTGACAAGACCCTATGGGATCTAGCTCTCACCTGGTGAGTGTCTGCGCAGCCGGGCCCGCGTGCCCCCGGTTAGGACTCGCCTGATGGGTGGATGGGAGGGCCGCGCAGGACGCCCCCGGCCCCGACGCCCCCGGCCTGCGACGCCCCGGCCCCGACGGCCCTGCTCAGCCTCGCAGCGCGCCCTCGAAGATGCGCAGGGCCTCCTCGATCTCGGGGACGGTGACATCCAGCGGCGGGATCCACCGGATGACCTGGTGCTCCATTCCGCAGTTGATGAGCAGGAGCCCGGCGTCGCACGCCCGAGCGGCCACCGCCTCCGCCGTCGGTCCATCCGGCATGCGGGTCCCACGGTCCTTCACGAACTCCACCCCGATCATCAGGCCGGGTCCGCGCACGTCACCGATCGCCGGGAAGTCCGCCATGAGCTCGCGCAGGCCGCCGGACAGCTCCACGCCGCGCGCTCTGGCGTTGGCGACGAGGTCCTCCTCGAGGATGGTCTCCAGCACCGCGACGCCGGCCGCGCAGGCGACCGGGTTCCCGCCATACGTCGTCCCGTGTGCGCCGCGCCCCCAGCGCTCCTGGAGCTCCTTGCTCGTGACGATCGCGGACAGCGGCAGCCCGTTCGCGATCGCCTTGGCGACGCACACCACGTCCGGGACGATGCCCCCGAGCTCGAACGCCCACATCTCCCCGGTCCGGCCGAAGCCCGACTGGATCTCGTCCGCGACCAGCAGGATCCCGTGCTCATCGCAGGTCGCGCGCAGGGCTCGCAGGAAGGACGGCGGCGCCGGGTAATAGCCGCCCTCGCCCTGGACGCACTCGATGAAGATCGCGGCCACCTGGGAGGGCGCGACGGTGGTGGCGAGGAGGTCGTCCAGGTGTGCGAGGCAGGCCTCCGACGCCGCGGCCTCGTCATCGTCGAAGTCCCGGTACGCGGCGGGGTAGGGGACCTGGTAGATCGACGGCAGGAGGGGCTCGTACCCGCGCCGGTAGTTGAGGCCGGACGTCGTGAGGCTGGTCGCGCCGACGGTCCGCCCGTGGAAGGCGCCGCGGAACGCGATGATCGCCGGACGCCCCGTGACCCGGCGCGCGAGCTTGATCGCCCCGTCGATGGTCTCGGAACCGGAGTTGAGGAACAGGACCGAGTCGAGGGGATCGGGGAATGTCCCCGCCAGCATCCGGGCGAGCGTCACCGTGGGCTCGGCGAACCCCATCGCCTGGACAGGGCCGATGAGCCGGTCCACCTGGGCATGGATCGCCGCGGTCACCCGCGGGTGGGTGTGCCCGAGCGCCGTGACGGCGATTCCGTTGGCGAAGTCGAGGTACCCCTTGCCGGCGGTGTCGTACAGGCGGTGGCCGATCCCGTGGGACCAGCTTCGGTCCATGTACCGGCCCAGGACCGGTGACATGTTGGGGCCCGCGAGGGCGGCGAGATCCAGGGTGTCGGAGATGCTGTCGAAGGTGTCCACGCCGCGAGTATAGGGAGGGTTCGGGCCTGTCCGTGAGGTTCGGGCCCATCGGCCGGGTGCGGTCCGTCCCCTTGCCGTGCACGGGTTGCCTCCCGTGCTCCCAGGCCGCGGACCGGTCGCACACGGCGGTAGCATGCGGAGGGTCGTCCCGCCCGTCGCTCCAGGCCGGACCCGCCGGCGCCACCAGAGGCCCGTATCCGTGATCGACTTCACCCTGACCGACGAGCACAGGCTCGTGCGAGACGCCGCCCGCTCGTTCGTGGAGGCGGAGATCCTGCCCAACATCCGCGAGTGGGACGAGAAGGGCGAGGTCCACCGCGAGGTCTTCGCGAAGATGGCCGAGATGGGTTTCCTAGGCGCGCCGATCCCGGAACGCTACGGCGGCTCGGGGATGGACTACGTCAGCTTCGCGATCCTGTGCGAGGAGCTGGAGCGCGCCGACACCGCGTTCCGGGTGGTCCAGAGCGTCCACGTGGGGCTCAACTCGCTCACCCTCCTGCAGTGGGGGACCGAGGAGCAGCGGCAGCGCTGGCTGGTGCCGCAGGCGAGGGGCGAGAAGATCGCGACGTTCGCCCTGACGGAGCCGGGCGCGGGGACGGACGCCGGCAGCCTGGCGACCACCGCGCGCCGGGACGGCGACGCCTATGTCCTCAACGGGCACAAGATCTGGATCTCGCTGGCGGACCTTGCCGACCACTTTCTCGTGTTCGCCACGGTGGACCGGGCGAAGCGACACCGGGGCGTGACGGCATTCATGGTGGAGCGGGGAATGCCCGGCCTGACCACGGGCACCCTCCACGGGAAGCTCGGGATCCGGGCCGGGAACACGGGTCTCATCGACTTCGCGGATCTCCGGGTTCCCGTCGAGAACCGGATCGGCGAGGAGGGCGAGGGCTTCCTGATCGCGATGAGCGCCATCGACCAGGGGCGGTTCACGGTGGCGGCGGGCGCCGTCGGGCTCGCGCAGGCCTGCCTCGACGCGTCGCTCAAGTACGCCCACGAGCGCGAGACCTTCGGCCAGGAGATCGGCCAGCACCAGCTGGTCAAGCAGATGATCGCGAACATGGCGAAGGGGACCGAGATCGGGCGGCTGCTGGTCTGGCAGGCCGCCGCGCTCAAGAACCGCGGGCTGCGCAACACGCGCGAGACGTCCCTCGCGAAGTGGTACGCGACCGACCACTCGGTGCAGGCGGCGCTGGACGCGATCCAGATCCACGGCGCCAACGGGTACTCCAACGAGTTTCCCGTCGAGCGGTACCTGCGCAACTCCAAGGCCGCGGTGATCTACGAGGGCACGAGCCAGCTGCACACGCTGATCCAGGCGGACTACGCCCTGGGCTATCGCAAGGACCGGCCGCTGCGGTGCGAGCCGTGGCCGGCCGATGGGTTCGAGCGGGGGTAGGCGGGCGCCCGCCCGGGCGCCCGATCAAGGGAGGCTGTTCCATGACCGATCCGTCGGGCGCTCCGGCCACGGCACCGTCCATCGAGGAGCTGGAGGCGCAGGAGCGCCGGCTCGTCCTGCCGGCTGCGGATCTCGCCACGCTCCATGCGCTCGGCCGGCGCCTCTACGACGCCGCGGTCGTGGCTGACCTCCCGCTGGCGATCCAGGTCCGCCGGGGGGACCGCCTGGTGTTCTCCGCCTCGGCGCCCGGCAGCACGGCACTGAACGAGCGATGGGCCAGTCGCAAGTCCCGCGTGGTCCACCAGTTCGAGCGGAGCTCCCTGCTGGTCCGCCTGATGCACGAGCGCGACGGCCGCGATGTCAACGCGCACAACGGGCTCCCGCTCGAGGAGTACGCGGCCAACGGCGGAGCCTTCCCCCTGCGGGTCCCAAACGTTGGCTTCATTGGAAGCGTGGTGGTCTCCGGGCTCCCGCAGGTGGAGGACCACCGGTTCGTCGTCCGGGTGCTGGAGGCGTTCCTGGCGGACGCGTGACAGGCGCGGCGGCCGGGATCAGCCGTCAGCGGCGGGTGCCTCGGCCGGGATCGGCCGTCAGCCGCCGGGTGCCTCGGCCGGGACCGGCACGGCTTCGCGCCGCGCCAGCCTGCTCTCGCGGCCACGCCCGGTGACGATCAACGCGACCGCCAGCACGATCACCGCGGCCGCGACGGCCGTGCGTGCCGTGAGGGGCTCGCCGAGGACGATCGAGCCCAGGATCACGGCCACCACGGGGTTCACGTAGGCATAGGTGGCGACGCGCCCGAGCGGCGCCACCGTGAGCAGCCATGCGTATGTGGTGAACCCGACGAGGCTGCCGACGACCACGAGGTAGGCGATGCCGAACCAGCTGGTCGGCGAGACGGCGGCGAGGTCGAAGCCGCGCATCTCACCCGTGAGCACGGCCACCACGAGGAACCCGATCCCGCCGGCGATCATCTGCAGCCCGGTCGAGAAGAGGGCGGGCCGCGGGAGCAGGGCGCGGCGGGCCGCGTAGAGCGTGCCCAGCGACCAGAACATCGGCGACACGATGAGGGCGAGCAGGCCCCCGGGATCGAGCGGGCCGACGTCGCCTGCGGGCCAGGCGAGGATCGCGACGCCGACGAGCCCCACCGCGATCCCGACGGCCGCGAGGACGGGGATCCGCTCCCCGAACAGGAGGCGCCCGAACACCGCCAGCCACATCGGGACGAGCCCGATGAGGAGCGCCGCGATCCCCGTCGCGACGGTCTGCTCCCCCCACGCGACCAGGCCCGTGCCGCCCAGGAGGAGGCAGGTGCCGACGACGGTGACGTCGCGGAGCTGGACGGTCGATGGGCGGTGGATCGAGCCGCGGTCCCGGATGGCGACGCCGCCGGCGAGCAGGAGCCCCGCTGGCACGAACCGCAGGAAGCCCATCACGAACGGCGGGAGGGAGTCCATGGCGAGCTTCATGCCGAGGTATGTCGAGCCCCAGACCACGTAGAGCACGAGGATGCCGGCCCAGATGGAGAGCGGGCTGGCGGGCTTGTGCATCGTGCTGGCGGCTCCTGTTTCGCTGGAGGGGCGAGTGTATCGACCTGATCCGACTTGTGCTAGTCGATTAGGCCAAGTTGCGGGACGGTTGCGAAGCCGCGCGCGCGGGTCGTGCGGCTACGCGGCGGCCTCGATCGACGTGGGCCGGCAGACCTTGCACGCCCGGTAGCCGGCGGCATTCGCGTCGCGCAGCGAACGGAACGGCACGCGGTTGCGCGGCTCGATCCGCCGCGCGTTCCGGCAGGTCGGCCAGCACACGATCCTCGTCGTCGCGGAACCGAGCAGCCGCTCGCCGCGACGGGCCGCGTCCTCCAGGGCCGCCGGGTCGACGCCTTCGCCGGCGAGGATCGTCCACTTGTTGGCCGGCCCGCCCAGGCTGTACTGGCCGATGGTCCCGTCGGTCCGCACGACGCGGTGGCACGGGACGATCAGCGGGACGGGGTTGTGCCCGAGGGCCGTGCCCACCGCTCGAACCGCCTTCGGCCGCCCGATCTCCGCCGCGACCCAGCCGTACGGCCGGACCTCGCCGCGCGGGATCTCGAGCGCCTTGGTCCAGACGGCCACCTCGAACCCGGTCCGGCCGCGCAGGTCCAGCGGGATCCGGACGCGTCGCTGACCGGCGAGCCGGCGCGCGATGGCATCGGCCAGGTGCTCGGGGAGCGCAGACGCCAGGAGCGTGCGCCTGCGGGAGCGGGCCTCGTGGCGGGCCACGGCCGCCGGCCCGTCGTCGGCCAGGTCCACCTCGCTGACGCCGCGCCCGTTCCACGCGACCCAGAGCGTGCCGATCGGAGAGGCGAAGGGCGCCATCCGGTCGACTAGGCCCGTCTCGACCAGGATGTCGTCGGCGAGGCCTGCAGGGGCGACGGCGGCCAGCGACGCCAGGCCGCCGGCGGTGTCGTCGAACGCCGGGGTGGGAGCTGGAGTGCGAACGGATCGGGTCATGCGGTCATCTCCTCGAGCCCGGTGCCGGCGGCCGCGGCACGCAGCATCGCCAGGCCCCGGTGGACCTGTGCCTTGAGCGTGCCCTCGGGGCGGCCGAGCACCAGGGACAGCTCGGCGTAGGAAAGGTCATCGACGTGGCGCAGCACAACGGGGATCCGGTAGCGCTCCGGGAGCGCGGCCAGCAGCGCGCCGAGCCGCTCCCGCTGGTCCGCCTGCGCGGCGAGGGTCGCCGGGTCTGAGGATGGGTCCGTGGCGGGCTCTGCGCCTAGCTCCGCCAGCGACCCTAGCGGCGTCATGGGTGGCGCGTGGCGCCGTCCGCGGTTCCGGCACAGGTTCACCACGATCGTCGTCAGCCAGGCGCGGAGGCGGAGCTCGCGGATCCGGGCGGGCTCGTACCCCGCGAGGGCCCGGTAGGCGCGGACCAGGGCGTCCTGGGCCACCTCCTCCGCGTCGTGGGGGTTGCCCAGCACGCGCAGCGCGATCGCATAGCAGCGGTCGACGTGGGCATGCACGAGTGACTCGAAGGTGCCGTCAAGGTCCCGGGCCAGGTGCTCGGCGAGGGTGCTGTCGTCCATCACCACCCAGAACACGGTCCGGGCGCGTTCCGTTGCACGCTGCAGCGCGCGGCGGGAGATGGCATGACGGGGCGGCTCCAGGCGGGTGACGGCCGGGTGGCGGGGGCGATCCTAGCATTGCCGAACCGCCACCCGGCAACGCCGGACGGCACGTCGGCGGCGTCTCGACGGCGTGTCACAATCCCCCCATGCTCCTCGATGACCGATTCGACGACATGGTCGCCAGCCTCGGCGGCTTCTACCGGACGTGGTACGCCTACGTGGGCATCGAGCTCGGGTTCTTCGCGCGGCTGCGCGAGGCAGGGCCGGCCGGGATGACAGCGGACGAGCTGGGCCGGCGGACCGGGACCGAGCCGGAGCTCGTCGGCCGGTGGTCATGGGGCGCGGATGCCCACGACTTGGTCGAGATCGAGAACGGGATGATCCGCGTCCCGGACGACGTGGCGAAGCTTCTCCTCGACGCGGACCGGTCGGAGTACCTGGGCGGACTGTTCCAGTTCGCCGCGGTCGCCAGCCTGGACTACGGGATCGTGCCGGACATCTTCCGGACCGGGCGCCCCCTGCCCGCGCGGCCGGACCGGTATCGCGCCGCGATCGAGCGGCTGACGCTCCAGGACATCGGCGTGTTCTTCCAGGAGGTGCTGGTGACGCTGCCGCAGCTGGTCCTGGACCTCCGGCCCGGTTCGCGGATCCTGGACATCCATTGCGGCGGCGGCCGGTGGCTGATCGCCATGGCGCGCCGGTTCCCGGGCACCTCCCTCACCGGCATCGAGTTCGAGCCGGATTCGGTGGTGCGCGCCCGCGCGAACGTGGCGTCGGCCGTGCTGGCGGACCGGATCACCATCGAGCAGGGCGACGTCTCCGACGTCGGCCACACGGGCGAGGTCGAGCTCGCGTACTTCCAGTACGCCCTCCATCTGCTGCCGGACGTCCCACGGGCGCTGCGTTCCGCGTGGAGCGCCGTGCAGCCCGGGGGCTGGCTGGTCGCGCTCGACTGGTACCTCCCGTCGGACCCCGAGGAGCTCCACACGAGGCTCGGCGAGCTGATCGCCGGCACACAGCTGGACGAGCTGGTCGGCGGCAACCGCCTGGTCACCCGCTCGGAGGCGCTCGGCTGGTTCACCGACGCCGGGTTGCCGATGCCCGAGCTGATCGACCTGCCGTCCGGCGCCAGCGCGATCGTCGTCCACCGCTAGCGCGACCCCGTCCGGTTGCCGCGCCACCGGGGGACGCTGCCCGCGCGGGGTTCGGTACGGCGGGACGCGTGATGCGGTTGGCGCCACTGGCCCGTATCGTGGCCGCGTGACCAGGACGACGGCCATCGATCCCGCCGCCATGCTCGCCATCGAGCGGCATGAGACGGACGCGCACGCCATCCCGGGCCGCGAGGTGCGCGACCTGGGGGATGCGCTTGTCCTGTTCGACCCCCGGGACCCGGACCCGTTCTGGAACCGGATGGCCCGCGTGCGCTGGCCGGCGGATCCCGCCGCCTTCGACCGCCGACTGACGGAGACGATCGCGCTGTTCATGGTGCTGGGCCGGCGGCCCCACATCTGGCCGTCCCCCGTCCATGCGGAGCCGGCTGACCTCGCGGGGCGGCTGGCCGCGAACGGGTTCCAGGACGTCGGAGGCGGACACCTGATGGTGCTCCGCGACCGCGATGCCTGCGCACCGGTCAGGCCGGGCGAGCCCGGTCCGGGCGTGACTCTCCAGGCGATCTGCCGGCCGAGCGATGCGGCCCCCGGCGACCCCGAAGCCGCCGCCTCGGTCCTGGCCGCATCGTTCGGGGCCCCGCCAGACCGGGTCCGGGACCTGGCGGCCGACCTGCGCCGGACGCTGGACGACCCGCGCATCGTCCTGGCCGTCGCCCGGGTGGACGGCGTGCCCGCCGCCGTGGCGAAGGCGACCTCGTTCGATGGGCTGACCTACCTGTCATCGATCGGCACGCTGCCGGGCTTCCGCGGCCGGGGCCTCGCGGGCCTCGTGACGCGGCACGCACTGGTAGCCGCCGGGGCGCCGGCCGGCGACACCGTGTACCTGGGCGTCTTCAGCGGCAACGCCCCGGCTCTCCACCTGTACGCCCGGCTCGGCTTCGTCTCGATCGGCGAGTCGCCGGACCTCCTGCTCGCATGACGGGCGGGACCCCGTGACCCCGTGACGTCCTGGGCGAAGCTGACGTGGCAGGCGTCCGACCCCGCCGCGCTCGCGGCGGACCTGGAACGCCGGCTCGGGGCATCGGCGCGGGCGCACCAGCTGCTCCCCGGGGCATGGGTCCTGGATCTCGGCGGCACGGATCTCGAGCTCGTGCCGTGGCGGCGCGAGGCGGCGGACGATGAGCCGCACCCCGGTGGGCGGCTGGTCTTCGAGCCGGTCGAACTCGCGTCCGGCGGCGAGGCGCACGCCGGAGGGGTGGGCCCGGAAGGCTCGGTCGCCGGAGACGGCGGTGCCGGCGAGAGCGATGCGATCCGAGCGACGCCGGACATACGGCTGGTGGGTGTCGCCTGGGCGACGGTGGAGCTCGACCGCGCGGACGTGGAGCTGGATCCGTGGCTGGATCCGGCGGGGGTCGCCGGCGACGGCACGGAACCGCACCTGGGGGCCCGGACGCGAACCCGGCCATCGCCGCGGCTGCCGGGACGCTTCCTCGTCCTTGCCGAGCCATCGACCGAGGGTCGCGTCGCGGCGTCCCTCGCCCGTGACGGCGAGGGTCCCTGCGCCCTCTACCTTGAGCCGGCGCAGGGGCTGGAGGAATGGCTGACGGTGGCCGCCCGACGTGGCGTCGTCGTGTCGGCGATCAGGTCCGGGCCATTCGGGCCGTCGGCCATCCTCGACGGCGTGTCGTCCGGGCCTCACCTGGTCGTCGTCGCCCGCGGGCTGGCCTCGCCTCCCTCGTCGCCCATCACTGCGGGCGGTACCATCAGCCCATGAATGACGCTGCTGCTGTCACCGTTCGCGCCGCCACGGCGTCCGACGCCGATCGGCTGGCCACGCTGCTCGCCGACGAGGGTTACCCGGCCGGGGCCAGCGACCTCGTCGCGCGGATCGACCGGTTCTCGGGCCCCGAGTCGCGCGTCCTGGTCGCCGAGGCCGGCGGCGAGGTCATCGGCTTCGTCGCCTTCCACGTGCTGCCGCGGTTCGAGACGGACGAGACCTTCGCCCGGATCGTCGCGCTTGTCGTGGACCCGGGCGTCCGGGCACGGGGCATCGGGCGCCGCCTCATGACCGAGACGGAGGCCGTGGCCAAGGCCGAGGGGGTCAGCTTCCTGGAGATCACCGCCGGTCACCACCGGCCGGACGCCCGGAAGCTGTTCGAGTCCCTGGGCTACGACGCGGGCGTCGCGGCATACCTGCGAAAGCGGCCCTGACCCGCCGGGTCGAGCCCGCACCGCGGCACCGGTCCCCGTCCTGATGTTCCCGCGCCTCCGCCTCCGCGACGAGGTCGCCGCGCTCCTGGACCTGCCCTGGGAGCAGCCGCTCGATCGCTGGAGCGCGGGGGACCACCGCTTCCGGGAGCTGCCCGTCGGACCATCCCGGCACCTCGTCCGCTTCCTCGTCTCAGGCGGCATCGTCTATGCGCTCAAGGAGCTGCCGGCCTTGGTCGCGAACCGCGAGTTCGAGGTCCTGCGCCACCTGGAGGATGCCGGCCTGCCCTCGGTGCGTGCCGTGGGTCTCGCCGAGCGGCCCGGCCGGGGCGATGCGATCCTGGTCACCGAGTACCTGCAGCACTCGATGCAGTACCGGCGCCTCCTGATGCGCTTCCGCACGGTGAGCTCGGGCGACCGCGAACGGCTGCTCGACGCGATGGCCCTGCTCCTGGTGGACCTCCACCGCGGCGGCGTCTACTGGGGCGACTGCTCGCTGTCGAACACCCTCTTCCGCCGCGACGGCGACCGCATCCAGGCCTACCTCGTGGACGCCGAGACCAGCGAGGTCCACCCGGGTCTCTCGGACGGCCAGCGCCGGTTCGACCTCGACATCCTGGTGGAGAACGTCGCGTTCGGGCTGGCCGACCTCGCCGCCTACCAGGATCGCCCAGGGGACGTCGAGGCCGCCATCGATGCCGCCGAATCCGTCCGGGAGCGCTACCAGGCCGTCTGGAGCGAGCTGCACGACCAGCCGGAGATGATCCCGGGCGACCGGCGCGCCATCCGGGCACGGCTGCGGCGCCTGAACGACCTGGGCTTCAGCGTCGACATCGCCGTCGACCCGGTGGGCCCGAGGGGGGCGGTGCGCCTGAGGACCTCGGTCACCACGCGCCGCTACCACGCGAACGAGCTGGAGCGGAGGACCCGCCTCCGCACGTTGGAGGGCCAGGCACGGATCCTGCTCAACGACCTCGGGGAGTACGGGGCGTGGCTCCAGTGGTTCGAGCAGCGCGACGTGGCCGCGGAGGAGGGAGCCGATCGCTGGCTGCGGGAGGTCTACCGGCCGACACAGGCCAGGATCGCGGGCCTCGTCGGCCCGGACCGGGATCTCGTGCAGGCGTACTGCGACATCCTTGAGCACAAGTGGCTGCTCTCGGAGCAGGCGGGCAGGGACGTGGGGCTGGACACGGCGGTCGACTCGTACCTGGCCGAGGGAGCCCCGGCGCCCGAGAGGCCGTTGCCGGGCGACGAGGGCGTGCTTGCAGCCCTGGACATCGAGCTCGACGATCCGGAGTGGGCCGGGGGCGTTTCGAGCTAGGCCGAGCGCCCGGGCGCCTTGGGCGAGGCCTGGGTCTCCGGGTCCGCTCCCCAGCGCTCGAGGTGGACCAGCCGGTCGAGCGGCTTGCGGCCGCCGGGGCGCTTCGGAGCCGTGAGCGCCGCCGGGTCCGCCGGGTATCCGAACGAGAGGATGAACTCACAGTCCATCCCCTCCGGGTAGCCGAGCAGCTCCCGGGCCCGGGCATGGTCGTAGACCGTCGCCGGGCAGCTGCCGACGCCGAGCTCCCAGGCGACGAGCATCATCTGGGCCGCGGCGCCACCCAGGTCCCACGAGATGCTCAGCGGGGCATCGGCCGCGCGCGGGTCCGGCGTGACCAGGGCGACCGCGACTGCCGCCCCCGCGATGTGCCCGGCGTACCGCCCCAAGGTCGCCAGCGCCTGGAGGTTCGCCCGGTCTCGCACGACGACGAACCCCCAGCGCTGCTGGTTCTTCGAGCTGTGAGCGCGACGGCCAGCATCGAGGATTCTCTCGAGGTGCTCGGGCTGCAGCGGGCGAGCGGCGAACTCGCGGATGGCGCGCTTGTCGTGGACTGCGTCCCAGGTGTTCATCGGGTGGGGGCTCCAGGTTCGGGGACGCGGGTGGTTTCGGCGGCCGAGGCACCGGTTGACGGCGTGTCGGCGGCGGCGACGGCGCCCGACGCTCGCGGCGGCTCTCGGCGGCGGAGAAGCCCGGCCAGGGACCGGAAGCCGCCAGGCTCCTCGTCCAGGGCGGTCAGGCGTTCGGGCTCGGGCAGGCGGACGGCAGGCACCGCCTCCGCGATGGCGGCCGCGTCGTCTGGGTCGAGCGGCCCACCGAGCGCGGCGGCGAGGAAGCGCGCAACGGTCGCCCGATAGGCAGGGAACTCGTACAGCCAGGAGTGGCGACCCCCGGCGACCACCATCGTCTCGGTCACGGCCTGCGGGCGCGAGGCCCGCCGGGCGGCTGCCAGCTTGC
>Ga0302254_10000299_pt1 | contig 11602 bp, 9 predicted proteins | sample I_Fen_E1_4_FD_194573 | JGI IMG/M metagenome (GOLD analysis project Ga0302254, IMG submission 194573) | Peat permafrost microbial communities from Stordalen Mire near Abisko, Sweden - I_Fen_E1_4 | ecosystem: Environmental > Terrestrial > Soil > Wetlands > Permafrost | place: Sweden: Abisko... | reverse complement strand
GCCGGTCGCGTGGTCCACCTCGTACTTGTTGCGCTGACCCTTCGGGATCTCGATCGTGACGTCGAACTCCACGGCTCTCCTCACCGGTCCCCGGGCCCGGGGCACAGATCTGCTGGCGCCCCGCCGAGTCCGGCCGGCGCCCCTGGTTGGCGTTAGTAGTCTGACGCACCGGAGGCCGGACGTCCGGTCGAGGCCTCGACGATGGACGGGTGAGCATGGCCAGGGCGGGCCGGGTGGTGGGCACAGGGGTCCTCATCGTCGTGCTCACCGGCGGCGCGTACGTCACCGCCGACGCCTACGACATGGTGCCCGGCCTGGTCACGCTGGCCCCGGTGCCGGCGGACCCCTCGCCGTTCCCCACCGCCCCGGGCGCGCTGACGCCGACCGCCGCCACACCGGTGCTCGGCGCGCCCGACCCCGAGGCCCCGATGCCGCTGGCGGGCTCGGTGCAGGCCCAGGTCGACGCGCTGGTGGCCGATGCCCGGGTCGGTGCGACGACGGGCGTGGTCGTCGCGGACCGATTGACCGGTGAGGTGCTCGCCACCCACCTGCCCGACGGCGGCCGGATCCCGGCCTCGACCGCCAAGCTGGCGACCGCGGTGGCGGCGCTGGCTGCGCTCGACCCCCAGGAGACGCTGCCCACCCGGGTGGTCGCCGGCGCGAGCGCGAGCGACCTGGTGCTGGTCGGCGGCGGCGACATGATGCTGGCGGCGGGCGCGGGGGACGGTGCGGCCGTCGTCGGGCACGCCGGGCTCGCCGACCTGGCCGACCAGGTGGCCAAGGGACTGGCGCTGCGCGGCACGACGAGCGTCACCCTGCGGTTCGACGACTCCCTGTTCTCCGGCCCGACGACGAACCCCGGGTGGGCCACCAGCGACGTGTCGAACGGCTACGTGGCCCCGGTCACGGCGCTCGCGGTGGACATCGCCGCGACCAAGCCCGGGGTCGAGTACCCGCCGCGCTACGCGGACCCCTCGCTGGCCGCCGCACGGGCGTTCGCCGACCGCCTCACCGAGCACGGCATCACGGTGGCCGCACGCCCGACGCGCACCACCGCGGCGCCGGGCGCCCAGGTGCTCGGCGAGGTGCGGTCCGCCACGCTCGACCAGATCGTGCAGTACGTGCTCGACACGTCGGACAACACCATCGCCGAGGTGCTGTCACGGCTGGTGGCGCTGGGCGCGGGCCTGCCGGCGAGCTTCGACGGTGGCACCCAGGCCGTGCTGCACGAGCTGGCGACGCTGGGGGTGGACACCACCGGAGCCCACCTGGCCGACGCGTCCGGCCTGGCCAGCGGCTCGGTGCTGGCGCCGCGCCAGCTGGTTGCCGATCGCCGGCCTGACCGGCACCCTCGCCGACCGGTTCACCACGTCACCGGCGCGCGGCGTCGCCCGCGCCAAGACCGGCAGCCTGCACGGGGTGACGTCCCTGGCCGGCACCGTGGAGACGGCCGACGGTCGCTGGTTGCTGTTCGCCGTGATGGCCGACGCGACGCCGCCCGGCGGGCAGACGGCGCCGCGGCAGGCGATCGACGCCTTCGTCACCTACCTGGCCGGCTGCGGCTGCTGACGGCCTCGCCCGTCGGAGGCCACCGCCTCGTCCACCGGGGCGCGGGATACCGTGGCGGGCATGCGCGCTCATGACGACGCCCGCGGGCCGGTCGACTGGCCCACCGCCGGCCGGCTCGCCGGCCGGTTGGCCCTGCCCGGCCCCACCGCGCCGACGGCGACCCTGGTCGCGCTGGTCGACGAGCTGCGGGCCGCGGCGGTGCGCGCAGCCGACGAGGTCGTCGCGATCAGCGGCCTGCGCCCCGCCGACGGGCGCCCGGCGGCCGAGCTCTCCCGGGTGCTGGTCGTGGACCGGCCCGGCTGGGCGGCGGCGAACGCGCAGGTGTTCGCGTCGATGACCGAGGGACTGACCACCGGCGCCGGCACCGCCGTCGGCGCGAGCATCGGGCGCGCGGCGGCCGCGGGCGAGGTCGGCTCGGTGCTCGCCCTGCTGTCGTCCCGGGTGCTCGGGCAGTTCGACCCCTTCGTCGACCCGTCGGGCCGGCTGCTGCTCGTCGCCCCCAACGTGCTCGAGGTGCAACGCCGGCTGGGCGTGGACGCAGGCGACTTCCGGCTCTGGGTGTGCCTGCACGAGCAGACCCACGCGCTCCAGTTCGCCGCGTCGCCGTGGCTGGTCGGCCACCTGCGCGCGCGGATCGGCGGTCTGCTGCACGAGGTGGGCCCCGAGCGCCTGCTCGGTGCCGGTGACCTCGGCGAGCTGGCGGTCGCGGCGGTCCGCGCCGTGCGGGGCCGGGACGGGTCGGGGATCCTCGACCTGCTCAGCCCGGCGGCCCGGCAGGTGTTCGACGAGATCGGCGCGGTGATGGCGCTGCTGGAGGGTCACGCCGACGTGACCATGGACCAGGTCGGCCCCGCCGTGGTGCCGACCGTGCACACCATCCGGGCGAGGTTCGAGGCCCGACGGGACGCAGGCGCGGCGAGCACCGGGTTGTCCGGCGTGCTGCGGCGCGTCCTCGGGATGGACCTCAAGCTGGCCCAGTACCGCGACGGCGCCGCGTTCGTCCGCGGCGTGCGGCGCCGGGTGGGGGCGGAGGGGTTCAACGCGGTCTGGACGTCGCCGGACACGCTGCCCACGGCCGCGGAGATCGCCGATCCCGCGGCGTGGGTGGCCCGGGTCCGCCCGTAGCCGACCCGCGGACGATGCGGCGTGTCGGCGCGGTGCCGACCGACCGCTGTGGGGCGTGTACGTCGCCGGGACGTCATCTGGGCGTACAGGCTCAGGAGGGAGGGCGGGTGGCCGACCGCGGTGGGGCGTGTTCCACCGGCGACCGCTGGCGTACGGGGACCGGCATGATGGGCGCGTGAGCGGGCCCCCAGGAGCGGTCGCCGCCGTGCGGGTGGCGGTCCGGCGCGCGCTGGACGACCTGCCGGCCGGCGCGCTGGTGCTGGTGGCCTGCTCCGGTGGCCCCGACTCGCTGGCGCTCGCGGCCGGCGCGGCCTTCGTCGCCGGCTCCGCGGACGCGCCCGGGTGGCGGGCCGGCGCGGTGGTGGTGGACCACGGGCTGCAGAGCGGGTCCGACGAGGTCGCCGCGCGTGCCGCCGCTGCGTGCCGTGACCTGGGACTCGACCCGGTGCTGGTCCGTCGGGTCGCCGTGGGCGGGCCGGGCGGTCCCGAGGCGGCGGCGCGGGACGCGCGGTACCGGGCCCTGGAGGCGGCGGCACGCGAGGTGGGCGCGGCGGCGGTGCTGCTCGGGCACACGCTGGACGACCAGGCCGAGACCGTGCTGCTCGGTCTGGCGCGCGGGTCCGGGCCGCGGTCGCTCGCGGGCATGCCCGCGGTGCGCGGCGTGCTGCGCCGGCCGCTGCTCGGCGTGACCCGCGCGCAGACGGTCGCCGCGTGCGCCGCGGCGGGTCTGCAGCCGTGGCACGATCCCCTGAACTGCGCCGGCCTCGGTGCGCCGCTGCGCAGCCGGGTGCGTGGCGAGCTGGTTCCCGTGCTCGACGACGTGCTCGGCCCCGGCGTAGCAGCGGCCCTGGCCCGCACCGCCGACCTGGCCCGCGAGCAGGCGGACGCGATCGACGTGCTGGCAGCCGACCTGCTGGCCAGCGCCGCGTCCTCGGGAGCCGCGACCTCGTCGGGAGCCGCGACCTCGTCGGGAACCGCGACCTCGTCGGGATGGGACGTCGCGACTCTCGGTGCCGCACCTGACGGGCTGCGCCGGGCGGCGCTACGGGCCGCGGCGGTCGGCGCGGGCGCGGCCGCGGGCGCACTGACCCGGGCCCACGTGCTCGCCCTGGACGCGCTGTGCACCGGGTGGCACGGCCAGGGCCCCGTGCAGCTGCCGGGCGGGCTGATCGGCGCGCGCCGGTGTGGCAGGCTCTTCCTGCACCGCGGGACCGACGGACGGGAGCTAGGCGTGGACGACTCCGACATGGGGACCGACCTGGAGCGCGTGCTCCTGAGCGAGGGCCAGATCCACGCACGTCTCGACGAGCTGGCGGCGCAGATCGACGCCGACCACGCGGGCAGCGACCTGCTGCTGGTCGGGGTGCTCAAGGGCGCCGTGATGGTGATGGCTGACCTGGCCCGCCGCCTGCACACGCCGGTGCAGATGGACTGGATGGCCGTCTCGTCGTACGGCTCGGGCACGAAGTCGTCGGGCGTGGTCCGCATCCTCAAGGACCTGGACGCCGACCTGACCGGCCGGCACGTGCTCATCGTCGAGGACATCATCGACTCGGGGCTGACGTTGTCCTGGCTGCTGTCGAACCTGCGGAGCCGCGGGCCGGCGTCGGTGGAGGTGGCGGCCCTGCTGCGCAAGCCGGAAGCCTCGAAGGTGGAGGTCGACGTGCGCTACGTCGGCTTCGAGATCCCGAACGAGTTCGTCGTCGGCTACGGCCTGGACTTCGCCGAGAAGTACCGCAACCTGCCCTTCGTCGGGACGCTCGCGCCGCACGTGTACGCGCAGCCCTAGTCGCCCGACGGCGCCGCGGTCCCGTCCGCGGGGCTGTGCCCTCGGCGAACACCCCAGGGTGCGCACGGGAACACCGTGTAACTTCGAGCACCAGACTCCCTGCGACCCGGAGGACGAGGGGCGCCGGCCCCGGCCCATGAACATCAAGAAACTCGCCCGCGGCCCCGTGATCTGGGTAGCGCTCGCCCTGCTCCTCATCGCCATCGCCTTCAGCACGCTGGGCGCGCCGACCGTGCAGCGCATCGACACCTCAGACGGCCTCGCCCTGCTCAAGGGCGGCACGGTGGAGCAGGTGAAGATCACCGAGGGTGTGCAGCGCGTCGACATGACGCTGACCAAGGCCTTCAGCCGGGACAACCACGACTACGGCACGCAGGTGCAGTTCTACTACGTGGCGCCGCAGGGCACGGACATCGTCGCGGCGGTCACCGCCGCCGACCCGGCCAAGGGCTTCACGTCGGACGTGCCGCAGACGTCGTGGTGGGCCAGCCTGCTCTCGCTGGTGCTGCCGTTCGTCATCATCCTGGGGCTGTTCTGGTTCTTCATGTCCAACATGCAGGGCGGCGGCAACCGGGTGATGAGCTTCGGCAAGTCCCGCGCGAAGCTGGTGAACAAGGAGTCGCCGCAGGTGACGTTCGCCGACGTCGCGGGGGTGGACGAGGCCGTCGAGGAGCTCCAGGAGATCAAGGAGTTCCTCGCTGAGCCGGCGAAGTTCCAGGCCGTCGGCGCGAAGATCCCCAAGGGCGTGCTGCTGTACGGGCCCCCGGGAACCGGCAAGACGCTGCTGGCGCGGGCGGTGGCCGGAGAGGCCGGGGTGCCGTTCTACTCGATCAGCGGCTCGGACTTCGTCGAGATGTTCGTCGGTGTCGGCGCCTCCCGGGTGCGCGACCTGTTCGACCAGGCGAAGCAGAACGCGCCCGCGATCATCTTCGTCGACGAGATCGACGCGGTCGGCCGGCACCGCGGTGCCGGCCTGGGCGGCGGGCACGACGAGCGCGAGCAGACGCTCAACCAGCTGCTGGTGGAGATGGACGGCTTCGACGTCAACGCGGGCGTCATCATGATCGCCGCGACCAACCGACCGGACATCCTCGACCCCGCACTGCTGCGCCCGGGCCGGTTCGACCGTCAGGTGGCCGTCGACCAGCCGGACATGCGGGGCCGTGAGCGCATCCTCCAGGTGCACGCCAAGGGCAAGCCGATGGCGCCCGAGGTCGACCTGCTGGCGGTGGCCCGGCGCACGCCGGGGTTCACCGGTGCCGACCTGGCCAACGTGCTCAACGAAGCCGCGCTGCTCACGGCGCGGCAGGGGCTGCAGATCATCGACGACCGCGCGCTCGACGAGGCGATCGACCGCGTGGTGGCCGGGCCGCAGAAGCGCACCCGCGTCATGAACGTCAAGGAGCAGAAGATCACGGCGTACCACGAGGGCGGCCACGCCCTGGTGGCGGCTGCGCTGCGGTACACCGACCCGGTGACCAAGGTGACGATCCTGCCTCGCGGGCGTGCGCTCGGCTACACCATGGTGATGCCGACGGAGGACAAGTACTCCACCACGCGCAACGAGCTGCTCGACCAGCTCGCCTACGCCATGGGCGGCCGGGTGGCCGAGGAGCTCGTCTTCCACGACCCGACCACGGGCGCGAGCAACGACATCGAGAAGGCCACCGCGGTCGCCCGCAAGATGGTCACCCAGTACGGCATGAGCGCGTCCCTCGGCGCGATCAAGTTCGGCCAGGAGTCGTCCGAGATGTTCCTCGGCCGCGACGTCGGTCACCAGCGGGACTACTCCGAGTCGGTCGCCGGCGCCATCGACGACGAGGTGCGCGCCCTGGTCGAGCGCGCGCACGACGAGGCGTGGGAGGTGCTCACCGAGCACCGCGTGACCCTCGACCGGCTGGTGCTCGAGCTGCTCGACAAGGAGACGCTGGGCGCGGCGGAGCTCGCGACGGTGTTCGCCGGCGTGAGCAAGCGGCCGCCCCGTGAGGTGTGGTTGTCCAGCGAGGAGCGGGCCGTGGGCTCGGGTCCGGTGATGACCCCCGCGGAGGAGGTCGCGCTCGCCGGGCGCGAGGTGGTGCCGCAGGACGAGGCCGCCGCCGCGAACGGTGACGACCGACGGGAGATCGAGGCGCCCGCGAGGATGACGCCCGATCCGGCGGGCCCGGCGGACAGCACCGGGACGCGATGACGATGGCCGACGACGCCGTGCGCTCCACGATCGGCCCGATCAGCGCCGACGGCCGCGCCGTGGGGCCCTACGACGCGGTCCGCGCCGAGGCGGCGATCCGCGAGCTGCTGCTCGCCGTCGGCGAGGACCCCGACCGCGAGGGCCTGCGCGAGACACCGGCACGGGTGGCGCGCGCCTACCGGGAGATCTTCGCCGGGCTGTTCCTCGAGCCCCGGGACGTGCTGACCACCACGTTCGACCTGGGCCACCAGGAGATGGTGCTGGTGCGCGACATCGAGGTCTACTCCACCTGCGAGCACCACCTGGTGCCGTTCCACGGCGTGGCGCACGTGGGCTACATCCCGGGCGACGACGGCCGGATCACCGGGCTGTCCAAGCTGGCCCGGCTGGTCGACGTGTACGCCCGCCGCCCCCAGGTGCAGGAACGGCTGACCTCCCAGATCGCCGATGCGATGGTGGAGGTGCTCCGGCCGGGCGGGGTGCTGGTCGTCGTCGAGTGCGAGCACCTCTGCATGTCGATGCGCGGGGTGCGCAAGCCCGGCTCGCGCACGGTGACCTCGGCGGTGCGTGGGCAGATGCGCGACCCCGCCACCCGCGCCGAGGCGATGAGCCTGGTGCTGGGCCGCTGACGGTGATGTCGACGGCGGGCCAGCGCCACACCGTCCCACCGGGGCTGCAAAGTCCGGCGGGGCTGGCGGACCTGGCCGACGGCGGGCGCGCGCTCGTCATGGGCGTGATCAACGTCACGCCGGACTCGTTCTCGGACGGCGGCCGCTGGTTCGGCACCGACGCCGCCGTGACGCACGGCCTGACGCTGCTCGACGAGGGCGCGGACCTGCTGGACGTCGGCGGCGAGTCCACCCGGCCCGGGGCGCCCCGCGTCCCGGTCGACGAGGAGCTGGCACGCGTGCTTCCCGTGGTCGAGGCTCTGGTGGCCCGCGGCGCCTGCGTGAGCGTCGACACCACGCGCGCGGTCGTCGCACGCGCCGCGGTGGGCGCCGGCGCGCGGCTGGTCAACGACGTCTCGGGCGCGCTGGCCGACGCGGAGATGGCCGCAGTGGTCGCCGACACCGGAGTCGCGTACGTGGCGATGCACTGGCGCGGGCCGTCGGACGTGATGGACTCCCTGGCCCGGTACGACGACGTGGTCGGCGACGTGCGGCGCGAGCTGGCGGCCCGGGTCGAGAGCCTGCGGGCCGCGGGTGTGCGCGACGACCAGCTGGTGCTCGACCCCGGGCTCGGCTTCGCCAAGCCGGGCGCCGACAACTGGCCGTTGCTGGCCCGGCTGCCCGAGCTGGTGGCCGCCGGCTTCCCGGTGCTGGTGGGCGCGAGCCGCAAACGGTTCCTCGGGCACCTGCTGGCCCGCGGCGGCGAGCCGGTGCCGCCGCTCGCCCGGGACCGCGCCAGCGCCGCGGTGACGGCGCTGGCGGCGGCCGCGGGGGTGTGGGCGGTGCGGGTGCACGAGGTCGCGGCATCGGCCGACGCCGTGCGCGTCGCGGCCGCGTGGCGGCGCGCGGGGGGAAGGATCGAGCCGGACAGTGGCAGCGGACGCGATGAAGGAGGGTCGTCATGATCGGTGACGAACCGGCGGGGGACGAGGCGGGCCGGCGCTTGGACCAGATCCGCATCGTCGGCATCGCCGCGACGGGCCACCACGGGGTGCTCCCCGCCGAGCGACGGGACGGCCAGCGGTTCGTCGCGGACGTCGTGCTGCACCTGGACACCCGGCGCGCGGCGGCGGGCGACGACCTGGCGCAGACCGTCGACTACGGCGTGCTCGCCCGGCAGGTGCACGCCGTGCTCGCCGGTCCGCCCGTCGACCTCATCGAGACCGTCGCGGAGCGGATCGCCGCCACCGCGATGGCGCACCCGGGCGTGCGGGCCGTCGAGGTGGACGTGCACAAGCCGCAGGCCCCGATCGACGTGCCCTTCGACGACGTGCTGGTGCACGTGTTCCGGGACCGCAGCAAGCTGCCCGCCGCGGAGCCGTATCGGGGGCCGATCGACCCGGCCGCCGCGGTCGAGCCGGTGCTCGACGAGCCCACGCGCCACGTCGCCGACCCGCTCAGCGGGCCTACGCGCCACGTCGTCGAGACGCCCGACGAGCCCACGCGCCATGCCGTCGACCCGCTGGACGAGCGCCCACCGGCGCCGGTCGACGTCGTCCTGGCGCTCGGCGCCAACCTCGGCGCCGCGCAGCAGACGCTGCGGGACGCGGTGGCCGAGCTGTCCGCACTGCCCGACCTGCAGGTGCTGCAGGTGTCCGCGCTGGCGCGCACCGCCGCCGTGGGCGGGCCTGAGCAGCCCGACTACCTCAACGCGGTGCTGCTCGGCCGGACGGCGATGGCCCCGCGCGAGCTGCTGCACGCGGTGCACCGGCTGGAGGACGCGCACGGCCGGGTGCGCGACGAGCGGTGGGGGCCGCGGAGCCTGGACATCGACATCGTCGTCTACGGCAGCACGCTGGCCGTCGCGGACGACCTCGAGCTGCCGCACCCGCGCGCCCATCAGCGGGCCTTCGTGCTGGCGCCGTGGGCCCAGGTCGATCCCGGTGCCGTGCTGCCGGGGCTCGGTGGCGGTCCCGTCTCGCTGCTGGCGGACACGGCGCCGGACCGCGACGGGGTGCGCTGGCTCGCCCTCGACTGGCTGACGGAGCCCGCGCGTTCGACGGCACCGGCGCCGTCCACGCCCGGTGCGGTGGAGGCGGAGTCGGCGCGCGTCCCGGCTCCTGTGCCGTTCCCGGCTCCTGTGCCGTTCCCGGTTCCTGCGTCCTTCCCGGCGTCCGCGTCGTCCCCGGCCCCAGCGCCGCACCCCACCCCCGCGCCGCGCCCACCGGCGGTGCCGCCCGCACCCTCGGTGCCGTCCGCACCCTTGGCGTCGCCCGCACCCTCGGTGCCGTCCGCACCCTCGGTGCCCGTCCCGACGTCCGTGCCGATCCCGGTCCCTGCCCCCGTGCCGCCGCTGGGCGCGCTCGTCCCCCCCTTCCCGGAGCCGACCCCGGCGTGGCCGGGCGTGGAGCAGACGCCGGAGTCGGACTCGGTCCCGCCGGTCCCGCCGGTGACTCCGCCGCTGCCGCCGACGTTCCGCTGGCCGACCATGACCGAACCCGACGAGGGTGAGCAGGGACCCGCGTCACCCCCCTGGCCGTGAGGCCACAGATGGGCCGCACCCGCTGGCAGACCCTCGTCGTCGTGGCTGTCGTCGTCGGCGCGCTGGCGGTCGTGCTCACGGTGCAGGCCTCCCGGCGCGGATCGGGCATGCCGCAGGTGCCGTGGCTCGTCGTCGCGGTGGAGCTGCTCCTCGCCGCCCTGGTGTTCATGATGGGCTGGGCGGTGCGCCAGTTCCTGCGCGGCAAGCGCCCGGACCTGTCTCCGATCCGCGCCGCCCGCACTGCGGTGCTCGCGAAGGCGTGCTGCTACACGGGCGCCCCGCTGGCCGGCTGGTACGGCGGCCAGGCCCTCGGGCACCTCATCGACTCCCTGCCGGGCAGCGGCATGCGCGCCGCAGCCGCCGCCGCGGCGGCGGGCGGTGCGGTGGTGATGGCCGTCGTCGGCCTGGTGGTCGAGGCGTTCTGCCAGGTGCCGCCGCCGCAGGACGACGAGGCCGTGTCCCGTCCGATGGCCCCGGACCCCGCAGCCGGCTGACCACGCCCGCCGGTCCGGTGGTGTGCCCGGTGATGTCAGGATGAAGCCATGAGCGCGACAACCACCAACCCTTTCGACCTGGTCGGCCTCGAGTGGACGCATGTGTCGCCGCGGCTGACCGCCGCGCGGCTCACGGTGGTCGCCCTGTGGCTGGTGCCGTTCGTGATCGCCGGCGCCGTGATCGCCGCGCTGACCGGGGCGACGTGGGTGTGGGCCGTGCCTGGCGTGCTCGTGCTGCTGCTGGTGTGGATCGCCTGGCTGGTGCCGCGCCAGGTCGGCGCCCTGCGCTACGCCGAGCGTGAGGACGACCTGCTGATCCGCCGCGGCATCATGTTCCGCTCACTGGTCGTGGTGCCGTACGGGCGCATGCAGTACGTGGACGTGGCCGCCGGCCCGCTGGACCGCCAGTTCGGCATCGCCTCCGTGCAGCTGCACACGGCCGCGCCGGCGACGCGCGCGACGATCTCGGGCCTGCCGCCCGCCGAGGCCGCGCGCCTGCGCGACCGGCTGGCGTCCCGTGGCGAGGCCCGTCTGGCGGGGCTGTGACGGCCACCGGTCCGACGGCGCCCGCGCCGGCGCCCGCGCCCGGCGACCCCGCGCAGGCTGTGCCGGTCACCGCTGAGCGGCTCGGCGAGGACGAGTACGCCTGGCGTCGCATGCACCCGGCGACTCCGCTGCTCAGCGGGTGGAAGGTGCTGGTCGCCGTGCTGGCCGTGGCCTCGGTGCAGGCGGGGGACGAGCTGGCGCGAATGGTCCGGGAGTTCGGTGCCACGGGTTGGCTGATCGCGCTCGGCATCGCGGCGGCCGTGGTCGTCGTCGGCCTGGCGTACTCCTTCCTCGCCTGGCGGGTCACCCGGTTCGCCGTCACGGACGAGGCCGTGCACCTGCGCAAGGGGCTGGTGTTCCGTCAGCAGCGGCAGGCGCGGCTTGACCGTCTGCAGGCGGTCGACGTGGTGCAGCCGCTGCTGGCCCGACTCGTCGGACTGTCCGAGCTCCGCCTCGAGGTGGCCGGTGGGTCGGGGTCCGCCGTGCAGCTGGCGTTCCTGCGGGAGGCCGAGGCCGAGTCGCTACGGGCCGAGCTGCTCGCACTGGCGGCCGGGCTGCGTCGGCCAACGGCCGCCGCGTCGCCGCTGGTGGCCGGCCCGGGGCAGGTCGCGGCGACGGGATCACCCGGCCGCGCAGCGGCCGGGCCGCTGCCCGGCGTCGGGTCGCGCGCCGTCGGGGTGACGGCCGCTGCCGGGTCCGAGCCGTTCGCGGCCGCCCCCGAGCGACCGGTGTACGAGGTGC
>Ga0302254_10000291_pt1 | contig 11697 bp, 8 predicted proteins | sample I_Fen_E1_4_FD_194573 | JGI IMG/M metagenome (GOLD analysis project Ga0302254, IMG submission 194573) | Peat permafrost microbial communities from Stordalen Mire near Abisko, Sweden - I_Fen_E1_4 | ecosystem: Environmental > Terrestrial > Soil > Wetlands > Permafrost | place: Sweden: Abisko... | reverse complement strand
CGTGTCGACGAACTTCACGAGCGCGTCCCGCTGGGTGTCGTCGGCGAGGATCGTCGCGAGGTGGTCGCCGGGACTGGACAGCCAGGCATCCTCGAACCCGCCATCGCCCCGCACCAGACCGAGCGCGGTGGCGAGGTCGCCGATCGACCCGAGATCCGAGCCGGTAAGTGTCACCGTGGCCTCCTTGCTCAGCGAACGCGGTCGAAGGTGTGCCGCGCCATCGTCAGCACGCGCAGGCCGTTGGGTGAGGCGGTGATGGCGGCCGGCACCAGCGGTGCCCGGTCGACATCCTCGCCCGTCGCGTGCGCCACGCCGGTGGTCACCGAGAGGACCACCTGCCAGGCGAGTCCCGTCAGCGCGTCGCCCCAGAGGTCCACCACGCCGGCCGGGCCACGAGGGCGGTCCTCGGTGACGGCGAGCATGCCGGCCGGGCGCGAGTCGTCGCCCACCGCGAACCCGACCTCGATCGCGGCCTCGGGTGTCTGGTCGCAGGAGACGGGGATGACCACCACGATGACCCCCCGGTCGATACGCACCTGAACCTTGGCCACGATGACCAGCAGCTCGCTGCCTCCCAGGGTCCACACCACGGTGTCGGACCGGGCGCCGGGAGGGACCCCGGCTGCCGACCCTGCGGCCACCGTCACGAGCTTCTGCACCTCGTCCGGGTTGAGGTCGACCTCGGGCCCCACCGTGCCGGGCGGCAGCGGATCCGCAGGAAGGAGCTCTGGACAACGCTGCCGGACCACCTCGAGCAGCTTGGCGCACTCAGCGCCGAGCTCGTTGCGCGCGCCGAGCAGCTCCCGGACGGCCCGGCGCATGGCCGGGCCACCCACAGGCCCGTCAGCCCCGCCGGCCCGGTCAGGCCGGTCAGTCCCCGCCGGACCGTTGGTCAACGGGGTCGCTCAGGCGAGGTTCGGCGCGAGGCGATGACCCAGCGGGCGGCGACCTTGGCCATGTTCCAGGCCTCGACCGTGACAATGATGATGGGGATAAGCAGCCATGGGTGGTCTTCGAAGAACATCTGGGGCCCCGATCCATCGGTGTACGAAGCGCAGGTGCACAGCCGGGCAACGCTGTGACACAACGGGAGTCGTCGACCGGTGTCACTGACAGAATCGTGACAGATCAGCGTGTCCTAAGGTGCGTTAGACACGACCCGGATTTCGGATCCCCCGCCCCGGCCATCTCCGCGAGGTGCTGCCGACATCTCAGCGAGCAGCTCCCGGTGTCGCGGGCGGATACCTGACGTTTGGCCCCCTGTGAAGCATCCGTCCCGGGACGAGACGCCGGCATGGGTCACTCAGGTGGTTCTTCCGGCAGAACGGGGGAGAACGGGCCCATGAAGTGACTAGAGACAGACTGACGCACCATGGCACCCGCTCCTCAGCGCACAGTGATCGACGGCATCCGGAGGGTAGCCGAGGCCGGCAGACCCAGCGCCGCCGTCAGGTCGGAGAGCCCTGGCAGGGTGGTCGGCATCAGGGCACGGGGATCGTCCGTGTTCTTTGCGGTTCCCAGGCGGGCCAGCACGGGCACATGGATCGCCTGGCGCACCGCGGCATCGGACGGCAGGCCCCCGCGGGTGCGGGCGATGCGCACGGCGTCGTGCAGCCCGCCGAGCTGGTCGACCAGGCCGATGTCCCGCGCATCGCTGCCGGTCCATACCCGGCCCCGCGCTATGGCCTCGATGTCGGCAACCGGCCGGCCCCGGCCGCGAGCCACCTTGGCCACGAAGTCGTCATAGACCGCATCCATCAGGACGGCCAGGCGGTCACGCTCGTCGTCGCTGAAGACACGCCGCGGCGAGTACATCAGCGACCGCTGCCCGTGCGACACCGTGCCGGTGGTCAGCCCGAGGCGATCCAGCAGCCCGCGGACCACCATCTTGCCGCCGAAGACCCCGATGGACCCGGTGAGCGTCGATGGCAGCGCCACGATGACGTCAGCCGGGCAGGCGATGTAGTAGCCACCAGAGGCCGCCGCCTCCCCCATCGAGACCACCACCGGTTTGCCCGCCTCGCGGACCCGGCACACCTCGCGCCAGATCGTGTCCGAGGCGACAGCCGAACCGCCCGGGGAGTCGACGTGCAGCACCACCGCGCGGACCTGTTCGTCGGTGGCGGCGGCTCGCAGGGCCGCCCCCACCGAGTCGCTGCCGACCTGTCGTCCCATCGGGTTCCGGCGCGTTCGCCCCGACACGATCCCGCCACGCACCTCGATCAGGGCCACGTGGCCCTTGCGGCGGGCCGGCAGGTGCGGGCGACGGGCAGGTCGCCACCGGTCGGCGAACAGCAGCTCGGCGCCGGCGGGGAGCCGCGAGCGCATCGCGGCATACGCCTCATCGCGGTAGCCGAGCCGGTCCACCAGCCCGGTGGCGAGCGCCTCAGGGGCAGTACGCGGCCCGGTGTCAGCAAGCTCACGAACCCGGGCCACCTCCATGTCGCGCCCGCTGGCCACAGCGTCGACGGCGTCCGCGAAGACCGACTCGGTGAGGCGGTCCAGCGCGGTGCGGTGAGCCTGGGTGAACTCGGTGCGCATCACGACGTCGGCGGCGTTCTTGAACTCGTGACGCTGCTCGAGCTGCGGCTCGATGCCCAGCTTGTCGAGCGCGCCGCGCACGAACGTGGTGTCCACCGCGACTCCGAGCAGGCCGATACCGCCACCGGGCTGAAGCCAGATCTCGTCGAAGGCCGTGGCCAGGACATAGGCGGCCATCTCGCCGGCGCCTTCGCCGAAGCTCTCCGACCAGGCCAGCGTCGGCTTGCCGCTGGCGGCAAAGGCGCGTACCCCCAGACGTAGCTCCTGCATGGCTGCCCAGGGCAGTCCCCCGCCGACCTTGGCGATCAGCCCCAGCACGTGGGGGTCGGCCGCCGCCTCGTGGAGCGCTCGCAGGACGGGACGCAGCCGGGGACGCCCGCGGGCGCGCAGCCGGGCCAGGGGGTCATCGGCGTCCGGCGACGCAGGCGGGTCGACCAGGTCCATCTCGAGCAGCAGGGACGGCCGGTGACCAGGCAGCGCGCGCATGCCTTCCACCCTAAGGCGGGCAGGGCGTCCCTGGCTGCCCCTGAAGCTGGCAACTTGTCATGAGCCCCTCACCGGCCCACCGGGCCGACCGGCGCGCGAGGTCGCCAGGGCTTGCAGCCGCTACTCGGCCGGCTTCTGCCAGGCTTCCGCGAGTGCCTGGATCTTCGCGGCTGCCTCGGTGACATCCATACCGCCGGCGACGGCGACTCCCAGCAGGTAGGTGGTGACCGGTGCCGCCGGCCGCTCGACGCTGTGCGCGGCCACCCGGGCGACGTCCAGGATCAGGTCGATGTTGGCGTCAGCGGGCAGGTTCAGGTCCGCGCAGACCGCTTCGGTCCAGGTCTTCATCATGGTTCTTGCTCCTTGGTGTGATCGTGCGTTGGTCAGGTCTTCGGGGGTGTCGATGTCATCGACCGAGCGCAGCTCACCCTCGAGCAGGGGTCGCTCGCGCACATCGATCAGGCAGAACAGCTCCCGCAGGGACCGTCCGGCGGGGGCGCCGAGCGCGCGCAGGGCATCGCGCAGCGCTTCGGTGCGGACAACTGCGCACAGCGGCTGGCGAAACCCTGACCCGTCGACCGGCACCAGCGCATCGGCCTCGCAGCCGGGGAACTCGGCGATCAGCTGCCCCGCCAGGCCGCCGGCCCACGGCATGTCCACGGCCAGCAGCGCGGTGACCGGCGTACGGACCGCTGCCAGCCCCGAGACGATACCGGCAACAGGTCCGCCGTGCGCGGGCGACTCCGGCGCGAAGGTGACCGGACGCCCGGTGGTGCGTGACGGACCGGCCACAACGATCGGGACGTGTCCGGGAAGGGAACCAAGGAGATGGCTCAGCGTAGACACGCCGCCGACGGTGATCATGGCCTTGTCAGCGTTGCCCAGCCGGGACCCCCGTCCGCCGGCGAGGACGAGCGCCGTCCATTCGATCATCGGTGCCGCGGTGCTCATAGTGAGAAGCGTCCCACGCCGGAGCGCTCAGGATTTGGCCTGGTCCGTCGGTACGAGGCTGTAGAGGGGGTTGGCGATGGCCAGGTGTCCCTTGTAGGTGCCGATCCGGCCTTCCGCGCGCAGTGACACCCCGGGCATGATTCCCGCGATCGACCGGCGGCCGTAGAACAGGAGAGTCACCCCGCCGGTCTCGTCGACCAGCTCACAGCGCAGGGCGGGACTGCCCGATATGGGCGAGACCTCGACCGAGCGAATACGACCCTGCACGACGGCGCTCTGGCGGTGAGTGGCATTGCGGATGGCCACCCGCTCCCCCGGGCCGGGCGCCTCGGCAAAAGGCTCTTCCATCGTGCCGGGGCCGGTGACCACGGATTCAGGGGTGTCGGCGGTGGCTGCCGGTCCGGGGCCACGTCCACGCAACGGCCTGGTGGGTCTGGTGGCGTCGTAGGGGACGATGGTGGCCACCGCGCCGGGCACGGAAGAGACGGCCGCGGCAATGTCGTCCGCGGTGCGGTCGTGCAGCATCCGCCCCAGGAAGGCGCCGTAGGAGCGCCGGGGCAGCAACATGGTCACCTGGGCGGACGATCCGTCGGCCATCAGCCGCTCGGTGAGCTCCAGGGCTGCCCGCGCCAGCCGGCGGTCGGGGCACTCCACCAGCTCCAGGGACAGGTCAAGGCCTGGCTGGGAGTCCCACGCACTGAGCAGATCGGCGGCGCGTGCGGAGTCGATGACGAAGTGGACCACGTGCAGCTCGCTCGGTCTCAGGGTGTGGGCATACCGAATGGCGCGGATGACGGCGAGGTCGACCGAGTCGACCAGGACGACCACGCGGCTGCGGGCCGCCCGGATCACCGCCCCGGTGCTCGGCACGGCCTCGAGCAGCTCGGCCTCGCGGTCGTAGGCACCGTGCAGGCGAAGCAGGACGACGGTCATGATCGGGAAGACCAGGACCACCAGCCAGGCACCCTCGGTGAACTTGGTGACCGCAAAGATGAGGACGACCAGCCCCGAGACGACGCCCACCACGTTGTTGACGGCCACTTTGGTCCTCCAGCGTGAGCCACCGAAGGTTCTGAAGTGCTTGGCCATCCCGAAACCTGCGAGTGTGAAACCGGTGAAGACGCCGATCGCATAGAACGCCACCAGCTTGTCGACGTGGGCCTGCGTCCCGATGAGCAGGGCCAGCGAGGTCACCGTCAGGACGATGATCCCGTTCGAGAAGGCGAGCCGGTGACCTCGCTTGGTCAGCCAGCGGGGCAGGAAGCCGTCCGCGGCAACGAAGTTCGCCAGGAAGGGGAACCCGTTGAATGGCGTGTTGGCCCCGGTGTACAGGATCAGCATCGTGGCGAGCTGCACGAGCAGAAACCCGACATGTCCGGCCGCGCTGTCTCCCAGCACCGCCTTGGCAACCTGCGAGATGACCGTGGGCGAGCCGCTGGTGTAGGCCACGGCGTGGGTCTCGTGCGCCAGCCAGGAGACTCCGGCGACGAGCGTGCCCAGGATGCAGCTCATCACCACCAGGGTTGTCCGGGCGTTACGGCCGCGGGGGGTCCGGAAGGTGCTGACGCCGTTGGAGATCGCCTCCAGCCCGGTCAGTGACGATCCGCCGTTGGCGAAGGACTTCAGCAGGATGTAGAGGGCCCCGAAGCTCAGCAACGTGGTGCCCTGGCCCATCGGGAAGGCACCGGATGCGCTTGCCGGGTCATACTGCGGCAGGTCTCCGAGCAGCTCCCGCACGATCCCGCCAATGATCACCACGGCCATCGAGGCGACGAAGAAGTATGTCGGGAAGGCAAACGTCCGGCCGGCCTCGCGCAGCCCGCGCAAGTTGCCGTAGAAGAGGATCAGCACCACCGTGACCGTGATCTCCAGGTTGAACGGCGCCAGCCCCGGAATCGCGGACGTCACGGCGTTGGTCCCGGCTGCTGACTGGACCGCCACGGTGACGATGTAGTCGATCATGAGTGCCACGGCGGCCACCTGGGCGACCACCGGGCCGAAGTTCTCGCGGGCCACGACATAGGAGCCACCGGCCTTGGTGTACAACATCACGACCTGCCGGTAGCACAGGGTGACCAGCACCAGGACCACCAGGACCACCAGGGTCACCGGCAGCAGGAGCGTGTAGGCCGCGATCCCGAACATCGGCAGCAGGATGAGCAGGATCTGCTCCGACCCGTAGGCCGACGATGAGATGCAGTCACTGGACAGGACGCCGAGGGCGAGCCGCTTGGACAATGTCTCGTGCTCGAGCTCTTCGGTGGTCAGCGGCGGCCCCAGGACCCGCCTCTTGAGCCGGTAGCCCAGCCGTTCAGGCAGGCTCGCCGAGCCGGCCAAGGCCGCTGGTGCGCCGGGCGCCCCGTTGATCTCGTCAGTCCAGGTCGCCATTTCACGAGCGTAGTCGCGGCCGGGCACCGTTTCAGCGTGTGGCGTTAAGGATCCGTCAAGGTTTTCTGCCACAACCGCGCCGGGGTGGGTGCGCCGGGGCCCGGGGGCGGCCATGCTGGGGTGACCCCGACGCAGGACGTCCCCAAGGAGCCCGCCGTGAGCAACCACCAGATCACCCATGGCAGTGTCGTCGTGGGCGTGGACGGTTCTGCCGCCAGCGAGCTGGCGCTCCGCTGGGCGGTCAAGGAAGCTCGTCGGACACGGCACCCCCTGCACGTCGTGCATGCCCTGGAGAACGAGGTGGTGCTCAACGACAAGTTCCAGCTGGGCACCAAGGAGTCCCCGGCACGCGGAGACCCCGTGCTCACAGAGGCCATGGACCAGGTCGGCGCCCTGGCCCCCGAGGTGGAGGCAGTCGCGCACAGCGTGACGGGTTTCGCGCCCAGCACGCTGATCGCGGCCGCCAAGGTCGCCGGGACCGTGGTGGTGGGGTCCCATGGGCGCAGCGCCCTGCCGAGCGTCCTGCTGGGCTCGGTGTCCCAGCAGGTGGCCATCCACGCCAGCTGCCCGGTGGTGGTCGTGCGGGAGAACGGCACGCTGGGCTCGGTGGAGCCGGGCCACGTCGTGGTGGGCGTGGATGGCACCGATGCCTCCGAGCCGGCGCTCGCCTACGCGTTCGCCTACGCGTCCTCGACCAGGAGCAGCGTCACCGCGGTGCACACCTGGTGGTGGGAGCCACTGGAGGGAGTCAGCCTCGGCGAGCCGTGGACCGGCGACTGGACCCAGATAGCCAGCCAGGAGTCGGCCCTGATCTCCGAGCTGCTGGCCGGCTGGACCGACAGGTACCCCGATGTTCCGGTGGAACGGCACGTCGTCCGGGGGGACCCGGTCGTCGAGCTCCTCGAACAGTCCGGCCACGCGAGCCTGCTCGTGGTGGGCTCACGCGGACGCGGCGGGTTCATCGGCCTGCTGCTCGGGTCGGTCAGCCGTCGCATCCTGAAACGCGCCACGTGCCCGGTCGCAGTGGTGCGCTCAACCGGCGGGGACGAGCCGGCCGGCTGAGCCTGCGAGAATGCCCCCCATGACCTATGTTGCCGCACCGGAACGCTATGACTCGATGACCTACCGGAGGGTGGGGCGGAGCGGGATCAGGCTGCCGCTGATCTCACTGGGGCTGTGGCACAACTTCGGGGACACGCACCCGCGGGAGACCCAGCGGGCCATCCTGCGCCGCGCCTTCGACCTCGGTGTCTGTCATTTCGACCTTGCCAACAACTACGGCCCGCCCTACGGCTCGGCCGAGACCAACTTCGGGTCGATCTTCCGCCAGGACTTCCGGCCGTACCGCGACGAGCTCTTCCTGTCCTCCAAGGCCGGCTACGACATGTGGCCCGGCCCCTACGGGGAGTTCGGGTCCCGCAAGTACCTGCTGGCCAGCCTGGACCAGTCCCTGCAGCGGATGGGTGTCGACTACGTCGATGTCTTCTACTCTCATCGCCCCGACCCGCTGACCCCGCTCGAGGAGACCATGGGGGCGCTGGACACCGCTGTCCGCTCCGGCAGGGCCCTGTATGCGGGCATCTCGTCGTACTCTCCGGAGCGCACCGCTGAAGCTGCGCAGATCCTCAAGGAGCTCGGCACGCCCCTGCTGATCCACCAGCCCTCCTACTCGATGCTCAACCGCTGGGTCGAGGGTGGGCTGCTCGACACCCTTGAGCAGGTCGGCGCCGGCTGCATCGCGTTCTCGCCGCTGGCGCAGGGGATGCTGACGGACAAGTACCTTGACGGTATTCCGTCCGGCTCGCGGATGGCCGAGGGTTCGTCACTGTCGAAGGACCTGCTGACCGAGCAGAACCTCAGGCACGTCCGGGCCCTGAACGAGATAGCGCGCCGTCGCGGGCAGTCGCTGGCCCAGATGGCCCTGGCCTGGCTCACCCGCGACGAGCGGGTGACCTCGGTGCTGGTCGGCGCCTCGTCGGTCAGCCAGCTCGAGCAGAACATCGCCGCGCTGGACAACCTCGAGTTCAGCGGGCAGGAGCTGGCCGAGATAGACAACCACGCCGTCGAAGGCGGTATCGACCTGTGGCGAGGCCAGGCCACGAGCTGACCGTGACCGGCTGAGGACCTTCCCGTGGTGACCGGCCCGAGACTAGAAGGCTAGAAGGCTAGGGACGGCGAAGCCGTGTTTTTGAGTCAAGTTTCGTTGTTTGGGTGTTGGTGGTGGTCATGCGGCGAGGCCGGTTGCGTTGGTGAGGTTGTCGATCGCGTTCTGGTAGGCGGTGGCGGCACGACAGAGCGGGTCAGGTGTGGACTGGTTAGCGAGGTGGGCCAGGCCGGTGGGTATGAGTCGGTCATGCAGTCTGGTCAGGAACATGGCGGTGTGCAGGCCGTGGTCGGTGACTTGGTAGCGGTGGGTGTGGGGGATCCTCTCGATGAGGCCGTGGGTGCGAAGGCGGCGCAGGTCGTAGGTCATCTGCCCGGCGCTTGCCAGGTCCGGTGGCAGGCCGCGGAGCTGGGCGGTGATGGCGCGCAGGTCCCGGTTAGCGAACCCGTCGAGCTGAAGCCGGAAGATCAGCAACGCGGACAGAAGGGCATGGCTACGTTGCTGGCCAAGGCGTAGCCCTGGGACGCGGGTGCCTCTGTCGGTAGTGGTGGGGTCGGTAAGGGTATGCAGGTCGCGGACTCCGATGATCGGGTCGTGGTCGAGTCGTTGGACGCCCTGCAGGCGCCGGTTAGCTTTGAAGCCGATCTCCCGCAGGGCGGGCAGATTCACAAGACGTTTACCGATGTCGAAGTCGCGGGTGTTGTTGATAGTGGTTTCGGTTCGCAGCGCTCGTCCTTCCTTGTGGTACTGCTTGATGGTGGTGTGCTTGTAGTCCACGTGCAGGCTCGGGGTGACGCCGTCGGTGATGACCCTGGTGCGGAACCGTCCCGGAGTCCGGTTCGGGCCTTTGCGGAACAGGCGACGGCCGAAGACCAAGGTGACCTGGTCGGGGCGGCCGATGTCCAGGTTGTCGTGGATCACCTGCTCGAAGAAGATCCGCCCCGAGAGGGGTCGGTCGAGCATCTGGGTCAGGGAGAACTCGGCCTGCAGGACGGAGATGTCGTACCGGTACCCGTCGGCGCGGTCGACGTCGGTGAACGGGTTAGGCAAGATTGCCAGCCACTTGTCCAGCAGCGCCTGGATCTGTTCGGGTCCGAGCCGGTCGCAGATCTGCTGCAGCCCGGCCGGGTCGTCGACTGTAGCGAACGCGTTGTCCAGCGGGGTGAACCCGATCCCGGCTTTGGCTGCCTGGTGCTGGGCCCAGTGGTTGCCGTTCAGACACAGCTTGGCGTTGTACGGGAAGTACGAGCAGAACTTGATGAAGAACGGGCCGAAGTCCTCGTCCACGCAGTAGAAGTAGTACTGGTTGACCATCCCGGTTGACTTCACGATCCAGGGGTAGGAAACCCCGGCGGTGTCGCGACGCTTCTCGGTACGGAACACCGTGGTCTTCTCCTGGGCCCGGCCGATGAACACCACCCCTTCGGAACCGGTGAACCGCCCCAGGTACTCGTGCATCACATCGTCCTTGCGCTGACCCCGGGCGAAGTCGACCCAGGGCACGCAGTTGTCGCGGGCGAAGCGGTGCACCGCCGCGCTGAACCGGTCGCTGATGTTGGCCAGCGGTGCGGTCGAGGCGACCGGCAAACCCAGATGCTTGTGCACGTACGCGACCAGACCAGCCGCGTACTGCAGCCCTGGGACGTAGACGTTGCAGTACATCCGGTCGATGCAGTCGACCTCGAAAACCACGTGATCATTCAGGACATCGGCAACACTGCGAGGTACATTCATGATGGGCTCCGGTTGGAGATCAGGCGGCCAGCACCAAACAGGCCAACTACTGCCACAGGGCAGTCATATACCCGTCACGGCCCAGTCGTCACGGGTCATCCTGCCCAACCGGAGCCTGCACACCCCAGGGGACCAAGGCATGGCTCGTCGGGCTGGGGCGAAGCCCCGTTAGTCCTCCTCGAGGAAGTCCCTCAGCACCTCGGCGAACCGCTCGGGCTTGTCAAGGTGCGGGAAGTGCCCGGCGCCCTCGAACAGGACCACCTTGCTGTTTTCGATCAGGCCGTGGGCCGTCGTCGCGTGCCAGGCCGGGATCATCCGGTCCCGCGTGCCCCAGACCACCAGGGTCGGCAGTTCGATGGCTCGGGGCAGGCGGTCGTGGGCGGTCACCGTCTGCCCGCCAGGGTCGATGACCGACCGCGTCGTGGCGAGGAAGGCGCGGCGGGTGTCGGCGTCGCCCAACGACATGAAGCCCCGCCAGATCTCGGTCACGTCCGGGCTCGCCTCCCAGCCGGTCCTGGCCAGGGTCCGTCCCGCCGCCTCGCCGCGTCCCTTCACCCAGCCGGAGGCGATGAACGGCAGGACCCACCCGGCACCGGGCAGGGTGGCGGCCCGGAGCAGCGGGCTCACGTCACGTCCCAGGCCACCGCTGGCGACCAGGACGAGGCGCTCGACCCGCTCCGGGAACAGGTACACGAACTGCATCGCGATCCCGCCACCGAAGGAGTGCCCCACCAGGGTCACCTTGTCGATGCCCAGCTGGTCAAGCAGGTCGCGCAGAATTGCCGCGTGGGCCCCGAGCGAGTAGTCCCCCATCGACTTGGCGGACGCGCCGTGGCCGAACAGGTCCGGCGCCAGCACCCGGTGGTCGATTCTCAGCTTCTCGACGAGGTGGTCCCAGTTGCGATGCGTGCTGGTCAGCCCGTGGATGAACATCACCGCCGGGCCGTCCCCGGTGTCCAGGTACCAGAGCTCGTGCCCGTTCAGCATCGCCGTGCTTGATCGTGTCTTGGCCACGGCTTCTCCCTTGCTACTGACCAGTAACAAACGCACACTATCGCGTGCATCCCGGTGAGCGCCAGAGAGCGAAGGCGCAAGATCGGGGGATGGACCAATCCGGGAGGTACCTGCTCGACAACCAGCAGGCGCAGGCGGGGCAGCGCTTCGACGCGCTCTCAGAGCTGTTCAACCCCTCCACGTTCCGGCACGCCGCCGCCCTCGGCCTCACCACCGGGTGGCGGCTCTGGGAGGTCGGCGCGGGGAGCCCGGACGTGCCGGCCCGCTTTGCCGCTCAGGTGGGCAGCGACGGGCTCGTTCTGGCGACGGACATCGACACGTCCTGGCTCGACGGCGCGTCGACCTTCCAGGTCCGCCGTCATGACGTCGGCTCGGACCCGGCCCCGGCTGGTCCCTTTGACCTGGTGCACGCCCGGCTGGTCCTGGTGCACGTGACCCGGCGGGCGCAGGCGCTGGCCACGATGGTCGCCGCCCTCAGG
>Ga0302254_10000290_pt1 | contig 11700 bp, 9 predicted proteins | sample I_Fen_E1_4_FD_194573 | JGI IMG/M metagenome (GOLD analysis project Ga0302254, IMG submission 194573) | Peat permafrost microbial communities from Stordalen Mire near Abisko, Sweden - I_Fen_E1_4 | ecosystem: Environmental > Terrestrial > Soil > Wetlands > Permafrost | place: Sweden: Abisko... | reverse complement strand
ACGATCGCGTCCGTGCGCGCCTGGTACGGCGGGCCGGTGGAGCTGGTCTGGCCGGGAACGCGCATCGAGATCTGACGTGTGGGGGGAGGCCGGCGCGCGATGGCCGCGGAGGGCTCCGGGCTCCGGCGCACGGCGCACCGCGGGCTCGGGGCTCGTACGCCCGGGTGCCGGAGCGGACCCGCTACGATGGCCGCCTCAGCCCTCGACAACCACGCAGGAGGCCCCGGTGCCCAGCTCCGCCGATCCAGCCGCCATGCCCGCGGCCGTCCGCGCCCGGGTCAGGGCCGCGGTGGAGCAGGCATGGGCGGACGCCGTCGCGGCCGGCCGGCTGCCAGCGCTGGACGATGCCGGGGCGGCGCCGGCGGTCGAAATCGAGCGACCGGCCAACCCCGCGTTCGGGGACTTCGCCACCAACCTCGCGCTGAAGCTCGCGCGCCCGCTGCGAAGGGCGCCCATGGAGATCGCCGAAGCCCTCGTGGCGTCGCTGCGGGAGGGTCCGGCCAAGTCGCTGATCGCGTCTGCCGAGGTGGCGCGGCCGGGGTTCCTCAACCTGCGGGTGACCGACGATGCCATCGCGGACGTGGTGGCGGGGATCCTCGCGGCGCCGGACGCCTGGGGCCGGATCCCGGCAGTGAACCCGCGGCGCGTCAACGTGGAGTTCGTGTCCGCGAACCCCACCGGGCCGCTCACCGTGGGCAACGCGCGCGGCGCCTTCGTCGGCGACCTGCTCTGCCGGGTCCTCGAGGCCGGCGGCCAGGAGGTCACGCGGGAGTACTACTTCAACGACTCCGGGGCGCAGATCGAGCACCTGGGCGCCTCGGTGGCGGCCCTCCGGCGCGGCGAGCCCGTGCCCGAGGATGGGTACAGGGGCGCCTACGTGGAGGACCTGGCGAAGGCGGTCCCGGACGACGTCTGGGCGACCGCCTCGGCGCCCGGTGCAGACGCGCCGGACATCGTGGGCCGGTGGGCGGCGGTCCGGGTGCGGGCCATGATCGAGGCGTCGCTCACCCGCCTGGGCGTCCACTTCGACGTCTGGAAGAGCGAGGCCTCGCTCCATGACGAGGGCTGGGTCGCGCGTGCCGTGGATCGCCTCCGCGAGGCCGGCCACGTCTACGAACAGGACGGCGCCCTGTGGTTCCGCTCCACGACCTTCGGCGACGACAAGGACCGCGTCATCTACCGCTCCGACGGCCGGCCGACCTACTTCGCGGCGGACATCGGGTACGTCACGGAGAAGTTCAGCCGCGGGTTCGACCACCTGATCTACATCTGGGGCGTGGACCACCACGGCACGGTGGCGCGGAACCGGAACGCCGCGGAGGCGATGGGCTACGACCGCGAGCACTTCCAGGTGCTGCTCATCGGCTGGGTGCGGTTCGTCGTCGACGGCGTCGAGGTCTCGATGTCCAAGCGGGCCGGCACCTTCGTGACCCTCGACGACCTGCTGGACGCGGTCGGGACTGACGCTGCCCGCTGGTTCTTCGCCTCGCGCGCCGCGCACGTGGAGATCGACTTCGACATCGAGTTGGCGAAGAAGCAGTCCGCGGAGAACCCCGTCTACTACGTGCAGTACGCACACGCCCGGATTGCCTCGATCCTGCGCAAGGCGGCCGAGGCCGGCCTCGCGCCGGCGGCGGGCGTGGACGGGCTGCTGGCCGGGGAGGCCGAGGGTGCCCTCGCGCGGGAGATCATCCGGTTCCCCGAGGTCCTCGAGGACGCCGTCCTGGCCGAGGAGACGCAGGGGATCACGGCGTACGCGACGGAGCTCGCCACGCAGTTCCACGCCTTCTACCGGGATGCGCGGGTGGTGGACGTCGCCGAGCCCGAGCGCTCCTCGAAGCGCCTCGCCCTCGCGCTGGCCACCAGGACGACGCTGGCCAACGCGCTGGCGCTGCTGGGGATCTCCGCACCGGAGTCGATGTAGCGGTCGGGCCAGGGCTCGCCTCATTCCCGCACCCGTCAGACCCTGGGGGCCCGCCTCGCTGCGAGGATCTCCTCGAACGACGGCATCCCGGCCTCGACCGGCTCGTGGCACCTGGGGCACTCGGCCGCGAGGTGCTCCGAGTCTTCGCCCGACGAGCCGGACACGCGCGTCAGCAGGTCCAGCCCCTGCCAGCCGCAGTGGCCGCAGGACAGGACGCCGCCGGGGTCCCGGCCCTGCGGCTCGGGTTCCTCCACGAGGCCCGAGCGCCTATTGCGCCAGGCCGAGCACGTTCGAGACGCGCCCCAGCACGTCTGGCGAGCTCCCGGTGACCAGGACCACGCGGCCGGGCTCCGGGACCAGCACCGCGGCGCTGCGCCCCGACGCCTTGAGCTTGGCCACGAGTGGATCGAGCGCGGTCGCAAACTCCGTGGCGTCGGCGGGCGTGTCCCACGCGGTGTCCAGCACGACGCCGACGGCCCCGTCCGGGCCCTCGATGAGCGCCACCCGGTCGCCACCCCAGCCCGCGGCGGCGGCCTTCGAGTCGGAGGCGCCGCCCTCGCGCAGCAGGATCTCCAACTGGAACTCGCCGAGGGTGTCCTGGAGGGGGACCGTCCAGCCTGGCCCGAGGCGCTTCGCGAGATCCGCGGGGAACGCCACCTTGACGGGCGCCTCGCGCGCGGCGAGCTTGTCCGGGTGGAGCACCTGCTCCGTGGAGTCGGGCGGGTTGGCGAACAGCGTGTCGACGCCGGCGAACCCGCCGCCCGACCCGTAGGCGCCAAGCGCAATGTTGAGGCCCGACGTGTACGGGAACATCAGCGAGTCCTTGAGGATCACCGGCGCCGCCGCGAGCGCCGCCGTGGCCGCCGGATCGGACGCGGAGGCGGCCTTGGCGATCTCCGCGGCGGTCAGGTTCTGCTGGGCCCACAGGCTCATGAGCAGCGTGGCGTCCCCCTCGACCAGCGCCGACCGCGCGAGGGAGCGATCGCCCTGGTCGTGTGCCTCGCCGACAAGCTTCCGCAGGTCGAAGGCCTGGTCCTGCAGGGCATGGGTGTACTCGTGGGCGTACGTGATCTGTTCGACGGGACCGATCGCACCGGTGCTCGTGACCACGTACATGTGCTTGGTCTTGTCGTCGTAGAGGCCGGCGACCTGGCTCCCCAGGAGGTCGAGGTAGAGCTTCTCGAGGCTCTGGCCGGGCTGGAGCAGCAGCAGCTCCCTGTAGAGCGTCTCCGTGGCCGTCATCAACGCCGGGGGGTTGTCCTCGGCGAGGCTCTTCTTCAGGTAGGCGCACAGCCCGGGCACGTCGAACACGCTGCGGGCGACGGGCGTGGTCGCCGTCAGGCCGCGAAGCGCCGAGACCTGGGCCTCGATCTTCGCGTAGAGGCCTGCGTTGGGATCGCCCGTGTCGGACGTGGGCCTGGGTGCGGCGTCACCCGTGTCCGCACAGCTGACTGCCGCGGCCGTGGCGGCCGGCGTGGGGACGGGTGAGACGGCGGCCGACGGGCTCGAGGTGACCGCGGGGCCGGACGGCTGCGTGGTCGCCGACGGGGCCGGGCCGCGAGAGGCGGGCGGGGTGGTCGGGGCGGAGGAGCCGCAGGCGGCAACGGCGAGCGCCGCAACCAGCACGAGCGGGCCCCAGGAACGGTGCGATCGGATGGTCATGACGCTGGATATTGCCATGTCGTGCGGACGCACCCCGCCAACCACCCGGTTCCGGGCCCGAGATGTGCGTTTCTTAACCGTTAGGCGACTCACCGCTGAATCCGCCGCGATCTACCTTCATCTCGGAACAACCCCTCACGTTCCATCCTCCCTCCCTCGGGACCGGGGGCGCCGATTGGGCAGGCGTCTCCGGTCCTTCTCTTTTCCCGCCTGCGATCCGGCATCGGACGCGGTGCGTGGCAGGTGGGCCGCGGAGAAGCGGCCTGTGCGAGAATCGGGGCATGGAGCTCACCTGGTACGGACGAACCTGCATCCGGCTGCGCGGCAAGGACGCCGTCGTCGTGAACGACCCCTACCCCGCGATCGTCGGACCGACCGGCCGCGGGATCACCGGGGACGTGGTCACCTTCAGCCACCCCGACGACAGCCCGACGGGCAAGAGGACGGGCAAGCTCTCGCGGGACGGCGGCACGGCCATCCCCACCAGCCTGGAGTCGGCCTTCGTGCTTGACGGCCCGGGCGAGTACGAGGTCCACGACGCCCTCGTCACCGGCGTCCGGACCTACCGGGATTCCGTGCGCGGCGCGGAGCGAGGCCGCCAGACGGCCTTCGTCACGGAGCTGGACGGGATCCACACGATCCACCTCGGCGACATCGGCCACGAGCTGACCCAGGAGAAGCTGGGCGACGTCGGCCCTGTCGACATCGTCTGCGTCCCCATCGGCGGCGCGCTCTCGGCGACCACCGCGGCGGCCCTGGTCGCCCAGCTGGACCCGAAGATCGTCGTGCCGATGCCGGTCTGCGAGGAGGAGGCGGACTGCGAGGACGCGCTGAAGAGGTTCCTGCACGAGATGGGCGCGGAGCCGACGGTCCAGCAGAAGCTGTCGATCACCGTGTCCAGCCTGCCGTCGGACACGACGACCGTCGTTCTGGAGTCGCGCGGCAAGGCCTGAACGGGTGACGCCGCTCGTCGGGGCGCTGCTCACGGTCGCCGCCGGCGCGGCCGTCGTCGACTGGATCGCCGTCGGGCTGGAGGGACGGCGCTCCCTGGCGGTCGAGCGGGTCGCGAAGCCCCTGGTGCTCGTGGCGCTGCTCGCCGTCGCGGTCGCCTGGCCCCCCGGCACGGGCGATAGCGCCGCCGTCCGGCCCTGGCTGATCGCGGCCCTCGCGGCGTCCCTCGCCGGCGACGTGCTGCTCCTGCCGCCCTCGCGGTTCATCGCAGGGCTGGTCGCATTCCTCCTGGCGCACCTCGCCTACCTGGTCGCGTTCGCCCACCTGCCCGGGTCGGTGCCCTGGTTCGTCGCGGGGGTCGTGATCGCTGCCGTGGTCATCGCCACCGTGGGCCGGGTGCTGCTCGCCGCGGCGCGCCGGGCCGGGTTCGGGACACCGGTCGCCGTCTACCTCGTCGCGATCTGTGGCATGGCGATCGCGGCAACCCGCACGGGCCTGGCGGCGGCGGTCCTCGGGGCGTGGCTGTTCGTCGCCTCCGACGCGATGCTCGCCTGGGGCAGGTTCGGGGGATCGTCGTCCGGAGGGCCGTCGGCCGGGCCGCCCAGGGGCCCCGCCACGCTCCGGGTGGCGGTGCTGGTCACGTACCACGTCGGCCAGCTGCTCCTCGTGGTGGCGCTGGTGCAGTAGTCCGAACGGGACTCAGTCGCCCCGGCGGTGGACCACCCGGCCGCGCTTCACGACGACGTCCACGAGGTCGGCCCCCACCCAGTAGGGCAGCTGCTCCACCGTCGCGGCCCGCCAGATCACCAGGTCGGCCTGCTTGCCGGGCTCGATGGAACCGGCCTCGTCCCCGATGCCCACCGCGTGCGCCGCGTTCACGGTCACTGCGGCAAGCGCCTCGGCCGGCGAGAGCTTCATCTCGAGGCAGGCGACGGTCATCACGAGCGGCAGGTTCGGCGTAGGCGACGTGCCGGGGTTGAAGTCCGTCCCGAGCGCGACCGGGACACCCGCGTCGATGAACCGTCGGGCCGGCGCCGCCTCGTCGGCCATCAGGAACCAGGTCGTGGCGGGCAGCAGCGTGGCGACGACCGGGCGCGGGCCCTGCGCCGCCTCGGCGAGCGCCGCGAGCCCCTCGTCGCTGGGCACGTGGAGGTGGTCCGCGGACAGCGCGCCGAGCTCGGCCGCCAGCTCCGCGCCGCCCGACGGGGCCAGCTCGTCCGCGTGGAGGCGGATGGCCATCCCGTACGCGGCGGCGGCCAGGAGGATCCGCCGGCTCTGGTCGACCGTGAACACGCCCTCCTCGCAGAAGACGTCGCACGAGCGCGCCCGGCCCTGGGCAGCCACGCTGGGCAGCTGCTCCTCGATGACGCTCCGCACGTATGCCTCGGTGCCGTCGGGACGGGCACGGTACTCGGCGGGGACGGCATGGGCGCCGAGGTACGTGGGGATCACCTCGACCGGTCCCTCGGCCCCGAGAGCGTACGCGACCTGCAGGAGGCGGAGCTCTGTCGGCACGTCCAGGCCGTAGCCGGACTTCGCCTCGACCGTCGTGACGCCGTGGTGGAGCATCTCGTCCAGCCAGCGCCGTCCGTGCGCGGCCAGGTCCTCCTCGGACGCCGCACGGGTGGCTGCGACCGTGGACAGGATCCCGCCGCCGGCGTGGAGGATCTCCATGTAGCCGGCACCCTGCTGCCGCAGGACCAGCTCCCGCTCGCGGGTGCCGGCGAACAGCAGGTGTGTGTGCGGGTCCACGAGGCCCGGCGTCACCACCCCGCCATCCGCGTCGAGGCGGACGAACCTGGCGAGCGGGTAGCCGTTCGCCTCCAGGCCCCGCTCCACGAGGTCGCGCGGGCCGACCCCGACGATCCTGCCCTCCCAGCAGGCGACGACCGGGGCACCCGCGGCATCGAGCCCGCCGGCGGTCCTGGCGTCGAGCAGGGCAAGGTCGCCCTGGGCCGCCCCGCGACGGATCCCGCCGGCCAGCGTGGCGACCTGCGATGCGCCGTGGATCAACAGGCCGGGGGCGTCCGCATGACCGCGGCCACCCTCGATGACGCGGAGGGTCATGCCCTGTCGCGGGCGGCGGCGAGCCGGAGCTCGAGCGCCATCTGGGGCGTGAAGTCGCGGAGCCGGATCGCATCGGCTGCGGCCGCCAAACGCTCCGGGATCGGGGCGTCCGACGGCGCACCCGCGTGGTCGGCGACGCTCATGAAGGCCGCCAGCGGCGCGAGGCCGATCAGCTCGGACTCGGCGAGCGCCACGCCGTCCTCCGCCGCCAGCTCGCCGACGACCTCCCAGGCCTGCCAGAGCGGCGTGACGTTGAAGTCGAGGAGGTTCATCGAGACCTGGGCCCGGACCGGATGCCCACGCTCCGGCTCCTCCACGCGGAACCCGTTGCCCTGGACGCGCGGCAGGCCGCCGCCGGACTCGCGGACGCGGCGAGCGATGCGCTTCGCCAGCTCCACGTCGTCCGAATCGAGGTTGATGTTCCAGGCGATGAGGAATGGACGGGCTCCCACGGCGAGCGCGCCGGCCCGCGGGTGCATGCGCGATGGCCCGAAGTCCGGCTCGCGGCCGTTCTGTGCGATCTCCGCCTTGAGGCCCTCGTACTGGCCCCGGCGAACGTCCGCCAGCTTCACCCGGTCCGATCGCGTGGCGGCCTGCGCGTAGAGGTAGACGGGCAGGCCGTACCGGGCGGCGACCCGGGCCCCGAACTCGCGGGCCAGCTGCACGCATGCGTCCATCTTGGTGTCGCCCAACGGCACGAACGGGACCACGTCCACGGCACCGATCCTCGGGTGCTCGCCCGTGTGGGCATCCATGTCGATCTCGTCGATGGCGAGCGCGATCAGCCGCTCCAGCCCGATCCCGACCGCCTCGTGCTCGCCCGCCACGGTGAACACGGAGCGGTTGTGGCTGGCGTCCGAGGTCCGGTCCAGGAGGTAGACACCCGGCGACGAGGTGAGGGCGTCGGCGAGGCGCTCGACCACGTCCAGGCGGCGACCCTCGGAGATGTTGGGAACGGATTCGACAAGCACGGCTCGATGCTACCTGCCCGCGATGGCCCGATTCTGGCGGGCGCGCGTGCCGTGGCGGAGCCGCCGTAGACTCGGCTTCCATGAGCGGACCGCGTCGCAGCCTCCTTCGCCACCCCGACTTCCTCAAGCTGTGGACGGCGGAGACCGTCTCGGTCTTCGGCAGCCAGATCAGCGCCCTCGCGATCCCGCTGCTCGCAGTCCTGACCCTCAAGGTCTCGCCGTTCGACGTCGCCCTCCTCGGCACGATCGAGATGCTGCCGTTCATCCTGTTCACGCTGCCGGCCGGGGCGTGGGTGGACCGCCTGCGGCGGCGGCCGATCATGATCACCGGCGACCTCGGGCGGGCCGTCGCCCTGGCGACGATCCCGCTGGCCTACGCGTTCGGCGCCCTCACGATCTGGCAGCTCTACGTGGTCGGCTTCGTCACCGGCGTCCTCACCGTCTTCTTCGACGTCTCGAACCAGAGCTACCTGCCGTCGATCATCGAGCACGATGAGCTCGTCGAGGGCAACTCCAAGCTCCAGGTCAGCCAGTCGGCGGCCCAGATCGCCGGCCCGGGCATCGCCGGGTACCTCGTCGGGGTCCTGACGGCGCCGTTCGCGATCCTCCTCGACGCGGCCTCGTTCGTCGCGTCTGCGTTCTTCGTCTTCCTCATCCGGCGACCGGAACCACCGGTCGTCCACCCGGCCGACGCGGCCGGGGAGCAGCGCCCGTCGATCTGGAGCGACATCCGTGCCGGTCTCGGATTCGTCCTCCACAACCGGTCGCTGCGCGCGATCGCGGGTGGCACGGCGACGTCGAACCTCTTCACCTCGATCGCGTTCGCCACGGTGATCGTCTATTTCGCCGATTCGGCCTACCTCGGGCTCGCGCCCGCGACGATCGGCGTCGTGTACGCGATCGGGAACATCGGCGCACTGGTTGGCGCCCTGACTGCGAACCGGCTGGCACGGCGGTTCGGGGTTGGCCCGACGATCATCGGCACCCTCGCCGTCGGCAGCCTCAACCCGCTGTTCGTCGCGCTGGCTCCGGCGGCGATGCCGATCCCGTTCATCGTCGCCGGCGGCCTCGTCGGCGGGTTCAGCCAGATGGCCTACAACATCAACCAGGTCAGCTACCGGCAGGCGATCTGCCCGCCGCGGATGCAGGGCCGGATGAATGCGACGATCCGCTTCCTCGTCTGGGGCACGATGCCGATCGGTGGCATCATCGGCGGCATCCTCGCGACCGTGATCGGCGTCCACGAGGCGATCTGGATCGGCGCGATCCTGGGCCTCACGCCCGCGCTCTTCCCGCTGCTGTCACCCGTGCGGCACATCCGGGTGATGCCCGAGCAGGTTGCGCGCGAGGACGCGGCGGACGCCGGCGCGGACTGACGAGCGGGCGGGGCCTGGAGCCTCGGCCTGCGGGTCGTCGTCTCGGCGTGATCGAGCCCGTCCGTATCCGTCCGCAATTCCCCAGTCACTGGCGACATCCCAGTCACTCGCGCCGCGAGTGCAAGCGGGTGCCTCCGTCGGCTCCGGTGCGCAGATACCCGTCAGGGGAATCCTGATCGGCGGAAGAACTCCCCGGGCTGCTCAGCCAGTCCTGGGATGGGTGCACGAGCAGGTGGCGCTCCACCGGGATGCGCGAGCACCCGCCTCGCGAGTGGGCGACCAGGTGGTGGCCGTCTTCGGGCCGGGTCGGTGCCTGTGTCGGCCATCCGGGCGACCGGAACCTGCGCATCTCGGCGGGTGCCACTCGCTCCATGGGTAGGTGCGAAGGTGACGTGGCTCCCATCCGGCATCGACGGGAGCGTGATCGACGGGCGCACCCGGCAGCATCGAGAGGCGCGGACGCAGGAATGCGTGGGTAGCCGGCGGGAGAGGTCTACCCGTCCAGCATCGGGATGTGGACGCCGCGCTCGCGGGCCACCTCGATCGCGTGCTCGTAGCCCGCGTCCACGTGCCGGACGACGCCCATCCCCGGGTCCGTGGTGAGCACCCGCTCGAGCTTGCGGGCCGCGAGCTCGGTGCCATCCGCGACCACGACCATCCCGGCATGCTGCGAGTACCCGATCCCCGTGCCGCCGCCGTGGTGGATCGACACCCAGGTCGCGCCCGCCGCGGTGTTGACGAGGGCGTTCAGCAGGGGCCAGTCGGCGATCGCGTCGGACCCGTCGCGCATCGCCTCCGTCTCGCGGTTGGGGGACGCCACCGAGCCCGCGTCGAGGTGGTCCCGTCCGATCACGATCGGGGCCGACACCTCGCCCGCCGCCACCATGCGGTTGAACTCCAGCCCGGCCCTGGCGCGCTCCCCGTAGCCCAGCCAGCAGATGCGGGCGGGGAGGCCCTGGAACGGGACCTTGGCCTCTGCCAGCTCCAGCCACCGGCGCAGGCCGCGGTCGTGGGGAAACAGCTCCAGCAACGCCCGGTCCGTGCGCCGGATGTCCTCCGGGTCGCCGGACAGCGCGACCCAGCGGAACGGCCCGCGACCCTCGCAGAACTGCGGCCGGATGTAGGCGGGCACGAACCCCGGGTAGTCGAAGGCGTTCGACACGCCCGCCTCCTGCGCCTGGGCCCGCAGGTTGTTGCCGTAGTCGAAGGCGACGGCGCCCGCCTCCTTGAACGCGAGGATCGCGCGGACGTGCGCCGCCATCGACCGCATGGAACGCTCCATGTAGACGTCCGGCTGCGTGATCCGGAGGACGTGCGCGTCACGGAGCGTGAGCTCGGCGGGGACGTAGCCGCCCAGCGAGTCGTGGGCCGACGTCTGGTCCGTCACCACGTCGAAGAACTCGCCGGCCTTCGCCCACGCGGGCTCGATCTCCGCGGCGTTGCCGATGAGCGCGATCGAGAGGGGATCGCCGGCCTCCGCCGCCTGGCGCGCCATCGCCAGCGCCTCCTGCGGCGAGTGGGTGAACCGGTCCACGTAGCCGATCTCGTGACGGCGGCGCGCCCGCGTCTCGTCCACCTCGATCGCGATGCAGACTCCCTCGTTCATCGTCACCGACAACGGCTGGGCGCCGCCCATCCCGCCCAGGCCCGCGGTGAGCACCACGCGCCCGCACAGGGTTCCGCCAAAGTGCTGGCGGGCGAGCTCCGCGAACGTCTCGTACGTTCCCTGCAGGATCCCCTGCGTCCCGATGTAGATCCAGGACCCCGCGGTCATCTGGCCGTACATCGTGAGGCCCTTCCGCTCGAGGTCGCGGAAGGTGTCCCAGTTGGCCCACTTGCCCACGAGGTTCGAGTTCGCGATCAGCACGCGGGGTGCCCACTCGTGGGTGCGGAAGACGGCCACCGGCTTGCCGGACTGGACGAGCAGCGTCTCGTCGTCGGCCAGCACGCGGAGCTCGCGGACGATCGCGTCGAAGGCGGGCCAGCTCCGGGCCGCCCGCCCGGTGCCGCCGTAGACCACCAGCTCGTCCGGGTTCTCGGCCACCTCCGGGTCCAGGTTGTTCATCAGCATCCGCAGCGCGGCTTCCTGCTGCCAGCCACGGGTGGACAGGGTGGTGCCGCGCGGGGCGCGAACGGGGCGCGGGCCCGAAGGCGCGGCGCCGGGGGTCTCGATGCTCACGGATGGGAGTCTACGACGGGGATCCGGCGAGGAGCACCGGAATCACGGCCGGCGGGACGCCCGTCAGGGGCGCAGGCCGGCGAGCAGCTGCTCGCCGAACCGGCCCTCGCCCAGCGAGAACACCGACACGATGACCTCGCGCTCCGGAACGTACGCGTGGTAGACGCGCAGGCCGCCTGCACAGGTGGTGATGAAGGCCGGCCGGTCTCCGAGCGTGGTCTCGGCGTGCGCCGCGACGCCCCCGGCCTGGCCGCAGGCACCCTCGTCGTACGAGTCGCGCCAGTCCCGGAAGAAGGCGTCCGAGTACACGTCTGGCCGCAGGTGCGCCACCACGCCGGATGCCAGGTCCTCGCCTTCTGTCACGACCGCGAACGCGGCCGAGTCCACGTTGGCCACGAACGAGGGGTCCTGGACCGCTTCGGCGAACGAGTCGGGCTCGATCGACACCGTGGCGGTGCCGATGGCCGCCGGCAGGATCTGCAGCAGCGCAGGATCCATCACGACGCCCGTGCCGGGTGCCGCAGATTGCAGTCCGGGGGATGGACTCGGCAGCGCGGCGGACGCGCTGCC
>Ga0302254_10000289_pt1 | contig 11730 bp, 9 predicted proteins | sample I_Fen_E1_4_FD_194573 | JGI IMG/M metagenome (GOLD analysis project Ga0302254, IMG submission 194573) | Peat permafrost microbial communities from Stordalen Mire near Abisko, Sweden - I_Fen_E1_4 | ecosystem: Environmental > Terrestrial > Soil > Wetlands > Permafrost | place: Sweden: Abisko... | reverse complement strand
GGGGCCGATCGTTGTTTCGGGCCGTCGAGGTCCGCGGGGTCAGGTCCGCGGGGTGCCCGCCTGCGCGGCCTGCTTGTTGGCCATCTTGAGCCTCTTGCGCAGCGGGAGCTGCAGGATGAACCCGACAATCAACCCGACGACCAGGCCGGCAAGCGCGGCAAGGCCGATGGCGGCCGCGAGGCTGACGGAGCCCGTCCACCCGAAGAACTTGATCTGGTACTGGATCGTGTTCTGGACGATGAAGACCACAACGGCTGTCAGCAGGACGAGCGCGAGCACCGTAATGGCGTACACGGCCCATCCGGGCCCCTGCTTGAGGCCGCGGCCCTGCTGCGGAGCAGGCGGGGTTCCCGGCTGTGCGTACGGCGCGCCCGGCTGGCCGCCGTAGGGGGCGGCGGGCTGGCCGCCGTAGGGGGCGGCGGGCTGGCCGCCGTAGGGCTGAGCCCCCCCGGGCTTCTTCATCGGGTCGGACGGCATAGTCATCGTGCTCATCCCCTCGTCACGGCACTGCCTCCCGCAGTGTAGGGATCGGAGGTGGCCGCAGCGGTGATTGGCGCTCTACCATTGCCCTACGGCGGACGAGCCGGCCGGGCGGTCGCGTCGGGTGCCGGTACCGAGAGGGGCCGGTGTCCCGCCGAGGAAAGTCCGGGCTCCACAGGGCAGGGTGGTGGGTAACGCCCACCCGGGGCGACCCGCGGGAAAGTGCCACAGAAAGCAGACCGCCCCGGCGCGCGGGAACGCGTGGCGGGGCAAGGGTGAAAGGGTGCGGTAAGAGCGCACCAGCGCCCGGGGTGACCCGGGCGGCTCGGCAAACCCCACCTGGAGCAAGGTCAAGAGGGCGGTCTGGTAGGGCCGCCTGCGCAGGCGTTCGAGGGCTGCCCGCCCGAGCCTGCGGGTGGACCGCTGGAGGCTGTCGGCAACGCCAGCCCGAGAGAGATGGCCGCCGGCGCGGGTTCCCGAGGGCCCGTGCCACAGAACCCGGCTTACAGGCCGACTCGTCCGCCGCCTAGCGGCTACGCCACCTCCACGAGTCCGCTGCCGCCTGCACCGAACGCTCGGTGGCCGGCCCCTGGCTGGGTGGCAACGGCCGGGTCAGGGGACCGGTGGACCGGATGTCTTGACCGGCTCCGATGGCATGACCGAGCTGGCCTGCCACGCCGACAGGGCCCGGGCATATGCGCCCACGGCGGTCGCTCTGGCTTCAGCGAGGAGCCGGGTTGCGGGTCAGTGGGTTGACCTCGGCATTGGTCCCGTCGTGCCTGCGCCGGCAGCACGGGCAGTCAATACCCGAGGCCGGTGGCACGCGCGCGTAGCGCACCCGGTCACACTCGCCCAGCCAGCAGTCCAGGCAGAACTCGCCAATCATCACAATCACCATCCGTGTACTCGCTGCCGAGCTGGGCCCGACAGCGCCGCCTGGGCGGCCCGGGAGAGGTCGACCAGGGAGGGGACGAGCAGCTGCATCGACGCTTCCCGCTCTACCCGCGTGCCGGCTGCGTCCACCGCGGTCCGCGCCTCGTCCCTGACATATGCGAGAGGTCGGCTCAGTTCCGGCCGACCTGTAGTCCACCGCTGGGTGTCATCCCCGGCGCGGGCGAGCGGGTGGCCGAGGGGCCTGTCCCGCTGACCGGTATGCCGGCGGGCGCTAGGATAGGCCTTGCCAGCCAGAGTGCGAGGTGACGAGCTGGGATGCGCGGTCTCGCGCCCTGATTCCCTGTCCCCGCAACGGCAGGCGGCCTGCCGGGCGGAGATCCATAGTCCTCTCTTCAGGTACTGGGCCTGCGCTGACATGGCCCGGCTTACAGGCCGATTCCCCCGCCGCCCCAGCGCTAACCTCTGGTGATGTTGCTCCCATAGCTCTTGACCCGACAACGGGCTACGTGGCGGGTCCCGCCGCACGTTGCGGCACCCGCCCGCCGGCGAGCGATAAGCGTTCGGGCTAAAAGGCCCGGGCCTTTCTTCTGGCCTCCGACGCAGCCGAAGCGATCACTATGCTACAACGGCGAAACCCCAGCTCAACCGGGGGTTCAGCGTGACGGCCAACCAACTTCGGACCAAGTGGGCCGGGACTTTCGGCACTAGCACCGTCATTCAGGCGGGGCGACAGTGCGTGCGAGATGAAAGAGGAAGTAGGACCGAACGAAGATATGGACAAGACACTATTTGGATCACGGAGGCGCGCAATGTCAGTGTTGGCGGCGGCCAGTCCAGCTGGCACCGGAGCGGGTCCGCTCCCCGGCGCCGACGACGACGGCTTCTTCGGGATCCGTTTTGAGTCGATCGGCGGGCTCGGCGCCCACTTGGCCGGAAAGATCCTTGCCGGGGCCGGTGTCCTGCGGCAGGGCCTGAACGGCGCGCACTTCTCCTCGTACGGCTCGGAGAAGAAGGGCACGCCGGTGAAGTCGTTCGTGCGCTTCTGCCCAGCCGATCGCGAGCTCCGCAACAGCAGCCCGATCGAGAGCCCGCAGCTGGTCGCGGTCTTCCACGAGGCGCTGGCGCGCTCGATCGACGTGGCCGCCGGCCTGACCGCAAACGGCACGCTGATCGTGAACACGCGCTCGTCCCCCGCCGAGATGCGGGAGACACTCGGCCTGCGCTCCGGGACCGTTGCCGTGCTCGACGCGCTCAGCATCGCGGTCGAGGAGAAGACGCGCGTGAACACCGCGATGCTCGGCGCGGTCGCCCGGCTCATCCCGTTCATCGACCCCGACGCGGTGAAGGAGACTCTCCGGGAGAGGCTCGGCGCCCACTACGCGAACCTCGTCGAGGCGAACCTTCGCACGTTCGACCGCGGCTATAGCGAGGTGCGCCTGCAGACCTGGGACCCTGAGCCCGGCGACCCCGGCCGGCCCGTGCAGCGGGCCGCACCCGCGTTCGGTTACCTCGACGCGCCGATGGGCGGCATGATCCTCGACGCGGGCAACAGCGTCGTCAAGAACCTGAGCACGTCACGGCAGGGCTTCCTGCCCGACTACGACGCCGACTCGTGCGTGCACTGCGGGATTTGCGACATCGTCTGTCCCGATCTGTGCTTCGTGTGGTCCGACGACGGCGAGGACGAGATCGCCATACGGCTGCTCGGCATCGACTACAACTACTGCAAAGGCTGCCTGAAGTGCATTGACGCGTGCCCGACCGGCTCGCTCACCGAGCTCCGCGAGGAGGCCGGTTGGGCCGACGAGAATCGCGTTCCGCTTTTCCCATGGCTTGAGCGCGAAAGGGAGGACGCCTGATGACTGTCGCACCGCCCGAGGCGAGGGCCGGCAGCGTCGCCAGGGCGGCGCAGGTTGTCGGGTTCCGCACCGGCAACGAGATGGCTGCGCTGTCCGCGAAGCAAATCGACTTCCACCTGATGGGCTATTACCCGATCACGCCCTCGACGGAGATCGCCGAGCTGCTCGACGAGATGAAGGCCGCCGGGGAGCACGAGATCATGATGGTGCCCGCCGATGGCGAGCACGGTGCCGCCGGCATCTGCTACGGTGCCGCGACCGGCGGCGGCCGCGTCTTCAACGCGACGAGCTCCCAGGGGCTGCTGTACTCGCTGGAGCAGCTGCCCGTGCAGTCGGGGACGCGCTTCCCGATGCTGCTCGACCTCGCGACGCGCGCGATCAGCGGGCCGCTCGACATCCGCGGCGACCACTCCGACGTGTACTACGCGCTGAACACGGGCTGGCTGATCTTCATGGCGCGCGACCCGCAGGCCGTCTACGACATGAACCTCATCGCGCTGCGCGTCGCCGAGCGCGCCGACGTGCGGCTGCCCGCGATCGTGGCCTTCGACGGCTTCTTCACCAGCCACCAGAAGCGGCGCGTCTCGAGCTTCGAGGACGGCGCCACCGTGCGGAACTGGCTCGGCCCGGTGCCGGAAATGGTGACGGCGCTCGACCCGCGGCACCCTGTGACGATCGGGCCGTACATGAACGACCCCGATCTGATCAACAACAAGTACCAGCTTGAGCGGGCGATGAGCGCCGCGCAGGCCGCACTCCCCGAGGTCATCGCCGAATACGAGGCGTTGAGCGGCCGGCGCTACGACCCGGTCGACCTGTACCGCATGGACGACGCCGAGGTCGCGGTCTTCCTGGTCAACTCGGCCGCGGAGACCGCGAAGGACGCGGCCGACCGGCTGCGCTCCGAGGGCATCCGCGCCGGCGTCGTCAGCCCCAACGTGCTCCGTCCGTTCCCCGCGGAGGCGATCCGCGAGGCGCTGCGCGGCGTGCGGGCTGTCGTGCTCGGCGAGCGCTCCCCGTCCTATGGCGCGCAGGGCGCCAACCTCTCGCACGAGGTGAAGTCCGCGCTCAAGGATGACCCGGACAACCGCACCCTCTGCCTGAGCAGGGTCTACGGTCTCGGCGGGCGCGACTTCTACACGGAGGACGCCGAGGCGTTCTTCCGACTCGCGCTGCAGGCGGCCGAGCGCGGCGCGGTGGAGGTGCCGTTCGACTACTACGGCGTGGAGCCGGGCAATCCCGCGATGCCGCGGCCACGCGTCGGCGCGCCGCCGCTCACCCGCGAAGAGACGACGACCGGGCTGCTCAAGGTGCAGCCGGGCCCGAACGGCCAGCTCGATGTCGAGGCGCCACCCTACTGGCAGCTCGCTGCGAAGCCGAAGCGCATCATGCCCGGCCACGGCGCGTGTCCCGGCTGTGGCGTCTTCCCGGCGCTCGACCAGTTCCTGCGCGGCATTGAGGGCGACGTCGTCGTGCTCTACCAGACGGGCTGTGCGATGGTCACCACCACCGGCTACCCCTACACGTCGCATCGCGTCTCGTACGTGCACAACCTGTTCCAGAACGGCGCCGCCACACTGAGCGGGCTCGTCGAGATGTTCCACGAGCGCGTGCGCCGTGGCGAACTGCCCGCCGGCGAGGACATCACGTTCGTGATGGTCACCGGCGACGGCGGCATGGACATCGGCATGGGCGCCGCGGTCGGGGCCGCGCTGCGCAATCACGGGATGATCATTCTCGAGTACGACAACCAGGGCTACATGAATACGGGCAGCCAGCTCAGCTACTCGACGCCGCTCGGCCACATGACGTCGACGAGCCACGTCGGGCCCGCCGAGCAGGGCAAAGCCTTCCACCACAAGGACACCCCGCAGATCATGGCGGCGACCAACATCCCGTACGTCTTCACCGGCATCGAGGGTTACCCTGACGACCTGATGGCGAAGGCCGCCAAGGCGCAGTGGTACGCGAAGCATGCGGGCATGGCCTACGGGAAGGTACTGATCTCCTGCCCGCTGAACTGGAAGACGGAGGACCAGGTCGGTGTCGAGACCGTCCAGGCCGCGGTCGACTGCTGCTTCTTCCCGCTGTATGAAGTCGAGCGCGGCGTTACCCACATCACGTACGACCCGGAGCCGATCGGGCGGCGCGCGGCGCTCGCCGACTGGCTGAAGCAGATGGGCAAGACGAAGCACCTCTTCAAGCCCGGTAATGAGGCGACGCTGGCATCGGTCGAGGCCGAGGTCGAGCGCCGCTGGCAGCGACTCAAGGCCAAAGACCAAAACCCCCTCTTGTGAGTGACTGACTATGGACACCACCGCACGGATTATCGAGAAGCGCGACCTGACCGACATCACCAAACTGTTTGTCGTCCACGCCCCGCTCGTGGCGCGCAACACGGCGCCCGGCCAGTTCGTGATCATTCGGGTAACCGAGACCGGCGAGCGGGTCCCGATCAGCATCACCGACTTCAGCCGAGCCGCGGGCACGATCACGATCGTCGTCCAGGAGGTGGGGCGCACGAGCGTGCTCATCGGCGCGCTCGAGGTGGGCGACACCTTCCTCGACTTCGCCGGCCCGCTCGGCCTCGAGGTGCCGCTCCCCGAAGAGGGCCACGCGGTGCTGATCGGCGGCGGCTTCGGCACGGGCGCGGTATTCCCGCTGGCCCGCGAGCTGCGCTCGCGCGGCGTGCGGGTCTCGTCCATCGTCGGCGCCCGGACCCGCGATCTGTTGATCCTCGACGACCTGCTGGCGTCGGAAAGCGACGAGGTGCACCTGTGTACCAACGACGGCTCCGTCGGCTACCGCGGCTTTGTCACGGGCCGACTGGAGGAGCTGCAGGATGCGGGCGCCGAGTTCACGCACTGCTTCGCCGTCGGCCCGATGCCGATGATGCGAGCGGTCGCGGAGACGACGCGGCGTCGCGGCCTGCCCGCCATGGTCTCTCTTGACCCGCTGATGGTGGACGGGACGGGCATGTGCGGCGGCTGCCGTGTGACCGTCGGCGGCAAGTCACTGTTCGCCTGCGTGGACGGTCCGTTCTTCGACGCGCACCAAGTGGACTTCGACGAGGCTGTCGCCCGTTTGATGACCTACAAAGAGCAGGAAGACCTGGCCGGCGAGCTGGCGGGGCTGGGAAGGTAAGCGTCATGCCGATCGTATATCCGCACAAGACCGCGATGCCGTGTGCAGACCCGGAGGAGCGCCGCCGAGGCTGGATCGAGGTCGCCGAGGGCTACACGGTTGAGCGCGCCCTCGCGGAGGCGCGCCGCTGCCTCAACTGCCAGGACCCGGTGTGCGAGCAGGGCTGCCCTGTCAACGTGCCGATCCGTGACTTCGTGCGCCGCGTCGCGGTGGGGGACTTCGAGGGCGCCGCCCGCACGATCGCCCTCCGCAACCTGCTGCCCGCGATCTGCGGTCGCGTCTGCCCGGTCGAGCACCAGTGCGAGTCGCAATGCGCGCTCGTCCCCCGTCAGGACCCGGTCGGCATCGGCCGGCTGGAGCGCTTCGTCGCCGACTGGGAGCGCGCGAACGGGAACGGCGGCGGGGTCGTCGCCCCCGAGGTGCAGCGCGATCAGAAGGTCGCAATTGTGGGCTCGGGCCCGGCCGGCCTCACGGTGGCCAGCGACCTCGCGCAGCTCGGCTACCCCGTCACGATCTTCGAGGCGTTGCACGCGTTCGGGGGCGTCCTGCGCTACGGGATCCCCCAGTACCGGCTGCCGAAGGAGATCGTCGACGACGACATCGAGCACCTCAAGGCGCTCGGCGTGGAGTTCGTGCGCGACGTGATCATTGGCAAGACGGTCACCATCGACCAGCTCGTCGACGACTGGGGCTACTCGGCGGTCTTCGTCGGCACGGGCGCGGGTTCGCCGATCTTCATGAACCTCCCCGGGGAGAACCTCAAGGGCATCTACTCGGCCAACGAGTTCCTCACCCGCGTCAACCTGATGAAGGCGTACTCGTTCCCGGAGTACGACACGCCCGTCGGGCGGCCGAAGCGGGCCGCGGTGATCGGCGCCGGCGACACCGCGATGGACGGGGTGCGGTGTTCGATCCGCCTCGGCGCCGAGGAGGCCCACATCGTGTACCGCCGCTCCGAGCAGGAGAAGGGCGCGCGGCAGGAGGACTACGAGCGGGCGCGCGACGAGGGTGTGATCTTCGACTGGCTCACCCTGCCGAAGCGCTTCCTCGGCGACGAAAACGGCTGGGTCCGCGGCATCGAGTGCATCCGCACCGAGCTCGGTGAGCCCGACGCGTCGGGCCGCCGCCGGCCGGTTCCGGTTCCCGGCTCGGAGTTCACGATGGAGGCCGACTTGGTCGTCATCGCCCTTGGCACGAACCCGAACCCACTCGTCCCGCGGACGACCAGCGGCCTCGACGTCAACGCCCACGGCTGCATCGTCGCCGACCCGCCGACGGGCGCTACGAGCCGCGACGGCGTGTTCGCGGGCGGCGACATCGTGACCGGCGCCGCAACGGTGATCCTGGCCATGGGCGCGGGCCGCAGGGCGGCGACCGCCATCCACGACTACCTGCTACAGCGCGCCGCAGGCAAAGCAGCGCCCGCTGACGAGCGAGATGCCTGGGGTCCCCTGTTCTTCACGAGCTTCTGATCGCGGCTTTCACGGTCCGGTGGGCGGAGCGCCTGGCGCTCCGCCCACCGGCGTATGTCCGCTGCCGCGAAGCCGTCAGAGGGCCCTGATGATGGCCGCCCGAGTCTGGGAGCCGACGCGTCCGTCCACCATGAGGCCGTGAGCAGCCTGGAAGTGCATCGTTGTCGCGGCGGTCACGGGGCCGAAGCGGCCGTCGGCCGCCAATTGGAAGCCGAGCCGCTGCAGGGCAATTTGGTAGAGGAGCACGTCAGCGCGGCTCTGCCCGGCCAGCCCGATGCTGAGCACCGGGACGGGTGTCGCCCGGGACGTCGTGTACCGGCTCGGGGCGGCCGCGTAGCGCGGCGTGACGGTTACCTGCCGGGGTGCTGTGTAAGAGGGCACCCGGTGGCTCGGCACGGCGCTCGCGGAGTATCCCGAGGACGGGGCAGACCCGCCGTAGCGCTTCCCGCAGGCCGGCCACGGGGCCGTGCCGTAACGGGCATACAACCGCCGTGCCGCCTCATCCTGCATCGCGGGCGAAGCGCTGCTGGGCACTCCGCTGAACCCCACCGAGTGCCAGGCATCAGCCGTCATCTGGTAGGCGCCGTAGAACCCGGTACCGTTGTTGATCGAATAGTTTCCGCCCGACTCGCACTGCCGGACGGCGCCCCAGGGATCGCCGGCCGCGGCTGCGGGGGGCGCCGCCAGCATGCCGGCTACCCCGGCGACGGCGACCCCGGCGGCGGTGACGCCAGCTGTCCGCTTCAACAGCCGCGAGCGCAGCCCCGAGCGTGGATGCAGGGACACGTGAGACATGAGGATCCTTCCCCCACGCCTGCGAGGTGAGCTGTCGGGTTCGGACGGGGTAAGGAGATCGCCCGGCCACCGAAAGGTGGCTTCACCCCAAGGCGCCTGTGGCGCCGGAATTGGGTCCCCCGCTCCTGCCAAGCGACGAAAGAGAGGCGGCCTCCCGGTGGCAGGATTCGGCGTCCGGGAGCCGGTGTCACCTCGCCAGGTCACGAAGCAACTAGGGGAAAGCTAACAACTCCCGCTGCTGCGATGTGGGGGATCCGTCTTTCGTCTTTCGTCTTTCGCCGCGACGGGAGGGCTTTGCCCCCAGATCATCCCCCGGTAATCGTGGTGACGCCGCGTACGGGAGTTTCGACCGCACCCGGGGTGGGCGCCGCCGTCCGAGGGGCCGGCGCGGTGGGTGGCTGCGCGTGCGGGCAGTTCAGCGTGTAGCCGAGCTTCCACAGCCCGTTGAGATCGCCGATCATGTAGTTGGACCGGCTGCCGGCGAGCAGCGCCGGGAACATGACTTCGACCGCCTCCGGGCTGTCCCCCAGGCCGAGGACGTGGCCCATCTCGTGCATGATCAGGGAGCCGTCCGTCACCCCGTAGCCGAAGCCGGGACGCAGGGGCGTGTCCGCGTCCACGACCACGCTGCCCTTCACCGGGCGCGTCTGTATACCTGCCCCCCACCGCAGCGTCCCCCCGCCGATGCCGATGACGTCGCCCGCCAGGCCGGGGACCTGGCTGGCTGTGGACCAGGCGATCACCACGTCGGTACCCGCCGGGTAGCCGGTGAAGGCCAAGTCTTTCCACGGGAGGTAGCTCGTGAAACCGTCGAAGGTGAAGTGCATCCCGGTGGATGCAGTGATCTGGCCGAGGGCCACGAGCACGTCTTGGGCGGCGTTGGGGGGCGCGGCCGCGAGGTTGACCCGGAAATGCAGGGTCGTGCAGGGCTGCCACGCGACGTAGCGGCCGGGATGCGACGGGTCCGGGTAGAGGTAGGTGTAGGCGCTCGGAGTGCCGACCAGCGGTTGGCAGGCAACGGCGACCGCGGCCAGGGCGACCGCGACCAGCGGCAGCGCGATCCTCGACAAGAGTCTGCGAACAGGCACCGTATCCCCACCAAGCAGTGTGCCCCGGCCCACGCACGCGGCCAGGGCACTCCTGACTTCTGCGGATGCCTCGCCCTGGTAGGGGCTACAACCACATTACGTGAGCTTGGCCCAACATCAGGTGATCTGGACCCAACGTGCGTCTGCCGGAACAGTGCGGTTCTGCGACACGGCGCGCGGTGCCGAGCAGCCAGGGTCGTAGCCCAGCCGCGCGAGCCCGGCGCGGTCACCGGCCTCGTACCACGGGGTCGCGTTCCCTGTCAGCGCCGGGTACATGACCTGGAGCAGGTCGACCGTCTCGTGGCCGAGGCCGAGCACATGACCGACCTCGTGCAGCAGCAGCGCTCCCATCGTGGCGCCCTTGCCGAATCCGGCGGGGACGCCCGCCTGCCGGTCAAGGGATACCCCGCCGCGCAACAGGTGGGCCGGCGCAGAGTAGGTGACGTAGGCGCCGCCGACGCCGATGACGTTGCCGGCCAGGACCGGCACGGTGGTGGCGTCGCTCCACGCGATGACCAGGTCGGTGTCAGTGGGGTAGGTCCCAGGGCGGGTCGCTGAGGGGACGTAGGTCGTCGTCCCGAGGTAGCTGAAGCGCAGCCCCGTCAGCAGCGTGATCCGATGAAGTGCCTCGGTGACGTCGGCCGTCGCGGTAGTGGGTGCGGCCGCGAGGTTGAGGCGGTACCGCAGTGTCGAGCAGGGGGCCCAACCCACGTAAGAGCCCTGCTGGTTGCGATTGGCGAACATCAGGCTGTACGCGCTCGGGTCACCGGTCGCGGGCGGGGGCGTCGGCCCTGTCGTCGGGGTCGGTGTCACCGTGGCAGTCGGCGTCGGGCGGGACGTCGCGGTGGGGCCGGGTTTCGTCGTGGTGGGGCCGGGTTTCGTCGTGGTGGGGCCGGGTTTCGGCTTCGGCAGTGGGATGGCCGGCCCGCACGCGACGGGCAACAGCACTACTGCAGCGGCCGCAAGGGGCAGGGCGAACTTCGCTCGCAAGGGACTCTCCGATCAAAGGGGTCCCCTGAGGAATCGGGAATGCGACCGTTCGGCTGAATGGGCCAACCGTGCGATGCCGACTCGTCGCAAGGCCCTCGTTGATCAGCGGGTGTTGCCGGTATGGCCGAGGGAGAAGCGGCCTGGCTGCGGCCACACCGCGAGCCCGTGGGGCTCCAGGCCAACCGGGATCACGTGCGTGAGCCGTCCCGTCCGGGTGTCCCAGACGTAGACGACGTTGTCGCGGCGGCCGGACAGCCACAGTTCACGCCCGTCCGCGGTGACGCCGCCCATGTCGGGGGTGCCACCGCCGGGGATGGGCCAGATGGCGACGACTCGGCCCGCGTCCGGGTCGACCACGGCGACCGAGCCCTTCCGGTCGGGTGCCCCGCGGTTGGACACGTACAGGTAGCGGCCGTCCCTGCTCGGGTAGATCCCGTGCGCCTCCTGCCCCGTCTTCAGGAGGCCGACCTCGCGCATCACGCGCCCCCGCGCGTCCACGATGTGGACGCCGCCCGACGTCATGTCCGCAACGTAGAACACGTCCCCGCGCGGGCTCAGGCGGATGTCCTGGGGCATGGCGAAGGCGCCCCCGAGCAGGGTGAGATAGCCCGTCACCTTCCGGGTGCCCATGTCGACACGCACCACCTTGCCGCTGAACTCGCAGGTGAACACCGCGTACGTCAGATCAGCGGAGAAGTCCGCGTGGTTGATGCCCCTGCAGTCGACCTGGGTGCTGCTTTGCAGGGCCATCGTCTGTGGGTCGCGGAAGTCGAGTCGTTGCTCCGCCTCGGCGACGACGATGGCGGCCCTCCCGTCAGGGGTGAAATACATGTTGTAGGGGTCCGCGACCCGCACGTTGGGCCCCCGCCGCTTGCCCGTATAGGGGTCGATCGGCGTGAGGCTGTTCCCGCCCTCGTTGTTGTTCACCCACAGCGTCTTCATGTCGTAGGAGGGGACAACGTGCTGCGGATCCGCGCCGGTCCGGAACGTGTCGATCACCCGGTACGT
>Ga0302254_10000288_pt1 | contig 11732 bp, 7 predicted proteins | sample I_Fen_E1_4_FD_194573 | JGI IMG/M metagenome (GOLD analysis project Ga0302254, IMG submission 194573) | Peat permafrost microbial communities from Stordalen Mire near Abisko, Sweden - I_Fen_E1_4 | ecosystem: Environmental > Terrestrial > Soil > Wetlands > Permafrost | place: Sweden: Abisko... | reverse complement strand
CCCAACGGCCCGATCGTGCCTGAACTGAAAGAGCAATTCCCGGATGCGCCCTTCATTGCCCGTCCTGGCCAGATTAACGCCTGGGACAACGAGGATTTTGTAAAGGCCGTGAAGGCCACCGGTCGCAAGCAACTGATCATTGCCGGTGTGGTGACGGATGTTTGCGTGGCGTTCCCGACCCTGTCGGCCATCGCCGAAGGCTATGAAGTGTTCGTCGTCACCGACTCGTCCGGTACCTTCAACACCACCGTGCAACAAGCCGCCTGGGCGCGCATGTCGGCGGCCGGCGCGCAATTGCTGAACTGGTTCTCCGTGGCGTGCGAGCTGCAGGGCGACTGGCGCAACGACATGGAAGGCCTGGCGAATCTGCTGTCGAACCGCCTGCCGAACTACCGCAACCTGATCAACAGCTATACCAAGTTCACTGCCAAATAAGCCGTCTCACTGGCACCGCGAAATGCCCGCGCGTGGGTGCAAAGTTGTTCGTCATTAACAGAACAGCATTCGCCAACCCGCGGGCATTTTTGCCTCAGCGTTTTTGCAACCAGCCGAGAAAACCGCCTTTCTTGATCGGTACCGGTTTGCTCATCAGCGCCAGCCGGCTGTTCTGCTCCCGAACGGCTTGCAGCTTGTTCAAGGCCTGGCCGACTTCGCTGCGCTGCTCCATGCAGTGGCGGGTGAGGGATTTGTCGAGGCGGTAAATGATGCACGAAGTCAGGGTGGTGAACGTGGCTTGCGAGGGGGTGTCGGCGAGGATGCTTTGTTCGCCCATGACCTCGCTCGGCCCCATCCGGCCGGCTTCAGTTTGTCCGGCGCCGTCAGGCACCGAAGCACTGACGACGCCAGTGGCAATCACGAACAGGCTGTCGGGCACTTCGCCCAGTCCCAATACCACCTGGCCCGCTGCGTACTGTTGCGCGGTCATGGACTGCGCCAATTGATCGCGTTCGTCTTCGCTCAGCGAACGGAAAATCTTCACCTCGTCGAGCAAGGCTCGCGCCCGCGTCGATGGCTCGATCACCCCATCGAGCTGCCGGGAAATACCGGCCGCTTCCAGGTGCCGATGGGCCAGGTCGAACAACTGATTGCGCACTTCGCTTTTTTTGCCGAGTTCGGCGATGAAACCGCTGGCCACATACTCGGACAGGGTTTCGCCAGCCTCTTTCAATACCGCTTTGGGTGCCGGGTTCAAGAGCAGGCTGCTGCTGCCTTGGAGCGTGCGGTCCAACGCGTCGAGGACTCGACGCGGACGAATGTGGTTAGGCACTTGAATACTGATCGACACCCCGTGCATGTTGCTGGGGCGACTGAGGTTGACGATCTTCGCCTTGGCCGCCACCGAGTTCGGCACCACGGCGGTACTGCCGGCGCTGGTGAGCAGGTGGGTGGCGCGCCAGTCGATGTCCAGCACCTTGCCCTCGACGCCGTCGATCGAGATCCAGTCATCCACCTGATACGGCTTGGTGGTGTTGAGCACGATGCCGGAAAACACATCGCTCAGGGTGCTCTGCAACGCCAGGCCGACCACGATGGCCACCACCCCGGAGGTCGCCAGCAGCCCTTTTACCGGCAACTCCAGCACATAGCCCGCCGCCGCGACGATCGCGGCCAGAAACACCAGTGCACCGATCACATCCTGCAACAGCCGGCCGCTGTGGCCGATGCGACGCATCAGCACCAGGCCAATGACTTCGGTGAGCACCCGCGCCGCATACAGCCACCAGAGAATCCCGAGTGCGGTGGCCCCCAGTTGCGCCACGCGATCATCGGCGAACAACGGTGCCTGCAACGGGCTGACGCCTGCATTGATGATGAGCGTGCTGAAGGCCAGGAAGAGGCCGGTGCGCCAGCCGATCTGGGTGACGCGGTGCTTGAACGGTGCGAGATGCCAGAGCAGTGCATCGATCACCAGCAACAGGGCACTCCAGGACAGCAGGTGAGCCAGGAGAAAGGACATGGGCAAACTCCATTTAAAAAAGGCGGACCGAAAAAAGCCTGCCCGAAGGCCGATGTTGTAGGAGCGAGCCTGCTCGCGATGGTCGTTAACGATAACGCGCGTTTACTGATTAAACGCGGCGTTCTTAAGTCCATCGTCGGAACGCCGCCCGGAGCAGGCTCGCTCCTACAACATTGGTTCGAAGGCAGACTATTTACAGGACTTAGTTCAAGTGTGTCTTGAGCTCCAGTGCTGCCTGACGCATCGCGGCCTGGACTTCGGGAATCTGGCTCAGCGGGTTCAACAGGCCGAAGTCGTGGATCATGCCGTTGTAGCGCACCGCCGTGACCGGCACGCCCGCCGCGTCGAGGTGACGGGCATAGGCTTCGCCTTCATCGCGCAAGACGTCGAATTCGGCTGTCTGCACCAGGGCGGCCGGCAAGCCTTTGAGTTGTTCGGCGCCGGCCTTGAGGGGCGAGGCGTGGATCTGCGCACGTTCGGCCTTGTCGGTGGTGTAGTTGTCCCAGAACCACTGCATCATGCCCTTGGTCAGGAAGTGGCCCTCGGCAAATTGCTGGTAGGAGCCTGTGTCGAACTGTGCGTTGGTCACCGGCCACATCAACAGCTGGAAGCGCAGTACCGGGGTTTTCTGTTCCTTGGCCATCAGGGCAACGACCGCGGCCATGTTGCCGCCGACGCTGTTGCCGGCCACGCCCAGGCGCTGGCCATCGACGCCGATTTCCTTGCCGTGCTCGGCCACCCAGCGGGTCGCGGCGTAAGCCTGGTTGATCGCGCTCGGGTAATGCGCCTCAGGCGAGGGTGTGTAATCGACATACACCGCGACGGCACCGGAACCCACCACCAGATCACGAATCAGCCGCTGGTGCGTCGGGTAGTCGCCCAGTACCCAGCCGCCACCGTGGAAGAACATGAACACAGGCAATTCACCGTTGACCTTGGCCGGGCGCACGACTTTGAGGTTGAGTGTCTGGCCATCGACCTTGATCGCGCGGTCGCTCACCTCGACACCAGACAGGTCCACTTTCACCGAGGCCTGGGCGCCAGTCAGCACCGCACGGGCCTCTTTCGGGCTCAGTTGCTCCAGCGGTTTGCCACCCCCGGCAGCGAGGGCGTCGAGGAAGGCCTGGGTGTTGTGTTCGACGCCGGGGCTGCCTGCGGCGAATGCGTTGCCGATGGACAGGGCGAGGAGGGAAGCGGTCAGGGTTTTCTTGACGATGTTCATGGCAAATCCTTTTTGAATTCTTGGACGTTAAGTACCTGGGTTTCAGGCTGCTGGTGGCTGTGTGATTCAGGCCTCAGCAACACCGTGAGCACAGATTAATAGGGTGCCTAAACGGGAAAAAGCCGCTATAAAGTGTTTGACTGTCAACCGGGATGTGACAATGAACCCCTTCGAAGATATGCGTATTTTTTGCCAGGTGATGGACTCCGGCAGCTTCACGGCCGCTGCCGATCAACTGGGGCTGTCCAAGCAATTTGTCAGTCGGCGCTTGATGCAACTCGAAGAGCGCCTCGGCGTGCGATTGCTCAATCGATCGACCCGGCGACTGGACGTCACGCCCCTGGGGCAGAGTTATTACGAGTCGGCCCTGCGCTTGCTGAGCGAGGTCGAGCAAGTGGAGCAGGGTATCGCCGGCCAGACCACCGAACCGCGCGGCACCCTTCGCGTCAGTGCGCCGCTGTCCTTTGCCCTGGCCCATCTGGGGTGCTTGCTGCCAGCGTTTTTGCAGCGCTACCGCGAGGTCACGGTGGAAGTGGACTTGAGTGACCGGCCGGTGGACCTGCTGGGCGAGGGCTACGACCTGGCGCTGCGCATTGGCATTCTCGAAGACTCGACGCTGATCGCCCGTCGCATCGCCTCCATCCAGCGAGTGTATTGCGCCAGCCCGGCTTACCTGAGCGAGCGCGGCACGCCGCTCAAACCCGAAGACTTGCACAACCATGACTGTCTGCCTTATGGCCACGGCCGTCAGGTGCAATGGCGTTTTGCAGGGCAGGGCAAGCCGCTGGCCGTCAACGTCACCGGGCGCATGCGGGTCAACAACGGCGAGTTGCTCAAGGACGCAGCGATTGCGGGAATGGGCATCACGTACCTGCCGACCTTCATTGTCGGTTCGGCATTGGAGGATGGGCGGCTGGTGTCGGTGCTGGATGAGTTTCGACCCGAGCCGTTGACCCTGTCGGCGGTGTACCCGCAACACCGCCAGTCATCGCGACCGGTGCAGGCGTTGATCGAGTTTTTGCGCGAGCGGCTGGATCAGAGTGATGGGGGCGGGCCATTCAACAGGGATGGCGCCTGATAGACCGTCTTCGCTGGCAAGCCAGCTCCAGGGGATTTGTGTCGGGCGCAGATGTTGTGGGTGCCTTGGATATCTGTGGGAGCGAGCTCCCACAGATCGTGTGTTGATGAGTGAATGTCAGGTCCGTTTGTCATCGCCTGCTTCGCCACCCACATGCACGCCGCGATCGTCCCCGACTTCGCCAGCACGATGGGCTCCGTGGTCGTCGCCTACCTCACCGGCATGATGAGCGCCGTGGTCGTCGCCTGCCTGTTGTCCGGCATGGTGCACGCCGTGGTCGTCGCCCACCTCGCCGGCACGATGAACCCCATGGTCATCACCCGGTTCTGCGTGGCTGCTGTTGCGTCCCGAGCCGGAGGAGGCTGTGCTGCCGCTGTGCCCCGAAGCATGGTCGCTGCCGCTGTTGCCGCTGCTGCCACTTCCACCGTGACCACTGCCGCTTCCACCACCATTACCGCCGCCGCCACTTCCGCCGCCGCCACTACCGCCGCCACCACCGTGGCCGCCACCGCCACCGCCGCCACTACCGCCGCCACCACCGTGGCCGCCACTACCGCCGCCACCACCGTGGCCGCCACCGCCGCCACCGCCGCCACTACCGCCGCCGCCACCACCACCGTGGCCGCCGCCACCTCCACCACTACCCCCTTCTCTTGCGTGAGCGCTCGAAACCCCGGACAGGTTGTCCGGAATCAGTACGGTAGATGCCGACAGAACTGCGCCAATTGCAACAGCCAGCATAAGCTTGTTCATGTGCATATCGATCTCCGTCTTCTTCTTCAGGTGGAACGTTGATAAACAATGCAATGCATTGCTTTATTCAGCAGGAACTGTCGATAAACACCTCAACGTCCCGCTTTATTCATTTGCGACGTCGATAAATCGTCCGTCGCGGTGCCAGGCCCCGTTCCAGAGCGGTCAGTGAATGCTCGAGGCCAGTTCGAAAATGGGGATGTACATCAGGATCACGATCACCCCGATCAACAGGCCGATGAAGGTCATCAGCAAGGGTTCGAACAAGCGCACGAACCATTCGATCCAGCGGCTGATTTCTTCGTCGTAGAAGTCGGCGCTGCGCTCCATCATTTGCCCGAGGTTGCCGGACTGTTCACCGGCACGCAGCAGGCGCAGGGACACCGGGGTCACCAGATGATTGAGCTCCAGCGCCGTCGACAGCGATTGCCCTTCGCGTACCCGCTCGCACGCCTGGTCCAGGCGTGTGCGCGAGGCCACCGTGAGCAGGCCACGGACCATGCCCATGGCGGTGACCAGGGGAATGCCGCCTTGCAAGAGGATCCCCAGGGAGCGATAAAAACGCGCCAGTTCGTACATGAAAATGCGCTGGTGTACCGCCGGGAGTTTTTCGATCAGGTGGTCCACGCCCCGGCGAAAGGCCGGTTGGCGCTTGAGCAGCACCAGGACGACGATCATGGCCAGCAAGGCGCCGAAGAACTCGCCCTGGTGGGCGTGCAGGAACATGCCGCTGCTCATCAGGATCTGCGACAGCCAAGGCAGGTTTGACCCCAGTCCTTCGAACACCAGACTGAAGCGCGGCACCACATAGCCCATCAGGAACAGCACCACGCCACCCCCGACCACCAACAACAGCATGGGGTAGATCGAGGCGCTGATGATCTTCTGGCGGACCTCGTCCATGCGCTGGCGATAGCTGACATAGCGGCCCAGTGCTTCGCCGACGGCGCCGGTCTTCTCGCTGGACTGCACCAGGGCCACGTACAACGGCGGGAACACCGCCGACAACTGGGCCAACGCCTGGGAAAACGACTTGCCTTCATAAAGCAGGCGCACCAGCTCGCTCAAGGTCTTGCGGGCCTGGGGCGCGGTTTCTTTTTCCGCCAGGCTTTCGAGGGCATCGATCAACGGCAGGCCGGCATTGAGCAACGTGGTCAATTCCTGGCTGAACAACACCAGGTTGAACGTCTCGCGCTGCTTCAGGCGCAACGCCCGCCAATGACGTTCGGCGTGCAGGCTGACCACCCGCAGGCCCTGGTCTTCGGCGATGCGCCGCGCCTCGCTGTGACCCGGTGCCTCGACGGTCATGGAAACCACGCCGGCCTTGCCGACGGCTTTGAGATGAAATCGCATGGTGGCCATGTCCGTCACTGCCAACTGGTGACTTCAGCGTTCTCGCCTTCGCCGCCGGGTTGCCCGTCCTTGCCCATGGACAGCAGGTCGTACTCGCCGTTTTCGCCAGGGTAGCGGTAGGTGTAGTTACGGCCCCACGGGTCCTGAGGCAGCTTTTTCTGCAAGTACGGACCGGTCCAGTGGGGTTCGTCACTGGGCGCGGTGACCAGCGCCTGCAAACCCTGTTCGGTCGACGGGTAATGGCCGACCTCCAGGCGGTAAAGGTCCAGGGCCTTGCCCAGTCCTTCAATTTGCGCCTTGGCCACCTTCACTTCGGAACGGCCCAACTGAGCGAAATATTTCGGCGCGACGATGCCGGCCAACAACCCCAGCACCACCAGCACCACCAGCAGTTCGAGCAGAGTGAAGCCGCGTTGGGCACGCGGGGCGAAACACAGTCGCTGATTCATGATGACCTCACACAGTCGGCAGAAGGGTCGCATCAGGGCCTTATGCAATTGCCATGCAAAGGGTTGGTCAAGGCTTGGGCGTCTCCCTGTAACCCGCGTGCCACGGGCTTCTGCGCTTTCGGCACAGTGCTTGCGTATGGCTGATTCACGACTGGCCATTGGGGCATAACCCCCAATTTTCGGGGCCGGGCAGGGGAGGCATAACAATGAAAACACTCACCACGGGAATGCTCGGCTGCCTGCTGCTGGCGGGCGTCGCTCAAGCCGATGTGTTCGTGTCCACGGATGCCAACGGCAACTTCGTCCTGTCCAACGTCCACCGCCCCGGCCGGCACTATGAACGGGTCATTCACGAGCCCGCGGCGGCGGTGGTCAGCCTCGATCAACAGCCGCAGATGATTGCCGCGCAACCCTACGCCGAGCTGGTGTCGGCGGCGGCCACGGCCAACCAATTGCCGGCCGCCCTGTTGCACGCGGTGATCAAGACCGAGTCGGCCTACAACCCCAGTGCGGTGTCCGCCAAGGGGGCCGGTGGCTTGATGCAGTTGATGCCCGACACGGCCCGCGAGATGGGCGTGACCGACGTCTACGACCCCAAGGCCAACATCCAGGGCGGCGCCCGTTATCTCAAGCGGCTGATGACCCTGTTCGACAACGACATCGCCCTCGCCGTGGCGGCCTACAACGCCGGGCCGCAAGCGGTGCTCAGCCGTGGCGGCGTGATCCCGCCGTTCGCCGAAACCCAGCGTTATGTGCCCAGCGTGCTGCGCCAGTACCGGCGTTTGCAGGGCTTGTCGGCCGACGCCCCGCTGTGAACGTAAGCCGTGGGGTGGTTTTCCCCAACATTGGGGCATGGTGGCCCCGGCGAAAAAGTGGGGAATAAGTGGGGAATTATCCCCCGATGTATCAAGTGCCAATCGTAACCGTATGAAAAGTAAACGTAATTTTTATGGCATGCAGATTGCTCAACGGAGTTGTCGAGAATTATTCCCTGTGAGCACCCACAGCGAGGCCCTTGATCATGACCGGCATTTTCCACGTTCCATCCGTCTTTCATTTGTTGCTGCTGGCGGCCTCGATGTTCGGCGTCGAGTTGGCCGAAGCGGCTGCGCGCTGTGAGCGCAATCTGGTGGCCAACGTCGTGGCGCTGGATCAGCCGCTGATGTTCAACCGCCTCGGTGCGCAAAACGTTAACGGCATGATGTTCGCCCTGCGTCGCGATGTGGTCGATGATCATGAGATATCCCTGGCTCAGGGCGGCGCCGCGGTGCCGGGCAAGGTGTCGCTGCGCCCCGACAAGCGTCCGCGTCCGCTGGTATTGCGGGTCGCTGCCGGCGACTGCCTGACCATCAACCTGCAGAACCTCCTGGCCTATCAGGCCAACCCCGGTTCGCACGAAAATGGCGGAGTGGAGGGCGAAGTCGAAGTCGGCAACGAGAATGCCTTCAAGGTCGATGAGCAGGTCACTGACCGCCATGTCGGTTTCCAGGTCAACGGCATGCAAGCGGTCAACAGCATCGATGACATCGCTTCGTTTACCGGACGCAACGCCAATACCTTGATCCCGCCGGGTGCCACGCGCAGCTACACCTTGTACGCCGAGCGTGAAGGCGCATTCGCCGCCAGCAGCCGTGGTGCGACCTTCGGTGGCGAAGGGGCGGCCGGCAACGTGGCCAACGGGCTGTTCGGCGAAGTGGTGGTGGTGCCCAAGGGCGGTCGCACCTACCGCAACACCGTGACCGAAGAAGAGATGCGCCTGGCCACCACCGGGCGCACCCCGGCCGGCCAGCCGATCGTCGATTACCAGGCGCGCTACCCGCAGCGCCAGCCCTGGATACGTGAAGGCAAGGCCGGCACGCCGATCATCAACATGGTCGACGGCAACGAAATCATTTCCAGCGAAAGCGACGCCATTGTCATGGGCAGCAACGCCGACGGCAGCTTCCCGCCATCGACCTATCCGCTGGAATCCATGGGCAAACGCAACCCGGCGCTGCCCAATCGTCTGGAGCCTTTCCGCGACTTCGCTTCGCAGTTCCAGGATGAAACCGCCGCGACCCAGGCGTTTCCAGGCTACTGGGCCGACCCGGTCATGGCCCACGTGCTGGAGCCGACCCGCGATGGCTTCATGATCAACTACGGATCCGGCGGCATGGGCGCCGAAGTCGTGGCCAACCGACTGGGCGTGGGGCCGATGCACGATTGCCTGTCCTGTGCCTATGAAGAATTCTTCCTCAGCTCTCACACCGTCGGCGACGTGGCGATGCTGGTGGACGTACCGGCCAACGCCGGGCTGGAAAACATTCGTCCCGGTGAAGTGCCCAGGGCCGATCAGGTCGGGGTCAAGGCGACCATGGCGCTGTATCCGTCCGAGCCGTCCAACGTCAACCACAGCTACATCGGCGACTTCGTCAAATTCCGCAACACCCACAACGGCCATGAGCAGCACATCTTCCACCTGCACGGGCATCAGTGGCTGTTCAACCCCAACGACGACAACTCCGACTACGTGGACGCCCAGGGTATCGGGCCGGGCGCCGGTTACACCTATGAAATCGCCAACGGCGGTTCGGGCAACCGTAACCGGGTAGCGGGCGATGCGATTTATCACTGCCACTTCTACCCGCACTTTGCCCAAGGCATGTGGAGCATGTGGCGGGTCCATGACGTCTTTGAAGAAGGCACCAAACTCGAAGTCTCGCAACAGGGCGCCGACGGTTACCACAGCGAACCCTATGCCCTGCGCAGCGGTAAACCGGCGGCGGGTGCACGGGCCTTGCCGGACGGTGAGATTGTGGCCGGCACGCCGATTCCGGCGGTGGTACCGCTGCCTGGCAAAGCCATGGCGCCGATGCCGGGCAAAGTCGCGGTCGTACCGAAAATCAGCGAGTCCCTGGTGGCCGCCAATGACGATGACGACGATGAAGAAGGCGACGATGACAGCGGGCATCATGGCGGCAACGGGGTGGGCCAGGCGATTGGTTCGCTGGCGCTGGTGGATCGCAGCGAAGCCAACCGCAATGCCGACGGCAGCCTGAAAAACCCCGGCTATCCCTTCTGGATCGGCGGTATGGAAAGTTCGGTCGGCCAACGCCCGCCGACCCCACCGCTGGACATGCTCGACGCGGCCAAGGCCCAGGCCTTGAAATCGAGTGGCAATGCCTTGTGGGCCAACCTCGATCCGGCGCAGTCCGGTGGCTGGGATGGTGGCCTGGGGCGTCACTCGCTGGACGGTTTCGCCTCTGGCGGCGAGGCGCACACGGTGACCACATCCCTGGATTTCTCCAAGGAAGTGACCCGCGCCAAGCCGCTGTACCTGCCCGAAGAAGGCACCGAAGTCGAACAGGCAGCCATGGCGTTCCACGCCAAAAAAGAACACCCCAGTTTCGCCGTGCTGCCGGGCAACCAGGTGGTGGCGCGCAACTTCCGCACCAACGGCGCGCTGCCGATGGCGGGCGCACCGTACTACGAACCCTGCATGGATGACCGGGCCAAGCGCCTGACCAGCAGTGCCGGCAGCGGTGAGTTCAACAGCGGCGAACGGATCGACGGCATGTCGTTCAGCGGTGCCTCGACCTTCACCGCCGACCGTCCGCGCATCTACAAGGCGGCGAACATTCAGTTCGACGCGGTGTACAACAAAGTCGGCTACCACTTCCCGCAGGCGCGCATTCTCGCGCTGTGGGAAGACGCCTGGCCGGTGATCACCAAGCAGCGTCCGCCAGAGCCGCTGGTGATGCGCATGAACACCTTCGATTGCGTGCAGTACCAGCAAACCAACCTGGTACCGGCCATCTATGAGATGGACGACTATCAGGTGCGCACACCGACCGACGTGATCGGCCAGCACATCCACCTGCCGAAATGGGACCTGACGGCGGCCGACGGTTCGGCCAACGGCTGGAACTACGAAGACGGCATCCTTTCCCCGGGTGCCGTGCAAGAGCGCATCCATGCCATTCGCCAGTTCAACCAGTGCGAAGGCACCGACCCGCGCGACGGCACGGCCGCGTGCCCGAAAGCCAAGGCGCACCCGTTCTTCGGCCAATACGGCCGGGCCGACTGGGTTGGCGCGCGCACGGCGATGCAACGCTGGTTCGTCGATCCGGTGGTGAACACCAAGGGCGTCGACCGTGGCCTGGGCACCATCTTCACTCACGACCACCTCGGCCCATCGACGCACCAACAGATTGGCCTGTACGCCACCGTGCTGGCCGAACCGGCCGGTTCCACCTGGTTCCACGCCGAAACCGGCGAGCCGTTGTACAGCGGCGCGCGGCAGGACGGCGGGCCGACGTCGTGGCAAGCGGTGATCTCCACCGGCGACCTGGACGGTGACGGCAAGAACGACAGCTTCCGTGAGTTCTTCCTCGAATACAGCGACTTCCAGCACGCCTATGAAGCGGGGGTGTACGTGGGCGCAGGTCCCAATGGCATTCCTGACGCGCAACGCTTCCCGGCCACCGCCAACAGCTTCCGCTACGCGATCAATCCGCCGGTGCGCAAGGAAGCCGAGACCCTGCTTGAGCAAGTGGTCGAAGCCCGTGGCGGTCTGATGCCGGGCTGCCCAAGCCGGCCTTGCCCGCAAGCGATTTCGGTCGATGACCCCGGCATGTTCGTGGTCAATTACCGCAACGAACCGCTGGCGCTGCGGGTGTACGACCCGAACAAGGTCGGCCCGGACGGCAAGCGCGGCATGCAGGCCGATGGCCTGGGCGGCGACCTGGCGTACGCCATGCAAAGCCGTACCGACCGTGCGATCCCGGCGATGAACCTGGCGCCGAACCTGATCAGCGCGGCCACCGGTCCCACCGGCGGCACCACCCTGTTCCCGCCGCACATCAACAAGGGCGGCGCCGAACCGGGCGATCCGTTCACCCCGATGCTGCGCACCTACACCGGCGACAACGTGCGGCTGCG
>Ga0302254_10000286_pt1 | contig 11742 bp, 8 predicted proteins | sample I_Fen_E1_4_FD_194573 | JGI IMG/M metagenome (GOLD analysis project Ga0302254, IMG submission 194573) | Peat permafrost microbial communities from Stordalen Mire near Abisko, Sweden - I_Fen_E1_4 | ecosystem: Environmental > Terrestrial > Soil > Wetlands > Permafrost | place: Sweden: Abisko... | reverse complement strand
GTACTGCTGGTAGCCGGGGCCGTACTGCTGGTCGGGTCCGCGCGGGTCCTCCCCGCGATAGGACGGTTCGCGCTGTGGTTCGCGGTTCGGTTCGCGGTTCGGTTCGCGGTTCGGTTCGCGGTTCGGATCGCCCGGCTGCTGGGTCATGCGTCCCACTCCTGCTCTACTGTCTCGGGACCGTCGGTCGACGTCGGGATCGACGATCGAGCTGATGCGGAACTGCCCGGTGTGCAGGGAATCGGACTGTTCGAGGGTGACGGCGACATCCCCGAACGTCTGGTAGCCCTGCTCGTCCAGATACTCCCGGATCAGGTCCGAGAGCGCCGAGCCGACACTCGCTTCGTCGGCACCCAGTACCTCACGATCGGTCGGGCCGAGGCGGACCCGGAAGCTGTTCGGGGCGATCGTGCGGCTGCCCTGGTGATGGACATGGTCGGCCACCTCGCGTTGGAGGGCGTCAGCGACCTCGGCCGGCTGAACGGTGCCGCCGAACATCCGGGCGAAGGTGTTGCCGACGGCGCCCTGCAATCGCCGCTCAAAGCCCTGGATGACGCCCATCGTCACCTCCTTTGCCGTCCCGACCCTGTCCGGTCGCATCCGTTGGCGATCGTGCCTGTTCACGGCCCGATTTCCGGGCACGGCTGTCCGACACACCTCAACCTGTGATCGTAGTGTGGACGCCTGATGAAGGTCCCGGTTCCGCATCTTCGGCTCGCCACCCGCTCGATCCGGATGTGTCCGGGGCCCAGGGCGGACGGTCGAGGCCACCCGACGCTGCGTGTTAGCCTGTTCGGCGTCGCTCGGGCAAGTGGCGAAATGGCAGACGCGCACGGTTCAGGTCCGTGTGTCCGAAAGGACGTGGGGGTTCAACTCCCCCCTTGCCCACTCTGGTTGAGACAGACGATGAAGGGCCCTGGTCGCGGTGACGCGGACCGGGGCCCCTTGTCGTGGACGGGTCGTCGACCGTTCATGGACTGCATCGGACCAGGTGGATAACTCCACTTGTCGTGGATGCCACTCCAGTTGTAGTTCACCTGCGTGGCCGATCGCTGCGAGCAGTTGCTGGACGCGATCTCGCTGCTCGGAGATCGGGGCGTTCGGGCGGTGACCCATCGCGCGGTGGACGCGCAAGCCGGGCTCCCGGTGGGCTCCACGTCCAACCACTTCCGTACCAGGGACGCGCTTTTCGACGGCATCGCGGAGCGCTTCTCCGCCCGGGAGCGCGCCAACTGGGAGCACCTGGCCGGCCGGCCGGCCGTCGCCGACGACGCCGGCGGAGTTGGCTACGGCGGCGTCGGCCTTCGCCGTGGACGCCACGAGGACTCACCGGACCCTCAACCCTGGCCAGGTACACGCTGCTGATCGAGAGTGCGCGCCTGCCCTCGGCGCCAGCAACTGGGCTCGACGGGTGCCCGGGTGAACGCGTGGTTCGCGACCTGGCTGCGGGTCGTCGGCTCCACCGACGTGGAGCGGGACGCGAACCTGATCATGAACTATTGGACCGGCCTGGTCCTGCATGAGCTGGCCATCCCCGATCCGGAGTTCGACCCGCGCCGTCGTCTGGCGGCCCTGCCGGACACCCTCATTCCTGCCGGAAGTAGCCGGGAAGCGTTGTCCAGCAATCTTTCTCACTAGCACAGCTGGGGCAATCATGAACCTCAACGACGCGTGGCACGCGATCGATGAAAGGCGCCCGGCCGTCGCTGCGCTGCTCGAGAACCTGAGGGACCAGGAGTGGACGCAGCCCTCCTTGTGCGGCTGGACGGTGCGTGACGTCGCTGCGCACCTGACCCTGCAACAGATCGGCCCCGGGCAGGCATTGGCCCAGATCGTCAGGCACCCCGGAGGAATGAACCGGATGATCCACAACGCCGCGTGCCGGCGTGCCGGCCGACGAACTGATCGCCGCGACGTCGAAGGTCGGATCGAGGCCGTCCTGCTGCTGCTGACCGGGCGGCTGGTGGTGCTGCCGCGGCTCTCCGGTGACGGCATCGCCGCTTCGGGCTCGGCTGGCGCGCCCGCGTCACGGTGACCTCGGGGGTGTCGGGGACGCCGCCGGAACAGTTTCCGCGGCTGCTCGGTACCTGCGAGCCAGACGCGCTGCGGCAGAGCGTAATTCGGCCGGACCGACGATCTCCATGTCGACGTCGAACAGACCGGCCCAGACGGCCAGCCGATCCCACGACCATGACCCGGCGATCACCCGGCATCGGTCCGGTCCGAGCGCTTCCACCACCGCCTGCCCGTTCACCCAGGCGTCGATCTGCGCGGCCGGTGCGTGCAGGATGAACTCCCCGCGACACGGCCACTCGCCGCCGCGGAACGCCGCGTCGATGTAACCGGCGACGTCGCCGCCGGGCAGCTCGCGCGGCGAGAAGCGCGGACCGGTGGGGCTTTTCGGAGTCATCCGGTCCACCCGGAAGGTGCGCCAGTCGTTGCGGTCCAGATCCCAGCAGATCAGGTACCAGCGCGATCCCCAGGTCACCAGGTGGTGCGGCTCGGCGCGGCGCGGCGGTCGCCAGGCCCGCTCGGCGCCCGTCGAATTGGGGGTCTCGTAGTCGAACCGGAGCACCTCGTGGGCGCGAACCGCGGCGCCGATGGCGATGAGGTGTTCGGTGTTCACCCTCGGCCGGCCGGCCCCGTCACGGGCCACCGCGGTCACCTGCAGGGCGTCGATCCGCTGGCGCAGCCTGGCCGGCATCACCTGCCGCACGGTGGCCAAGGCCCGCAGCGCACCCTCCTCGATGCCGACGACGCTGCCGGTGGCGGTCTGCAGTGCGACCGCGACCGCGACGGCCTGCTCGTCGTCGAACAGCAGCGGCGGCAGGTCCGCGCCGGCGTCGAGCCGGTAACCGCCGTCGGGGCCCTTCGCGGCCCGCACCGGATAGCCCAGCTCGCGCAACCGGTCGACGTCCCGGCGCACCGTGCGGGCGCTGACCTCCAGTCGCTCGGCCAGCGCGTCACCTGGCCAGTCACGACGGGCCTGGAGCAGCGACAGCAGCCGAAGCAGCCGCGCCGAGGTGTCCGACATGGGCCCAGCCTGCCGGATGAAGCGGACAGATTGTGACCGCTACTGGCCCACCGCGCTGAGCCGGGCGGAGCGGGCGCCCATCGAGTCACCACTTTCGGCCCTTCGCGAGCCGGGGAAAGGGCCGAAAGTGGCGACTCGGGTGCGGAGCCAGCCATGCCCACGCCCGGCGCCCATCGGCAGTCCCCCGCTGCTCCCGTGTGACCCGCCGGGACAACCGTGGGGCTCACCTACGATCGAAGACATGAGCACCCAGATGAACTCCGAGAGCACCACCGAGACCAGCCGGCCGCCGGCCGGACCGTCCTTCCCCGCCACGGCGCTCGATCGGCTGCTGGACGTGCTCGTCGTTCCGGGATACAGCGCGATCGGACCCTGGCTGCGCAAGGCGTGGTGGCCGGCGGATCCGGCGCCGTTCTCTCGTCAGGTCGACATCGTGGTGACCGGCGGCAGTTCCGGTCTGGGCGCGGCCACGGCGGCGGGCCTGGCGGCCCTCGGCGCGCGGGTGCACCTGGTCGGCCGGAGCAGAGACCGGCTGGGCACGGCCGCCGCAGAGATCCGACTGCAGGTCAGGGACGCCGAACTGGTCGAGCACGAGGCCGATATCAGCGACCTCGATGCGGTCCGCGCCCTGGTCGACACCATCGGTGAGGACGTCGGCTCGCTGCACGGCCTGGTGCACGGCGCCGGGGTACTGCCTCCGGAAAGGTCCGTCACCGCACAGGGCCACGAGGTGACCTTCGCCACCCACGTGCTCGGGCCGTTCCTGCTCACCGCCGGGCTGCGACCGCTGCTGCAGGCCGACGGCGACGGGCGGGTGATCTGGGTGTCCTCCGGCGGCATGTACACGGCTCCGCTGCCCGCCGACGACCTGGAGTACGAGTCCGGTGAGTACAAGGGCGCCACCGCGTATGCCCGGACGAAGCGGATGCAGGTCGTGCTGACCGAACAGCTCGCCGCCGCTTTCATCCAGCCCGGCGACCCTGTCGTGCACAGCATGCATCCGGGATGGGCCGCGACACCCGGGGTCAGCGGTTCGCTGCCGACGTTCGAAAAAGTCACCCGGCCGATTCTGCGCTCCGCAGAGCAGGGCGCCGACACGATCGTCTGGCTGGCCGCGGCCGGCGAACCGGGGCTCAGCACCGGCCAGTTCTGGCACGACCGGCGCGTGCGGCCGACCCACCACCTGCCGTGGCAGAAGGATGATCCCTACGCGCGCCGCCGGCTGTGGAACTTCTGTCTGAAGGCCACCGGGGCTGAGCTGAACTGAACTGTGCGCAGGTGGGCCGGTCGGCGCCCAACACGGGCTGTCGGTGGTCGTTGGCATGCTCTCGTCCAGGAAGGATGGTCCTGGCGGGGACACCGAACTCGCAGGGCCGCTCATGCCACAGACACCATCACCATCTGACTGCGGGGGCCGCACATGGCTGACAAGGACCTGACTCGGATCGCGGCGCTGCTGCGCAAGGCCGAGAGCACCGACAACGAACACGAGGCGGACGCCTACCTGCAGGCAGCGCAGCGGCTGGCCACGCTGTCCGCGGTCGATATCGCGGTGGCCAGGGCGCACAGCGAACACCGCGATGGGCGGGTCCGGCCCACCCAGCGGACCGTCATCATCGGCGAGTCCGGCAAGCGCGGCCTGCGCACCTACGTCCAGCTGTTCCTTGCCATCGGCCGGGCCAACAACCTGACCTGCGATATCGCCAGGGACTCCAGCCGGGTCTACGCGTACGGATTCGACACCGACATCGACACCGTGCAGGCGCTGTACGCATCCCTGGTCGTGCAGATGGTGCGGGCCTCCGACGCGTACATCAAGTCCGGCGACTACGCCAGGGAGAAGGTCACCAAACAGGTCAAGATCCCCGGTTCGGAGCGGTACAACCGGTGGCGGCGGGAGGTCAGTTACGACTACGAGCTGGTCGAGCGGCCGGTGCACGCCACCACGGCCAGAATCAACTTCCAGCAGGCGTTCGCGGCGCGGATCGGGGCCAGGCTGACGGAGGCGCGCGAGCAGGTCGAACGGGGTGCGACGCGGACGACCGGAGTTTCCGACCGCGGCGACGTGGACAGCGTGCGCAACGGGACCGACGGTGCGAGCGTGGCCCTGGTGCTGCGGGAACGGGAGATCGAACTCGCGGAGCACTACCGGGCGAACTCCACGGCGCGCGGGAGCTGGACCGGTACCCGAGCGACCAGCGGCTACTCCGCTCGATCGCAGCAAGCGGGCGACCAGGCCGGCCGGCGCGCCCGGCTCGGCGCAGAACGATCGATCGGCGGCACACGGCCCGAGATCGCAGGTGGTTCGTGACGGATCCGCCATGACGACCCAGTGACGAAGGCCGAGCGAATGACGGCCACCCGGGACGCCCAGCGCTCGAGGGTCTACGACGCCGAACATCTGGTCCACCGGCTCTTCGACCGATCCGCCGTGTACCCGCTGATCGAGGTCGCCGGTTCCCGGATCGCGCTGCCGGTGGAACGGAGGTTCGCCTCGATCGACTCGGTGCAGTCCTATGTCGACCAGGTTCTTGCGCTCGGCTGGGTGCGGGCCAGCTGGGCGCGGGCGGCCGTGCCGGTGGTCGTGCGCGGACGCGCCGGCGACGCGCAGGCCCACTACGAGCGCGCGGGTGCCGTGATGGCGGTACCGGCCCACCGGGGCAACCGCGGCAATGCTCCATGGGCGATGCGGGAACTGGTGGTGCTGCACGAACTGTCGCATCATCTCGCCGATGGACCAGAGGTCGCTCACGGGCCGGAGTTCGTCGGCCGGATGCTGACGGTGGTCGACGGGATCATCGGCCCCGAAGCCGCCCTGCTGCTGCGCGTCACCCTGCTGGACAACGGCGTGCGGATGGCCTGAACGATCTCCACCCGCTACCGCGCGCCCCCTTGATGGCGCGGATCATCGTCCCCACCGCGCATGAAGGTCGCGGTTGTGGGACTGGAGGGACGGAAGTCGCCAATTCCGTCCGCGCAAGCTCGGGCGGGGCGGCGCACGACCAGCGGAGGGTTCGAAGACGACCCAGTTCGTCCCGCCGAGAATGGACAGCGGGACCTCATGCCGACGCGCACCCCACTGCCCTGCAGTCAATTCTCGCGGGGAGTGCCCCGTCATTTCCCCGCCAGCAGTGTCGACAGGAGCGCGTCAGCGGGTGGCATTCGTTCGACCTCGCTCTGAAGCCGCGTGGCCGCGGAGGCGAAGGACGGATCCTGCAGGACCGAAAGCAGCGCGGCCCTTACCGCTTGGGGTGTGCGGGCATCAGGAGACAGAACGATGCCGGCCCCATACCGAGCGATCCGTTCGGCGTTGACGAACTGATCCGCCCCGACCGGGACGCAGACCTGGGGTAGCCGCTGGGCCAGGGCCCCAACACCGTTCCTGAACCGGCGTGCGACACGACCGCGCTGCATCTTGGCAGCAGCAGGGACTGCGGGAGGAATGGCACTGCAACCACGTGCGCCGGCAGCGACCCCGAGCGAGTTCGGATCGACGCCGTGGCCAGTGGTCACGACGAGGTTCACGTCGAGGTCCTGCACAGCGTGGATCATGGTCCTCAGGACGCCGGCATCGGCGAAAACGGTGCCGAAGGTGGCGTAAACCGTTGTGGTGTGCGGCAAGTCGAGCACCGACTGAGGGAACCTGTCGTTCGGCGACACGGGTTCGGGTTCGGGACGGACATGGGTGACCCTTCGGTAGATGACCTCTCACCCGATTGCAGGCTCGCGGGCCAGGGATCGACGTACATGACCTCCTCGATCCGCGACGAGCGATCGGGTGTGCCGAGCCGCGCAGCGCCCTCCGCGAAGATCACTCTCGACCAGCTGCCGGGTGAAGGCCAGGTGCGGTCCGTACCCGTGTGCGATACCGACGACGTCGAGGGCGGCCGCGACCTCCCATCCGGCGAAGTCGCTCTGCTCGTGGATCACGACATCGGGCGGTGCAACAGCTGCCAGCGGCAGCAATTCCTGCGCCCGGGCGATACCAGGCTCACCGAAGTAGGCGATGGCATCCCGGCGCAGAGCCTCCACCCGATCGGCGCCGGAATCCGACGGCCAACGTGCAATGCCGGCCAGGACGTCGGTCATGCTCGGGCCGACCTGCCAGTACGTCAGGTCGCGGCGCCGTACCTCGGCCGCAAGATCGGGACCGGTGGCCACCACGACCTCGTGGCCAGCGGCCCGCGCGGCCCGGATCAGTGGCAGCATCGGGAGGAAATGCCCGTACAACGGCGACGTGGTCACCAGAATCCGCATCCCGCTCCTTCCGATGGCCGAGAGAATATCGGTGTCGCACATGATCTTCCCTCAGCGCGTCCGCCGAGTCCGTGACAACGACGCGCAGTCGTCCGCCTGGCGTTAGTTTGGCGTCAACCGCCCTCCGCATCTATCGCTGTGGTGACCGGCATGCCGCTCGTGGCCACCTCTCGATCTGGAATCCGTGCCGGTCCGGATCGCGGCGTCGGCGGTCGGGCCCTACCCCATCGGCGGATGACCGGGGTCTTTGCCCCTGGGCAAACCTGCTGAGGTGACGTTGAGTCCCTTTCGGGCGAGGAGGGCGATCACCGCGAGACTGTGTCGAATAAAAGCGATCCTTACGGCGGGAACGTCGCACCCGCGAAATCGGCAGCGATTTCCGTATGACTGTGGCGTCGGCGGCGGGTTCCTGAGCGGCCTCGTGCCGCTGCGCTTCTCCGAAGCATGGGAGCTATTCGGGCTCGACAACGGCGTGGCGAGCCTGGAACAGATGCGACTGTTCGTCGGCGGCTATCGAGGATCCTTCACTGTCAACGAGGATCCGATGGTCGGGTGCGTGCTGACCCGGGACACGGTGTGTGGTGTCGCACAGGAATCAGGTACTCCAGGGGCTCACCGGGCGCGGAGTGCTACCGGCGGCCGGACCCATTTTCGCCGCAGGCTCGTGCAGGAACAAACCGGCGCCCGGTCGCGACGACCCTGGCCGCCAGGCAGCAACCGCGCTCGACGCGCCGGCCATAGGGCCGCGCGGTCTTGGATGGTCAAGTGCGGGGTTCGCCGTGCTGCTCCTCGGCGCGGCCGGGCCACCCCCCCGGGCAAGTCCTTCCCGGCCTACCCTTCCAGTATGACGAACATCGAGCTGAATCCCGCCGAGATCGTCTGCACCGGCACAGCACTCGGCGGTGTCGGCGGTCGACCCGAGAACGCTGGGCTGGAAGTGCTGGAGCCGCGGGAAGTCCCGCTCGGCGGACCACGGGCGATGACAGTCCGCCGGACCTTGCCGCAGAAGTCCCGCTCGTTGATCGGTCCGTGGTGCTTCGCCGATCACTACGGACCGCAGGACGTCGCAGTGAGCGGCGGGATGGCGGTGCCGCCGCACCCGCACACCGGGTTGCAGACGGCGAGCTGGCTGTTCACCGGCGAGATCGAGCACCGGGACAGCGTCGGCTCACACGCAATGGTCCGGCCCGGCGAGCTCAACCTCATGACGGCCGGGCGCGGCATCGCTCACTCCGAGGTGTCCACTCCTGGCACCTCGGTGCTGCACGGTGTGCAGCTGTGGATCGCGCTGCCCGATGCGGACCGCTTCACTCCGCCCGCCTTCGAACACGTCATCCCGCCGACCGCCACCGACACCGGCATCGCCGTGCGGGTGTTCCTCGGCTCATGGCTGGGCACCACCTCTCCGGCCACCGCGTTCTCGCCGATCCTCGGTGCGGAACTGACCGTCCAGCCGGGCTTTTCGGCCGAGCTGCCGTTGGAAATCGACTTCGAGCACGGTCTCTTGGTCGACTCGGGCGACGCCACGGTCTGCGGGGTTCCGGTCCCGGCCGCGTCGATGGGCTACCTGCCGCCCGGCACCACGACCTTGCAAATTAGCGCCGGGCCGGACGCGCCCGTGCGCGCGCTGCTGCTCGGCGGGCTGCCGCTGGGTGAACGAATCGTCATGTGGTGGAACTTCATCGGGCGGACGCACGAGGAGATCGTCGAGTTCCGCAGGCAGTGGATGACTGGGATCGGGATGACTGGGATCGGGATGGCCGAAATCGACGCCCCGGGAGCGAAATCCGACTTCTCGCAGGGTGAAAAGCTTTTCGGCCCGGTCGCCGGCTACCCTGGGCGCCCGCTGCCGGCCCCGGAGATGCCGGGCCTGCGGCTCAAACCCCGCCCCTGACAGCCCCGCACCTGACAGCCCCGCACCTGAGAGCCCCCACCTCGGAGCCCCGCCCGTGACCAGCGAACTGGCGGCTCAGGCCGCCGCGCCCTTCAGCCGGTGCAACACCACGGGCAACGGCCCGGTGTGCAGCACCCCGAGTTGCTGGGTCGCCCTGGTCAGCGCGACGTATAGATCATTGAGCCCGCGGTCCGATTCGGTCAGGATGCCGTTCGGATCTGCCACGATCACCCGGTCGAACTCCAGACCTTTCGCGTCCCGCACGGTGAGCACCGAGACCCCGTCCCGCAGATCCTCGCCCGCTTGATAAGCGCTGTCGCCGGGCGTGGCGGTGGCCGTGGCGGTCGCCGTCGCCCGGTGCACCGCCGCCGCCACCACGTCCCGCACGGCGTGCGGGACGATGATCGCCAGCGTCCCCTCGCCGGCTTCGGCGTGGTCCTGCGCGGCCAGCGTTGCGGCTACGTTCGCCAACTCCGCGGCGTCGACCTGGCGGTGCCAGGGCGGCATACCGGATTCGCGCACCGACCGCGGCGGCTTTGCCCCCGGGTCGATCCGGGCCAACGTCGGCTCGGCGACATCCATGATCTCGGCGGGGGTGCGGTAGTTGACGGTCAGCTCCTCGATCCGCAGCTGTTGTCGTGCATAGGGTTTCAGCACCCGATCCCAGGAAGAGGCGCCTGCCGCGTCCGAGGTTTGGGCCAGGTCGCCGACCAGGGTCATCGAGCGCACCGGGCAGCGGCGCATCACCATCCGCCACGCCATCGGCGACAGCTCCTGCGCCTCGTCCACGATGACGTGCCCGAAAGCCCACTCGCGGTCCGCGGCAGCGCGCTCGGCCGTCGACGTCATCGTCACCACGTCGTTGTGCAGCGACGCCAGGTTCGCCGCGGACACCATGGACACCAAAGGTGCCTCGTCGCCGTAGGTTTCCTGCTCATCCGACGACACACCCATCAGGTCGAGCACCTCCCCGGCGTACTCCAGGTCGGCGGCGGCGTCGGCGGCCAGTCGCTCCTGGCCGACCGGGCCGAGTAGTTCGGCCGCCTCGTCCAGCAGCGGCACGTCGGCGGGCGTCCAGCCGCCCGCAGTGCTCTGCCGTTCCAGCAGTCTCCGGTCGGCGGGGCTGAAATGGCTTGCCGCAAAGGCGATCCGCTCCGGGGAGGCGAACAGGTCCGCCAACAGCCGTTGGGCGGTGAGCGCCGGCCAGATGCCGCGCAGGGCAACGGCCAGACCCTCGTGCTCCAGCAGATCACGCCGGATTGCGTCGAGATCGTCAGGGGTGGCAAGACTCTCGCCGTCCGGCCCGCGGCCGAGGCGGTCGGCAACCTGGGGCACCAGGGCGTCCATGATCCGCCTGATGAAGACGGACCTTGCCTGGTTGTGTGGACGCCTGGACTGCCAGGCGCGGTCCTGCGCGGCTTTCAACAGACCGCGATGCAGGTGCAGCACCCCGTCCGGAGCACCGTCGAACTTCACTCGCACCGCACGGCCGGGCATCGATTCCCGGTGCAACACGGCGTTCGCGATCACCGTCGTCATCGCGGTGCGGCCCTTGATGCGGCCGGCCCCGGCGTCCTCTTCGGCGCGCGCCGACACCCCGGGGAACAAATCCCCGATGGTGGACAGCACGACCGCGTTCTCGCCGAGGGAGGGCAGTACCTGACCGATGTAGCGCAGGAACGTCGGGTTCGGCCCGATGATCAGCACCCCGCGCTGACCCAGTTGCTCGCGGTGGGTGTACAGCAGGTACGCGGCGCGGTGCAGCGCCACGGCGGTCTTGCCGGTGCCGGGTCCGCCCTGCACGACCAGGATGCCGTTCCGGTCGGCCCTGATGATCCGGTCCTGCTCGGCCTGGATGGTGGCGACGATGTCGCTCATCCGGCCGGTGCGCGGGGCCTGGATCGCGGACAGAAGGGCGGCCTCGCCGGCCAGCCCGGCCGTGGACGAGCCGCCCTCGGTGCCGCCGGCCAGCACCAGGTAGTCGTCGGTCACCGACTCCACCCGGCGGCGCCTGGTCTGGATGTAGCGCCGCCGGCGGATGCCCAGCGGGTTGGCCGCGGTGGCCACGTAGAACGGCCGCGCCGATGGCGCGCGCCAGTCCATCAGTAGTTGCCGGTGGTCGCCGGTGTCGTCGAAGATGCCCATCCGGCCGATGTGCATGCTCTCGCCATCGGTGTGGTCGATCCGACCGAAGCAGAGCCTGTCCTCGGCCGCGTTGAGGGTCAGCACCGCTGCCGCGTGCCGGGCATACGCCACGTCCCGCTCCACCCGGCCACCGGGAGTGCCGTCGCTGTGCCGCACGTACCGGTCCCGCAGTTCCACCCGCTCCCGGCGCAGTGCGTCCAGCCGCCGGTACAGCAGGGTCAGGTGAGCCTGCTCCTCGGCGACCCGCTCGGCGGCGAGATCGGGGTCGGCGTTGTTCTGGCCGGTCCTGCCAGGGTCGGCGGCGGGGGGTTCTGTGCTGGTGAGGTCGGTGGTCTGCCGCCCTGGCTCGTCGACGGGGTGATCACCGCCGTACCGGGCGGTGGCAGGGGAGAGGCTGGATTCGGACACGCACACC
>Ga0302254_10000285_pt1 | contig 11768 bp, 11 predicted proteins | sample I_Fen_E1_4_FD_194573 | JGI IMG/M metagenome (GOLD analysis project Ga0302254, IMG submission 194573) | Peat permafrost microbial communities from Stordalen Mire near Abisko, Sweden - I_Fen_E1_4 | ecosystem: Environmental > Terrestrial > Soil > Wetlands > Permafrost | place: Sweden: Abisko... | reverse complement strand
CGGGTGCGGCCGGCTGATCGGCTCGGGCGAGCACAGCGTTTCCGCGAGCTGGTAGTGACGCCCCTGATACGGCCCGTCGTTGTCCGACCACATCTGCAGGCAGATCTGCAGGGTCTCCTCCAGTCGCTCAAAGCGCTCGGCGACCGGCGGAAACGGCACGCCGAGTGCGCGATGCTCCCGCTCGTACCACGCCGCGCCGATGCCCAGTTCGGACCGCCCGCCCGACAGAACATCCAACGTCGTCACAATCTTGGCGAGGAGGCCGGGATGCCGGTAGGTCACGCCGGTGACCAGGAGCCCCAGCCGAACGCGGGAAGTGTGCGCAGCCAGGAAGTTCAGCCCGCTGTAGCCCTCCAGCATGGGCTGGTCTGCCGGCCACATCTGATCCATCTGGAAGTAGTGATCCATGAGGCTCACCGAGACGGCGCCTACCGAATCCGCCGCCGCCCCAACCCGTGCCAGAGTCGGGGCGATCGAGGCCGGTGCCCCTGGCCAGTCGAATCGAATGACGTGAATGCTCAGGTCCATTCCACTGTCCTTCCCACGCACTCGCACGCCGCCCACCGGGCACCCATCATGGGGTAAAGCCCGACGCGCCGTACCACGAGCCGCCCGGCTGGTTCACGTGGGTGCGCAACCTGCGCGCGGGGCGCCGGCAGCGGGCCATCCCGGTGCGCCGGATCATCTCGGGAACCGGCCGCTGTTCACGCCAATGGTCGCGCCGGTCATGTACTCGGCGACGGGGCTGGCGACGACCGCGATCGTCTGCGCGATGCGCCGGACGGCAAGGAACGCCCCAGTCAGGTTCACCTCGATCACCTCGCGCCACTCCGGGGCGCCGATCCGCTCGAACGGTGTGATCACTTTGTGGCCGGCGGACACCACCACCACGCCGAGGGGCCCGACGCTGGCAGACAGCTCCTCGGCAGCCCGGTCACCGAATCGGGTGATCGGAGATCGAGCGGGAGAACCCACGCCCGGCGAGCGAGTTCGCGCACCTGAGCCGCGGTGCGCTGCGCGCCGCCGACAGAGCGCCGGTAGGTGACGGCGACGTCACAGCCTTCCTCGGCGAGTACCTCGGCAGTGGCCGCCCCGATCCCGCTCGATCCGCCGATCACCAACGCGGTGTGACCGGTCAGTTCAAGGTCCACTCTGACGCGCCCTTCCGCCGCTTCGCGCCCTACCCCTTGGCGGGCCCCGAGTCGCCGCCATGGTGAGCCGGCCCAGCGCCGTCGGCACTCGAGCCCGCGCCGGCGCTGCCGGCTGCTTCCCCACCGCCCTGGGCAAGGCCTTCGCGGAGCCGCCGGTTTCTCTCCTCCGCCTGAGTGAGCCGATCGGTCACGTCCCGAGTGGCCTGCCTGACCAGCTCGACCATCGGACTGCGGGTCCACTCGTGCCCGCACGCCCGGCAACGCACCCGGCGCGGAGTCTTGAGCTTGCCGACCGCGCCGAACCCGATCGGCCCCACCGCGGCCCCGACCGAGCTCTCCCGCACCATGATCTCAACCTCGCCGCTGCCACACCTCGGGCAGCGCATCAGACGCGCAAGTGCCTCCTCGCTGAGCCCACCGCTCATGGCCATGTCTCCCGTCCCACGCCTGCGTCGAATCTACGTCGGGCGTCGGGCGACCAGCCCATCCCAGCTGACCACTCGCCGCCTGGGCGTAACGGACCCGCGGCACAGCGGACAAATCGGAAACCGCGCACCCCTGAAAGGGAGCCCACCACGCCATTTGCCTGATGCGGTGGAGCGAATAATATCCGCGCGCTTCGCCACGTCACCAGGCCGGATCCGCGGGTCTACCTCGTGCCGGGCGAAGGCGGCGACGTGGACGCAGCGCTCGACCTCGGTCACCTGAACGGCACCGGGGCGACCACAGCGCGGCGCACGGAGACTGGAGGTGGTTGTGGTGCGCCGGAGAGAGGTTGGCCGTGCGCGACTACCCCCGTTGGCCCGCGGCACAGCACTATTGATCACCACCGACGCCGACCAGTGACCCGATGAGGAGATGTTGATGAGTGACCTCCCGATCGCCGAGCACGCGCTGCTGTCCGACTGCCACTCGGCGGCTCTCGTCAGCCGGGCAGGGTCCGTCGAGTGGCTGTGCTTTCCCCGATTCGACAGCCCGGCCATATTCGGCCGACTCCTCGACGATGCGGCCGGCCACTGGTCGATCACCCCGGCCGCCAAGTACCGCGCAATGCGTCGCTACCTGGACCGCACGATGGTGCTGGAGACCACCTTCGAGACCTCGACCGGCACGGCGACCCTCACCGACGCATTGGCCATCGGCGCGAACAACACCGGTCACGAGCTGGGCAAGGGCGCGCCGCGCCTGCTGATACGGCAGGTGAGCTGCACGTCCGGCAGCGTGGACGTCGAGGTGCAGTACCGGCCACGCCCGGAATACGGGCTCATCCACCCCCTGCTCTCGCAAGTGGACGGCGGGGTTACCGCACGTGGCGGGGCGGAATGGCTCGTCCTGTCCACGCCCGTGCCCCTGGCGGTGTCCGGCTCGTCGGCCTCGGCTCACCTCAGCGTGCATGCCGGCGAGTCCGCCGTGTTCGGCCTGCACCGCAGCACCCTGGAGCAGGTGCCGGCCCACATCTGGTCCCAGGACGACCTCCGCGCCCGGTTGCAGGCCACCGTCGCCGGTTGGCGTTCCTGGAGCGAGTTGCACCAGAACTACCAGGGGCCCTGGGCCGACCAGGTCCATCACAGCGGCAGGGTGCTGCAGGCGCTGACCTACCAGCCGAGTGGCGCGATCGTCGCGGCCGCGACGACGTCGCTCCCCGAGGGTGCCGGCGGCGAGCGCAACTGGGACTACCGCTTCACCTGGGTCCGCGACGCCAGCTTCACGATGGACGCGTTGTGGGTGGCGGCCTGCCCGGACGAGGCCGGCGACTTCTTCGCCTTCCTCGCGACCGCCGCCGCCGGCTCGCTGAGCAACCGGACCCCCCTGCAGATCATGTTCGGTGTGGGTGGGGAGCATGATCTGTCCGAGCGTACCCTCCCTCATCTGGCCGGCTGGAAGGACAGCCGTCCCGTCCGCGTGGGCAACGGCGCATGGAGCCAGCAGCAGGTCGACGTCTACGGCGAACTGCTCGACGCCGCCCATCGCCTGCACGAGCAGATCGGCGAGCTCGACGAGGACACCCGGGCCTTCCTCGTCGCCTGCGCCGACGCGGCCACCGTTCGCTGGCAGGAGCCCGATCAGGGCATCTGGGAGGTCCGAGGTGACGCGCGGCACTTCCTGTACTCGAAGGTCATGTGCTGGGTCGCCCTCGACCGCGCCATCGCGATCGCGGACCGCATCGGTGCGGAGGACAAGATCGCCGAGTGGACAGGCGTCAAAGAGGAGATCTTCACGGCAGTCGTACGCGACGGGTGGAACGAGGCTGCCGGCGCCTTCACGCAGTACTTCGGCTCGGAGGACCTGGACGCCTCCAACCTCATGCTGCCGATCGTGGGGTTCCTCCCCGCAACACACCCGCAGATGAAGGCCACGATCGATGCGATCGCCGAGCGCCTCACGGACAGCAGGGGCCTCGTGTACCGGTACCGGACCGAGGGCGGCGTCGACGGTCTCGCCGGCGAGGAGGGCACCTTCCTGCTGTGCACCTTCTGGCTAGCCCAGGCTCAGGCGATGGCCGGAGAGCTGGACCGCGCCCGCGCGACCTTCGAAAAGGCGCTTTCCTACGCCAACGACGTCGGCCTGCTCGCTGAGGAGGTCGACCCCCAGACAGGCGAGATGCTCGGCAACTTCCCGCAGGCGTTCAGCCACATCGGCCTGGTGAATGCCGCGTACGCCATCAGCCTGGCCGAGCAGGCTGGGGAATCGGACCCGACGGGACTCGTCCGGCACGACAGGGCGCAGGAGCCCCTGCCCGCTCCCGCCGGCTGAAGCCGGGGGCGCCCCGGGATACCTCCGGCGTGGCACCGACGTGTCGCCACCAGCGCCGGGTCGCCCCCAGCGCCCGGTTGCCTTGCCCCAGCGCGGAGCTGCCTTCCTCGGCGGACAGTTGCCTTGGCGCTGGGAAGAGCCTGCCGACGGCCGCTGAGGGCCAGGGGCACGTGTGAAAGCGTCGGCCAGCCTTCCCTCACCCCGCCTGCCCGCAGGCGTCAGTCAGCCACGGCGCCGTTCAGCGTCAGTTCAGTGGCCGGCAACGCTGGCGAGAACAGGAAGCCCTGCGCCCGCCTGCAATGCAGCGACTGCAGGACCTCGGCCTGCTCCGGCAGTTCCACCCCTTCGGCAACGGTGTCGAGGCTGAGCGCTCTGCTCAGGTCGATGATCGCCCGGACGATGGCTGTGTCGCGGGATCCGGAGTGGACATCGTCGACGAAGGACTTGTCAATCTTGAGTATGTCGACCTTCAGGTGCCGAAGGTAGTTGAACGACGAGTTGCCACTGCCGAAGTCGTCGATGGCTAGCCGGACCCCCATGCGGCGCAGGGCTTGGAGCCGGTCGTTCAAGCCCTCCCCCTCCTGCACCAGGGCGGACTCTGTCAGCTCGAGCACCAGCTGACCCGGTTCAAGGTTGCTGCTCGCCAAGGCGGCGGCCAGCTCCTGCGGGAAGCCCTGTCGCATGAAGTGCTGGACCGGGACGTTCACGCTGACCCCCTCCCAGCCTTCCCGTCCCGCCCACTCGGCGGCCTGCCGGCATGCCTCGACGAGCACCCAGGCACCGAGCGGCACGATGAGCCCGGTCTCCTCACTGAGCGCGAGGAACTCCTTGGGCAGCAGCAACCCGCGCTCGGGGTGCCGCCAGCGCACGAGCGCCTCCGCACCCACCACTTTCCGCCGGTCCAGGTCGATGACCGGCTGGTAGTACAACTCGAACTCGTCGCGCTGTAGCGCCCGCTGCAGGTCCGTCTTGAGGGCCAGCCGGCGCCGGACCTGGGCGGCGAGCATCGGCTGGTACTCGGCGATGCCACTCCCTTCGCTTTTCGCCTGGTACCCCTTCGCGTGGTACATCGCCATGTCGGCTTGGGAGAGCACCTCCTCCGAGGCCGCGGCGTGGCGGGGGGCGATCGCGATCCCGATGCTGGCCTGGGGAAAGATCTCCCGGCCGCACAGACTAACCGGTTGTCGGACCTCCTTGAGGAGCCGGGCCGCGACGTGGTGGGCCTCGGCCCGATCGTCGAGATCCTCAAGCAGCACCACGAACTCGTCCCCGCCGACGCGTGCGGCCGTGTCGGCCGGACGTAGTTTCGCGGCGATCCGGCGTGCGATCGTGCGCAACAACTCGTCTCCCGCGGTGTGACCCAGGCTGTCGTTGATCGTCTTGAAGTCGTCCAGGTCGATGAACAGCACGGCGACCATGCTGTCGATGGATTCGGAGCGCCGCCGGAGCCGATGGGTGAGCCGCTCCCGCAGCAGCGCCCGGTTCGGCAGGCCGGTCAACTCGTCATGGAAGGCCTGGTGCCTGAGCTGATCCTCCAGTGCCTTCCGCTCTCGGACGTCCCGGCTCGTGAGGACGAACCCGCCGACGGCGGGGTCGCCGGTCAGATCGACGATCACGGTCTCGGTAGGGATCCGCGACCCGTCGGGCCGGACGAGCCGGCAGTCGACGGGCGAGGACGGCGACTGCTCACCGGGCGAGGTCACCAGCGCGTCGAGCATCGCGGGCGCGTCCTCCGGATCCAACAGCTCCGACAGCGGCCGCCCAGGGAAGGTTTGGGGATCGACACCGAGGACCGGCAGCGCCGACGGGGACAGGTAGCGCACCACGGCGTCGGAGTCGACGAGCATGACGACGTCGGAGGAGTTCTGCACCAGTGACCGGAACCGCCGTTCGCTGTCGGCCAGCTCGTCGCGGCTCTCGCTCACCCGGGACACCATCTGGTTGAAGGCCTCGGCTACCGCGCGGAGTTCGGCGGTCTCGCCCAGCGGTACGGGTGCGGCGTCGGGGCCCGACCCGAGCTGGGCCGCGGCGACGCTCAGGTCGTCGAGCTGGCGCCGCACGCGCCGGTGCAATCTCTGTGCGGCGACGACGCCCACCACCAGGCCGAGGGTGGCAGACAGTAGGAGCAGCAATTCCTGTAACCGCTGCCCGTCATAGCCCCGGTTGAGAGCTCGCTGCAACCCGGCGGCGTTCGCTCTGGCAACCTCGTCAAGGTTCTGGGACGAGATGACGGCGTTGGCCGCCACCACGGCAAACAAGGCCAGCACGGGCATGGTGACCTGGAGCTTCGGGCCTCTGGTCTGCTCCTCCACACCGCGCAGCGCCCGCCACAGGGTCCGCCACGCATCGGTGGCCACCACCGCGGCAGCCGTAGCCTCGGATGGGCTCTCTTTGACGACAGTGTCGAAGTCGCGGTCCAGGCTCGGCGCCAGCGCAAGGTAGGCCACAATCGGCCCGCGAGTCTGGTGCAGAGTGATCTCGGACAGGGTCCGCCCGGACTCGGCCAGACGGGTCAACACGTCGGTGATCTTGGCGCCGCGCTTGACCTGCTGTGTCGTCCAGGTCAGTTGGTCGCCGCTTGTCCGGAGCAGAAGGCCCCCGACGGCAGTGACCACCACGAGCGGCACCAGAATCACCAGAAAGACGTGCTGCAACTGCAATCGTAACGACTTCTGGCGTCTCGCTTGCATGGTCCGCTCGCTACCGGCCCCCCTGGTCCTCAGGGAGCCGGGCTTTCGATGTGGGACGCGTGCGGCGGGCACCCGCCCGCGGGAGGGGACCGGCCGGGAGAGGCTTGAGGTGGACCTTGCCCATGCCAGGCGCATTCCCCGGAACGGGGACTTGCATTGTTGCGCCCCCTCCTCGACTCGGAGTGCCTCGTAGGTATCCCCCTACCAGCCCTGAACCGCTCGGACTCCCGACGCGTGAATCGCCCTGTTTGGTGACATCCGCGGCGCGACCTTCTCAGTCTGCACGCTAACTGAGCGAACGCGAAGGCGCCTTGCTCCTCGGGACGATTTCTGGGCGGGGCGCCACATGCCGCGTCCCGCCAGGGTCGAGAGCTACGCGAGCTGGATCTGCCGGGGACGCGGCGGTTCGCGCCGGACAACCGGCACCTGAGTGACCTCGAGCCGATCGGTGCGGCGCCCGGCGACGCGCAGGGCGTTGGCGATGAGCTCATCGCTCGCCGAGCGCAGGAGCAGCGCCGCCGAATTGATCCCACCGCAGGAGCCGACGACGACGTCAGCGGAGTACCAGCATGTCCCGACCGGCAGCGGGAAGGGCCGCAGCCCCGCCCCCCGATGAGGTCCCGCTCGAGCAGGGCGATGCGCGGCTCGTGGCTGAGTGCGGGGGTACCTGTTGGCGGCCTCGGTCGGCGGCTCGTACGGGTCGACTCGTGCTCCCCGTGGACGTGGTAAAAGTGCTCGGCGCGGGTGTAATAGGGCTCCAGGTCGGCATACGACAGGGGCCATTCCGGCGAGATTCCGTCCACGTGCTCGATGGCCTGGAAGTCGCGCTCACGGAACCGGAACAGCACGGCGCCGTAGAACTTGGTGTTCCCGCCGACGTAACAATGCTCTGTGCGCACTGGATTCGATCCGCCGCACCGCTGGTAGCGGGCGGTCTGGTAGATCGGCACGCTCGCCTTCCTCGTCTCGCCGGCGGCGCATAGCATCGGCCACGCTATGCCAGAGTGGCCGGCCCTGTCGGGCCGCCGCGTGACGCAAGCCGATCCACCGTGACGGGACCGACATGACTGTTCGCGAGACCTCCGCAGGCACGGCATCCCCCGCGATGACAGCGCACGACCCCCGTAGCGAGGCGCAAGGCGTCGCGGGGCCCGACCTGGTTGCCCGGGTGCTTGAGCCCTCGCCGCCGGCGGTTCTCGACAGCTGGTTCGCCGATGATCCCGTCGCCGCCGATGCAGGGGGCCGCATTCTCGCGCCCGTCACCAGTGCCGACGTCACCTGGGACCAGTGGGTGGCCGAGCGCCCCGACCGTGCGGCGTGGGCAGCCGAGCGGTGGCTGGGCGCCTACCGCCGCCTCCCCGCCCCGCCCCCGGCGACCGAGCGGACCCGTCTCGGCCTGCACAGGCTGACCGTATATGTCGTCTCTCCCGCCCGCCGCCGGGTGAGCGGGAAGATCGCTCTGCGCTGGACGCAGGGCGGGATCGGTACGCCCTTCTTCGGCGCGGACGAGCAGGTGCGTATCACCGGCACCACGGTGGTGCGCCAGCGCGGTGATGTGGCCGCGTCGGCGCCCATCACCTCGCTGCGCGAGGCGGCCACATTCGTCCTCGACGGAGCGCCCGACACCGACTGGGCGGCCGAGTTCGACGTCCCGGCCGTCGGCGACGTCGACGAGCGCCTCCCCATCGAGGCATCGGCCGCGGCGTTCCTGGCGGACTGGTACGGGTTCGCCTACTCGGTGCTCGAACAGCTGCGCAGCGAGCCCGCCTCGGGCGAACCCAGCCGGGTGCAGCTGTGGCCCGAGCACTTCGACGCCGCCTTCGACTGCTCCCCCGGCGGGCGTCGCGTGACCTTCGGCGCGTCCCCCGGCGACGCCGCGGTCGACGGGCCGTACCTCTACGTACTGCCCGACGAGACCGACGACAGCGGGCTGTGGAACGCGACGGGCTTTCCCGGCGCGATCCTCCCGCTGAAGGAGTTTCTCGGCGCCCCGGACCAGCGGGAGGAAGCACTGGCCTTCTACCGCTCACGCCGCGACGCGGTGGCGCAGCGCGGGGCCGGCAGGAAAGCCTGAGACCGTGCGCCAGCTCCTACCCGACGTCGTCGACCCGGTCGATCTCACGGCGCTGTACGGCGACGTGCCTGCGGCGTCGTCCCGGCCCGCGGTGCGGCTCAACATGATCGCAAGCATCGACGGCGCGACGGACGTAGCCGGCAAGTCGGGTGGTCTGGGCGGCAAGCCCGACTCCGAGGTGTTCCACGTGCTGCGCTCACTCGCGAAGGTCATCCTCGTTGCGGCCGGCACGGTGCGCTCCGAGCGGTACGGGCCCTCACGCACGCCCATTGCGATCGTGACGCGCTCCTGCGCGCTGGACTGGGACTCCGCCCTGTTCACCGAGGCGCTCCAAGGGGCCGCCGCCCGGCCCATCGTCGTAACGGTTGCCGCGGCCCCGCGGGAAGAGCTCTCCCGGGCGCGAGCGGTCGCCGACATGGTCGTGGCCGGCGAGCGGGACGTGGACCTGGCAGCGACACTGCATGCCCTGGGGGAACGCGGGTTCGATGCGGTGCTCTGCGAAGGCGGCCCGACACTCAACGGCCAACTCGCCGCGGCGGGGCTCATCGACGAGCTGTGCTTGTCGGTGTCCCCGATGGTCGTTGGCGGCGGCGCGAAACGCGTCCTGGCCGGGCCCAGCCTCGCTCCGCCCACCGAGGGGTGCGAGCGAACAGACTGGCGGCTGCGCTCGCTCTGCGAGCAGGACGGCTTCCTGTTCCTGCGGTACCGCGCTGAGAGGTCGGCCAGGACCGCTGCCCCGGCGTGAGGGAAAAGTCCCTGTCCTGATTGGCCATTTGGCCCTGCTTGTTATCCTCCGGCCGCGCCAGGGTCGACAGCGAGACGAAGAGGAGGTTGACGACCTCGCGGATGAACGGCAGGAGGGAGAGCTTCCAGCGGCCGTCACCCGTGTTCCGGATACACCGATCAGCCCCGCGTGACCGCGCATCGAGGCGCGGTTTCCGTATGTCAGCCGGGGGATCTCCGGCCGACGAGGCAGTGCTCGCGCACGGCGGCCTTTCTGTGCGTGCCCGCTGAACGCGTACACGCCTCGATTTCACGCCGCGGCAGATCGAACGATCCGGGCACCAACAGCGGGACCGCAGAACGCCGAATCCCGTCCCCTGCGGATCGTGCTCACTACCGAAGAAGGTCGAGGGGGCGGGAGCGGAGGACCCACCTAAGGCGCGCATGTCGCGCAGGGGTGAAGCCGTGCGATGGGGCACGGCCGGGCAGCCCAGCCCGAACCCGTCAGCTAACTCCGCAGGCGGACGGGAAGGAAACTCATGTTCCGCCATACCCGACGCAGCGTCCGACCTGGACGCGCCGGCACCCGGCCCATGCTCGCCGTAGTCGGCGTACTGACCGGGCTAGTCCTGCTCGTGTCCGGCTGCTTCTTCGGCAGGAGCTCATACAGCCAGTGGGCTCCCAGTGTCGCACCAAGCGTCATGACTGTTTCCCAGCGCTTCGGGGTACAGGCCACCACGTATCCGGGTCACGACCCGAACCAGTGGCAGGCCGCCGACTTCATGGTCGGCAGCTACGGCCGGGGTCAGGCCGTCGCGGGGTGGGTCCTCGCCAATGCCGGGAGGCTGCGAGTGCACTACGTCTGCTGGTGGCAGCACATCTGGAACATCCAACGCGCCGGCGACGGCTGGCGGCTGATGGCCAACGGCGGGAGCGCGACGGCTAATCACATGAACCACGTGCACGTGTCGTTCTGGTGAGGCATGTCGGTCTTGGGAGACGTGTCGGTCTGGGGAGATCGGTCGAGGCCCGGGCGTAACGCGGTCGAGGCCCGAGCGTAACGGGAACCGGCATCGGTCAGACGGCGCAGTACGCGCTCGGCCTTCCCCGATTCCCTCCGGACGGTGCCTCATGCCCGATGTCTCCTTCGGTGGCCTGCTCGTTATCGCCCATCGCAGCCGGGGCGCCACTACTCATCGGGCTATCCCCGCGGTTGCGGATCCCCGCCGTGGTCCTTGAGATCGTGGCGGGGATCATCGTTGGCCCGTCCGGTCTGGGATGGGTGCGGATCGACCTGCCGATCCAGATCCTCTCGCTGATCGGGCTGGCCTTCCTCCTGTTCCTCGCCGGCCTGGAAGATCGACGTCGCCCGGCCGCGGGGACGCTTGCTCCGCCTGGCCGCTCTGCTATGTGATCACGCCAGCCCTCGGATTGGTCGCCGGTTTCGCCTTCTACTCCGTGGCCTCGTCAGGTCGGGAGCCGTGCGTGCGGATCACTCCCATCCCGGTGTTTCTGATCACGCCCACTCGTACCGATTGAGGAGACAACGGTGCGAGGGGGTGGGGATGGGGCGTCATACCCGGTCCAGAAGAGCGAGCTGGGCTCTGCTTTCGCGCAGGCGCCGGGCCGCCACGCTGATTGCCGCTGCTTCGGGCTTCGTTGCCGTCGGCGCCGGCACCGCGGCAGCCGTCTGGAAAGCCGCCTTGTCACAGCCCTCAGGCAGTTAGTCGACGGCGACGATTACCGAGGCGTTCGACAACACCGGCCCCTACCCCTGGACGATCGGAGTCGCCAAGATGCTGCCCAGCGACTGGGCGTTCCGGTACATCAATCTCAGGAACAGTGCCGCGGTGCCTGAGACGTTCAGCGTCGGCTACTCCGGCACGGGTAGCTGGGCGAGCGGCGGCAACGACAACCTGCAGATCACGATCACCAAGTGCACCGTGACCTGGACCTATCCCACCAACACCTGTGGCGGGACCAGCACGGTGCTGGTCACCCAGCCCGTCAGCGTGGGCGCGAGCGGCGTCGCCGCGCCGACCAGCTCGACCCGACCGCCGTCCCACCCACGGCGCCCAATACGTCCTGGCCCGTCGGCAGCAGCGCCTACCTGCAGGTTGTCGCTTGCCACCGGGAAGGGACCACCGGTTTGCCACGACCCAGGGACCACCTGGGACCGACGTTAGCCGCCCCACCCCAGGGACCGGCCGGTGAGCGCCCGGACGCTGCCCGATCCGGTCAGCCCCGAGTTGGTCGGCCTGCTCCGCCGGCTCAAGCTCGGCCGCTGCCTGGACACCCTGCCCGAACGGCTGACCCTGGCCCGCGGCCAGTCCCTGCTCATCCTTGACGACCTGTGCCTGGTCACCGGTCACCGGT